>Ga0272441_10007738_pt1 | contig 17346 bp, 13 predicted proteins | sample SSMProp6N_FD_193582 | JGI IMG/M metagenome (GOLD analysis project Ga0272441, IMG submission 193582) | Marine sediment archaeal communities from Little Sippewissett salt marsh, Falmouth, MA, United States - SSM-Prop-6N | ecosystem: Environmental > Aquatic > Marine > Wetlands > Sediment ...
ATCCTTTACTTTGCTTTTTCCCAGATAAACCATTTTTCTTTTTTTTAAGCCCCTCTCCCCCCGGGAGAGAGCCTGTCCCGCAAAGCGGGAGGTTTGGGGTGAGGTTAATACTATAAAATCATCCCCCGGAAGAGTGCCTTCCGCTATCGCGGAACAGGTCGTCCCTCAAAGCGAGGGGTTTGGGGTGAGGTTAATTTCTCAGGTTTTTATTTGTCATTTTTCTTACCCATACGGGTACTGCATTCATAACTCAATACAGTTTATTTATGAATGAATAAAACAAAATTAACATTTCCCTTCTCTTTTGCAATCGGAGTACCAGACATATTCGATAAAACATATTCACGGAAAGTATTTTCCCCTTCAGCTTCTTTTCTGTTTTCTTTGTATTCAATTAATTAATAAATTGCAGTAATTATTTTCGAAATGACATATTTCTTCTTTATATTCTTTTATTTAAATAACCACTAACATGGACATGGAAAAAATATTTGACCTGCTCGACAGGTACAAAAATCTCTTTGCTCATAAAGAGGATGCTTTGTGTGCAAAAGAAAATGGAGTATGGGTGAAATACAGTACAAAGGAATATATCGATTATTCGTATAATTTCAGCTATGGACTCCTTGAGCTAGGCCTGAAAAAAGGTGACAAGATAATCACCATAGCAAATAACCGTCCCGAATGGAATTTCGTTGATATGGGAATGTCAATGGCAGGGATTATACATGTTCCGGTATTTACCTCGCTTAATACAGCTGAATATCAATATATTATCGACCATAGTGAAGCAAAACTGATCATTGTTTCGGATAACAGGCTGTTTAAAGCCGTCAAACCTGCAATATCGTCTATAAACCATGACATTCTGGTTTATTCTTTTGATGATATTGACGGTGTAAAAAACTGGAAAGAGATAATTGAAACAGGAAAGAAAAACAGTGATAAACACAAGCCTGCTGTAGAATCAATAAAAAACTCAGTAAAACCCGATGATTTCGCATCACTTATTTATACCTCAGGAACAACGGGGAAAGCAAAAGGAGTGAAACTCACACACCGGAATATAGTAAGCAACTTCCTTGCAGCTGCGGATGTTTTCAAACTGAAACAGGAAGACAAATATCTCAGCATCCTTCCGCTTTGTCATGTAGGTGGAAGGATGGGAAATTACCAGACCCAGTACAGCGGAGCCAGCATTTATTATGCAGAAAATATGGGCGCAATAGCTGCAAATATGGCTGAGATCAAACCTGACGGCTTTGATGCGGTACCGAGAGTCCTGGAGAAGTTTTACAGTGTGATAATCTCAAAAGGAAACAAGCTTGCGGGCATGAAGAAAAAAATATTCTTCTGGGCTGTCAAACTGGGTTTGAAGTATAAACCATTCGGAGAAAACGGATGGTTTTATGAAAGGAAATTAAGGATCGCCGATAAGCTTATATTCAGCAAATGGCGTGAAGCCCTGGGAGGCAGGATAAGAATCGTAGGCTGCGGAGGCGCCAGTCTCCAGGAAAGGCTTGAAAGGATATTCTGGGCAGCAGGTATCAAAATAATAAATATGTACGGCCTTACAGAAACCTCTCCTATAATAACAATCAACAGAACTGAGAAAGGAATGGTTAAACTTGGTTCAGTGGGAACAACAATTGAGGGAGTAGAAGTTAAGATTGCCGATGACGGTGAAATATTATGCAAAGGTCCTAACGTAACTCCCGGTTATTATAAAGATCCTGAAATGACAGCAGAAGCATTTGATGATGATGGCTGGTTCCATACAGGCGATATAGGCCATATCGAAGATGATAAATTCCTGATGATTACCGACAGGAAAAAAGAGATATTCAAACTGTCAAACGGAAAATTTATCGCACCACAGATAATTGAAAATATCTTTAAGGAATCTCCTGTGATAGACCAGATAATGGTGCTGGGTGAAAATGAAAAATTTGCCAGCGCTATCATTTCGCCAAACTTCAAATATTTTGACGACTGGAAAATCCTTGAAAAAATATCTTTCTCCAATAATGAAGAACTTATCCAAAATATCGAAGTACTATCTCTTTTCTCCTCAGAAATTGAAAAGCTAAATAACAAATTAAGCCCTCCGGAAAAAATAAACAGATTCAGACTGGTAAAAGAAGAATGGACTCCCCAGACAGGCGAACTGTCGCCTACATTGAAACTGAAACGGCAGTTTCTTCTTGATAAATACAAAACACTTATAAACCAGATCTATAATAAATAATTCATAAACACACCTTTATGGATTTAATAAAAGTCAGCGATAAAAGAACAGAAAAAATGTTTCTTGATACCGCCAGGGTCATTTATAAAAACGATCCTGTCTGGGTATGTCCTCTGGATAATGATATAAAAGCTGTTTTTGACCCGGAGAAAAATCCATATCACAAACATGGAGTTGTTGACAGATGGGTCTTGATCGATGATAATAAAAAACTTATCGGCAGGATTGCAGCCTTTATTGATTTTAACCTTGCACATTCGTATGAACAACCAACAGGGGGTATTGGATTTTTTGAATGTATTGACGATAAGAATGCCGCATTTCTCCTGTTCGACACTGCAAGGGAGTGGTTGAAAGAAAAAGGCATGGAGGCAATGGACGGACCCATAAACTTCGGCGAAACAGATAAATACTGGGGACTTCTTGTCGATGGTTTTACCCATCCTTCTTTCGATGTACCATATAATCACAGATATTACCGGAACCTGTTCGAATCATATGGTTTTAAGGTATATTACAAAATGGAAGGATTCCATATTGACCTGAAGAACCCTTTCCCCGAAAGATTCCTTAAGATAGCAGAATGGGTTACAAAAAGACCCGGGTATGAATTCAGGCATTTTAGCTGGAAAGATGAGAAGAAACTTACAGCCGACTTTGCCGAAGCTTTCAACCAGGCATGGGCCTCATACAAAAAAGAGTTTGAACCCCTTGAGCATGAATATATACGTCAAACACTGAGAAAAGCAAAACCTATTTTGGATGAAGAATTAATCTGGATAGCCTATTTTGAAGGAAAACCAATAGCTGTATGGCTGATGTTTCCTGATCTGAACCAGATACTTAAACACCTCAACGGAAAACTCAGCCTGTTAAGCATGCTGAAATTTGTCTGGCTTAAAAAAAGAAAAACAATGACAAGGGCCAAGGGACTTCTCATGGGAGTAATACCAAAATTCCAGGGCCATGGCATCGAATCGGGATTTGTATATCACCTTCTGAAAGTATTCGAAAAGAAACCTCATTATACTGAAGTTGAACTATCATGGGTTACCGATTTTAATCCAAAAATGAGAACACTATTCGTCACCGCGGGTGGTATACCCGCAAAGCACTATATTACATGCCGCTACCTGTTCGACAGGACAAGGGAGTTTAAAAGACACCCTATACCTGAGTGAAGTTTGGAGTGACTAGAGTTTGGAGTGACTATGAAATATGATATTATTATAATCGGAGCCGGACTCGGCGGATTAACTGCCGGAGCAAAACTGGCCAGGGAAGGAAAAAAAATCCTCGTGATTGAACAACACAACCAGCCGGGAGGATGTGCCACTACTTTTAAAAAAGGTGACTTCACCCTTGAGGTGGGTTTGCATGAAATGGACGGGCCTTCACAACGCGATATGAAAAACAGAATCTTTAATGAGCTGGATGTTTTCAGTAATGTTGAGTTTATCAAGGTTCCCGAATTCTACAGGTTTATTAACGACCGCTATAGTGTTACAATCCCTCATGAGCCTGAAACAGCTATAGAAAGATTATCGAAGTTATTCCCCGGTGAAAAGGATGGAATAAAATCCTATTTCGACCACCTGCTCACTCCTCCAAAAAGAACAACCGGTATCACCCAAAAGGATAACAATGTTGCCGATTTTCTCGACTCCATCATCAGTAATGACGACCTGAAACTAATACTTCTCGGCAATCTGGGATATTTCCACGACGATCCCTGTTCATTATCCCTGTCATATTACACAATGGCACAAAAGAGCTACTATACCGGTGGTGCAAGTTTTATAAAAGGCGGATCCCAAAAACTGTCCGATTATCTGGCAGGATTCATAAGAGATCATAACGGAGAGGTTTTACTTAACCATATAGTGACCGGAATACTGACAGATAATAACATGGTGACCGGTGTTGCTTATAAAAAGAAAAACGACCCGTCTACCGCAAATCTGACAGCAATGGCCGACGAAATTATTGCAAATAATGCCGTGCCAAACCTTGCAGAAATGCTTCCTCCGGGAACAGGCAGTGAGCTGAAACAAGAAATAAGCACACTGAGACCGGGGGCTTCACTGCTGACACTTTATCTGGGATTCAATAAGCCACCCGCTGAACTCGGCCATACCTATTATTCAACTGCAGTGTTCGACAGCTCCATAAAATCGATCAGGGATATCCATAAAAACAACAATGATGATTTTTCAAGACGCAGCTTTATTTTTGTCGATTACGGACAGATTGATTCTGGCCTGGCCCCGGACGGGAAAAGCGTTGGTGCTATATGCTGTGTTGATTATCTTAAAGACTGGGAAAACCTCGATAGAAAAGAGTATAACTCAAAGAAGAAACAGGTAAGCGAAACACTCATTGAAAGACTCGAAAAAGTTATTCCGGGTATTAAAAACAATATTGAATATGCTGAAACAGCAACATCTGCCACTGTAAAGCGCTATACCCTTAACCCCGACGGGGCAGTTTACGGATTTGCCCAAACACCTTCCCGGAAAATATTTGATGCTTTCAAATCTCTTGATAATCTCCATTTTGCATCAGCATGGGGCAAAACAGGAGGTGGTTTTTCAGGAGTAATAATAGGTGGATATCTCACAGCATACAACATACTGAGAAAAAGAGGATAATGATTATCACAGCTAAGGGCTGTAAGCAGGACCATCATCCTGCATGCGTTCAATTCTTTTCTCTACAGTCTGGTCAATAATTATCGGTACTTTCTCTTCAATTGTAATAGTTGTATCAAGGTTAAGAGCCCTGATATCAGTAATACCAATGTTTCTGACAATATTGTGAAGAGTGAGGATAAAGTTTTCCCAGGCCGAAAGGGATAAATCGCGCGACATAATACGGTCAATTAAAATAAATTTAAAATCCGCCTCTATATTATGCTTCTTCATAGATTCGTAACTGCTGTTAATCTTTATTTCTTCTGACTTTACAAGGTCTTCAAGTACTTCTTTGAAATAGAGATTTACCTTCGGTTCAATTTTAAATCCAATGTAAAAATCAACCCTGATGAGGATCCCGGGAATAATCTGTGTCACTTTATAGTTAAATCTGTTGGGTTCATTCACCCTGTCGACATGTATAAACCAGTATGTATCGGCCCGTTTCGGCTGTTTATGGAATATGCTGTATATCACTTTTGACTCAACCTGGTCGAGGTTATTGGCACGTATCAGATAGACAAGGTTTGTTGCAAACCTGGGAACAGATTCATCCTTGCTGAGGTCTTTGAATATCTTGAGATACTCCTCGAGGTTGGCAAATGTAATATACCTGTTCTTCAGTTTCCGGCCGAAATACCATCCAAACATTACCAGAAAGCTTAATGATGCCAACAGAATGGTAAACCACCCTCCGGAGGCGAACTTGTGAAGATTGGCTACCAGGAAGCTTCCCTCAACAGTTATCAGGATCATGAACAGAACAAGTACGATCCTGTGATTGATTCCTGCCTGTAAGAGGAAATATAAAAGAAGGAGAGTTGTTATTATTTCTGCAATATTTATGGATAATCCATAAGCAGCAGCCATATTTACCGATTCCTTAAAAAACAGGACAGTAAAACTGCATGTCATCCACAGGAACCAGTTCACAAAAGGCAAATAAACCTCCCCTCTTTTCAATGTAGGATGAAGGCTCTTTATCTTAGGCCAGAAATTCATCGATACTGCCTCACTCATAAGGGTATAGGATCCTGTAATAATTGCCTGGCTGGCTATTATTGCTGCCGAGGTGGCCATGATGATTCCGGGAATAAGAAACCACCTGGGCATCATCTCAAAGAAGGGATTAATGTAGCTGCCTCTGTCAATATTCATCATCAGCCAGGCACCCTGTCCGAAATAATTCAGTAAAAGAGCAACCTTAATAAAGGACCACGAGATCCTGATGTTCTTCTTGCCGCAACGACCCAGTTCTGCATAAAGCGCTTCAGCACCTGTGGTACACAGGAAAACAGCACCCAGCAGGACAAAGCCTCCCGGGTATATGGTAAGAAACCTGTAAGCATATACAGGATTGACAGCCTTCAGTATACCGGGATGATGTATTAATTGTGAAAACCCTGTTATGGCAAGGATTGAAAACCATATTACCAATAAAGGTCCGAATGATTTCCTGATAATACCCGTACCGAAATGCTGGATAAAAAAGAGAGCTGCAAGTAACAAAAGGACAATCGGAATCACTTTTATATCAGGATCAAATAACCTCAAACCCTCAATGGAAGATGTTACAGTAATTGCAGGTGTGAGAACCCCGTCGGCCAGAAGTGCCGAACCTCCGATCATAGTGATAATGGCAATCCATTGCGATTTATCCCTGATAAGGGCAATGAGGGCATAGATCCCTCCTTCCCCGTTATTATCAGCCCGCATAGCCACCACCACGTATTTAAGCGTGGTCGAAATGGTGAGAGTCCAGAAAATACATGAGAGGCTTCCATAAATAAGTAACGGATTGAAATTCTCCGCACCTCCCCTTAGAATTGCCTTCATTGTATAAAGCGGACTTGTACCAAGGTCGCCAAATACTATTCCGAGAGTTATTATTATTCCGGCAAGAGAGAGCCGTTTTACATCGGGATTAAATATATTCCTGTTCATGTTTCCCTGTAAATAGAGAAAGATTCCAAAGTTATAAATAATTTATCTTTGTAATTGTAAGTAAAAGTTATAAAAGCCCTCAAATATGTTCAGAAGAGCTTTTTTATGTCTTATTCTTGTCTCTCTAAAGTGCTTGTTAACAGCACAATTGCCTTATGACCCCGGCGACAGGCTCTCCTTGCTTTTTATAGGCGACATTATGGGACATGATACACAGATAAGATCAGCGGAAAAAACAGAAAGCTCAACATGGGATTATAATGACGTTTTCACATATGTAAGTCCTGTCATCTCCGAAAGTGATCTGGCAATAGCCAACCTTGAAGTGACCCTTGCAGGTCCTCCCTACAAAGGATATCCCCGTTTCAGCTCACCGGCCGCACTTGCTGAAGCATGCAGGAATGCCGGTATTAATTACCTGGTTACAGCCAACAACCATGCAGCTGATCGCGGTGAAAAAGGGATAACAGCTACCATAAACACCCTTGATAGTCTCGGAATATACCACACAGGAACCTTTAGGAACAAAGCCGATAAAGATTCACTTCATCCGCTTATGATAAACCACAAAGGTATTAACATCGCACTGCTGAACTATACATACGGTCTGAACGGCTTAACGGCAAAGGAACCAGTTATTGTCAATATGCTTGAACAGGATATCGTTGCCCGGGACATAGAAAAAGCAGTAAATGAAAAAGCAGATTTCATTATCCTGTTTCTTCACTGGGGTAATGAATATGATACAATACCATCAGCATCCCAGGTTGCAATGACCGAATACTTTTTCTCATGCGGGGCAGATCTCATTATCGGTTCCCACCCGCATGTAATTCAGAAGATGATATGGCATCGAAGTGATTCAACATATAACAACAAAGCCGTTGTTTATTCGCTGGGTAATTTTGTTACAAACCAGAGAAAACCCCGAACCGATGGCGGAACTATGGTAAGGATCGATCTCGTAAAAACCGATACCTCCGTAATAATTTCAGATGCAGGATATTACCTCACCTGGGTATATACTCCGTTTGAAAAGGATAGAAGAAGATTCTATATCCTCCCCTGTTCCGAATTTGAAAGCCGTCAAGACTTTTTCAAAAACAGTGAAGATTATGAAAAGATGAAGAAATTCATATACGACTCAAGACGATTGCTGAATTCTCAGAATAGAAATTTTAATGAATTTAACTATAATTAAATTTATTCCACAATCCTGTTCTATTTCGTATTAAATCAATATAATTGCATTTTAGACAAAAAATATATGAATGACTCTATAGCTTTGCTTTCCGCTACTGCAATTTCGATAGGATTTATACATACAATCCTCGGGCCTGACCATTATCTGCCCTTCATTGTTCTCAGTGAGGCGAAGAAATGGACAGTTAAAAAGACAATGTTCATCACATTCCTCTGTGGTCTGGGCCATGTTCTGAGTTCGATAGTCCTTGGTTTAATAGGTATAGCTGTAGGAATATCCCTGAACAGGCTTGTCAATATTGAATCATTCAGGGGAAGTCTGGCAGCCTGGCTGTTTATTGCTTTCGGACTTGTTTACATGGTAATCAGTATCAGGAACCTCGTTAGGAACAAAAGACACAGCCATATCCATCATCATATAGGAGGAGAAAGCCATGAGCATGAACATGATCATCATGGTGGACATGCCCATGTACACGATAAAGATGTTGTTAAAACGACACCCTGGGTGCTTTTCCTGATATTTGTTTTCGGGCCCTGTGAACCGTTGATTCCAATACTCATGTACCCTGCAGCAGATAATAATATTGCAGGTGCTGTAATCGTTTCGTTGTTGTTTGCAATAGTAACAATAGCAACTATGATGTCAGTGGTCCTTGCTTTTAAATTGGGCCTAAACAAATTGAATCTGAAACCTCTGGAGAAGTATGCACACCTGATTGCAGGCAGTATGATATTTCTTTCAGGAGCTGCAATACAGTTTCTTGGTCTTTGAGAAAATTTCAACTAATAAAAGATACTGATGACCGGTATTTTAGAGCTTGATGCCTTTCTTTACGGCATAATAAGTGCCGTGGCACTACCTCTGGGTGCTGTTCTGGCTTTTAAATGGACACCCAAACCTAGACTTCTTGCATCATTGATGGCCATAGGTGCAGGTGCACTGCTAGCGGCTCTCACAATAGACCTTGTAGCTGTTTCGGTGGATAAAGGCCATTTCTTTCCTCTTGCCGGAGGTATGATTGCAGGGGGTATATTTTTCGTGATACTGAATAAAATAGTTAACAGCAAGGGTGGTTTCCTCAGGAAGACAGCCACTACCATAACACATATCATTTCGAGACAAAATAAGCGCCAGAAGACTATTTTCAGGAAATTGAGCAGAGTAAGATTCTTCCATCACCTGTCACCCGCACGTGCACAGGTCATTATTCCATACCTCAGCAGGTATCATTACCGCCAGGGGAAAATGATGGTACATGAGGGAGACCCTGGTGATATGTTTTATATCGTTGAGGATGGTGAAGCAATAATAATGGATGATAAAAATAATTCGATAGTGGGGCTTCTTCAGCCGAATGATACATATGGAATTATTGAATTGATGACAGGCAAGAAACACAACTATAATGTTGTTGTCAAGGAAGATATGCATGTCTGGGTCATAAACAAAGAATCTCTCGACCGTATCATCGCATTAAATCCCCGGCTTTCAAAGGAGATAAAGGATCTGGTAACGGAGAAGATACATCTTCTTGAGATTACATCTGAAGTTCCCGAAGACCTTTCACAGGAATGGTATCACGAAGCTCTTGAACATTTTGATGTAAGAAACCTGCCGATAACAGAGTCGGATGTCAAGGAAGAACTCAGGGAACATGGTAATCCGTCGATGGCTATCTGGCTTGGGATATTACTTGACGGTATACCTGAATCAATTGTCATAGGTTCAAGTCTTCTTCTTCAATCGAAAATAAGTATGTCGTTGCTCGCCGGGCTTTTCCTCTCAAACTTCCCTGAGGCACTGTCAAGTTCAGTAGGTATGAAGATCCAGAAAATACCCAACAGGAAGATATTCATAATGTGGACATCCATAATGATTATTACGGGAATAGGAGCATTTTTTGGAAATGTTTTATTTGACAATGTCTCTCCGGCTGTTTTTGCACTTGTCGACGGAATGGCCGCCGGTGCAATGCTTACAATGATAGCAGAGACAATGCTTCCCGAAGCATTTCACATTGGAGGGTCAATAACAGGATTATCAGCACTGGCAGGATTTCTGGCCGCTTTGCTGTTTAAGATCTTAGGCGGGGCTTAATAAATTGCTATTAATTCGGGTTTAAACAAATTCAATGTATAACCTTTGGAGAAGTATGCACACCTTATTGCAGGCAGTATGATATTTCTTTCAGGAGCTGCAATTCAGTTCCCGGGATTATAAGTTAATATTATTCTTTCCTGAACAATAAACGAACTTCCGGATCAATGGTTATTGATACATCAGGATCAGCTTTCAGATCTATCCTGGTTATTTTATCACTTACTCTGATCTTTTCATTTCTGATTCCTTTGGAGTCTTTTAAACCTAACTCAAGATCAAAGGTGAAAATATAATCCTGCATCTGTTTAACTATTAAATTGATAGTGCCTTTTACATTACCTTCCCTGGTGGTGATCTTAATATCTGGCTGTCCTGCGATATAAAGCCACTGGTGAAAAAACCAATTCAGATCCCTTCCACTCACTTCTTCCATCACCTGTTTAAAATCGTCCGTCAATGCATTCCCGTATCTGTATCTTTCATAATAAAGTCTGATACCTTTCCAAAAGTCCTCCTCCCCGATCTCAAAACGGAGCATATGAAGTACCCATGCTCCCTTTTGATAAGAATTGGCATTTAATAATCTCATAAGATTGGTTATTGTTGTATCTATAACAGGGGCCGGATTTCTTTCATAATACCTGATAACTCTTTCACGGGCTGAAATCATGTCTTTTGCAAGATGCTCAGCACCATAGGTTTTTTCCATATATACAGATGTCAGATATGTAGCAAAACCCTCGCTTAGCCATATATGATGCCAGTCTTCTTCAGTTACTGAATTACCAAACCATTGATGTGCAATTTCGTGAGCTATAAGGCTTTCTGCCCGTCCTCTGCCGGTAACCGAATTCTCGGAATAAAATATACAACCGGCATTTTCGAGTCCTCCAAATATTGTTTTCGACTGAACATTTGCCAGTTTTTCGAATGAATAAGGGCCTATAAGCCTGCAATAAAATGCAAGGGGTTTTACAGCGATGGCATAATCATTGAATCCCTCTTCACGATTTTCGGGATAAACCCATGTCCATACAGGTATATTTTCCACAACTCCTGCCAGAGAAGTGGCAAAAGAAGCAACTCCGAAAGCCATCACTTTAACAGGAAGAGGAACATCTTCTTTCCAATGCGTAAGCCTTTCACCTCCGGTAAGATCACTCTCTTCTACCAGTTGACCACATCCGACAACTTGATAAAGCGACGGTGCAGTAACGATAAAATCGACTGTTGCCTTGTCTGACAGATGATCCACCACAGGAAGATAATTAGAAGCCCTGTCAGGCCAATGATCAGCAAAAAAGGTGCGATTTCCGAACTTATTATATGAAATTATAAGTCCGTCGGCAGGTATACCTGAATAAACGACAGATATTATGCCTGTATCACCACGGCTTTCCACTTCCCCCGGATAGATCTTCAGCATGTCGGCTTTATGTTGCCATTCCACATCTTCATTATTATAAGTAACTCCGGTTGTTTGCATCCCTTTCCCTGTGCTGTCATAATTCTTAAAGTCAAATTTTATTTCAGAAATAGTATCTCTGAAAACAAGTATGATAGTGGTTCTGCCTTCAATATTATCGGTGGTATCATTCAGGTTAAGATTAAACTCATAATGGATAATATCGATTGCCGTATCCGGAAGTTGACTGAAGAATGCCGATACAGATACCGGGATCAATAAAAATGTTATAGTAGCTATAAGGATTCTCATTATGCTAAATTTAGAAGATAATATTCAAAGTTAACAGGCAAAATCAAATAAAAAACAACATGTGATTCTTATTATTTCCAATCAACCGCATGGTAGAATTATTTCTTTCGTGAATTAGCATATAATTCTTAGCTTTGCATAAGTTAAAATCAAAATAATGACCTACGATTATAATACCCAGAGAAAGAGAATGGCTTTGCCTGAGTATGGCAGGAATGTACAGAAAATGGTCGATCATGTCAAAACCATCGAAGACAGGGAAGAAAGAAACAGAGCAGCCAAGACAGTAATCCAGATTATGGGCAATCTTAATCCCCATCTGCGCGATGAAGGAGATTTCAAACATAAGTTATGGGACCATCTTGCCCTTATAGCTGATTTTGAACTCGATATTGACGCTCCATATCCCCCTCCTGAAAAAACCAAACTGAATGAGAAACCCAATCAGATCCCATACCGCCAGGATGATATACGGTTTCTTCACTATGGACGCATTATTGAACTACTGATCGATACAGCATCCGAAATGGAAGAGTGTGATGAGAAAGTTTATCTTACCACACTGATTGTCAACCAGATGAAGAAAGCATATGTCACCTGGAACAGAAGCCAGGTTACTGATGAGGTGATTATCAGTGATATGCATTTTCTTTCCGGTGGTAAGCTTAAGATGACTGAAGGAGTAAGGATCCTGGATATCAAGGAACTATTACCACAGGTCAAAAAGAAGCCTCAGGGTAAACCACATGGCAAACAGCAGGGCAGGCAATACAGCAAGAAAAAAGGACATAACCGGTACTGATGGGGACCTTTTTTGTTCAAGGCGGTAAATCCCTCAAAGGTGAAATAATCCCCCAGGGCGCTAAGAATGAAGCCTTACAGGTAATATGCGCCACACTGCTAACATCCGAAACAGTAACCATTAACAATATCCCTTCTATAAACGATGTTGAAAAGCTTATAGATCTGGTTAAATGCCTGGGTGTCAGCGTAAACAAAGAAACAGATTCAAAGATCAGCTTCAGGGCTGAAACATTGGATCTGGAATATCTTCAAAGCGACGATTACAGGGAAAAAAGCAACAGCATAAGAGGGTCTGTTATGGTTGCAGGCCCCCTCCTTGCAAGGTATGGCAAAGCATATATCCCAAAACCGGGAGGTGATAAGATAGGAAGACGACGTATTGACACACACTTCATAGGATTTCATAAACTTGGTGCCCGGGTCGAATTTGACCCTTCCAATCCATTCTTTATCATAGAAGCATCTTCACTTACAGGTACATATATACATCTCGATGAAGCCTCAGTAACAGGTACTGCCAATATAATTATGGCTTCCGTGCTGGCAAAGGGTCAAACCACTATCTACAATGCAGCTTGTGAACCATATGTCCAGCAACTCTGCAAAATGCTGGTCTCAATGGGGGCAAAAATTAAAGGCATAGGATCCAACCTTCTCTATATTGACGGAGTACAGGAGCTTAAAGGATGTACTCACAATATACTCCCCGATATGATTGAGATAGGTTCATTCATTGGAATGGCAGCAATGACTGATTCAGAAATAACAATAAAAAATGTCTCCTATGAAAACCTCGGTATAATACCCGACTCATTCCGCCGCTTAGGTATAAAACTTGAAAAAAGAGGTGATGATATATATATACCGCAACAGCACCATTATGAAATTGAGACTTTCATTGATGGTTCCATTATGACAATATCTGATGCAATATGGCCGGGACTGACACCCGATCTTCTCAGCATTTTCCTCGTTACTGCAACACAGGCAAAAGGTGCGGTTCTGATACACCAGAAGATGTTCGAAAGCCGTCTCTTTTTTGTTGATAAGCTTATCGATATGGGTGCACAGATTATTCTTTGTGATCCACACAGGGCGACTGTAATAGGTCATGATAAAAAAATCAGGCTTCGCGGTACTGTCATGTCATCCCCCGATATAAGGGCGGGTGTGGCACTCCTCATTGCCGCCCTTTCAGCAGAAGGAGAAAGCATCATACATAATATCGAACAGATAGACAGGGGATACCAGAATATAGATACCAGGCTTAATGCTCTGGGAGCAGAGATAGAAAGGCGTTAAAGGCTTTAGGGCTTTAGGGCGTTAGGGCATTATTTCTTCAAGCCGTTGCGCCATTGGGCCGTTGAGCCACTCTGCCAAAATGTCAATTATATTCAATTGGCAGGTTATTTGCAATCAGCTTAGAACAAAATCGAAATTTATTTACGTAAATGGTAAAGAAGAAACAGGATCAAAAGGAAGCAAAACAAGACGAAACGTTTGACAGCAAGGAAGATAACAAAGTTCAGGATGTCGGTTCAGAAAATGGGCAGAAGGAAACTGATACCGAAGTAAAGGAAGAAGAAGCCCCTTCAGAAGAGAAGACTGAATCTGACAAAGTTGAACATGCAGAAAAATCAGCTGAGGAAAAACTGGCAGAACTGCAGGATAAATACCTGCGTCTGTCAGCTGAATTTGATAATTTCAGGAGAAGAACACTGCGTGAGAAAATAGAACTTGCAAAATATGCCGGAGAAAGTTTGCTGATTAATATCCTTCCGCTTATTGATGATTTTGAAAGAGCACTGTCACACATGGATAATTCAACCGACAGTGACGCAATGAAAAAGGGAATTGACCTTATTTATACAAAACTGATTGAATTCCTTAAACAGAGTGGCGTCAGGGAAATTGAATCACTGAATTGTGATTTTAATGTTGACCTTCATCATGCTGTGGCAAAAAAGAAGGTTGAGGAAAAAAAGAATAAAGGGAAAATAGTTGAAGTAATACAGAAAGGATACTATCTGCAGGATAAGGTTCTAAGACATTCAAAAGTAGTCATTGGAGAATGATAACCTATTCCCGATGTTAATATAATAAAGGATGGGAAAGAGAGATTATTATGAAGTTCTCGGAGTATCAAAAAATGCATCCAAGGAAGAGATAAAGAAGGCATACAGGAAGCAGGCTTTGAAATATCACCCCGATAAGAACCCGGGCGACAAGAAAGCTGAGGAGCATTTTAAAGAGGCTGCCGAAGCTTATGAAGTCCTCAGAAATGATGATAAAAAAGCCAGGTATGACCGCTATGGACATGCCGGTGTTAGCGGTGCCGGAAATGGCTTTGGTGCAGGCGGGATGACTATGGAGGATATCTTTTCTTCCTTCGGCGATATTTTTGGTGATGCTTTCGGTGGATTCGGCGGTTTTACCAGCGGCAGACGCGGACGAAGAGTAAATAAGGGAAGTAACCTCAGGGTGAAGGTGAAACTTAACTTACACGAAATAGCCAACGGCGCACAGAAAAAAATCAAGGTTTCCAGATATGATACCTGTACTGCATGCGGCGGAACAGGAGCAGCCGATTCAAATAGCCTTTCAACATGCTCTACATGCCGCGGAACAGGCCATGTGACAAGAGTGACAAATACTATACTCGGACAGATGCAATCAACTTCTGTATGTCCATCCTGTGGCGGTGAAGGTAAAACAATAACCAAAAAATGTCCCGTATGCTATGGTGAGGGAATTGTACAGAAGGATGATATAATTAAGATAAATATTCCGGCAGGAGTGGGCAGGGGAATGCAAATGACTGTTGCCGGTAAAGGAAACGCCGCAAGAAGAGGTGGCGTTAACGGCGACCTTCTCGTAGTAATCGACGAAGAAGAACACCCGGATCTAATCAGAGAGGGTAATGACTTGATATACAACCTGTTCGTTAGTGTGCCGGATGCACTCCTGGGATCACAGGTTGAAGTACCGACAATTGATAACAAAGTGAAAATAAAGATTGAACCTGGTACCCAGCCTGGGAAGATACTGCGCCTGAGAGGGAAAGGCGTACCCGAGGTAAATGGCTACGGGAGAGGCGACCTGCTGGTAAATGTCAACGTGTGGATACCAAAAAACCTGAGCCGCGAAGAAGCAAAAATCATCGAAAAATTCAAGGAATCAGATACATTCACTCCAAAACCAGATAAAAACGATAAAGGATTCTTCGAAAGAATGAAAGGATATTTCGAATAGAAAATAATTACTTATCTCTGTGACTCTCTGTGTCTTCTCTGTGGAACTCTGTGAAAGTTTTTATTTTCTTTTTATTACACAGAGGAAATCAGGAGAAGACACAGAGTAACACAGAGATTTTATATATTTATGCCCTGATTTTACAATTTAACTGACTTTTTATGCCACTATTTGAAGCAAAGAACATTACCAAAACATTCGGTAAGTTCACAGCACTCGACAGTGTAAGTATTTCAGTGCCTGAACAGTCAATATACGGCCTCCTTGGTCCAAACGGTGCGGGCAAGACAACACTGATCAGGATAATAAACCAGATCACCGGACCCGATACCGGTGAACTTTATATGGACGGCCATAAACTGCGTCCCGGAGATGTACAGGTTATAGGTTACCTGCCCGAAGAACGCGGCCTTTATAAAAAGATGAAAGTAGGCGAACAGGCTCTGTATTTTGCCCAGCTGAAAGGTCTTACAAAGACCGAGGCAATGAGAAGACTGAAATACTGGTTCAAAAAACTTGATATTGTCGACTGGTGGGGAAAGAAAATTGAAGAACTCTCAAAAGGAATGCAGCAAAAGGTACAATTCATAACCACCGTACTCCATGAACCGAGACTGATAATATTCGATGAACCTTTTACCGGATTTGACCCGGTTAATGCCAATATCATCAAAAACGAGATACTTTTTCTTAGGGAAAAGGGAGCTACAATAATATTTTCAACACATAACATGGGATCGGTTGAGGAGCTCTGCGATAATATTACTCTTATTAACAAAGCAAAAACCATTCTCGAGGGCAGTGTAAATGATATCCGCAGGGAATGGGCTGCCAATGAATATCAAATTGTGTTTGACGGAAACGTTAACCTGAAAGGGAATGGCCAGTTTACAGTCCTCGATTCCCGGGTAGAAGATGAGAAAACCACAATAAGGTTTAAAAGCGAAAAGGATATCCCTGTAAATGACATCCTGAACACCATTATGAAATCAGGAAATATCATCTCATTTAATCCTGCACTTCCATCGATGAATGAAATATTTATCAGGGTTGTCGAATCACGTAATTAATCACGTAATTAATTCAGTAATAAAAACAATATGAACAAGATATCTGTTATCATAAGAAGAGAATACCTAACCAGGGTGAGGAAGAAATCATTCATAATAATGACTATCCTTGCTCCTGTTCTGCTGGCAGCACTCATATTCGTCCCAACCCTCATCATGCTTAACGGCGATAAGGATTTCAAGAAGATAGCCGTGATAGAAGACGGATCCGATCTTTTCAGGAATGTGATCCCCGATACAGATGATGCCGATTATATCTACCTTGAAAATACTTCTGTCGACGATCTGAAAACAAATTTCGAAGAAGCCGG
>Ga0272441_10007739_pt1 | contig 17346 bp, 14 predicted proteins | sample SSMProp6N_FD_193582 | JGI IMG/M metagenome (GOLD analysis project Ga0272441, IMG submission 193582) | Marine sediment archaeal communities from Little Sippewissett salt marsh, Falmouth, MA, United States - SSM-Prop-6N | ecosystem: Environmental > Aquatic > Marine > Wetlands > Sediment ...
CTTGAGCTTGCACAGGAGAACGGGATAGATATTCCTACCCTATGTTACATGGCGGAACTGACTCCAACAGGAGCCTGTCGTATTTGTGTAGTAGAAGTGAAAGGGGCAAGAACATTGGTTGCTGCCTGTCATACCCCTATTCAGCCAGGTATGGATATCCAGACTCACTCTCCAAAGGTGCTAAAAGCTCGTAGGATGATTTTGGATCTCCTGTTTGCCAGTCATTCTGGCAGTTGCTTGATGTGCGATAAGGCGAATCTCTGTGAACTTCGTAAGATCGCAGCCGATCTGGAATTTGATTTGCCTAGAATCAAGGGAGAGAAGCACTATTATCCTATAGAGGAAATCAGTCCTTACATCGTCCGCGACTTGTCTAAGTGCATCTTGTGCCGAAGGTGCGTAAGAGCTTGCCGTGAGATAAAAAAAGAAGGCATTTTGGGTATAGGCTATAGAGGCTTCGATTCTAAAGTCGTAGTTGATCTGGACCAGGAATTGGATAAAAGCGTCTGCGAGTCCTGTGACGTCTGTGTGCTGGCATGCCCGGTGGGAGCATTGACCAAAAAGGACGAGAGATTTGCTGCGAAGAAGAAAGGTACACCGCTTGTCATAACTGGATAGTCATTGGTCGATATTCGATATAGGGAAGTTATCGATCAATGACACCGACAGAGCATCGATCGGTTTCCGGGGACTAACGAGGAGGTAGGAATAGTGGATAGAGTCGTTCAGGAAGTCTTGACTCGTCATGGAAAAGGCGGAAGTCTGGTAACTATTCTGAAAGAAGTGCAGGATGAACATGCGTACCTCTCTAAAGATGCTATGATTGATATTGCCAGAGGCTTGAGCATCTCCGCTGGCGAAGTGTATGAGGTAGCAACATTTTACTCTCTTCTTTCTGCAAAACCACTGGGTGAGAATACGATCAGGATCTGTAAGAGCACACCTTGCTTCCTTAAAAATTGCGAAGCCATTGTTAAAACGGTGGAAAAAGAATTAGGGATTAGCATTAATGAGACTACTACAGATAGGAAATTCTCTCTCCAGTTGACTAATTGCATCGGAGCTTGCGATATGGCTCCGGCGATGATGATAAATAAGAAAACTTATGGAAACCTGTCTCCTGACAAAATCGCAAGAATTCTGAGTGAATACAAATGAGCTTCAGGAGGATATCTCATGCCAGAGAAGCGAGTTGTCTTGAAAAACTGTGGGATCATTGACCCTGGGAATATAGATAGCTATATAGCTAACGATGGGTTTAGCGCCCTTACGAAAGCTTTACAGGAAATGACACCGGCAGAAGTGATCGAAGAGATCAAAGGATCGGGCCTGCGCGGTCGAGGTGGCGCTGGATTCCCTACCGGCCTGAAATGGGACTTGGCCAGTAAGGCCCAAGGGGATGAGAAATACGTCATCTGTAATGCTGACGAAGGTGAAGTAGGCACATTTAAGGATAGATATATCTTAGAAGGAGATCCATTCTCTATAGTTGAGGCTGTTGCCATAGCCAGTTATGCCGTCGGAGCCAGGAAAGCCTATATCTACCTGCGGGCTGAATACCATTATCTCTTTGATGCACTGGAAGGAACCATCAGTCAAGCAAAAGAGCGAGGGTTTCTCGAAGCAGCGGATTTTGTGGTTGATATTGAGGTATACGAAGGCGCTGGCGCGTATGTATGCGGCGAGGAAACAGCCCTGATTGAATCTATAGAAGGTAAGCGAGGCGATTCTCGTCCGCGTCCTCCCTTCCCACCATCAGAGGGGCTATGGGGTAAGCCCACTATAGTCAACAATCTGGAAACTCTGATGAACATACCTCGGATTATCCATGAGGGAGCCGAATGGTTCAGTCAGATCGGAACGGAGCGGAGCAAAGGCACCAAGGTCTTTTCCGTAGCTGGAGATGTAGAAAAGCCGGGTGTTTATGAATTGATTATGGGCAGTACGCTGAGAGAATTGGTGGAAGGACTAGCTCTGGCCAGGAACACCAAAATGGTTCAGGTCGGGGGAGCTTCAGGGAGGGTTGTACCCTATGAAAATATAGACACTCCACTTGCTTTTGAGGATGTATTGGGAGCAGGGGGTGTCATCGTATTTGATGAAAGCAGAGACGTGATCGAGATGGTCAGGAAAAACGCGGAATTCTTTGAGGAAGAATCATGTGGGAAGTGTTTTCCTTGCCGGGAAGGTACCAAGAGAATGCTTGAAATCCTGACTCGATTCTCCAAAGGGGAGGGTTCAAAGCGCGAACTTAAATACCTGGAAGACCTGGCTGAAACAATGATGCTTACTTCTCTATGTGGCTTAGGACAAGCTGCTCCCAATTCGCTAGTCGATACTTTGGAACACTACAGAAGCGAGTATGAAGCTCGAATTCAGGAAATGGAGGCATCGACCTTCGCTGCTTCTTAGAAGAGAGGGATTCTATGAATACCATTACTGAGCAGAAACCTATTGAAGAGATCAAAGAATACCTTGATAAAGATGAGAAGGTATATATCATAGGATGCGGTACCTGTGCCACTATGACTCATACTGGAGGCAAGACGGAAGTATTAGAAATGAAAGAGCAACTCCAGGAAGCAGGAAAAGAAGTGGTGGGATGGATGGTTATTCCCAGTGTCTGTGATGATCTAACTGGAGACGCCTTGAGAGAGAATGCTGAAGTCATCCAGAAAGCTGATGCCATTCTGGTAATGTCCTGCGCTTTTGGCGTTCAGACTGTAGCTTCTTTTGCGGAACCTTGGAATAAACCTGCATATCCTGCATTGAATACCCTGTTTATCGGCAAGGGAAACGGCGAATTTGGGGTCTTTTCAGAGGTATGCCAACAGTGCGGTGAATGTCTGTTAGGATGGACTGGTGGGATCTGCCCTGTCACCATGTGCGCCAAAGGGCTGCTTAATGGGCCTTGCGGAGGAACTAATGACGGGAAATGTGAAGAAGATCCCGATAAAGATTGTGCGTGGACACTTATCTATAAACGTCTGGAGAAGCTGGGAAAGCTTGATGTGATGAGAAAATACTATCCTCCCCGGAACTACCAGAAAGTGCAAAGACCCGGAAGGGTCCTGGTTGAGATAGAGAGGAGTCAAGAATAATGGCTAAGTCTCTAAGAGAAGCTCTTAATTCCGGCAAATTTGTAGTGACCGGTGAAATCGGTCCTCCCAAAGGCACCAACATTGAGAATATGCTTCATCATATTGATCTGCTCAAAGATAAGGTTGATGGACTCAATGTTACTGATAATCAGAGTTCTGTAATGCGCTACCCCTCTTTGGGAACTGCACTCCTTATCAAGGAACGGACGGGAGAGCCTATTTTACAGATGACATGCCGGGATAGGAACCGGATGGCTCTGGAAGCTGACCTGCTCTTCGCTTATACCAGAGGAATAAGGAATGTCCTTTGTCTCACTGGAGATTCCATCAGAGTCGGCGATCACAACGAAGCCAAAGGTGTATTTGATCTGGATTCAGTCCAGTTGATAAAGATGGTCCGTTTGATGGAGTCAGGTAAGGACCTTGGAGGGAACGAGCTTGATGGAGCGGTGGAATTTCATGTAGGAGCTACTGTCACTCCAGAGGCAAATCCAATTGAGCCTCAGTTGATAAAATTTGAGAAGAAAGTGGAGGCCGGAGCGGAATTCTTCCAGACTCAAGCGGTATATGATCTGGACAAGTTCAGAGAGTTTATGCAATACGCTCGCCAGTTCGAGGTTAAGATTATGGCAGGGATAGTGCTTCTGGTATCGGCCGGGATGGCAAGGTACATGAACGCGAATGTGCCTGGTATATCTGTCCCTCAGAAATTGATTGATGAGATGGCCAGCGTTCCCAAAGGCAAAGGCAATGCGCTCAAGAAGGGGATTGAGATCGCCGGTCGCATGATTGGAGAGCTAAAAGAAGAAAAAGTTTGCGATGGCGTCCACATCATGGCGATAGGGAAAGAAGAAGTAGTGCCGGATATTCTATCAGCAGCAGGATTATAGACAGGTCTAAGGTTCTATAGGTTTTAAGACCCATAGACCTATGGACTTATGGACATAATGAAATGTATGAAGTAAGTATCGAAACACATTTTTCTTCAGCGCACAGACTGAGGCAGTATGAAGGGGAATGCGAAAGACTGCATGGTCATAACTGGAACGTAAGGATCTCTATTGCCTCCGAAGAATTGGATGATCTGGGAATGGTGATAGATTTCAAGGATCTAAAGCGAGAAACCAACGTTCTGATGGACAAATTTGACCATCAATATCTTAACGAAATCCCCCCCTTTACAAAACTGAACCCCACAACGGAGAATATCGCCAGATACATATTTGACGAATTATCCAAGACCATTAACACCAATTTGATTAAGGTACATAGAGTAGCGGTTTGGGAATCTCCAAATAGCTACGCATCCTATAGTTTATAGCCGTAGAAACCTTTTTACAAATGCAGAGACCATTAATTATGCGAATTACCAGGAATTCCTATGCGTCTATATGAATTAGTATGTCTGCGGAATTCATGGTATAACAAATTTTAGCGAGGGAGGATGAGAAGTGGCAGAAGAATTAAAAAAGAAGACTTCTGACGCCGCTGGGCAAAGTATTTTGGAGAAAGCCCAGGCGGACGGGGTCAAAACAGTATGGGATAGATATGAAGCAATGACCCCACAATGTAAATGGGGGCAAGACGGCGTATGCTGCCGAATCTGCTATATGGGCCCTTGTCGGATCGGCCCAAGCGCAAAGCGGGATAGAGGCATATGCGGTGCGACAGTTGATACCATCGTGGCACGGAACTTCGCCCGGATGATCGCAGGGGGCGCGGCCGCTCACTCAGATCATGGAAGAGATGTAGCTGAAATCCTGATAGCAGCAGCCAGAGGCGAGGCGCCGGGCTATGAGATCAGGGATGAGAAGAAGCTTATGTCCGTCGCTGCTGTATATGGTGTCCCAGTCAAAGATAGGTCGGTAAATGAGATCGCTGAGGACGTTGGGAAGGCCGCGCTTGCCGAGTTTGGTCAGCAGGAAGGCGAGGTAAAGTTTACATCCCGGGCCCCGGAGAGGCGGCTGGCGCTCTGGCGTAGACATGGTATAGTCCCCAGGGGTGTGGATCGGGAAATAGTGGAGACGATGCACCGAACACATATAGGAGTGGATCAGGATTACAGAAACATCCTGATGCACGGCTGTCGTACTGCTATAGGTGACGGCTGGGGTGGCTCCATGATAGCTACGGAGTTACAGGATATACTCTTCGGCACGCCAGGATCGCTATACAAGCAGCCTAGTATAGGTACAATGGGTCTTGGGGCTCTCAAGAAAGACGAAGTTAATGTGGTCGTTCACGGTCATGAGCCCATCCTTTCGGAAACGATAGTGACCGTCGCTCAAGATCCTGAGATGATCGAAATGGCGAAAAGAGCCGGCGCGAAGGGTATAAACCTCACAGGGATGTGCTGTACCGCTAACGAAGTGCTCCTCCGACAGGGAATATCCATAGCCGGCGATTTTCTGATGCAGGAGCTGGCCATAGCCACCGGCGCTGTAGAGACTATGGTGGTGGACGTACAGTGCATCATGTCATCGCTGCCGGAAGTGGCAAGCCATTACCACACGAAAGTGGTAACGACCTCCCCAAAGGGTAAGATGGTTGGCGCTACGCACGTGGAATTCGACGAGCACGATGCCCTTAACTCAGCCAAAGAGATTATGAAAATGGCTATTGAGAATTTCTCCAACAGGGGAGAGGTGAACATACCAGAACAGTGCGAGACCAATGCTATCGCAGGATTCACCCACGAATACATCAACTACATGCTGGGTGGAAGTTTCAGGGCTTCGTACTGGCCATTGAACGACAACATCATCAATGGCAGGATACGAGGCATTGCCGGCGTTGTGGGCTGCAACAATCCCAAGGTCATCCATGACGAGGTTCACGTGAATCTGGTCAAGGAACTCATAGCTAATGATGTTCTGGTGGTTCAGACTGGATGCTCTGCTATCGCATGTGGTAAAGACAACCTGATGCTACCGGAAGCCGCGATGGAATATGCAGGGCCGGGCCTCAGAGAAGTCTGTGAGGCAGTTGGTATTCCGCCAGTGCTGCATTCGGGCTCCTGCGTGGATAACAGCCGAATTCTCATCGCCGCCAGCGAGATGGTAAAAGCAGGTGGGCTGGGCGAAGATATAAGCGATCTGCCAGTGGCCGGCGCTGCGCCGGAGTGGATGAGCGAGAAGGCTATTTCAATAGGACACTACTTCGTTTCATCTGGGGTATACACCGTGTTTGGAGTGGGAATGCCCATCATGGGAAGCGAGAATGTGACTAATTTCCTGTTCAACGAGCTTGAGGACATTGTTGGTGGGAAATGGGATTTGGAGCTGGATCCGTCCAAGATGGCGGCCAAGATCGTCGATCATATAAACAAAAAGCGTAAGGCTCTTGGCATTGAAGCTGGCAAAGAAAGAGTTCTCTACGATATGGAGATGAGGAGGGAGATAGAAGTTGTCTAGGATCATTGCAGCCGCCGCTATACGCGGAGCACATAAAATAATAGATCGTGCGGAAAATAAGCTAAACGAGGTAATTGAAGGCTACGGCAAAGATCACGCGGTAGCGTTCCCCAACACCGGGTACTTTCTGCCGGTGATATACGGCATGACCGGCATGAAGGTCGAGAACGTAGCTGACATGGAAAAGGTGATGGTCAAGTGTAAAGAGCTTCTCCCGCCTCTAGTTAAGGAGAAGAACTGGTTTCCATTTCTGGGCTGGACTTTGGACGCGGGTATGGCAACCCTGTTTGCTGAGGAGATCATTGAGGCCATCAAATACATCGAGACACCGGATCTGTATGTAACCGGCCCTGAGCCTGTCAACGGCAATATCTGGCTTGGCGCTGCTAACGATATTATCCTGAGAGAGCGCGGCATCGAGTTCGTAGACGGAACAGCCCCGGGATTTGCTGCTATCGTCGGAGCCGCACCGACCAACGAATGGGCTGTCAGGATAGCGCGTGAGCTTCAGGAGAAGAACCTCTACGTTTTCATGTCAGCCGACAACGACGGTGTCTCTATGGCCGAGCAGTTGCACGAAGAGGGTGTCCAGCTTGGCTGGCCGACGCGCTTGGTATCCTTCGGGAAAGACATTTCCGCCACAGTCTTCGCCGCAGGTTTTGCTACCCGCGCAGCCTTGTCATTCGGTGGAATTGAGCCCGGCGATTACAGCAGAATACTCATGTATAACAGAGCCAGGGTTTTCGCCTTTGTTCTGCCGCTGATGGAGGTGGACGACGAAAAATACGCCAACGCCGCTGGCGCTATCAACTGGGGATTCCCGGTCATAGCTCACACGGACATTCCGGAGATCCTGCCTACTGGGGTTTGTATGTACGAGCATGTGGTCTCCAATATTCCACTGGAGGACATAGTTGCTAAGGCAGTGGAAGTGCGCGGTCTCAAAGTCCAGGTCTCGGAAGTTGACGTTCCTGTAGCCTTTGGCCCGGCCTTCGAGGGTGAAGCGGTACGCAGGGAAGATATGTACGTGGAATTCAACAGCGTCAGAACGCCCTATCCCTCTTTTGAATATACCCGTTCGGCGGAGCTGGATCAGATCGAGGACGGCAAGATCGAGGTGATCGGGCCAGGGATCGATGATGTGGAAGTGGGAGCGCAGATGCCCCTGGCCATAATGGTAGAGGTAGCTGGCCGGCAAATGCAGCCGGATTTTGAGCCTATACTGGAGCGTATGATCCACACCTACATCAACGAGGCATCCGGCATATGGCATATGGGTCAGCGCAACCTGAACTGGATCAGGATAAACAAAGAAGCTCAGGGCAAAGGGTTTAAACTAAGGCATTTGGGAACTATCATTCATGCGCGGTACCATGAGGACTACGGAGCCATCCTTGACAAGGTTCAGGTAACGATATATACTGAAGAAGAGAAGGTCAAGGAGTTACTAAAGGAGGCACAGCAAACCTATCGGGAGCGCGACGAGCGATTGTCTGGCCTTGTCGATGAAGGGGTGGAAGAGTATTACTCCTGCACGTTGTGCCAGAGTTTCGCCCCGAACCATGTATGTATCATCACACCGGAGCGGTCAGGTCTGTGCGGTGGATACACCTGGCTGGATGGCAAAGCGAACTATCAGATCGTTCCCACAGGCCCCAATCAACCTGTAAGAAAAGGCAGTACTCTGAACGCCGTCATGGGCGAATGGGACGGGGTCAACGAGTTCCTGAAGGTGGCTTCCCGGGGGAATTTGCAGAAATTCAAAGCCTATTCCATGATGCAGGATCCCATGACCTCCTGCGGCTGCTTTGAGTGCATTTCGGTCATTCTTCCGCTGACCAACGGCATAATGATCGTGGACAGAGACTGTTCAGACATGACGCCGTGCGGTATGAAGTTTTCCACACTGGCGGGTATGGTGGGCGGCGGACGACAGACACCCGGCTTTATCGGTCACAGCAAGCTGTATATCGGCAGCAAAAAGTTCATCACCGGTGATGGCGGCTTCAAACGCATAACCTGGATGCCGAAAGCGCTGAAGGATCAGATCGGCGAATCACTGAATGAAAGGGCTAGGGAGGAAGGTATAGAGAACTTCCTCGATATGATCGCCGATGAAACTACAGCCAAGACTGAAGACGAGGTTATGGAATACGCGATGAAGGTCGGCCATCCCGCTCTGGAAATGGAACCGATGATGTAGGCTTGATTCTGGATACTGGATACTCGCAGGTATCCAGTATCCAGAAATGGTCGCTGTTCAGCAAAACAGAATAGTATAAACGAGGCAGGAATATGAATTCAGCTCAGGAAGAAAGCGCGAGAAAAATGCTTCGCGTCTTTCTAAGCTATATGCACATAAACTGCTTAGTTTTCTGTCTCAATGGCCTAATCTACGTATATTCACCCCGGAGATGTATAATGCAGGAGAAGATTGGGAATCTAAGCTTAGAGATGAGCTTTCTCAATGTGACATCTTCATGGTAATATTGTCGCCAGACTCAGTTGGCTCGAACCGGATATTGCAGGAATTGGGTGCAACTTGGGCGCTTAACAAACCTATAATCCCTGTTGTTATGAATCTCGATTTGCTTTCCAGGATTCCCTTAAAACTGCGTGAAACTCCGCTTATCGAGACTAAGGATCTTGAAAGGCCAGAGATTATGAATCAGATCATTAAATATATAGTAGCATCAAATATATAGCAGACTCGCAGAACATCGGATAAAGCGGTTCCTGCTCTTATGGATGGATATTGCATGAAAGGAGAGCATCTATGGCCCTAACTGGTTTAGAAATATATAGACAACTTCCCAGAACGAACTGCGGAGATTGCGGCGTGCCTACATGCCTGGCCTTTGCCATGAAGCTGGCAAATAAACAGGCATCTCTGGAAGACTGTCCGCACGTTTCGGAGGAAGCTAAGGCTGCTCTGGGCGCGGCATCTGCTCCGCCTATCAGACTAGTTACCATCGGTACTGGCGACAACAAGCTGGAAATAGGAAATGAAACTGTGCTCTTCAGGCATGAGGAGACGTTCCATCACCCTACAGGCATCGCAATAGAGGTAGACGCAGCGATGTCTGAGGATGATCTCACCAAGCGGGTTGAGCAGATCAATGAGTTGGAGTTTGAGCGTGTGGGACAGATGATAGGGGTCAACCTGATCGCTGTGCGGATACAGGCAGGGATGCCGGCGTCCCAATATGCGGAAGCTGTCTCTAAAATCTCGTCCATATCCCAACTGCCGCTTATCCTCATCGCTGATGATCCCGCGGCTATAGAGGCAGCACTCAAGTCCTGCGCTGAAGGGAAGCCGCTGATCTACGCTGCAACACCGGATAACTATGAGAATATGGCTCAACTGGCGAAGGACAACTCCTGTCCGCTGGCCGTGGCTGCTGATGGCTTAGAGGAATTGGCATCGCTTACCGAAAAGATAAAGGCATTGGGTGTAGAGGACATGGTACTGGACTCAAAGGCGAAGGATTTAGTGAGCATAGAAGCCGATCTTACGCATATCAGAAGATTGGCCCTGCGGAAGACTTTCCGCCCCCTGGGCTATCCTGCCATAGCCTTCACTACATCTGATGATCCAATACAGGAGGCAGCGGAGGCCAGCTCTTATGTTGCTAAATACGCAGGTATAGTTGTGATGAAGAATCCTGCACCTTGGGTGGTTCTTCCTGTATTGACCATGCGTCAAAATATTTACACAGATCCGCAGAAGCCTATCCAGATGGAGGCGAAGGTATACGCTGTTGGGAATGTAACGGATAAATCCCCAGTGCTCATAACCACCAATTTCTCGCTGACTTATTTCAGCGTAGAAGGTGAGGTCGAGGCCAGTCGAATACCCTCATACATTCTGTCGGTAGACACTGAGGGGCAGTCTGTTCTTACTGCCTACGCTGCGGAAAAATTCACTGCCGAAAGTGTGGCAGCAGCGATGAAAAAGTTCGGCCTGGAGAATCTTGTCAGCCATAAGAAAGCCATCATTCCCGGATTCGTCGCTGTTATGAGCGGCGCTCTAGCGGAGGAGTCAGGATGGGAAGTTCTGGTAGGCCCACGGGAAGCATCCGGAATACCGACGTATCTAAAAACGATGTGGAAAGCGTGAGAGAAGAAACGCAGGATATAGGAAACAAGACTCAGGACATACGACAGGAAGAGGAAACTTCCAGTTCTGAGTCTGAAATTTCGACTCTCAGACCCATAGTTGTCTTCTACCCTGATGGCAAGTGTATAAACGCTGAAATAGGAGCGAACCTGCTGGAACTTGCCAGATCAGCAGATGTGTCTATTGATAGCTCCTGTGGCGGCAAAGGAGCCTGCGGCAAGTGCAAAGTATTAATCAAATACGGTGCAGTAAGGAACAAGACGCAGGATTCAGGGGAAAAAGAAGCGGTATCTGTCCTTAAGTCTGGAGTCTCAGATCTTGAGCCTTCCTATGTTCTGGCATGTCAGTCGGAGGTCATCGGCGACGTAGTAGTTGAAATACCTGTCAGTTCGCGGTTAAGCGAACTTCAAATACTACAAAGCGGTGTTGAACCGACCGCGGAGCTTGAGTCGATCACTCCGCTTGCCCAAAAGATAGATGTTGCTCTCGATCCACCCTCTCTGGAGGATAATTCCAGTGACCTGGAACGTCTTACAAGAGGGCTTGAAGTAGCAATGAAGGATAACGGTGACGGAGCAGTATGGGATAGGAATAAACTACAGATGGGCTTGGATGTTTTGAGAAGGCTTCCAAGACTGCTTCGGGATAACGATTGGCAATTGAACGTTACCATTACTGATTCCAGAGGCGTATCGGAAATAATCGACGTTCAGCCCTGCGTTGAGCCGACGCACAGTTATGGCTTAGGAATAGACGTTGGCACTACCACTATCGTAGCGCACCTGATGGATCTGAATACAGGCACTTCGCTGGGTGTGCAGTCCGAATATAACGGACAGATAAGGTATGGTGATGACGTGATCGCCCGGATAGCTTACGCCAGCGATAAGAAAAACGGTCTGGAGGAGCTAAAACGAGCGGTAACGGACACAATGAATTCTCTTATCGCGGAATTGGCTGATTCATGTCAGGTTTCCCCAAACGATGTCACCTGCCTGATCTGTTCCGGGAATACGACAATGATCCATCTGCTCTTAGGGATTGATCCCACGTCTATCCGAAGGGAACCATATGTTCCTGTAGCCCAGCGGGTGCCGATCACACGGGCCGGCCAGCTCGGTTTGAACGTCAACCCCAACGCTTTGGTCTACTGTTTCCCGGCGGTAGGTGGATATGTGGGCGGTGATATTACCAGCGGAGTTCTGGCCACGGGTATGGCTGAATCGGATAAGCTCTCGATGCTTATAGACGTTGGCACCAATGGTGAGATCGTTATAGGGAATAACGAATGGCTGATGTGCTGCTCATGTTCTGCTGGACCTGCCTTTGAGGGATGTGGCATAGAGCACGGTACGCACGCTACTGCCGGAGCTATTGAACGGTTACAGTATATCCCTGATACTGATGAGGTGCTCTTTAGCACCATCGGTAAGCAAATGCCTCCTCGCGGCGTCTGCGGCTCCGGTTTGATCGACGCGATGGCCACGCTTCTGAGAAGTGGTGCTATGGATCGTGCTGGAAAACTCAACCTGAGCTGGCCATCACCCCGCATCAGGATCGTGGACGATGAGCCGCAGTTCGTGTTCGTTTGGGGTAGAGAGGTGGGCAGGGAAGACGACATTTTTCTGACCGAATCGGGTATACAAAACCTTATGCGGTCAAAGTCTGCTGTATATGCTGGCTCTACGCTGCTGCTGCGGAACCTTGGATTGAGTTTCGCCGATGTGGAGCAGATTCGCATTGCCGGTGGGTTTGGGAATTACCTGGATATCGAGAATGCTGTGATCATTGGCCTGCTACCGGATCTACCCTTGGATAAAATTCGCTTTGTTGGCAACACCTCTGCTACCGGAGCGTGGATGGCTTTGCTGTCCGAAAAAGCGCGGCGAAGTGCTGAGGAAATATCCAAACAGATGACTTACGTGGAGCTAATGGCAGCAGGAAACAGCTTTATGGACGAGTTCGTAGCTGGTCTTTTTCTGCCTCATACCAATATATCCCTGTTTCCATCCGTAGTGAAAATGCTGTCACAGAGCAAGGAATAACAGAGGTACACCTGGAAATTCGCTGATTCTGGCCGTGGGATCGCCAAAGAGAGAGGGTATGATTATGAAATCTCTAAGTGCTGTATCTATTTCGCCGCATATAGGGAAGTGTTCCATTTGCCTCATTCTGGGGCTTATTATGAAAAATCAGGGGTTGAATGTTGGATATATAAGACCTATTGGCGATTCACCTATTATCGTAGATGGTGTCCGCGCAGATAAAAATGCCCTCTTTATCGCGCAGGCTTTGAAAGCTCCGGAAAAGCTGGATGTTCCAATCGACCTTTTGTGCCCTGTCCTTGTGGATAGCAAAATCGTCGGTCATGTTCTTGAAGGAACCGGAGGAGCATTTCTTGGTAGTGTTGAGGGAGCCATGGAAGAAAAGATCGTGTCGGCATTCTCCAAAATATCCCTGGGAAAAGACATAGTCTTGAGTTGCAGTATTGGATCACTATCTACTGGTTCGCTGATCAATCTGCCGGTGCCCCGGCAGGCTGAACTAATTGATGCCAAGATGCTATTGGTCGTCAAATACGAGTCGGACTCCGACGTGGAGGATCTGTTTTTCTTCTCCCAGTTATTAAAGCCCGGGGTTATCGGTTCCATGTTCAACCACGTGCCGAAAGAGAAAGTAGGATTTATCCGGGAGACCATCATACCTTACCTGGAAGAGAAAGGTGTCCCGGTACTCGGAGTAATACCAGAGGATGAAATACTGAATTCCACTACAGCCAGGGAATTGGCGGATGAACTGGGTGGAAAAGTGCTCTGCTGCCATGGTAGAGCAAACGAACTTATCCACAACTTTATGGTCGGCGCTATGGATGTGAGAAGCGCATTTCAGTATTTCAGGGATATGCATGATAAAGCGGTTATTACCGGCGGAGATCGGCCGGATATACAGCTTGCCGCTTTACAAACGTCAACAAGATGTCTGATCCTGACAGGTAACCTGCATCCCAGTCCAGTTATTGTGGATCGCGCCAGAGAGATAGGTGTACCAGTTATACTGGTTAAGGACGACACACTAACCACTATCGGAAAGGTGAGAGGTGTTTTAAGAGATTTAGCGTCATGCGGGAACAAGAAGATGGAACATGCAAAAGGATTATTCGAGCAAAATGTCGATCTTGACAGGCTTTATACACTCATGGGCCTATGAGCCTATAGATCGAGGAAGGAGTAGTAGAAGTGGCATTGGAACTGGTTAAAGAGAACTGGACTAACAAGATAAATACTGTGACCATAGGCGCAACCGCTGCTGAAGGTGGAACCCGTACATCGGTGGTTACAGTAGGCGGGGAGACGACTATGCCGTTCCTGCACTTTGAGGGTGAAATGCCCTATCGCCCGGTTATTGCCATGGAAGTGCTGGATATGGAGCCGGATGACTGGGCTGAAACGCTTACTGGAGCACTTGGCGATGTATTGAGCGATCCTGCGGCATGGGCGAAGAAATGTGTGGAGGAATACGGAGCAGACATAATTTGCCTCACACTGCTCAGCGCGCATCCAGACTGGGGTGATACGTCCGCAGAACACGCAGTTGAAACAGTAAAGGCTGTGCTGGAGGCGGTAGGCGTGCCGCTTATCATCTGGGGGCCGGATAACCCGGAAAAAATGAACGAGGTTATTCCAAAATGCAGCCAGGCGGCGGCAGGAGAGAACTGTCTTATCGGGTCTGCTATGCAGGACAATTATAAGGCGGTAGCTGCCGCGTGTATAGCTGATAAACATAAGCTAATAACTGAGGCGCCGTTGGACATCAATATAGCAAAACAGGTCAATATTCTGGTCTCGGATATGGGGTTTGATCTGAATAATGTTGTTATGTATCCCACAAATGGCGGGCTTGGGTATGGATTGGAATACAGCTATTCCATCATGGAACGTGAGCGGCTAGCTGCTTTTGGCGGCGACAAGATGCTGGCAATGCCTATAGCTAATATGATTGGCAGAGAAGCATGGCGCGCTAAAGAAGCTAAGGCTCTTGAATCGGAACAGCCGCAGTGGGGGCCAGAAAGCGAAAGAGGGCCTATGTGGGAGGCCATTACTGCTGTCGGGTCTTTACAGTCCGGCGCGGATATTCTGATTATGCGACATCCCGCAGCAGTTGCCAGCGTTCGGGAGACCATAAACAGGCTTATGCAAAAATAATGGAGAATAATTTTGGGGATCTATAGGTTTATATAAAGGAGGAGCATTTTATGTTCATTATTAGTGAGCGGATCAATGGTATGTTCAGGGCTGTTCGTAATGCCATAGTTGACAAGGACGCTGAAGCCATCCAGCGTATAGCCAAAGAGCAGATAGCCGCTGGAGCGGATGCCCTGGATGTAAACGTAGGACCAGCCTCGCGTGATACCGCAGGGACGATGCAGTGGTTGGTGGAGACTATACAGAAAGTTACCGACAAGCCGCTATGTCTGGATACACCCATTCCCAAAACTATGGAAGCGGCTCTGAAGGTATGTGATAATCCGAAGATCATCAATTCCACTAACGGTGAAATAGAAAAACTGGATGCACTTCTGCCTCTGGCAGCCGAGTATAATGCTGACATTATCGGCCTGGCGATGGATAGCAAAGGTATCCCCAGAGATGCCGCGGGAAGGGTTGAGATCGCACTGCAAATACTGGCTTCCGCTATGGAGCATGGTATTGAGCCTGATAGATTATATATAGACCCGGTGGCTTTACCGGTGAACGCAGTTCAGGCCCAGTCTCCTAATACATTGGAAGCTTTGAGCCAGATCAGGCTCCTGTCTGATCCTCCACCCAAAACAGTGGTAGGGCTAAGCAACATATCCCAGGGCGGGTCGATGCGCAGCCTGCTGAATCGCACCTACGTAGTAATGTGCATTGCTCATGGATTGGACGCTGCCATTGTCGATCCCGGCGACAGAGAGCTTGTGGATGCTTCTATCACGGCTGATCTGCTTATGAACAAAGCTATATATGCAGACGATTTCCTGAAGGCATACCGAGCATCCAAAGGTATAGAATAGCGGTCAGTAGCCAGTTCACGTACTGTTTATCTCTGACCGTTTTCTGGGGAGAGATAGCATGAAACCTGTAATACAAATAGCATTGGACTTTATCAACCTCAGTCGCGCGCTCAAGGTGGCAGGGGAAGCCGTCGAGGGTGGCGCAGAATGGCTGGAGGCAGGCACGCCGCTTATTAAGAGTGAGGGACTTGACGCTGTTAGAGGCTTGAGAAGGCAGTTTCCTGACCATGTGATCGTCGCTGACCTTAAAACAATGGACGCCGGACGGGTCGAGATGGAGGCGGCGGCCAAGGCAGGAGCAAATGTGGCCGGCGTACTTGGTGCTGCTCCAGACGCCACTATCAGGGAATGTATTGAGGCGGCGACTAACTACGGTTTCAAGATAATCGTGGATATGATCGGGGTTGAGGACGTTGTCCAACGGGCGAAGCAGGTGGAGGATTTTGGCGCGCATTATGTGGGAATCCATACAGCGATAGATGAGCAGATGGAGGGTGTCTCGCCCTTTGATAAGCTGCGAAGAGTTGCTGAAGCAGTTAGCATTCCCATAGCCGTGGCTGGAGGGATAAACTCCGAAACAGCCGCAGAAGCCATAGAATCCGGCGCCAGCATAATAATAGTAGGTGGAGCTGTCATCAAAGCGCCTGATGCCAAACTTGCGACTCAGAACATTAAAAAAGCCATGGAAACGGGTCAAAAAATCGAGACCCAGAAGTTCAAAAGGGTCACTGGCGAAGAGATAAGAGGGATATTAGCTCAAGTCTCTACTGCTAATATATCCGACGTGATGCACCGGGCGCGCGAACTGGAGGATATACATGCTGTTGTACCTGGCGCGAAGATGGTTGGCAAAGCGCTGACTGTCAGAACAGCTCCCGGTGACTGGGCAAAGCCGGTTGAGGCCATTGATGAAGCAGAAGAGGGCGATGTCATAGTAGTGGATGCCTATGGAATCGGGCCTGCTATTTGGGGTGAGGAGGCAACTCGTAGCTGTATTCAGAGAAAACTGGCGGGGATTGTAATCAACGGTGGAATTCGGGATGTCAAAGAGATCCGCGAACTAGGGTTTCCTGCATTCTCAAAACTGATCATGCCTGCCGCCGGCGAACCGCGTGGATGGGGGCAGATCGGCGTTCAGATAGAGATCGGCGGAACACAAGTGCGTACCGGTGACTGGATCGTAGGGGATGATAACGGCGTGATGGTGATTCCGAAGGAAATTGCTGTGGAAATAGCAAATCGCGCAATGCACTGGATGGAAAAAGAAAGCCGGGAAATAAAAGAGATAGAAGAAGGCAGCACCCTTGCCAAAGTGTCGGAACTCCTACGCTGGGAGAAACATTGATGCTATTTTTGGTTTCCGATTTTGGGATGGTTCATTTTCCGAAAGAATTAGGGTAACAGGTAGCTCCGCATTTAACCGTGGTCGTGGAATTCATGGCTGAATTGGGCATATTTTCGCTTTTGACTCTGTCATGACATACTATGACAAGAATTCGATAAACGCAAGCTACAAGCAAGCTTAGTTGCATGACAGTCTTCAATGTGCCGCTGTTTGTTTGCGCTTAAAACTTACGCCAATTCATCAAATTTCACATACTCCACGATTAAATGTGGAGCTACCTCTGTCTCCATAATTAGTGTCAATTAGTGAAATTC
>Ga0272441_10007740_pt1 | contig 17346 bp, 14 predicted proteins | sample SSMProp6N_FD_193582 | JGI IMG/M metagenome (GOLD analysis project Ga0272441, IMG submission 193582) | Marine sediment archaeal communities from Little Sippewissett salt marsh, Falmouth, MA, United States - SSM-Prop-6N | ecosystem: Environmental > Aquatic > Marine > Wetlands > Sediment ...
ATGCCCTGGACAGTGCCTTCGCTCAGGTCTCCGGCGCGCTGGACGCCCTGGCCGGCGGAGGACAGTTGCTTCCGGACCTCCCGTCGGGCGTCGTCCTGGCGGGCGCCGGAGCGATCCTCTGCCTGATTGCCGTCACCTGCGCATTTTACTTCGTCTCTACACACGAGCAGCGCTGGCCGGGATAGCGCCGCCCCAAAACACCAACAACACACTGTAAATTATCTACCTATACAAGGAACGATCCGCCGCCAAAATCGTTTCGGAGTGATCGTCTGCCCTGATTATCCGAACGACCGGAGAGTTGGGTGCGCAAACCGGGCGCCGTTGAATCCCCAATCCGAGATTCCCCGTGAGGCCGCCTCACCTCGTGCTCCCACTGAAGCGATCTGTGTGGCAACAGACGTCTGGGGTCTGCGCCGGTTGTACCCGGGGCGCGGCGTCCGGGCCTGCCACAAGGCCAAATTCCGCACGCGTTCCTCTACCACACCCAACGGCCAGGACAAAATCTCAGAATGCCCACGCTACAACCCATACTGCGCGATCTTGGCCAGCAGCGTCTTGCGCGTAATCCCCAGCCGTTCGGCCGTGCGTGTGCGGTTGCCCCCCTCTTCGGCCAGCACCTGCGCAATCATCTTCCGCTCCACCGCCCCCACGGCATCGGAAAGCGACCGGTCCGAGGGCGCCTCGTCCGCACCGGCCGCCGCCCCTTCCGCGCAGGCGGCCTGCGCCGCCGCCGGCAAATCGCACGAGTGGATGACCTCGCCCTCGGCCATCACCGCCGCGCTCTGCACGGCATTGCACAGCTCCCGCACGTTGCCCGGCCAGTCGTAGGTCTCCAGGCGCCTCAGCGCAGCGGCCGAAAAATCGGCCGCCTGGGCGCCCGCCTGCTTCCCGGCGGTCAGCAGAAAGTGCCGGGCCAGCAGCGGGATGTCCTCCCGGCGTTCGCGCAGCGGCGGCATCCGCACCGCAATCACCGCCAGCCGGTGGTAGAGATCCTCCCTCAGCCGGCCCGCCTTCACCGCCTCGGCCGCCACCCGGTTGGTGGCCGCAATCACCCGCACGTTCACCGGAAGGGGCGCACCGCCGCCCACCCGCGTCACCTCCCCTTCCTCCAGCGCCCGCAGCAGCTTGGCCTGCAACTCCGCCGGCATCTCGGTGATCTCGTCTAAGAACAGCGTGCCGCCGTCCGCCTGCTCGAACCGGCCCGCGCGGGACGCCCCCGCCCCGGTAAACGCCCCCTTCTCGTGCCCGAAGAACTCGCTCTCCACCAGATCGGCCGGCACAGCCGCACAGTTCACCGCCACAAACGGGCCATCACGCCTGGGGCTCTCCTGGTGAATCGCCCGCACCAGCAATTCCTTGCCGACGCCGCTCTCCCCTTCCACCAGCACGGACATATCCGACTGCGCCGCTCGCCTGGCCATATGCACCGCCGCCTGCAGCGCCTGGCTCTCCCCCAGAATGCGCGCGAACGAATGTCGCTCCCCCAGCGCCTCCCGAAGGCTTTCCACCTCGTGCGCCAGCCTGCGCGTCTCCATTGCCCGCCCCACCCGCAGCAACAACTCGTCGTTGTCGAACGGCTTGGTCAGGTAATCGTAGGCCCCGCGCCGCATCGCGTCCACCGCCCGGTCAATTGCGCCAAACGCCGTCACCATAATCACCTTCACCCCCGGCGCCTGTTCCACCAGGCGCTCCGTGGCCTCCTGGCCGGACATCCCGGGCAAATTCTGATCCATAACCACCACGTCGGGCGGACGGTCCGCCGCCAGCGCAAGGCCCTTCTCCCCCGAATCCGCCTCGGACACCTCGTATCCCTCGTCCCCCAGCAACCGCACCAGAACACGCCGGATCTTGGCCTCGTCGTCCACAATCAACACCCGGTTCGGCTGCGTCATAAAAAGCTCCTCAATTCTCTGAACCTATGGCAGAAGATGGGTCAATCTGGTCCCCAGGCAGTCCCAAACGCCCTGCCCCGGGTACCCCAGAGGGCTTCGAGACGGCTTTGTCGCCCCTATCCCCGACCGCCGCAGGCATCACCGGCTGTCTCTCAGACAAGCGGTGCAAGGCCCGTATAAGGGCCATCCAGCGCAGAAACGGTAGTCTGGGGTCGGGAGTGGGGCGCTCTGGACCCTGGACGCTGGACCCTGGACGCTGAACCCTGGACGCTGGACGCTCACTACAGCCTGATCTCCACCCGCGTCCCCTCGCCCTCCCGGCTCTCAACATCGATCTCCCCGCCGTGATTCTGGAGAATCGAGTGGCAGATCGAAAGCCCCAGGCCGGTCCCGTCCCGCTTGGTCGTAAAGAAGGGATCGAACACCTTCTCCCTGTGTGCGGCCGGAATGCCCACCCCCGTATCGGAAAACGCCACCCGCCACCCCGACCCGGCCGCGTCCCCACGTGCGGCCACGGAAACCGCCAGGCGGCCGCCGTCCGACATCGCCTGCACCGCGTTCATCATCACGTTCAGAAACACCTGCTTGAGCTGGTCCGGGTCCGCCTGCGCCACGGCGGCCCTCTCGGGAAGGTCCATCTCAACCGCCACCCTGGCCTCGCGCGCCGTGGGGTCCACCAGGCGGACGGTCTGCGCCAGCACGTCGGTCAGGTCCACCGCCTCAAACCGGGGTTCTGCCGGCCGCGCAAAAGAACGCCTCCAGATCCACAATCAGAGACAGCGACCGTGTGAATTCCTCCATACTCCGCACATAGGCCATCGTTGCCGGTTGCGGCCGCTCGCGCAGCCACCTGAAATGCGGGAGGAAAAAGCACAGCCCAACGGCCGCAGCCACGCCCCACACCGCGCCGACCATCACGCCCAGCAGCGGCTGGCTCAGCAGCACATCGGGAAACAGCAAGGCCCCCACCGCAATGCCCGCCGCCGCAATCACCAGCGAAAGCACCACCTCCAGGGCCAGCAGCGAAAATACCGCTCCCAGAACCCGCCTGTGAAGGTCGCCTTCCATAGAATCCCTGCCGGGAAATGATGAAACCTGCGAACTCAGTGCTCAGTGCTCAGTTGCTGCCGTTACATATCCCGGATCTTGTCCGGCGACGGGGCGGTGGGACTGACAACCGGCTACTGACAACTGACAACTGATATTGTAATGTAACCCAAATCTCCCCGCTTTGCCACGCCAAAATCCGGCCCCGCGCCGCAGCCTGTCCCGGTAACCACAATCCGTTTCAGACGTTGACCTTGCTGGACTTTTTTTGTATTTTGGTAAGTGTACATCATCACACCAAAGCCGGAGGGGGGACTGCTATGAACACGCCTGCGGATTCCGAGGTCCACCAGCAAATACTCGACCTCATCAAAACCATCCCGATGTTTGAACGGCTGGCAGATGAGGAAATCCAGAGAATTTACGGGATTTGCACCCTCAAACGCTATGGGGACAACGAGTTGATGTACGAATTCGGAACCCCCAGCGACGACCTGTTTATCCTTATGGACGGCCGTCTGGTTGCCCGGACGCCCACAGACGTGGACATTGCCCACATCACACCTATCGGCGTGGTCGGCGAGATGGGACTGATTATGGATCAGCCCAGGTCGGCCAACGTCGTTGCGCTGGAAGACTCGATGGGCTTCCAGATTTCCAAGAGGGATCTCATTTGCCTCTTCCTCGCCGACGGCGCCATCTGCCGAAAGGTTCTCCTCAACCTGGTCAAGATTCTCTCCACAAAGCTTTACGCGACCAATGCGGAGATCCAGCGGTTGCGCGAGGAACAGACGCAAGCCGTGACGGCGAACGATCAGTCCGACAACATCTTTCTCTACTGAAATCTCTCGCACAGGAATGCCCTATGCCAGACGAAGATCAAACCGATGCCAGGCAACCCGACTTTCCCCAATTCGGCGGACAAGGCAAAGAGGCGCTGCCTCAGCGTCTGGAATTTGAGCAACTTGAGCACCTCCTGCAAGAGGCCGGCGAGCGGAACGTGACCCGGTTCGACGACGTGCCCCTCACCGTGTCCATAGAGCTCGGACGGGTTACCGAGGCCATTCGCAAGATCCTGGAGTGGCGAGAAGGGGCTGTGGTGGAAACCAAGAAGCTCTCCGGGCAACCGATGGAGATCATGGTCAACGGCCGCCTCTTTGGCCACGGGGAAGTGGTGGTGGTGGGCGACAACCTGGCCATCCGCATCACCGAACTTATCAAACCGCCTTCAGATTGACCCCCTCTTGCGGGGCAAAATTGCTTGACAGCAGATCGCGCTTTCTGTATTTTTGATGGCTCCTGAAAGACAGACCGAATACGAAAATAAGCGGATGTAGCTCAACTGGATAGAGCACCTGACTACGGATCAGGAGGTTCCGGGTTCGAGCCCTGGCGTCCGCACCATTATAGAAACCGGGTTATGGCATTTTTGCCGTAACCCGGTTTCTGTTGCTATGACCTCACTGTGACCAAAATCGGATTCTGCCCCCTCTTTCTCCATCCGCTCTACATCCGTACTAGTAATGTGCATTAGTATTTTTCGTATTGACAACCCCTTCTATATTCCCTAAATTTCCATACACGAAACGGCAAAATACGTGAAAACGTGGGACGCAAAGGCGCGGATCCTCGTCTGACCGACCGTCGGGGTGGTAGAGGTTAGGGACGAAGCAGGCCAGCCAGTACAAGACAGCCGCACTGCCGAAGATAGGATTCCGGTGGTGCGGCTTTTTGGTTTTCACAAAGAAGGATCAGGCGACGATCAGAGTCTCTTGGGAACTTAACCGAGGACCACTGAACGAGCTTTGACGGAATTCAAGGAGGCTGTTACGCTGATCCGCATAAAATGCCGTGATTAACCCGTGAAAAAGTATAACAGGATTAAGCTCAAAGACTTGTGGCCTTTTTTATGGCCGCTCTTATCGGTGCTCTATCCGGACCAAAACCCAACTTCCGCGTTCTATGCGGATCAATCTAAACACTGTTGGGCCGAAAGGAGAATCAATGAGCACGCGAACCAAGACGTATATAGCATTCGACGGCGACAGCGACCTGATGAGCTACAGGACCGTTCAGTCATGGAGCGCCAATCAGGCACTCTCCTTCAACCTTAATGACGCACACGATATCAACACGGCGCGCGACGACTCCCTCCCGCAGTCCATCATCAACCAGTTGCGTGAACGACTTGACAACACAAAGATCCTCATTCTTCTCGTCGGTGATCGGACGAAATACAATCGCAAGGGTATTCTGAAGTATGAACTTCAGTACGCTCTGCGGAACAAGCTCCCAATACTGTTGACCTTCATTGGATTTGAGGCTGCCCACTCCAACACGTCTGAGCTCTGGAACAGATACCTCCGCGCGGAGCTTCACGCGTGCATCGCACAGCGCATCCGGGCGCTGCCCGCGCCCTACCGGGATGTAGTGTGGCTGCGCTACATACAGGATTACTCCTACGCCGAGATTGTGCAGGAGCTTGCGATGCCAATAGGAACGGTGAAGACCTGGCTGTACCGGGCGCGGCATCTGCTGCGAGACGATCTCTGCCGGCAGGACGTATGGGCGATGTAGAAAGCTCCAATCCCATCTGCCCCACCGGAACCCGCCACATTTGTCTACACAATTCTTCACAGACCGATTATATTAGGGTACACTTCAAACACACAGCCTGCGGACTGAAATTCTCCCCCTACTCTCCCACGCAGAGCATACTCCATTTGTTTTCTACCAATTGTAACCCAAATCGCTATGTCCAGAAAATCATCCCACAAAAAGCCCGAGGCGCAACGCAAGCCTCGGACGCAGCGCAGCGACCTGCCTTTCGGCAGTGAGTTCTCACCCTCACAGACTGCTTTGCCTACGCTGCTAGAGATTGCGCAGCGCAACGGCGGCGACTGGAAGGCGTTCGAGCAGGAAGTGCGCGCCACGTACTTTGAGGGCCACTGCACGAGCGACTACAACAAGGGTAAGCTGGCAAACAACACGAAGCTCGGCATGATTGCGTACGGCATCATCGACCGGGACGCGAACCTCACCGAGTTCGGCCAAGAGCTCTACGAGGCGCGCGCGAACGAAGAGGCCCTGTACGAGAAGCTCGCGCGGCACATCCTGCTGCACCTGCACGGCGTCACCCTCGTCCAGTGCGTACAGGATATCCACCTGTCCGGGGAGACGGTCACGCTCATCAAGCTGCGGGAGTGGCTCTCAGAGCGCGGCATTTACTTCCCGTCTGGCGGCAAGCATCCGAGCATCATGCGGCTTTGGCTTGAGAAAGCCGGCGTCTTCTACAGTAGCTGGCGCGTCAACGAAACGCGGCTGCAGGAGCTCCTCGGCATCTCGCCTGAAGAGATCGAGGCGCTCGCGGCGTTCACTCCAGAGCAAAAAAGTTTCCTAAAAACCCTGGCAAACATCGGCGAATCTGAGTATTATCCATCAAACGAGATCGCCAAGCTGGCCGCAGCCACATACGGCGTGAAGTTCAACGAGAAGAACCTGCCCAAGCAGGTCCTCAATCGGCTGGAGGAAGCGGGGTACATCACCCGCCTCCGGGGAACCAGGGCTCCGGGCCGGGGCGCAAAGGCGGACCGGATTCAGGCCACCGAGAAGCTGTGTGCTGATTTGATCGTGTCGCTGCTGAACCAGCTTGAGCAGCAGACAGCGGCAGACCTTCGGCCGTTCCTCCGCGTGCCGCTGTCGAAAATCCTGGCGCAGCTAAAGGCTCGTGATAAGCACACGCGCGGGTTGGCGCTCGAAGCACTGGCGCTCAGGCTCATGCGGCTCATCGACATCCAGTATGTGGCCACCCGCCTGCGCGGGTCAGCCACCGGCGGCGCAGAGGTGGACCTGGTCTTTGAGTCTGCTCGGCTTGTGTTTTCGCGGTGGCAGGTTCAGTGCAAGAATACCAGCCGGGTTGCCCTGGATGACGTGGCCAAAGAGGTGGGGCTCACGCACTTCCTCAAGAGCAACGCCATCGTCATCGTCACGACCGGCCAGATCGGCCCGGAAGCCCGCAGGTACGCTAACAAAATTATGACAGACTCAAACCTCTGCATCATTATGGTCGACGGTGATGATGTCCAGGCTATCGTGCAAAACCCGACGGTCATTGTGGACACATTCAACCGAGAAGCCAGGCAAGCAATGAAGCTGAAGGCCCTTGATCTGTAAGGAACAAAAAAGATGGCCGTAGACAAAAAAACATCCCCTAAGACATACTTTCAAACCCGCCTCGGACGGATGGTTTTGGGTGATGCCCTGGATATCCTCGGAAAAAGGGAGGATAAGTCAGTAGACCTTATCATGACCAGCCCGCCGTTCGCCCTGGTGCGCAAGAAGGAGTACGGAAACGTTGATGCGGACAAGTATGTGGATTGGTTCCGGCCGTTCGCCGAACAGTTCAAACGGGTAATCAAAGATACCGGCAGCTTCGTGCTCGACATCGGCGGCACCTGGAACCAGGGCCAGCCCACACGCCACCTGTACCTCTTCAAGCTCCTCATCATGCTCAACGAGGACTACGGCTTCCATCTGGCGCAGGAGTTCTACTGGTGGAACCCCTCCAAACTCCCGACGCCGGCGGAGTGGGTCACGGTCCGCCGCGTGCGGGTCAAGGATGCGGTGAACTGCGTGTGGTGGCTCTCCACCACCCCCTGGCCAAAGGCGAGTAACCGGCGCGTGCTCCAGCCGTACAGCGACAGCATGAAGGACCTGCTGAAGAACGGATACAAGGCCAAGAAGCGGCCGTCCGGGCACGACATCAGCGAGAAGTTCAGCATCGATAACAGCGCCTCGATTCCGCCCAACCTGCTTGCCATTCCCAATACCGAGAGCAACAGCTACTACCTGCGGTACTGCAAGGAGCACAACCTGAAGGCGCACCCGGCCCGGTACCCTGCCGAGCTGCCTGAATTCTTCATCCGGATGCTCACCGATGAGGGAGACCTGGTGGTCGATCCGTTCGCCGGCAGTTGCATCACCGGCCAGGTGTGCGAACGCCTCAAGCGCAAGTGGGTATGCGTGGATTTGAGAGAGGAATACCTTGAGGGCGCGCTCGCTCGGTTCCACAAGCCCCGAAAAGGGGAGAAGCAGCAGGAGGACCTGTTCCCAGACCTTCAGGGCGCGGATAAACGGGAGAAGACTTACTACCGCATTCCCCGCCCTGGCATTCTCTGGAATGGAAGCACCGAGGACTCCCTGCCGCAGGACGGCGGCGCCAAGCGTCCACAAGCCAAGAACCGAGCCACGAAATCCACCCAGAATGCCAAATGACAGGGACGCTCCAAATCCCATAGCAAAAGCCCCGATGGATACAGTTGTATGTCCAGTTCAATATTTACAAGGACTTACGACAGTTCTTGACAAAAAAATCGGTCATTCTAAGCCTCTGTAATCAATAGATTTTCGGAAGGCGTTGACGTAACTTCAATATTTACAACACTTCGGGAATCGGAATGCTGCCCATTTTGACCGATTGGCTCAAACGGCAACATGGCCCGAGTCAAGCCTGTCAATCACTTATGGCGTTTGTCAATTTTGGGGTTTCCCTGTAGTTTTGGGGATATTTTCGACCTAAGTCATTGTTTTAATAGAATTATAGCACATGCAACGACCTCGTCAAATATCACGTGCCAGCAGCCAAAAACCGTTTGACATGCACAAAGAGACAGGATCTGAGATCTCGGGATCTTGGGTTGAATCCCTCGACCGTTGCCTCAAAACTGTCCGGTAGAAGCGACATGAAGCTTCCCCATCGTATTCTTGTCGTCGGAGCGACGGGTTCCGGAAAGACTATCCTTGCACACAAGTTGGCCAAGTTGCTTGGCATTCTACACGTAGAATTGGATTCCCTTTCCGTCAGAGCACCTCTATTCGGAAACACGAAATATCTATTCCGCCCGACGCCATCATATTCGTAATGCCGTGAGCCGTTCCCGCTGTCAATAGCACAGGCGAACGTAGATATCGTGTTCCTCTGTCGGCTCGAATTCCGTAAATCTCCACATCAGCCGGTTGCCCTCAAGAGCGCGGTTTGTCTCTGGTGACGCCACCCGGATGAATGGATTCCTGCGCTTTGTGGGATGTGGCTCAAAGGAAAGGGTGTCTGGCAGCGTAACAACCACCTCTGCCTGCTCGATCGTGCCCTGCCACCGGGCGCCTGTGTGCAGGATGTAGTTGAGCCACCCGCTGGTGCACGGCCGCTCGGGAGAACCGTCCGGATTGCTTGATACGGGCGACCAATACCGGTTGCGCACGATGCGCGTCTGCTGGGGCGCAAACGTCTCCTTGCCGCTCTGGGCCATGCGTTCTGCTCAAGGCCACCTTCATCCGAAGATTTCAGGCCCGCTGTTTGGGGTCTTCAAAGATTTTGGCGGAGAAGCTGATGACGACGGACGACAGACGACGGCAAAAACCGCCACGATCCGTGGTCCGTGGTCCATCGTCTGTCGTCCTAGCGGCTCCAACGCGCAGGCATCCCGCCAAAATCTTCCATGAACCTCTTTTGTTTGCTTCGGGGAATCCATCCACAGACACCACCGATGCCAGCGTCAGTCCACAAAGGGGTACCCATGAGTGAAAGAAGTTACAGAGCTTGCTCTACCACAAGCATCAAGCCCCGCTTGGGGACGAAAAGAGACTGCAGCAGCTAGGGCTGGTTTGAGCAGAGCTCAGCCCGAGACCGCGAGCGCCTCCCCCGCCTCAATCCGAGCCGCAAGCCAGGCCTCGGGATCGTTCCTCCAGACCTCGACGTTGCCGATTGAAGCCTGCCCAAACGGCTGCGCGTGAACCACCGACGCTACAATCCGACTGGCGGTGCGGCCCTGACCCGATTCGGCCAGCATCCACAGATACTCGTGGTCCTGCAACCCCCGGCGGAGGGCCTTGAGGCGAATCGACGGGACCGGCTCGTCCAATCCGACCGGACGGCCGCGATAGATCAGCATACCCGATCCGTTGAATGCATTCTTCCGGTGACGGAAGTTGGTCGCATGCGTCCAGTTCATCTCCGGGTCGTAGTCGCCGCTATGGCTGTCCCAGTAGGCGTCGAACTCCCACTCGCAATACCCGCAGTCGAGCTTCCAGGCGACCCACCCGACGCCCCGGCAGGTCAGCAGATCCAGGTCGGTGAACGTATTCGATCCGCAGGCGCTGTTCGCCTCCCGCTCGTAGATCATCGGCCCGTAGAACCACGGCTCAACCCCCCGTTTGCGGAAATAGGCCATTTTCTCGGCATCGAAACCGACCGTATGACAGACCCACAGGCCGACGTGTTTTTCGAGCGATGCCATCGCCTCCCAGGAATACCCGCCATCGATCCGAAACTGGAACCAGTCCTCCCCCATCCCCCTCCGCAGCAGATCGCAGTAGTAGCGCATCTTCTCGTACGCCGCTTCATTGTAAGATTCGTCCAGACCGTCCAAAAAGGCGATCTTGCGGACCTTCCTCCAGGTAGGATCGCTCTCGAAGTGGATCTTGAGCTGACGGGCGGTCTCGACCCAGACCGCCTCGTAGTCCTCTGTCCGGCCCTCGGGCGGCAGGGGGATCGGCCAGGCGCGGTTGCCCTTGCCCCCCTTGTTGATATCGAACGGCAGCACGATATGCGGAATCGGCGTACCGTACCCGGGGCCCCAGTAGCCGTATTCCCCGGTGAACGCGCATCCATCAAAATACTTCTGCAGACGGCGGTCGTAACGCGACCAATCGATTGCGACGTCCGTGCGTGCCACCTGTATATCGGGTCTGTAGGCTGGAACGCCGGGATGAAAGCGGTGCCGGTGGGCCATGTGGTAGTACCCGAGTTCCTGCCTATCGTCCATATCCAGCAGCGTGCGGTTGTAGATGTCGCCGCGACAGTGCGTCTCATCCGGCAGGGCGAAGTCCCAGACGGTCAGCGCCACGTCGAGGCGCCTGCTGCCCCCGGGCCAGGAAACAGCCAGTTCCCCGCGGTAGATACCCGGAGGCGCGTCGTCCGAGTCGCGCGGCACAAAGATATCGATCCAGGCGCTCTGGTTGCGCTGAGTGCCCCCGATTCGGTTGTCGCTGCCTGGGATGTCGAACGCCAGCGGCTGACCTGTGGGCACGGGCAGCAGGGCGTCGGGATACCAGGCAGGGCCCAGAGATGTCTCCTGATAGCCGCTGGATACCTGGGTGACGTGGGCGAACCACGCCTTGAAGAGCGCGATGTGCCGCCCGGAAATCTCCTCCCCTCCCGGACCACGAAGCGCGTCGAAGCGGATGCGGATATCGGAGACCGGTTGCGCCACTGCGACAATCACCTGGAAGGCGACAAACTCATTTCGTCCGGCGTGCAGCGATACCCGCCCGGCGGCATCGTCCCACACGGCATTCCGGGTCTGATAATCCCCGCCGGGATAGTCGGTGTGAATATCGGGACGCGCTTCCAGATACCGGCCGGTCTCGGGATTCACCCGCACCCCGTCGCTCGTAGCCCAGACGCTGACGGATGATTGACTCATGTCGTTTGTTCCCCCGTAAGTAAAGAGTCGACCCGCTGCGGAGTCTTGCGCCTGTAGCATCAACTGCTCAGTATGACTGGGTTCTCTGGCGATGTTCCTGCGTTCTCGTCAGGTGGATTCTGAGTCAGCCTTACCGCTCTTCCCAAACAGATCCCCCATCATCCCTTCCCCATACCGGGCTGGACCAGGCCATGTGTCCCCTTCCGGTCAGGATGCGTACGTAGCAAAACGCCTCCGGTCCGAGATTCCCTGTTTCGAAGGTCGATGTCACGATGCGCGGATCGCGGTCGGGCAGACGTATCTCAGCATCCTCGCCGTTGCGAACCAGGACGACCTCCCGTATGCCATGCTCGGAAGCGACCGAGACCTGGACACGGCGCCTTTTGCTCTGATTGGATACGCGAACATCCAGATAGATCCGGCTCTTGGTCGTTGCATAGGTCCGATGACGGACGATCGCGTCGAAGACGTTCTCGCGGGTGAGCGCAGGCACGAACGCCGCCGTAAAGCCTTCCGGATGGCTTCGAAAGTCCGTTGACGGGTAACTCTCGTTGTGCAATTCGTCTCCCGGCCGGCCGTCGTGGATGTCCCCTCCGCCCACAAAGCCCAAACGATAGCCGCGCTTTAGCGCATCAATCACATGCCGTCCGCGCATCTCCCCTTTCAGATTCGTGTTGCCCATCGGCATCGGGTTCCCGTCCTCGGCATGGCGCTCGGAATTGCCCCATACGGAGTGGATCTCAACCGCCTTCTCATACTTGGGATTCCAGCCCTGGTCCCAATCCACGCCCATGACCGTGTTGGCCGGATGGTGGGGGATCGCAACCGCATCAATGCCCTTCATGGCATCCAGTTTTCGCCACAGTTTCTCGAGCGTATTGCAGTCCGGGTGCGTGCAGCGCAGAACAGGTCCGCCGTTACCGCGGTAGTAGATGTTTCGATGACCGGGCGCGCCGTATTCCGGGATGTGGTGCGTCCACTCCTGCCCCTGGAGGGTCACGAACCGTCCCGGCTGGTTGTGGTCGTTCGTCACGGCCTGGAAGTAATCCCACTGCCGGTCCGTCACGCCTTCCATGTGATCGGAGATCGCCCCAAAGTCCAGGAACCCCTCATCACGCGCAAACGCATAGAGTTCCTCGGGACAACGAATGCCATCGCTGAAGAAGGTCTGCCAGTGCGGGTCTCCCCAGTAGATGCGTTCATCGGGGGGCGCATCGGTGACATGCACGGGATTCGACCAGGCCTCAACGCCTGTGGCCGGATCTGTCAGCTTCAGAAAGTGGAACCCCGGCGCAGTCCAGCGGAAGCCTTCGAACACCTTGATCGGGCGGCGGTCGTTGGGGAACACGCCCTGTGACATGCCGTCAAACGCCAGATGCCCAACGCCCTCAAGGTCTGAGCCCTCTACGGCAATCCGGCCCGACCAGTCCGGGAGACAGTTGTCCATGTACTGGATGCGGCGCTGGACATTCAGGTTGAAGGGGCCGCGCAGTCCCGGCTTCCACGTGTTCCATCCCCCGGCGCAGGGGATTTCCCTCACAGGCCCCAGAACCTTGACCTTGACGGCAAACATCTCGCCAGTTTGCAGCCTGGATGGGATGACGCAGAAGATGCCTGTCGGTTGTGTCATAGATGGAAATCCCTCAGTATCCTGCCAGCCGATCCGCTCAATCAGATTTCCCTCAACCCGCGAACACGCGTTTTTCCTGCAGGCGGCCTGCCACAAACCCCGCAGTCTCTCACGTGGTTGCGCCGGATGATGTGGCCGCCAGAAGGGGCGCCCTGGTTCCGCTTGACTTTCAAGAGGGAATTGAGTATCTTAATTCGCGAATCGAAGCATGTAGTTTCTGTCTCTTGTGCAGTCGAACACGAAAACGATACGGCAAGGACCAGAAGTTACGGTTCTTGCCTTGTTTCGTTGGAGCAGAGACAAATACAGCGTAGAAAGGTGGTGAATTCCGTTGGCGACAGGCACAGTGAAGTGGTTTAACGATGCCAAGGGTTACGGCTTTATCGAGCAGGACGGCGCAGAAGATGTGTTTGTCCATCACTCCGCAATCCAGGGTGAAGGCTTTAAGTCGTTGTCCGAGGGCGAATCCGTCGAGTTTGACGTCGTCCAGGGCCCCAAAGGCCTCCAAGCAGCGAATGTCGTGAAATTATCGTGACAAACTGACTATGGGTCACTGTGATCCGTGCTGTGGGTTACATTGGCAAGCTCTGCCCGGAATCTTGCGGGCAGAGCTTCTTTTTTGTCGCCTGCCGCTGAAAAGGTGATGGAATCCTGGCATCTTCGGCGCAGGAGACCCGACTCGGGCCCTGGCTGACGGCAGAGGGATCTCTCTCGCTGGCCGTTTCGCTGCGGGGCCCTCTTCGGTCGCAACGCTTTCAACTGACCTCTTCCCACAACGTCTGCATGTACTTCAGGCTACGTTCCAGCGTGGCCACGCGCGCCTCATCGGGGACGTGCTCGCAGTTGACCAGATGAATGCGCGCATCGGGATGCTTTTTGAAACGCCTGATGTAGAGTTCAAAGGGACTGTGTCCCGTCCCCAGTTCGATAGACCACATCGGCCTCGGACGGTCCCTGGCCAGACTGTGGTCCTTCCACCCCACAACCGGGATGCGACCGGGATACTCGTCCACAAGCAGCCATCCGTAAGACTGGGCCGTTGTCAAATGGCCGATGTTCATCAGTATCCCGGCATTCTCGCACGGCATCGAATCAAGGAGCAGCCGGCAGTCGTCCAGGCCCTCGACCCAGGCCCTGTGATGGATATCGCATCCCACTCTGATCCCTTCGCCCGCGAACGCCTCGGCGACGGTATTCATCAAGCGAGCGAAACGTCTGATCTCGGTGGCCTTCTCCTGTGTGGGAACGTGCGCCCGGCCGCAGCTCGGCGTCGGGAGTGTGACGAACTTGCAGCCCATGGCAACGGCGAGCATCGCATATTCCCTCAGATGCGCCATCGCCTCATCAATCCCCTGATCGCTCTCCACATCGATCTTCCCGAAGGCCACGTGCAGAGCGCCAAGGCCAAGGCCTGCATGCTTCAGAGCCTTCACGACGTGCTCAGGGTCGGAATGCAGCACGTCCGGGAACGGCTGGGGACACGTGCCATCGGGTCGAACGGGTTCCCCGTCCCGGCTCGTCAGCAGGAGGACCGATGAGAATCCCAGCCCGCGAATTGTGGCCAGTGTCTTCTCGAAGGAAAACGAATGTCCCACAGCGTGAGTAACGGCTCCAAAATCCATCTCTTCGCCTCTCTCGGTTGGCTTCCGATGACACCCATGGTCTGAGAATGACGCGACATCAGTCTATTCCGCAATGATGAGGTCGGGCAGCGTGGCCTCCGGCAGGCCGTTGATGCGCTCATCCGGCAAGGATACCGCCTCGGTTCCGACCTTCTTGTCTGCCCTTCCGGGGGTTACGGATAGACACCCAGGGTCGTTCCCGCCTCGGCCGCCCGCGCCACCGCCAGCATATAGGCCGCCGTGCGCATATCCACCCTATCCCTCGTGGAAACCTCCACGACCTCGGAAAACGCATTGCACATAATCCGATGCAATTTTTCGTTCACCTCTTCCTCAGACCAGAAATACTCCATCAACCCCTGTACCCACTCGAAATAAGACCCCGTCACACCGCCGGCATTCGCAAGGATATCGGGAATCAGGAACACGCCTCGATCGTAGAGAATCTGGTCTGCGACCGGGGTGGTCGGCCCGTTGGCCCCTTCGGACACGATCTTTGCCCGGATGCGGTCGGCATTGGACTCCCTAATCTGGTTCTCCAGCGCCGCCGGGATCAAAATGTCGCACTCCAGCTCCAGCAGTTCGTCATTGGTGATGTCATCCGCATCGGCAAATCCCTCCACCTGCCCGGCCTCCCGCTTATGCGCGACAACCGCATCCATATCCAGCCCCAACGGATTGGTGATGCCTCCCTGCGAATCGCTCACCGCCACAATGGTGGCCCCCTCCCGCCGAATCAGTTCGGCCGAGATCCGTCCCACGTTCCCGAACCCCTGTATCGCTACCCGCACCCCTTCAATCGGGATCTCAAGATGCTTCAGCGCCTCAATCACCGTACAGACACACCCCCGTCCCGTCGCCTCCTCCCGCCCGCGGGACCCACCGACCGATATCGGCTTTCCCGTGACCACGCTCGGCACGGAATACCCGACGTTCATACTGTACGTATCCAGGATCCATGCCATCGTCTGCGCGTTCGTATTCACATCGGGGGCGGGAATATCCCTGTCCGGTCCCAGGATAATCATCAGCTCCGACGTCATCCGGCGCGTCATCCGCTCCTGCTCTCCAAGGCTCATCCTCTTCGGATCGCAGATCACCCCGCCCTTGGCCCCCCCAAAGGGGATATTGACCAGGGCGCACTTCCACGTCATCCACATCGCCAGTGCAGATACCTCGTCCAACGTCACATCCGGATGGTAGCGAATGCCCCCCTTGGCCGGCCCTCTGAACAGATTGTGTTGCACCCGGTACCCCGTAAAAACCTGGACCGTACCGTCATCCATCACCGTGGGTATGGAAACAGAGATCGTCCGCCTGGGATACCTCAGCCGCTCGTGTATCGACTGATCCAGATGGAGTCGCTCGGCAACGCTGTCCAGTTGCTGGCGGGCAATCGCCAGCGGGTTCAGTTCCTCTCCGGGCTTCCCGGTCACGGCCACCGCACCATCTCGTGTCTTACTCATCAGTTTCTCCTTGTCCATGTCGTAGCCGGTCCTGAGTCCGGCGGTTCACAGGAAACAAGCGGATGTCATCATACAGCCAGGTCACTCATCGCTGAAAATAGTCCGGCCCTTGTCGGGCATGTATCTCTCAATCCGCACGGGCTTGCCCGTTCGGATAGATTCCGTGATGGCGCCGTCGATCTCCATATGCCGCAGCCCGGCCCATCCATCGGCCACGAAGGGCCGCCTCTCCTTGATGCAGGAAACAAACGCCGCTATCAGGCCCTCGAACAGGCCCGGATAGGTCCCCCCCCGCAACCCAAGTCCATCGTCCCAGGTGGTCACCTCGATCGAGTTGTTGGGACAACGCAGAGACGTGACGCCGGCGATGTTGTCGGCCCAGGCTTCGCCCTCGTCGACCATCCACTTGACCTGAAACTGGAGGCCCAGGTTGCGCGACACCGCCAGCGTCCCGACCGCCCCATTCTCGAACTTCAGGCAGACGGCCTTGTCCCCCATCTCCTCCTTATCGTCGGCGTACGCGAAAACCTCGTCCACTTCGCCACCCAGGAAACGGACCATGTCGATCATATGGTTCCAGGACCCCCGGGCCGTCCGGGCCTGGATCTGCTTCAGGTTGCCCAGCGTGCCGTTCCGGATGAGGTCCTTCAGCTTGCCGATATTGGGCGAGTAGTGCAGGCCGAAGCAGATCCCGAAGTAGACATCGCGTTTCTGCCATTCATCGACCATCTCCCGCGCCGGCGCCACATCGGACAGTTGGATCCGGTATTGGCCATCGGCCCCGGCAAGTGGCTTCTCGGTGAACACGTGCTTGCCCAGCCTCAGGGCCTTCATCACGAGCGCGTAGCGGAACTGCTCCCCGGTGGGGATATTGACAATGTCGATCTCCTCCCGTTCGAGCATCTTGTCGGCATCGGTGTAGGCCGGCGCGCCATAGCGTTCGGCGCCTTCCTTCGCCCGCTCCTCAACGGTGTCGCAGACCGCCACGATCTCGCAGTCGGGCAACCTGGCGAAGGACGGCGCGTGGTGGGTCTTCGCCTGAGCGCGATAGCCCAAAACAGCAACTTTATACATGGGTTTAACCTTTCTCGAGATTGGCGGGATCTCCATGACCTCGGGCGCCTGGCCCCCCAAGCTCAAGGCCATCGCCGTTGGCGCTACGTGGCTGGTGTATCGCACTCCTCGTGCCTCAATTGGGAACGGCGG
>Ga0272441_10007742_pt1 | contig 17343 bp, 9 predicted proteins | sample SSMProp6N_FD_193582 | JGI IMG/M metagenome (GOLD analysis project Ga0272441, IMG submission 193582) | Marine sediment archaeal communities from Little Sippewissett salt marsh, Falmouth, MA, United States - SSM-Prop-6N | ecosystem: Environmental > Aquatic > Marine > Wetlands > Sediment ...
CCTGTATGCTGAGCCCAGCGCACCACAGGTGGCGACCGATCGGCTCAATGGCGTCACGCTGATGTACCGCGTGGGGAAGAGCACCCCACTGCCCAGACCCGACGACTGCGAGCAGTACCGGGGTGGCGCCATCCACGGCGCCGCCGACATCTGCCAGATTCCCGGCGGCGAATTCAGCGTCAACAACTGTTTCATGATGGCCGGTGATGAGGCCCATGACATGGGCCTGGACAAGGCCTATGAGGTCCTCTCACGTCGCATTTGGCTGTGCTGGGACCTCACCAGGAAGGAGTACGGCCTACAAGACTACGATATCGTGTGGGTCGCCCCCAGGTTGGGCATGCGCGAAGGCCCTCGGATCGTGGGCAAGTACGTCATGACCGAGCACGATATCCGGGCGGGGATGAAGGGCCAGGCCCACGATGACATAGTGGCCGTGACCAGCCACGCCATGGATGTCCACGGAGAGCGGAGCTACTGCCTCGAGGCCCCCAACGGACCCTATGGGATCCCCTTCCGCTGCCTGCAGACCCGGCAGGTACAGAATCTGCTGGTGGCCTGCAGGGGGGCGTCCTTCTCTCATCTGGCGGCCAGCGCAACGCGCCTGCAGCGCACCATCATCGAGTTGGGCGAGGCGGCGGGGAAGGCGGCCGCGGGCCACAATCCCGTGCCGCCGGCCGAACACTGGGACTACTGAACTAAGGCGGGCCTTTGCCCGCGCGTATGCGGCTTACAGCCCGCGGGTGCCTTGACGATGCAGCAGGTACAGAAAGAAGGGACAGCCCAGCAGGCTGGTGATGATGCCGATGGGTAGCTCCGCCGGGGCAAGAGCCAGGCGTGCGGGAATATCCGCCAGCACCATCAGCAGCGCCCCGGCAAGGGCGCTCACGGGCAGAAGTACACGGTGATCGGGCCCCACGATCAGCCGGCATACATGCGGCACGATCAACCCCACGAAGCCGATGACGCCACTTACCGCCACCGCCGCCGCAGCCAGCAGCGACGACAGAGCCAGCAGCCACCGTTTGGTCCGTTGCACGTCGAGGCCCACGCTGCCCGCCGCCTCATCGCCCATCAGCAGCACGTTCAGCGGTCGCGCCATGAACATGGCCATCCCCAGGGCAAGGATGAACTGAGGGATAAGGGCATACACGTGCTGCCAGCCGCGTCCGGAAAGGCTGCCCAGTATCCAGAAGATGGCGGCGGACTGTAGCTCATCGCGGCTGAGCATCAGCAGTGCTGTAACGGCCGAGACCATCGATCCGATGGCGATGCCCGTGAGCAGCAGCGTGGCCGTCTGAATGCGCCCGCCGCGCTGGGCGAGGATGTACACCAGCACGGTGGTCGCAAGAGCGCCCGCAAAGGCCATCAGTGGTATGGCCGTGAAGCCGGCAACAGCCACATCGAGCCCCAGCATCATCGCCGCGACCGCCCCCAGTGACGCGCCCCCGGATACCCCCACGATGTAGGGGTCGGCCATGGGGTTTTGGAACAGGGCCTGCATGACCGACCCGGACAGCGCCAGACACGCCCCCACCAGACAGCCCAGAAAGACTCGGGGCAGGCGTATCTCCAGGACGATGGTGTGCAGGGGCGTGCTGGGAGCGGGCTGCCCACCCAACGATGCCCGGACGCCGTCCGCCAGCGCCTGCATCACGGCGGGCAGCGGCTGGCCCGAGGGGCCCACCATCACGGCCACGACCCCACAGACAATCAGCAGGGCCAGCAACACCAGCATCGTGGCCACGCGGATTCCTCGGCGACGGGAGACGGCGGGGGTCATGCCCGCGCCCCCTTACCCACCAGCACCACTTGCGGCCTGCCGCTGAGCATGTTGGGCAGCACCGGAATCGGCACGCCATACAGCTTACTGAGCCAGTCTTGGGTGATGACCTCACCGGGGGGACCCTGAGTGAGAATCTCGCCCCGGCGCAGCATGATGATCCGCTCACAGAACTCCGAGGCCAGGTTCACATCGTGGGACACCCACACGATGGTCATGCCGCGCTCACGATTCAACGCGCTGAGCAGTCTGCCAATCTCCAATTGGTGGTTGATGTCCAGGTGGTTCGTGGGCTCATCAAGCAGCAAAGTCTGAGGCTGTTGGGCCAGGGCGCGCGCGATGATGACGCGCTGCAGTTCGCCACCGCTGAGCTCCGTCACGAGCCGGTCGGCAAGCTGAACGCAATCGGTCTGCTGCATGGCCCACTCAACGGCCTGTCTGTCATCGGGGCCGAGGCCTTTCAGAGGGGATAGGTGGGCATGACGCCCCATGGAAACGACGTCCCACACGGTGAAGGCGAAGGTGGCCGTCGAATGCTGGTGGACGACCCCGACCAGGTGTGCGCGGTGGCGCGGGCGCATACGCTGCACATCCCCGCCTGCCAGCAGCACCCGCCCCGCCGACGGGGCTAAGACCCCGCTAAGGGCTCGCAGAAGGGTGCTCTTCCCCGAGCCGTTGGGACCGATGACGCCGATCATCTCACCCGCCATGATGGACAGGTCGATGTCCCGCAGGACGTCGTCCCCATCATAGCGGATGTGCAGCCTATCGCACACGAGCAAACGGTCGTCTTGGTGGGCCATGGGTTCAAGAAGGGGCGGGTGGGGCTGTTGGCGCGAACAGTTTGGGATGCACGGCCGCCGCCATCTGCCGGAGAGCTTCCTCGAGCCTGGGGCCGGCGCGGAACAGCAGGTCGCCCTCGATTACCGTCACTTCACCGTCACGCACCGCTTTCACGTCTTTCCATTGCTCGTCGGCCCGCAACTCGCGCAGTTGCTGGGCCGCCGTGCCGCTGACGTACACGTGATCGGAGGCCAGAATCAGAAGGTCCGGATCAGCCGCCACCGCCATCTCCACCGAGTATTGCTTCCACGGGTTGTCGGCCTTCTGCGCCGCGTTGGTGGCGCCGCACGTCTCGAGCATTGCACTGAGGTATGTGCCGGGACCCGCGACGTGCAGCGGATCGCGAGAGACGATGAGCAGTGCTCTCGGCTTATCTGCATCGGTCAGAGCCCGCGTTTTGCTTTGCACAGCCTCGAGGGCGCGACGCATCCGGCCGGACACCTTGGCCCCCGCGGACGGCACATCGCACACATCAGCGATTCGCTCGATGCACTCGGCGACCTCCAGGTACGTGCCGGGATTGGCGGAGTATACCCTCACGCCGTCCTGCCGTAGAGACTCGATTACCGGCATCGGGTTGCCGACCGTGACGAAGACGACGTCGGGGTTCAGCGCCACGATTTGCTCCTCGCTGGGATCGGCAATCCCGCCGATCTGTGCCTTCGCCGTGGCCTCCTCGGGGTAGTTGCAGAAACGCGTTACCCCCACCACACGATCTCCCAGGCCCAGCGCAAACAGCATCTCGGTCAGTGGAGGGCTCATGGAGATGATGCGGTCGGGCGCCGAATCGAAGGTGATCCGGATGCCCTCATCATCGGTCACGGTGAGCGGGTAGGTCGCTTCGGCGGCCTCGGCCGGCGAGTTGGGCAAAGGCTCAGGCGGTGTCGCATCGGGTGCCGGTGGCGTATGGCGTCCACAACCGCACAAGCAAAAGCCCATCACGGCAAGAGCGATGGCGGCGAATCGCCCGGTGGGCAGCACTGGATACATGCGGGTGAGCAGACCCTTTCAGTGTGTGGTTCAGCGGGTATATTGGCCCAAAAGCCGCACGAGCCAATCATGCCGGCGCCGGTCTTATTCCTGATTGAGCTCGGCGGCCAGAGCCGCAATGTGGCGGGGCGTCGTGCCACAGCAGCCCCCGATCGCTTTGGCGCCCGCGTCGACGAGCTTGCGGCCCAACTGCACGAACTCAGCGGGCGCCATTGAGAACAGCGGCTTGCCGTCTACGAGCTGCGGAAGGCCTGCATTGGGCTTGGCCCAGATCGGTCGGTCGGCGTTTGCCGCAAGCGTGGCGATCGTCCGGACCCACGCTTCATCGCTCATGTTGCCGCAGTTGGCGCCGACCATGTCCGCACCGGCCTGTGTGAGATCGACCGCGGCTTGCTCGGGCCGGACGCCCATCATAGTTGCCGGGCCACGTGCCCCCTCGTCGTAGGTCAGGGAGACCACCACCGGGAGCCCACACACCGCCCGCACCGCCCGCAGGGCGCACTTCGCCTCGCCCAGGTCGGTCATGGTCTCGATGACGAAGCCATCCGCGCCTGCCTACACGACGGTCTTTGCCTGAGCCTCAAAGGTGGCCTGCACATCGGCCTCTGTGAGTGTGCTGGTCAGTCCCAGCAACTCCCCCGTGGAGCCCATGGAGACGAAGACCAGGGCCCTGTCGCCGACGCCCTGCCGGGCCAACTCCACGGCACGTCGGTTGATCTCGTCGTGCTGGTCGACCCCCGCCTTCGTGAGCTTGATGCCCGAGCCGCCAAGGGTGTTGGTCAGGATGATCTGTGCCCCCGCGGCGGCGTAGTCGGCCGGAACCTGCGACACCATGTCCGGGTGCGTGAGGTTCCACACCTCGGGGACGCCCGAAGACAGTCCTCGGCTGGCCAGAAGGGTCCCGGAGGCCCCGTCGGTGATGATCGGTTGAGGCTGGGAAAGCAGTTGGTCGAAGCTCATGCGCAAACCTCACTCTCCAATGACTGACGGAGGTCCATCCTGGCTTTCGGGCGCTGCGAATGACGAACCGTGGCGCAGCCGCCAGGGGGTGGCGGGCCTGTCGCGGCGATATGTAGGCCAGAACAACAGAAAGCCGCCTCGAGGGCGGCTGTCTACGATCAGCGGAGCATCCTCCCGCCCTCGAGGGGGATGCGCCTGAAAACGGTGTCCTGGCTTCCGGATCTGCCTACTCGCCTTGCCTTCCCGTTCCGCAATGCAGAACAGTGGCATCTTCGGCTTTCGTCCCCGGTTACAGTTGCGGGGCAGCGCCGGATTCACACCGGCTTCCCATGTTCGCCCGTTAGCGCCGGGCCTCAATTGTCAGGCTGATAATAGGCGTGGCCTCGCTCACTGTCAATAGGGCACACGCACGGCGCCCGCCCATAGCGACGACCGGCAACCGCAGTTCGGCAGGGCTCTACTGGGCCACCAGTAGCAGACACATCCGATCCTGCAGTTCTCTGGCGGGGCCCGAGCCCAGCGTGTTGTTGACCAGCACCGAGAAAACCAACTCGCGACCCGAGGCTGCCGTGGCATAGCCCGACAGGGCTCGCACGCCGGTCAGGTAGCCGGTCTTCGCGCAGATCTTGCCCTGAGCCGGCGTACCTTTCAGCCGCGTGCGCAGTGTCCCATCCTGACCCATCACGGGCAGCGTCTTGACCCACGCCTCGTGAGGCCTCATGTGACGCAGAAGCTGCACGAGAAATCTGGGGGTCATGCAGTTGAGACGAGACAGCCCCGAGCCGTCATACATCAGGTACGATAGCGGGTCCGCACCGAACCCCTCCGCCCATGCGTCCACGGCCGCCACGCTGGCCGAGCGCGTGCCCACGCCCTCTTTGTCGAATGAGATGCCGCGCAAGATAAGCTCAGCGTAGTTGTTGTCGCTGTACTTGTTCATGTGGCTGAGCAGCTTGCGGAGGGGTAGGGAGGTGACGTGGGTGAGCTGCCGCGCGCCTCGGGGCGCCTTGCCGCTCTCGACCGTGCCGGCGACGGCCACCCCGGCCGCCTGCAGCGCCTGGCGAAACAGGACGGCGCAGTACCTGGCGGGGTCGCTGACCGGTATGGTGGCGCTTGCCTGGTCGTTGGGGCCGATGGGGCTGTCGAGAGCGACCAGATTCTGGCCCAGCACGCGCTTTAGATCGGGCGTCTTGCAGGCGCCCCCCGTAACGGCAGTGGGGTCCAGTTGCAGGTAGTCGCACGGCGGTTGAGTCGCCAGTACGGGGGACCGTCCGGGCTGTGCCGCGCCTGTGATGGTTACCTTGGCGCAGCCGCCGTCAACGGTGAGGGCCGATATCTGGGCAGCGTAGGCCTCGTCCAGGTAATCCCACGACCAGGCGGCGCCCAACTGAGAATCTGCGAAGGCCGTTGCATCGGCGATGACATTGCCCTCGATGTGTCGGATGCCGCTAGAACGCACGGCGTGTGCGAGGGCCTCGATCTGCTTGTGCTTCAAGGAGGGGTCGCCGCCGCCCTTGAGATAGACTGAGCCGAGTAGCGTCCCTTCACGATTTGGCTTTGTATCCGCCAGCACGCGGGTCTGGTACGTGTGGTCGGGTCCGAGTAGCTCGTAAGCGGCGGCGCTGGTGAGCACCTTCTGATTGGATGCGGGCAGCATCCGTACGTCGGCATTGCGCGAGTACAGAACCTGTCCGGTACCCACGTCGATGACGTGGATACCGACCAGCGCGTACTGCAGGTCCGGCGCGGCCAGCATCTTGTCGATGTCCGCAGTGCGGTCGGCATGCGCACACATGGCCGCGCACAGCAGCAGCGCCGGCGCCGCCATGGTGGTCAACAGGGCATGGCGGCCTCTCCGGGCGCGACACACAGCGTAGCGCGCCCCCGCGTACCGCGGCATGCTCATGAGAGCCACTGTTTGATCGCGTCAAGCACTTTCGGTGTGGTGAAGCCGAAATGATCGGCCAGCACCTTGTACGGGGCGGACTCCCCGAAGGTGGTCATGCCGATCACGAGGCCGTCGCTGCCCACGTATCGCTCCCACCCAAAGGTCGCTGCCGCCTCGATGGCGACACGCTTGCTGCATGATGCGGGCAGAACCGCGGCCTGATACTCCGCGTCCTGCTGCTCGAAGGCTTCCCAACTGGGCATGCTCACGGCGCGCACCTTCTGCCCCTCGGCGAGGAGGGCGCGAGCGGCCTCGAGCGCAAGGTGGGCCTCCGACCCCGTGCCAATAAGGATCAGCTCAGGGTCACCGTCACAGTCCAGGGTGACGTAGGCGCCGCGCTGGAGGTCTGCCATATCCGCCGGCCTGGGCAACGGCGGCAACTTCTGGCGCGTGAGGCACATGGCCGTTGGGCCGTCCCTGCGCTCTAGAGCCATCATCCAGGCGGCGGCCGTCTCGGCGCCGTCCGCGGGGCGCACCACGGCCAGATTCGGGATCGCCCGCAGAGACGCCACCTGCTCAATGGGCTCGTGGGTCGGACCATCTTCGCCCACGAATATGCTGTCGTGGGTGAACACGAAGATGCTCTGGAGATTCGAGATCGCCGCGAGACGTATGGGCGCGCGCATGTAGTCGGAGAACACCAGGAAGGTGCTGCCGTAGGGAATGATCGACCCATACAGCGCCATGCCGTTGCAGATGGCACCCATGGCGTGCTCGCGGACGCCGAAGTGCAGGTTCCGGCCGGCGAACTGCCCCGGCGCGATGGAGGCGGCGGTCTTGACAAGGGTCTTTGTCGAGGGCGCCAGGTCGGCCGAGCCTCCATACACGGAGGGGACCTGGGCCGCAATGGCCTGGAGCACTGCGCCACCGCAGTTGCGCGTGGCCTCCTCCTCATCCCCCCCGGCTTCCAGGAGCGCATCGTAGATGCCCTCGGGCACACTGCTGTTCCACATGGCTTCCCATTCTCCCGCCAGGTCCGCCTCGCTTAGGCGCATCTGGTCCAGCAACTCCTGCCAGGCGATGTAGCCGGGCTTGAGCTCTTTGACGCGGTGGGCGAATAGCCCGCGCACGTCATCTGGTACCAGGAACCGCGGCTCCGTAGGCCAGCCCAGGTTTCGCTTCGTGGCATCAAGCTCCTCGGCGCCCAGGGGTTCGCCATGGGCACTCGAGGTATCCTGCTTGGCGGGACTGCCATAGCCAATGTGGGACCGCGCGATGATCAGCGTTGGACGGTCCGACTCGGCTTGACCCGCCTCAATAGCCTGGGCGATCTGGTCGTGGTCGTGAGCATCGATGCTCAGGGTGTGCCAGCCACAGGCCTCGAACCGCCCGCTCACGTCCTCGGAGAAGGCCAGCTCGGTGCCGCCCTCGATTGTTATCTGGTTGTCATCATACAGGTAGACGATGTTCCCCAGGCCCAGGTGGCCTGCCAGCGACGCTGCCTCCGAGGAGATGCCCTCCATCAGATCGCCATCGCTGCAGATAGCATAGATGTAGTGTGTGATCAGCTCGCGCCCCGGAGCATTGAACTTCGCGGCCATGATCTTGCTGGCCAGGGCCATCCCGACTCCGTTGGCGAAGCCCTGGCCCAGGGGCCCGGTAGTGCACTCCACCCCGGGCGTGACGCCGAACTCCGGATGCCCCGGCGTATGGCTCCCAAGCTGCCTGAACTGCTTGAGCTCATCCACGGAAAGGTCGTGCCCCGACAGGTGCAGCATTGCGTACAGCAGCATCGAGCCGTGACCGGCGGACAGCACGAAGCGATCTCTGTTGGGCCACCGCGGGTCTTTGGGGTTGAACCGCAGGTACTTGGTCCAGAGCACGTACGCGATGTCGGCCATCGCCATCGGCATGCCGGGGTGGCCGGAATTAGCTTGCTGCACGGCATCGGCGGCCAGCATCCGTATGGTATTGACAGCCAGTCCATCAAGCTCCGAAGTCGAAGACATGCTTGTCGCTCCTGGGGTGTCGAGAGTATAGGCGCATCATTGAGGGTTTCCTGCCGACGGTGCACCGAATTCTACAGGGTATCCGGCCGCAACTCAAGGCTGGCGGCCACAGGGGGCCATCCGGCCTGCGATGCATACCCGCCGGCTTGAGGTTTGTTGCACGCCGGTCACATCTCGCCCGTGTTGCTTACATGCACCGCATCGACCCAGATGGTGCCTCGCTCATTCCCGCGGGCGCTGAAATGGACCCGCCGTGTACCCTCGGGCACCGTGAAATCCAGGCTGTAGGGCTGCCACTGCCTCGACAACTCCACCCCGAGAGAGGGCGCGTGCGCGAAGCCGCTGATTGTGAAAGTGGCTGCGTGGCCGTCGCCGCCGGCCTTCGCCTGGAGCTCAAGCCGATACTTCCCCGGCGGCAGGCTCATCGGGTAGCTGGCGACTGTAGGGCCTTGACCTTGGGCCGGGCAACGCAGGTACAGAGAGTGTCGGCCATCGTAGGCCTCGAGGGTGTCTGTGCCCCAACTGGCCCCGGGGTGCCCCGCCTGTCTGCCTCGGAAGTAGTCCGGGAACCCCGGGTTGGCTTGCTGCTCAAAGCTGCCGTTGCGCAGCAGGAGTTCCTGTCCGGACTGGGCTTCGGCGGTGGAAGCAGTGGTCGCGTACGCGTAGACGCGCACTCCGAGGCCGTCGATCATGTCCTCGAGCCGGCCCTCGGGTGAGATGGCGACGCTCCTGTCCTCAAATACCACCTGCGCCCGGGGGGTCCGTGGGGGCACGCTGCACTGCAGTGCAATGCGCCTGGGCTGCTTGTCCGTGTTGACGCACAGCACGTAACACAGCCCCTGGTGAGTCCGGGCGGCCACATGTATGCCCGGGGCTTCATCCACGCAGACGACCTCCGGGACCGGCTCATGCGACAGCAACACCGGCGTGAGCTCCTTAATCTCGGCGGCCAACTGGCGGCATTCGGCCCACATGCCGTCGGTGAAAGGGGTGTTGTGGGGTGGGCGCCGGACGAAGTACTGGATGCCTGTGGCCCCGTGCACGATGGCCAAGTATGTCATGCAGCGCTGCTCCCACCGCGTGGGCTCGCGTCCCCACCACTCGCCTCCCCCAAAGGCCTGAGGCACACACCACACGGGCATGGTGTAGCCGGTGGCTCTCAGAACGAGGTCTACCGTGTCGGCAACGTTGGTCACGGAGCGGTTGGGGATAGGGTACGGGTCAACCATGAGAATATCCATCGCCTGGGCGTACTCGTGGGCCTTCGACGGGACGCAGAAAACCATGGTCGTGGGGTGGTGGGGGTCAAGCCCTTTGAGGTGGGCATTGTGCGCGATGAATCTGTCGGCCGGCAGCTTGCGGCCCGCGGGCTCATCGGAAAGGTACCAGCATAGCAGAGCCGGGTGATCGCGAAAGGCCTTGATATCATCACTCAAGGCTCCGCTCACGGCCTCCGAGGGCTCCTGGTCGGTGAGCTGGCGCACGTCGTAGTGCATGCGCATCCCCACCGCGTCTGCCTCGTCCAGGAAGGCGCGGATCGTCCCGCGCTGCTCCTTGCGGAACGCCGAATCAAAGTTGTGGTATACGCACACCATGTTGAATTTGTGGGCGGCCTCCAGGTCCAGCACGGCATTGGGGTCCTCCTGATCGTAGAACCGGCCTGCGTGCGTGTAGAAGCCGAAGGGGAAGAAGGGCTTGCCGTCCACGATGAGGCCGCGAGAGCGGTGGTCGATCTTCACCTCATTGGCCTTCGGGGGCGCCTTGTAGAACCCGGCGGCTGCCTTGGCTATGACCTCACCGCTGGACACAAGGGTGCACAGCACATCATGCTTGCCATCAGGCAGTTTGCCAAGCGCGATGGGGATAGCTGTCTCGCTCTGCGTCAGCGGGATAGTTTGCTCGCCCACGGACGCGCCCGTGAGGGTTACCTCCAAGGCCTGAGTGGGTATGGGCTGCAGCAGGCGAACGACAAGTTCGGCCTCCGCCTCGTGGGTGTAAAGGGACAAAGACGGGAAGAAGCTCAGGACTGGGTCGACGCGTGCCTTCAGGCCCTGGACCCGGAGCAACTCCGAGCCGTCTGACGCATCGGCGGCCGTCAGGGACAGCTCGTAGTCGCCGGGCTGTGGCAGTGCCACCTTAAGCGCCAGAATCGACGGCGCCTGCTCAAGGGCCAGGGACTTCTCGTCCGTGGCTCGGACTTCCCCTCCCAACGTTGCCGCCAGACGCGCGGTGATCCTCTTGGGCCCTTGCGCCGTCCTGGCGATCCCGCAACTCACACCCGCATGACCGCCTTGGCCTTCGCGAGACCAATCGAACTCGCTGAGTGTCAGGCCGGGGGCCGCCTCACCCGCGGGAGCGAAGGCCAGCTCCACCGTCTCCCCGTACGTGACGCCCTCTGCCAACTCCTGGTCCCAGCCCAAAAAGAACGTGTTTTGGTGCCGGTCATCGTACAGCGTCATCCCGTGGGTGGTGTCCAGCCGCCATCGCCCGAAAACGGAGGTGAACTGCATATTGGCCATACTCGACCACAACACGCGGCGGTCCGCCCGACCGTAGGTCATCTGGCCCTTGTGGGCCTGCTCGCCGGCGGTCACCTCGTACATCGCCCCATCGAGCCAATGCACGGCCGGGCGCCATCCGAGCTGTAGATGGGCGTCCTCGAGCCCTGTCTGCGCGAATTCATAGTCCACACGCACCTTGCCGCCCCCGGCCAAGGTTACGCGCTTAGTGCAGGAGAAGCTCTCACCCGAGTAGGTGATGCTCAGAACCCGTGCTGGGCCGTCCTTCAGCACTTCGGCGGCAGGGCTGAACTGACTGCTGCTGAAGAATGTCTTGGCCCACTTGGAGTCATGTACGGTGAATTCCTGGGAGTATGGGACGAAGGCCTCAACGCCCTTGTAGGCGATGGTGAGACCTTTGCCTGCCTGCCAGTTCACCGAGACGTCATCTCTCTCAAGCCGGGCAGCTCCAATACTGGCTTGAGACCATGCGGTAGTACTCAGCCAACCTGAGAGCAGGACGAGCAGCAGTGGTCGGAGCATTGATATTCCCCCGTTGTGGGGCCGTGTGGTGAGGCTCTGCGCAGGGCTACCGAGCCAACTCGAAGGCCGCCTGTGCCGCCCCTTCTTCGCCGCTGCACAGCGGCTGGGCGCGGATTGTCCAGCGGCCCTGGCGGTCGCTTAAGGCAAGCTGTAAGCTCCCCTCCACGGGCCGGTCGGAGATCATGTAATTGCGCGCGTAGTCGGCCACCGGTGCGCCGTCGGGCCCCAACACCGTCACACGCACGCCCTGGCGCTCTCCCGGAAGGGCTGCATCAAGGCTGAGTGTGTACGGCACCGAACCGTCCGCCCGCGGGCCGGGCGTTTGCACACTAACAGCGCCAAGACGCTCGGAGGCAAGGCAGTAGACGCGGCAGTCCCCCGGGAGCATCGGGGCCGTGATGGTGTCATGCCGCCCCAGGTAGCTGCCTGCTCGCACATCGTACACGTGGAATGCCTTGCTCAGAGCCACCGTGGCGACCTCGGCCTCTGCATCGGACCTGTCGCGCAGCAAGCCCAGGTACTCCACCGGGCCCGCGCCATAGCGCACCACCTCGACATGCGACATCCGGCCCGACTGGTACGCCACTGGGTAGGGGGGGCGTATCGAGCAGTCTGCAAAGACCTTCGCCAGTGTCTCGCGCAAGACCCGCTCCGTCACGGTGGCGAAGCGGCGCTCTGTCTCGAACTCAGCCATGTTGATATTCAGGTACGCGGCGACGCCTTGTTGGTAGCGGTTGACCATCACCGCGGGGATGTCGGCGTCAACGGCCTTTGCGCGGGGGGTAGCCTCGGTCGCTTGCACCATCGTCTCGCCCACCGGCAGGTTGATCGTGTCCTTCACGTTGAGCACCTGCACTCCCGGCGGGAGGACCGGCCCATCGCCCCCGCGTCGGATGCCGAACACATCATCCAGGCGTCCGGTGGCTTGTCGTCGGCATTTGTCGTCCATCAGGCCGATGCACAGATCACCGACTATGCTGCCGCCCTCTGCGACGAAACGGCGTATGTTGGCGACCTCCGCGTCTGACAGGGCGATAGATTCGGGCAGGATCAACAGCTTGTAGCCCTCATCTTCGCTCTGCAGAATCCCCTCCTCGATCTGAGCGTAGCTGACAAAGTTGTACTGCAGCCCCATGTCCTCAATGAGTTTCACCCACGCATCGCGGACCTTCACGATCTCCTGGTCCTTGTCCATCAACAGGGCGGCGTTGATGCTCGGGTGCGAGTAGTGGATGGCAATGCCGTCGTGCTGCCTCTTGGCGTCCCGGATGGTGTCCCACAGGCCGGCTTTCAACTCCAGTATGTTGGCCTGGGTGTCCTGGCCCGCCTCGCTATACGTGAAGTCCCCATAGAAGAACAGAGGCGTGGTCCATGCGCTGATGCCCTTCGTGTCATGCAGCAGGCACCAGAAGTTCTGGTACTCGAGGGCCTGCCCTGCCTGCCAGTAGCCACACCGATACGGCGTGCACATGACGCCCGTATAGGGTTGGAAGGACCGGCGCATCTCGTCAGACCAGCCGGTGTTGTATGAGTGGTAGTAGCTGAAGGCCTGCGAGTTCTGCCACCAGTCCATCCCGTTGCCCGGTTTGGGTTCCTGGGTGCCCGAAAGCCCGCACTTCGCCTCAGGGTCGACCTGACGGATGGTGTCCTGCACCAGCCGGTAGTAATCAGCGAGGGTGTCGTTCATGAAGTCCCGGAACTGTGCCCACGGCGCGGCGTTGGGCCGGTCCTTCACCTCATCAAGCGTCATCGGCATCACTGCATCCCAACTACCGAACGCCGTCTCCCAGGCCTGGTTGAGCTCCTCAACGGAGGCGTAGCGTTCCTTCAGCCACACTCGGAACGCGGCCAGGGAGTGCTCACCGAAATCGAAGTCGAAGTACCTTGTGTAATGCGTCAGGCTCATCTCATCGCCCATGCAGTAGTCATAGGCGCCCCCGTATTGCGCGACACTGGGCATCTTGTTGTTCGTGATGCCTTCGACCGTCTGGGCCAAGTACTCCGGGTCCCTCAGACTGGGCGTCCGGACGAGCCACTGCTTGTCCTTGGTCTTCGCGTACTCACCGGATTTCTTCGCGTAGTCCCTGTCCATGAAATCCGGCACGCCCCTGCCCAGGTTGCTGAGTATGCCCAGGAAGGAATGGCCGATGTTCTGCCAGTAATCCCACCAAACCTTGCCGGTGCCGAGCTCGTTCTCGCCGTTGAAGGCGATATCCAGCCCAAGGGCCTCGGTTCTGGGCCGCAAGTAGTCGAACAGGTACTGACACCGCCACAGGTGCTGACCGCCCCAGCTTGTCAGGGTGAACCGGTCCCACTCCCGCGGTGGCAATGCGATGAGCTCGGCGTGGGCCGTATCACGCACTGAATCTCCGCTGCGCAACTCAACGTCCCAGCGGTACCCGATGTTGTAAAGCACCGGCGGGGTCGCCTCGAAGGTCAGTGTCGCACTGCCCTGAGTAACCTGTTGCGCGTCCTTGAACAGCAGGCGCCCGTGGCAATCGACCAGCCGCGCCGACACCGTCACCGGCTCCGTGTGGGGAAGAACCGTGTCCACCTCGCAGGTCAGGCGGAAGGGGACATTCGAGCTGAAGACCTGCTTCCAGGGCTGATCCTCCGTCCACAGGGCCTTCGTGTCGGTGATGGTTCGGTTCTCGACGGCGACTGCCTTGAAGCCCGGGGCCTCGGGGCCGTCGAAGGCGTAGGACGCCCACGCCACAGAAGCGCCATTGGGGTCCCGCAGCACGATGTCGGCGAAGCACTTGCCCGAGCGGACATGCCCGGGCATGGCGACGGTCAGTCGGCCGTCCTGAGCGATATTGCTCTCCGAGTGAGCGAACTGGGCGGAGAAGCGGTCGCGGAAGATGACATCGACTTTGAGGCCTGCGGGTATCTGTCCGACGATGCGCCCCGTGAGGTTCTCGCCGGACTCCTCAAGGGCGAGGCCCTCGATGCGAAGGCCGGAGTCCTTAGCCGCCGCCCATACCGCACAGCGTGTCAGAAGCGCCCACCAGTGCTCCCAGTACTGCCACGTAACCTGCTTCATCTCCTCGGGCCGGTTGTAGTTGCCGCGATAGCTGATTGCCGGTGTTAGAGCCGAGTACCCGCGGTAACTGGGCACATGGGTAAGCGTGTCATAGGTGAGGGTGACCACCCGCCCTTCACCGAGGGCTCCGGCCACCACAAGCGGCTGCTCATCGCGTCCTACAATCTGCGCCAGAACCTCACCGCGTGGAGGCGCTGTGAAGGGCATCCTCCGGGTCTGCGGCAGCGTCTCCCAAGGCAACCCGCTGGTGAGGTAATGCTCAGCGGTCTGCTCCCAGTGCCCCCACCAGCCCAGAGACCTCGAGGCGCCGTCGGGCAACCCGCAGACCCCCGACAGCTCGTCCTCCTCAGACAGGCCGTCGGGCTCGATGTACAACAGCCCGGCGCCCGCCGTGACCTTCTGCGCGAGGGTTTGCCGGATGGCCTCGGTGAAATGGTGATCCCATTTGAGCCCGGACAGGATGATCACATCATAGTCCTGCTTCAGCTTCTCGGTCAGGCGGCGCTGGGCCGCCTCCAGCGTCAAGATCGACCGGTCACCGTGGTACAGCCATTCCCTGTTCAGAGTGGTGTAGAACTTAACGTACTCGAACTGCATCTCCAGGCGTTGCCATAGCTCGATGACCTCGCGGCTGTAGCGATCATCACACAGCACCAGCGCCTTGACGGGGCCGCGGTAGTAGGGCTTGGCCCACTTGAAGTGGGGCGTCTCGACCTGGGTCGAGAGTTCATGGCCGGGCTGCGTTTTGACGTCGGCGGGGCCGGTCTCGCCCACGCGCTCTTCCTGCGGGGCCATGGTATATGCAAGCTTCACATCGCCTACCGAGACCGCACGCTCGAGCTCACCCACCACTTTGCCGTTGCGCAGTACGCTGCATTTGACGACGTAGGCGCCGGGGAGCAGTTCCAGCAGATGGCCGACCTCACCCCTCGCGGCGCCGGGCCTCGGCTCATTGTCCAGAACCCATTCGCCATCAGGCAGGGCGCGGTGGTAAAGCTCGAAGCCCACGGCGGGGCTGCCCAGGTCCTGGTAGCTCAGCTTGACCCGGGTGTGTCCGGCGGCGGCGGCGGAATCCACGTGTAGGGCTCCCACGAACTGGTCAAACGCGCCGTCCACACGCTTCAGGCCGCTGATGGGAATCAGGGCGATGTCGGTCTCGAAGGACCGGCCGGCCTTCACAGGCATGCGGTTGTAGCGCCACTCGAGGGTGGGTATGGCTGTTCCGGCCCCCGCCCACATGTAGAAGCAGTTCAGGTACTTGTAGTCGAGGACGGCGGCCAGGCCCACCCCGCTATCCGCCACGTAGGCCGTCCAACCCCGTGAGGGATTATAGTGCCAGCTCTCGAAGGCCTTGCCGGCCTCGAAACGCTGCTCGACCACACCATCAGTAGTGGGGAAGAAGTAGGTCGCGTCCTGCCCCTCGACCCCCAGGAAATGGTGAGACCACAGACCGTACTTGTAGTCTGTCTGAGAGTTGGGGTCGTTCAGCAGGGAGTAGTGGACCTTGACCACCGGGCTGTCCGCCGTGAGGCTGATGCGCTTGGTGATCTGGGTGAACGACAGCATTCCACCCGCGCCCTGGGTGCGCAACTGCACCCACGCCCCCGCCTCATCGGCCCCGGTGTCCGTGAAGTAGAATCGGTCCGCGAACATGTATTTGGGGTCCCACAATTGATCGCGCAACAGGCCGTAGCGCCCCGAGCCTCCAACAAGCTCGCTGCCCGACGCCTTCAGCAGCATGCTGCGGCAGACGCCACCCTCCTGCTCGAAGATGAGCCGAACGTGCGGATTCTCGAGCACGATCTCTTCGGCGCTGTCGCCGTCGGCATCCACCTTGACGACACGGGCGCCTGGTGAATCCTCCACCGGCAGGCTGTATTCGCCTGCTGCAGAGGCCTCCTGGGGCATCCCGAAGATCTCTATCTCCTGGATACTCACGATGGACGCCGCGTGGAAAGTGATGCGAAGCCGCTCGGCGACGGTGTCCAGGGGTATCTCCAGGGCGAAGGACGTTTCCTTCGTAGGGCCCCAGAACCCATTGGTGTTCTGCCCGGCAAGCATGTACTGACCCGCTTGATGGGCCTGAACTGTCACCTTGCTCAGCTTGTAGTTGTTGTTATGGCGATGCACGTTGGCGACAATCCGCGTCAGCCGCGCGGGCGCGCCAAGCGTCACGTCCACAGTCACAGCGCCGCCGCCGAAAATGGCGCTGTTGCCCGGCGCCTTGTCCCCGTCAGTCAGCTTCGAGAACTCCGGGTCCGCCCACCGCTCCTCAAGAGGTTTGGCTTCGCACCTATAGGTCCACCCTGTGAGAAGCTCTGGTTGCGCGTGCGCTACTGCTGGCAGCAAAAACGCCACGAACGAGATGAGCAGCACCGGCATGGACATTCTGGGCAGGGAACGCATCGGGTGTACCTCCGAGTCAGATCCGACTGTTGCTCGATGGGTACGCCGCACCGCGGCTTCGTCAGTCCAGCGGACCTCCGCGGGCGAGCGGATGGGGGTACTCAAAGGGCTTGTAGTCCGGCATCGGGCAGGCAAAGAAATCGCGCTCGGCCTTGATGTGGTCTGCGGACCGCTTAGGTATGACCGGAGCTGCCGGGGCTCCATTCAGCGTATTTTGCCAGCACCAAACCTTGTGGATCTGGTCGGGGATTGGATAGGGGCGGGACCAGTCAAGCTTGCCGTCGAAGTCCAGAGTGAGGACGATCCCCGTCTTGTAGTCGCGGACCGTGTTGCCGAAGACCAGGCCGCCGCCGCCGCGAAGCATCACTGCCACAGAGCCT
>Ga0272441_10007743_pt1 | contig 17335 bp, 14 predicted proteins | sample SSMProp6N_FD_193582 | JGI IMG/M metagenome (GOLD analysis project Ga0272441, IMG submission 193582) | Marine sediment archaeal communities from Little Sippewissett salt marsh, Falmouth, MA, United States - SSM-Prop-6N | ecosystem: Environmental > Aquatic > Marine > Wetlands > Sediment ...
CGAGATCTACAAACTCTGAAGCCGCGAAAAAAACGGCTTATGGCGATTGGCCAGTGGCGAATGGGATGATCGTCCCCATTGCCCCTAGCCTCTTGCCCTTTGCCCTTTTCGACTTTCCAACTCCCCTTTCTCTTCAAGTTCTTTTGTTCCGTGTGTTCCGTGGTTTTTGTTTCTTCTCCACTACTCAACTACTCAACTTCTCAACTTCTCAACTGCTCAACTGCTCAACTGCTCAACTGCTCAACTGCTCAACTGATTCGGCCGACAGCAGCCCGCCCCTGCCCGATCATCCATTTGCATAATTGTCGGCCGGGGGGTAGGATAAAATTTTCATGGAAGAAGCGAGGTTGCATATGAAAAAACTGGCGATTGTTCTTTTGGTGTTCATGGTATTGATGCTGTTGGCCGGGTGTACCGCCGGGCCCAACAAGATGGAAAAGATTCCCGGCCAGGAAGGCGACGTGGCGGGCTTCTGGAAAGGGCTGTGGCATGGATTCATCACGCCCGTCACTTTTATTATCTCCCTGTTCAGCGACGGCATCACCTTCTACGAAGTGCACAACAACGGCAACTGGTACAACTTCGGTTTCGTCCTGGGCGCGGGTTTGTTCCTTTCCGGAGGCATCCTGGGACGCAAAAACAGCTGCAAAGACTAGAGCGGCAACCGCCGGCGAACCTGATTTCTCCGCCTGGAGGCGACATGTCCAGAGCTATCATTATCAGTGTCATCCTGTCCCTACTGGTACCCGCAACCCTCCCCGCCGGGGAAGAGGAATTCCATGAAAAGGAATACCGGGCCCACCTGAATTTCCTCTCCTCGGACCTGCTGGAGGGCAGAGCCACCGGCAGCCGGGGCGCCGGGGTCGCCGCGGCCTATATTGCCGCGGTGTTCCAATCCCTGGGGCTCACTCCCGGAGGCGACAACGGCACCTATCGCCAATCCATCCCTTTTGACGGCTTCGACAGCCATGAAGAGGGCATGCAAGTGGCATGGATCAACAGCGGCGGTTCCCACTCCATGGAGCCGATTTCGGAAATCTGCATGGTATCGGAACAACCGGACAGGACATCCATCAACGTGGAAGGAGACATGTGGTTCGCCGGCTACGGCATTACCGCCCCGGAATTTCAATGGGATGATTTCAAGGGTTTCGACCCCCGGGGCAAAATCCTGGTGGTCCTGGTCAATGATCCGGATCCGGAAGCCACGGGATTCGGCGATGAATCCCTGACCTACTACGGGCGCTGGACCTACAAGATCGAAATGGCCCGCCGCCGGGGCGCCCGGGCGCTGATCATGATTCACACCGACCCGGAAGCCACCTACGGCTGGAACGTGGTCCAGACCAGCTGGACCGGAGAGCGGGTATCCTTCCGGGAACCCCGCAACCACCGCCTGGACGCGGTGGCCTGGGTGCGCCACACCGCTTTGAACCGGGCATTAAAGCCCCTGGGACGAAACTATGCTCAGCTGAAAGCCATGGCGGACCGCCGGGATTTCCGCCCCATACGATTGAAAACCCGTTTCCTCGCCCGGTTTAATCAAACCCACCGGGCCATTGACTGCGCCAACGTGATCGGCATCCTCCCCGGCTCGGATCCGGACCTGAAGAGTGAAGCCGTGATCTATACCGCCCACTACGACCACCTGGGCCGGGGGCTTGCGGACAAAGACGGCGACGATATCTATAACGGCGCCCTGGACAACGCCAGCGGCACCGCGGCGGTTCTCTGCCTGGCCCGGGCCTTCACCCGGGCGAAAACCCTGCCGCGGCGGACAATCATCTTCATGCCCGTCACCGGCGAGGAGCTTGGACTGTACGGCTCCACCTGGTATACCCGTCACCCGGTGATCCCCCTGGACAAAACCGCGGTGGTCATCAACAAGGATTGCATGAACCATTACGGCCGTCGCGACGCCTTTTCCGGATTCCCGGTGGAGTATTCCTCCGCCCTGGAAGAGGTGCGCCGCATCGGCGGCGAGCTGGGACTGAAATTGATAACCCACTCGATGGACCGCGGCGGCGGCGCCTTCCGCAGTGATCACTTCCCCTTCGCCGCCCGGGGCGTGACCGCCGTCTCCGTGGGATTGCGGGGTGATTTTACCGACCTTTCGCCGGAAAAAGTAAAAAGTATCCGCTCCGCCATCGGGCCGACGTATCATCGCCCCAACGATGAAGTGCACCCCCTGTGGCGGTATGACGGTGTAATCCAGGAGCTGCGTTTGCTCTATGTCCTGGGCCGATATTGGGCCGACGGCGCCCCCCGGCCCCGCCCGCGAAAAGACAAACCCGATCCCTTCGCGTCAACCCGGCGCTGGTACGGAATCGCCGGGGAATGACTCCCGGGTCCCGGGCAATTCCCGCGTACCTGGTGTAAAATATTCTTGTAAACCGGAAAGGAAGCCAATCCGTCCAATGGAAGTGGCCGCGACGATTGCAGATGAAACCGTACTGATCCGCCGGGCAGCCGCCGGAGACCGCTCAGCTTACACCTCACTGGTGGAGATGCACCGGAACCGGGTCTTTTTCCTGGCCCGGGATCTGTGCGGGAACAGTGAAGACGCCGAGGACCTGGCCCAGGAGGTTTTTGTGAAGTTGTACAGAAAGCTGGACTCTTTCAAGGGATCCGCCCGCCTGTCCACGTGGCTCCACCGGGTTACGCTGAACACCTATATCGATTCCCGGCGTTCCCGGGCATGGAAGGAAAAAAAGCAAACCGATGCATGGGACCCCCTCCATGAGCAAAGAGGATCCTATCACCCGGGCAGCGTCACGGCTCCGGAAGCAATGGCTCTCGACAACCAGGTACTGGGGCAGGTGGAGAATGCCCTGGGATCCCTGAGCCCCCGGGAACGGGCGGCCTTTGTTCTGCGTCACTTCCGGGATACTCCGGTCAGGGAGATCGCCGGTTCCATGGGTGTACGCGAAGGAACCGTCAAGAGTCTGCTGTTCCGGGGAGTCCGCAAGCTGCAAACGGCCCTGGCCCACCTGGAACCTCCGGCCGGGCAGGAAGGTGCAAGATGAAAAACTGCTCGAAATGGCGGGACATGTTGATCCTGGATTATTACGGGGAGTTGACCTCACGGAAGGCCCGGCGCCTGGCGCATCACCTGGAACACTGCCCCGAATGCCGGCAAGCCGCGGAGCGCCTGAGTTCTCAAATGGGCAAGATCCGCACCCCCCGCGACGACGCTCCGGATGAAGCTTTCTGGGCAGGCTTCATGTCCCGGTTGGATCAGCGCATCGACGGCATGGAACCATCCGCCAAACCCGCGATGCGCCTCCTGGAGCATCCCCGAAAATGGGCGCTTGCCGCCGCCGCCATGGTGCTGTTGATTCTCGGAGGAGTAGCGGGGCACTTGCTTTTTCCGCCGGGAACTCCGCGACCGGCTGCCGGGATCAACGCGAACAGCGGTTTCTCCGGTGAACTGGGCAGTCACCTGGACACCATTCATCCGTTGATGGTCGATTGCTCCGTGTCACCCCCGGCTGAATTCGCTCAATCCATGACCTTTTCCAAGCCCCGGATCCGGAACCTGCTTTTGCGGAACCGCCTGCTCATGCGTCGGGCACAAGAGAAAAATGATGCCGCCGCGCTGGAAATGCTTGGAGAAATCGAAATGATCCTGTTGGAGTTGTCCGTTCCCACGCGTATGGATGCCGACCGCTGCGGCCAGGTGCATGACCTGGTCAACCGGAGCGACCTGGTGGGACGGATGGATATCCTGCGCCGCCGCGCCGTGTCGCCCGGCGGCAGGGAGGCAAGAATATGAAACACGTAACAGCAATCTCTATCCTGATTCTCATCAGCCTGGCCCTGCCGGCGATGACCCCGGTACCCCAGGATTCAGCGGCGGACATCGACGCCTTGTTCCGCAAGGCCAAGTCCGATATTCACCGGCGGGATTGGGCCGAAGCGGCACGCGGGTTCAACCGGCTGGTCACGCTTCTTCCCCGGGGAGACCGCCAGGCGGAATGTTTCTACTGGCACGCCTATGCCTTGAACCGCATGAATGGCGACGCCGAGAAAAGCCTGAAAAACCGGGCCCGCGCGGCCTCCCTGCTGGAAACCATGCTGCGTCGATACCCGGCCAGTCCCTGGTCGCACCAGGCCCGGGCATTGATGATCGATGTATCCTCATCCCTGGCCCAATCAGGCCTGCTGCGTTTCGATAAAAAAATCCGCGAACTTTCGGTTCAGCTGAAAGACCTGGACCTGAAACTCCTGGCCCTGGATTCCCTGATGGAAACGGACCTCCAATCCGCCACCGCCGGCTTGAAAAACATCCTGAAATCCAGGGAGAATCCGGAAAAACGCCGCATGGCGTTATTGATTATCAGCCGCCGTAACACCCCGGGCGTTCAAAAGGCTCTCCTGGAGATTATCCGCGATGAAACCGACACCGGACTGCGCCGGACGGCGCTGGCCCGCCTGGTGGACATGGCTCCCCGCAAGGGACTAGAGGAATTGGAGCGTATCCTGAAATCCAAAGAAGACAAAACGGACATCCAATGGGTGCTGCCGCTTTTCCTGCAATTAAAAGACGGCAATCGATACCTTTTCCGGATCGCCGGCGACACGGATCTGTCCGCTTCCGTTCGCAGCCGGGCGTTGATCCTCCTGGCCCAGGGAGGAAAACCGGGTATGGAACGCGAAATCAGTGATCTGTACCCGGATTTCAAGTCCCCCGGGGATCGGCGCAACGTGGCTACGGCTCTGGGGTTCTTCCAGACCAAAGCCGCCGCCGCCGCCCTGATCCGCCTGTACAAGTCCGAAAAAAACGTCGATGTCCGCAAGGCCATTATCCTGGCCCTGGGGCGCACCCAGCAGGAAAACGCCCGCCGTTTCCTGCAGGAGCTCCTGGATCAATGATGTACCCTGCGTGCAATGTAATCCCGGACCATGAAAATATCGTCCAAAGGTTTGAAGAGCTGTTTCGAAACCGATGGAGGTAAAAATGAAACTCCTTAAAACCATTATGCTGGTGGTTTTCATGCTTTTCCTGACTCTGGCCGCTCCGGCGGACGAAGTAAAAAAAAGTCCCGCGGAAGAGGACAAGACGGAAATCAAGCAGGCCGCCATGCAGGCGCTGATGATGATGGATCCGGAAAAAAGCGCGGCGAGACTGGAATCGATCCTCAAAGAGACCGACGATCCCAAACTCGCGCGCATGGCCCTGATTCTCATGGCCCAGCAACATCCGGACAAAGCCGCTCCCTACCTGATGGATATGGCCCGGGGGAAATCCCATCCCCATCTGCAGCCATTCGCCCTGCTCATGCTGGGTCAATCCGACAGCGACAAAGCCCAGGCGATCGTCCGGGAAGTATTGTTTTCGGATGCCAGGCTGGGAGTACGCAAGGCCGCCCTGGTGGCCCTGTTTCAATTGCCGGACAACGCGGGAATCCCCCTGCTGCTGAAAATCGCGAAAGACGACGAAAATGTTTCTTTGCGCAAACAAGCCATTGTTTTTCTCGGCCTTTCCAAGGACCCCAGGGCTGAAAAGTACCTGGAATCCCTGGTAAACGCAGAGTAAACCCCGGGGCCGCCCCGACTCCGGGGCGGCCCGGCTTTTTCACACCCTCTCCGGTCGGATTGAAAACCCGCGCCATTTGGTTTACAATGCCATTCGGCCCTGCCGGATGGCACAACCCTTGCTGGGAATCGGACCGCCGAGGAAATCACATGTCAGAAAACGATCAGAAAGTTTACCCAAAAAAGTACCGCCACGAAGAAGTCGAAGCCCGCTGGCGTGACGCCTGGAACAACAGCGGAATCTTCCAATGGAACCCCGACTCCCCCCGGGAGGACACCTTCGTGGTGGACACCCCGCCGCCCACGGTGTCCGGATCATTGCACGTGGGCCATGCCTACAGCTATGCCCAGACCGATGTGATCGTGCGTTTTCAGCGGATGCGGGGCAAGAATATCTTTTACCCCATGGGCTGGGACGACAACGGCCTGCCCACGGAAAGGCGCGCGCAGAATGTGTTCAATGTCCGCTGCGATCCCCATAAACCCTATGATCCGCAATGGAAACCCCAAAGGGGTCGCAAGGAAATCGAGCTGGTGAGCCGGCGCAACTTCATCGAGGCCTGCGAAGCCATCACCGCCGAAGATGAACTGGCGTTCGAAACGGTGTGGCGCAAACTTGGCCTGTCCGTGGATTGGGATCAGGTGTATACCACCATCGGCACCCATTGCCGATTGATCTCGCAATTGTCTTTCCTCGACCTGGTGGAGAAGGAACGCGTGGTGCACCAGGAGTCGATCACCATGTGGGATGTGGACTTCCGCACCGCCGTATCCCAGGCGGAAGTGGAAGACCGGGACGTAACCAGCGCGTATCACGACTTGCGTTTCAATGTGGAGGGCGGTGAGGATTTCGTGATATCCACCACCCGGCCGGAATTGTTGCCCGCCTGTATCGCCGTGGCGGCCCACCCGGAAGATTCCCGTTACAAAAAGCTGTTCGGCCGCAAAGCCGTTACGCCCCTTTTCCATGCCCCGGTCCCCATCGTCGCCTCGGAACACGCGGATCCGGAAAAAGGGTCGGGTATCCTCATGATATGCACCTTCGGTGATTTCGCCGACGTGGAATGGTGGCGCGGATCCGGCCTGCCTTCCCGCCAGGTCATCGGCCTGGACGGCAGGTTCCTGGCCGTGGAATTCGGCCAACAACCTTTTGAATCCCTGGATCCCGCGGCGGCGAACCAGGCTTACTCCCAGCTGACCGGCCTCACCGTCAAGGCCGCCAGACGACGCATCCTCGAGCTTCTGGCGGAAGAGGGCGGCGCCCTGGCGGGGGAATCCAGGCCCGTCACCCACCCGGTGCGGTTTTACGAAAAGGGCGACCGGCCCCTGGAATTCATCCCCACCCGCCAGTGGTTCATCCGCATCCTGGACATCAAGGAGGAATTGCTGGCCCAGGGATCGAAAATCCAGTGGCATCCCCACTTCATGCGCGCCCGCTACGACCATTGGGTCCAGGGCCTGAATCAGGAATGGTGCATCAGCCGCCAGCGTTACTTCGGAGTCCCCATTCCCATTTGGTATGCCCTGGACGATTCCGGCCGGCGGAACTACGAACGTCCCCTGTTCCCGGACCGGGATCAATTGCCGGTGGATCCCCTGACCGATGCGCCTCCCGGCTACACCGAGGATCAGCGCGACAAACCGAATGGATTCACCGGCGAGGAAGACGTCATGGATACCTGGGGCACGTCATCCATGACGCCCCAGATTTCCAGCCATTGGGGAATCGACAAAGAACGCCACCGGCGCCTCTTCCCGGCGGACCTGCGCCCCCAGGCCCACGACATCATCCGCACCTGGGCGTTCTACACCATTGCCAAGGCCTGGATGCATGAGGGCGAAATCCCCTGGAAACACGCGGCCATCAGCGGATTCATCCTGGATCCGGACCGCAAGAAGATGAGCAAGTCCAAGGGCAACGTCATGACCCCGGAATCCCTGCTGGACGAAAAATCCGCCGACGTGTTCCGCTACTGGGCCAGCCGGGGACGGCTGGGGGTGGACTCCACCTTCGACGAAACCCTGTTCAAGATCGGACGCAAACTGGTGATCAAGCTGTTCAACGCCAGCAAGTTCGTACTCGGCCAGCTGGACGGCGCCGCGGAAGCCGGAAATGCCTTTGCCATGGAAATGGTCACCCAAGAGCCCGATCGCGGCTGGGTGAAAATCCTGGAGGATACCGTGGCGGCCGCCACCCGCGCCCTGGAAGGTTACGACTACACCACCGCCATCTCCACGGTGGAAGATACCTTCTGGAACTTCTGCGACAACTACCTGGAACTGGTCAAGGTCAAGGCATACGATGCCGGCGCCACTCCGGAGAGCCGCTCCGCCCTGGCCACCCTGGACTGGTCACTGCGCACGTTCCTGCGCCTGTTCGCCCCGTTCATGCCCTATGTCACCGAGGAGATCTGGTCCTGGCGTTACGGTGATGAAGGCTCCATCCACACCGCTCCCTGGCCTTCCGCAAACGAAGTGGAAGCGGTAAGCCCGCCGGACTCTGAAAACTCCTTTGCCGCCGCCATCGAAGTGGTCTCCGCGGTTCGTGGCCACAAAACCCTCCACCAGGCGTCCCTGCGTACCCCGGTGGTTGCCTGGACCGTCAACGGAACCGCCGCGGACCTGGAGATGCTGGAACCCCTGCTGCCCTACATCATGGATGTGGCCGTGGCCGATACGCCGCCGGAAATGAAAGCACTGGCTACCGCCCCCGAGGGTGACGCCCGTTATGCGGTGGCGTTGGAATTGGGCGAAGCCCCGCCAAAAAAACCCAAGACCTGATTGCCCGAATAGATTGAATGGTCCGCCGGGGATACAACCCATGCCGGTTATGACATGGTCGTCCCCGCAATCCTCAGGAACTGCAACCAGACTCACTCCCAGACCGGATGCCCGTTTCTTACATGGCTTCCCGGATCACCTTTGCCAGCAGAGGGATGCCTTTCCCGATTTGTTCGATGGTGGGGAAGGAATAATTCAACCGCAGGCTGTTGTGTCCGCTGCCGTCGCAATGGAATGCCCGGCCGATCACGTAGGCGACCTGGTTCTCCACCGCCCTGGGAAAGATCTCTTTGGCGTCCACCTGCTCCGGCAGCCGCACCCACAGGAACATGCCGCCCCGGGGGCGGGACCAGGTTACGCCCTCCGGCATGTTTTCCTTCAAAGCCTTGAGCATGGCTTCCAGTTTGGGCCGGTAGCACGCCCGGGCGGCCTCGATGCCGGCGCGCATCCGTCCCCGCCGGATAAATTCCGCCAGGATCAATTGGGTGAATGAAGGGGTGCACAGATCAACCGACTGCTTGACCATGGCGAGCTTGGTAATCAGTTGGGCATCCGCCTGGAGCCAGCCCATGCGCATACCGGGAAAAAGCACCTTGGAAAAGGTTTTCATACCGATGACACCTTTTCCTTTCGCCAGGGTCCACAGGCTGGGCAGGGGTTCACCCTGGAAGGTCAATTCCCGGTAGGGAGAATCTTCCACCACCGGAATATTGCGTTCCTCCGCCAGCCGCAACAGCGCCAGGCGTCTTTCCACATTCATGCTGACACCGGCGGGATTCTGAAAGTCCGGGATGGTGTAGATGAACCGGGCCGGTTTGCCCTCTTTTTCCAGTTCATCCAATACCTGTCGGAGACGATCGATCCGCATGCCGTCGTCATCCATGGCCACACCGCGCATATCCGCGCCGGCCCGGCGGAAAGCCTGGATGCTCCCCAGGTAGGACGGCAGTTCCATGACCACCGGGCTGCCAACGTCAAGGAACAGCAGGGTCAACAGGTCGATGCCCTGCTGGGATGATGAGGTCACGCAGATCTGTTCCCGGGAAACTTCTTCTCCGAAGTCGGCCTGGTGCCCAACCAGGGCCTCGATGAACTCCGGCTCACCGGAGGTGGGGCCGTATTGCAGCGCCAGATACCCCTTATCCCGCAGAACTTCAGCGGTGATTTCCGTGATATCGGCAATGGGAAAAAGTGAAGCGTCGGGTAGTCCGCCGCCGAAGGAGATCACTCCCGGCTTGCGGGTCATTTTGAGCAATTCACGGATTTCCGAACTGACCAGTCTACCGGCCAGTTTTGACAATTCGTAACTCATGGCTTTCTCCTTGCTTCTCAAGCGCCTGAGGGAAAGCCGGTCTTGGCGAAACACCCGGAGCCCGGAGGAGAATCGCTTTACGCTCCTCGTGAATATGTCTGATGGAAAAGCCGCAGGCGCTCCTCCAACACGGGCAGCTGGTCCCGCCTCACCAGGGAGGTGCAGGCCCGGATCCCTTCGGTACGGGTGCTGCCGGTGATCCCCAGGGTGATGGCGCTGATGCCGAAGTACATGAGCCGCCGCAACAATTCCCCGCCGGTCATGCCGGGATACGCGAAGGTGAAGTAGAAGCCGTCGCCCAGGGGTTCATCCAGGTCGCGGTCGTACACCAGGTGGAACCCGTTCTCGGTGAACATCCTTTTCATGATCCTGGCCTTCTCGCCATACTCTTTCACATTCTCCAGGAAGTTGTACTCCCCGTCGTTGACGGCTTTGAGTATGGCCGCCAGCCCGTACTGGGCGGAATGGGAAGTCCCGGCGGTCATGGCGTACAAGGTACCGAAGAGGATTGCGTGCCCCAGGAGATCGGACGTGAAATAGCGCTTCAAGCCTTCGGCCCGCTTTTCCCACAACCGGTCACCCACCACCAGCATCCCGATACGTTCTCCCGCATAGCTGAATGCCTTGGAACTGGAGATCAGCAGCATGAACAGGTCGGTATAGCGGGCCACCGTGGGTTGGAACGGCTCTTGGCCGGGCTGTGAATAATCCCGGCGGAAATCCATCCCGAAATAAGCGAGATCTTCGATGACAACCACTTCATACCGGTTGGCGAGTTCACCGATGGTTTTCAACTCATCCGCGGTAAAACAGATCCAGGCCGGATTGTTGGGGTTCGAGTACAGGATGGAGGATACCTTGCCGGTCTCCAGGATGGATTCCAGTTTGGCGCGCAACTTCGGCCCCCGGTAATCGTAGACGTCAAAGCTCATGAAATCGTGGCCCAGCAGCCGGCACTGCTGTTTTTGTACCGGGAAACCGGGGTCGATAAACAGGGTGCCTTCCCGGTCGGGGTGCATGCGGTTCACCGTAAGCATGGCGATCAGGCTGCCCATCATGGAGCCCACCGTGGGCAGGCAATGATCCGCGGCCACCTCGATGTTCAGGAAAAGGCGCACAAAGCGGGAAATTTCCCGCTTCAGTTCCGGCACCCCATGAATATCAGGGTAACGTGCGGCCACTCCCTGCTGTAAAGCCCGCACCTGGGCTTCCACGCCCATGGGGACGGCGGGCAGTCCGGGAATCCCCATTTCCATGCGTACGAATTCGGTACCGACCGCCTTTTCAATGTCATCCACAACCTTCTTAATCTCGCGGATAGCGGCTTTCCCCAGGTCGGATAATCCCATGTTCCGGATGCAATCATCGACCACGGACTGGTCGATTAACGTGGTTCGTGTTCCCTTCATGATGTCTCCAAGTACCTAGAAATCGTGTTCCTGCTCCCGGACGGAATCCGGGTTCCCTCAGGAACTACAGGTTATCAAATCTCCACAAAAAATAAAAGGGTGAAGCCTCTGATTCGAATCCTTCCTCCGCCGGACTTGTGGTATTTTCCCATAAGAGGTACACTCGTAAATACATATCAGGGAGAATTCATGAAGAGGATCGCAAGGAGTTTCATCATGATTGTTTTGTTGAGTGGCATCAACCTTTCCGGGGCCGCCGACGTGGTCCCGACATCCGCGGGTCCCCTGGGAATCACTCTCCACGGCCATGCCTCAATCATGTTTGCATTCGGGGGAAAGGTCATTTACGTGGATCCCTTCTCCCCCATGGCGGATTACTCCAGGCTGCCCAAGGCGGACCTTATTCTTATCACCCACCACCACCGGGATCACCTGGATCCGGCGGCCGTAGCGCATATCCGCAAGGCGGACTCCCGGATCATCTGTTCATCCCTCTGCCTGAGGAAGTTGCCCGGTGCCGAAGCCATGGCCAATGGTGATTCCCTGGAAGCCGCCGGGATCGGGATCACCGCCGTTCCCGCGTACAACCTGGTGCACCAACGGGAAGATGGGAAACCTTTTCATCCCAAGGGAGAAGGCAACGGTTATGTGCTGATTTTCGGTGACACCCGGGTGTACGTGGCGGGAGACACGGAAAATACTCCGGAAATGAAGGCACTCCGAGACATCGACATCGCTTTCCTGCCGGTAAACCTGCCCTACACCATGGACGCATCCATGGTCATGGATGCGGTAAAGGCGATCAAGCCGGGCATTCTCTACCCCTATCACTTCGCGTACGGCACCAGCGACCTGGAAGCCCTGCGAACCGCCATGGCGAAGGTTCCGGATACGGAGCTGCGCATCCGTCCGAAACCCTGACATCAACGGGCTTGTCTTCCCCCGAAGGGGAGAGTACAATAGAGCTTCCTTATCCCTTGAAGAGGCTATAATGACTCCAATGAATCCCCGCGCCGAAGCGCTGAACAAAACCATCGAATCGCAATCAAAGACCGTCATGCACCTGCTTTCCCGTAAGGGCAGATCCATTTACTTTCCCCGTTCCGGCCTCCTGGCACAGGGCGCGGAAGCCGCCGGTTGCGCTATCAACGCGACCATCGGCACGGCGCTGGAGGAAGACGGCAGTCCCCTCCGCTTGGAAACCATCGCCGGCCACCTGAATCTAGATCCAGAGGAAGTTTTTCCCTACGCCCCCAGCTCCGGAATCCCGGCCCTGAGGGAACGCTGGGCCCGGCGCATGGTGGAGAAGAACCCCTCCCTGGAGGGGAAATCCATCAGCAATCCCCTGGTCTGCCAGGCCATTACCCACGGCTTGAGCCTGATCGGCGCCATGTTCGTGGACCCGGGAGACGCGATCCTGCACCCGGATCTTTTCTGGGGCAACTACCGCCTGGTTTTCGAGCACGCCCGGGACGCCCGCCTGCTTCCTTACCCCCTGCTCAGGAACGGAGGACTGGACCTGGAAGGATTCCGTGACGCCCTGCGGACGGAGCCGCCGGAACGGCGCCGGATCGTGATCCTCAACTTCCCCAACAATCCCACGGGATATACGCCCACCGACAAAGAAGCGTCCCGGCTGCGGGACATACTCCTGGAAACCGCTGAAAAGGGGTACCGCCTGCTGGTTGTTCTGGACGATGCGTATTTCGGCCTGGTGTACGAAGACGGCGTATACCGGGAATCCCTGTTCGCCGAACTGGCGGACCTGCATGAAAACCTCCTGGCGGTCAAGGTGGACGGCGCCACCAAGGAGGAGTATGCCTGGGGATTCCGGGTCGGGTTCATCACCTATGGAATCCGCGGCGGCGGGCCGGATCTCTACGCGGCGCTGGAAGAAAAAACCGCCGGCATGCTGCGGGGAAACATATCTTCCGCTTCGCGGCTTTCCCAGTCCCTGATCCTGAAAGCCCTTAACGATCCCGGATATCCCGCTGAAAAGGACACAAAATTCAACCTGATGCGCCGCAGATACCGGGAAGTACGCCGTATCCTGTCGGAACTCCCGGAAGCATCCCGCTGGTTTACCCCCCTCCCCTGCAATTCCGGATATTTTATCTGTCTGAACCTGAAAAACGGCAATGCCGAAGCTGTACGCCGCCGCTTGCTGGATCAATACGATACCGGAATCATCGCGTTGGGCTCTTTGTTACGCATCGCTTTCTCATCCACTCCGACCCACCTCCTGAAAGACCTGTTCGCCAATATTGTCTCCGCCTGCGGCGACCTGGCCGGATCCTGAATATCCCTTGACAAGAAATACGCCGTACCGTAACGTATGCAAAGGCTGTGTTCCTAGCCCGGCCCGGGTCTGGATCAACGAACATTGTCCCGGTATCCGGCAGTGAAGCCCAACCCCGGAGGTGGACATGACCGACAGACTCCGTAAATCCAATCCATGGCGTGCAACCGCCCTTATCCTCGGGCTGCTCTGTATTTTTCTGGCGGGTTTTATTCTTTTCAACCTTTCCGGGAAACCGGATACTCCGGTTTCAACGAGCGCAATACACGCGGCGGCGCAAATGGCGGGGCTTGCTTTTACGCAGCCGGAAGCCGAACTCATGATTCCGGACCTGGAGGAACGACTGGACGCATTCAAAAGCCTGCGGAGTGTCGACCTTCCCAACAACCTGCCGCCGGCCCTGGGATTCCATCCCGCTTTATGCAGTGATTCCCCGCAAAGCGGGCCACCGATTGGGAAATGGCATTGTCCGCCGCCGCCGCCACTCCCGGCGGATCCCGCCGACATCGCGTTTCAACCCATACCCGTTTTGTCAAGCTGGATACGGAATCGCCGTATTGGCAGTGAAGAACTTACGCGGATCTACCTGGAACGCCTGAAGCGCCTGGGTCCGAAGCTGGAATGCGTGGTCATCCTGACGGAAGATCTGGCCATGCGTCAGGCCAGGCGGGCGGACAAAGAGATCGCATCCGGACTTTGGAGAGGCCCCCTGCACGGTATCCCCTACGGTATCAAGGACCTTTTCGCGGTTCCCGCATACCCCACCACCTGGGGGGCGTCGCCGTTCCGGGAACAAGTACTGGATGAACCCGCCACCGTAGTGGATCGACTGGAAAAAGCCGGAGCCGTTCTTGTCGCCAAATTGACGACCGGCGCTCTGGCCTGGGGGGATGTCTGGTTCGGAGGCAAAACCCGTAATCCCTGGGACCCGGACCAGGGGTCCAGCGGCTCGTCCGCCGGCCCGGCGGCGGCCACCGCCGCGGGCCTGGTGGGATTCGCCATCGGCACGGAAACCTGGGGTTCCATTGTCTCCCCTTCCACCCGTTGCGGGGTAACGGGATTGCGGCCCACATTCGGGCGGATCAGCCGACATGGAGCCATGGCTCTCAGTTGGAGTATGGACAAAGTGGGCCCCATCGCGAGATCGGTGGAAGGAAGCGGGCTGGTATTCAGCGCCATCCATGGTCGTGACGGCAAAGATCCGGATTGCCGTGACAAACCCTTTGTCTGGCCCGGCTCCAAAAGTATCGGCGCACTGCGGATAGGATACGTCGCCGACGCGTTCCCCGCCGGGGATACGCGCTCCTCCGACCGGAAAACCCTTGACGTTCTGCAATCCATGGGGATTGAGTTGATCCCCATTAGACTGCCGAAACTGCCCATCAAACCTCTGGCCATGATCCTGAACGCCGAAGCCGCCGCCGCGTTCGACGCTTTTTCCCGATCCGACCGGGACGATGAACTGGTCCGGCAGGTTCGTCATGCCTGGCCCAACGTATTCCGTCACGCCCGGATGATTCCCGCGGTGGAATACATCCAGGGAAATCGCGTGCGAACCCTCCTGATGCGCGAAATGGCCGATCTGTTCCAAAAGGTGGATATATACGTCTGCCCGACATTCGGCAAAGACAATCTGTTGCTGACGAACCTTACGGGTCACCCCGCCCTGGTTCTTCCCAATGGATTCGACGATGACGGCCATCCGGTCAGCATTACCTTTACGGGAAACCTGTACGCGGAAGCGAACCTGCTGAACCTTGGCCGGGCGGTCCAGGAAGCAACCGATTTTCACCGCCGACGCCCACCGGGTTTCTCTGATCAACCCGAGGACAAGGAATCGTGATGAATACTGTAGAAGGATAGTGGGGAGCCCCATGAAACGAGGCATAACCATCGTGCTGGCCCTGGCGGGCATCGCACTTTTTGTCTATGTGGTAGTTCGGGCCGGTCCGGAGCGCATATGGGATACCCTGAAGAAAATCTCCCCACTGGAATTCCTGGTCCTGATCCTTCTGCGCCTGGTTTTCTGGGGGCTGCGTGCGGTGAACTGGCAGGCCGTCCTGACACGCTGCGGCGATCGGGCGGGATTGCTTCACCTCTTCAACGCCCGTATGGCCGGTCACGCCCTGGGCTACATCACGCCTACATCCAGGATCGGAGGCGACGCGTTCAAGGCACTCATGGTGGAAAAGGTGCCTCAGCGCAAGGTGATCGCATCGGTAATCATAGACAAAACCATCGAGTTGCTGGCAACCGCCCTGCTCATCCCGGTGGGGTTGGGAATACTGGTATGGTCCGCCGCCCTGCCCCGGACCCAGACCCTGACCTACCTGGGAGCAACGGTCCTGATGCTGAGCCTGGTCATCTGGTTGATCTACCAGCAGAAACAGGGTTTCTTTACCCGCCTGCTGAACTTGTTGAACCGCTTTCGCCTGGGCCGGGAATTCCGCCGCCGCCATGAAAGCAAAATCGCCGACACCGATACCCTCATGTCGGTTTTTTACAGTCGACACCGCGACCGGTTTGCATTGGTGTTTTTCGGATACCTGGCATTTATCGGTCTGTGGGCGGTGGAAATATATGTATCCCTCCGTTTCCTCGGATGTACCGATGTCACCCTGGAGAAATCCTTCCTGATCATTATATTGGGCTCGGTGGCTTTTATCCTGCCCGGAGTGCCCGGGTCGGTGGGAATTTATGAGATGACCTACCTCTCCATTTTCGCTCTACTGGGGATGAGTGCTTCCCACGCCATCGGCCTGATCCTGGTGCGCCGGGCGCTGGACATACTCATGGCCGGCTGGGGCCTGGTGGTGATCCTGCGGCGCGGCCGCGGAGCCTGGGAGCGCGTCTTCCCCGGCGGCTCCCGCCCCGAAACCGTCCCGGCTCCCAAAAACCAGGCATCATGAACCAGAGGAAAAGAATCCAGGTTACGCCCCTGGGAAGCATGGGCTGGATCCCGATTCCCGAGCGACATACCGCCGCCTATCAAGTCCACCTGCCGGATGTCGATCTATTCCTGGATGCCGGGACCGGGTTGAGCCGGCTGGTCGAAAAACCCGTAGTGGAAAAGGATCTTGAAAAGCCGGTAGTGCTCCTGCTTTCTCACTTCCACCTGGACCATACGGCGGGCTTGATCTACCTGCCCGCCCTGTTTCCCCGGCGCAGGATGATCATCGCCGCTCCGGGCGTGAAAGTCTACGGCGAATCCGCCGCCGCCATCATCGACAGACTGGTGGCGCCACCCTTTTTCGCCCGCCCCCTGTCGGCCTCCCTTCCCAACCTGGAGATCGTGGACCTGGTTCCGGGAAGGAATCGTATCGCCGGCCTGGACATTCACTGCCGGGTCCAGAAGCATACCAATCCATCCCTGGGCATCCGCCTGGGAAACGATCTGGCCTATATCACGGATACCGGAGTCGACCCGGAGACCGTTGCATTCGCCGCCGGATGCCCCCTGTTGATGCATGAATGCTGGGGCCGCGGCGAAACCGTGGCCGCTTCGGGGCACTCCCATCTGGAAGGGGTTCTGGAAACCGCACGGCAAGCCGGAGTGGATCACCTGATGCTGATCCACCTCAATCCCCTGCTGGGGGAAGAGGAGATCACTGGTCTTGAGAAAACCGCCCGGCAAGGTTTCCCCACCGCCGCGGTCGCCCGGGACCTGGTCCCCTGGCCCCTAGCACCGGGGGACGGTTCTTGACAATTTGACAATTTCATATATCAAGAGCCTTTTAAGGCAAGATAAAACCGGCGACAAAGGGATACTTATTACTGTTGTTGTTATATAGCCATTCAGAGAAACGTAATCAAATTGGCAGGTATCCTCAGTACAATGCTTTCAAAACAATTCTCAAATCCCGCGACAACAAATTGTCAAATTGTCAAGAACTGATAATCATATAGAAGGCTCAGTTCTTTGACTATCCAGTAGTGTTTCCCCATTTTTGTTTTGAGGGTACTCTCACGTAGGCAAGAGAAGTTTGCACAAGGAGG
>Ga0272441_10007744_pt1 | contig 17335 bp, 17 predicted proteins | sample SSMProp6N_FD_193582 | JGI IMG/M metagenome (GOLD analysis project Ga0272441, IMG submission 193582) | Marine sediment archaeal communities from Little Sippewissett salt marsh, Falmouth, MA, United States - SSM-Prop-6N | ecosystem: Environmental > Aquatic > Marine > Wetlands > Sediment ...
AAAAATTCTTAGCCTTTTTTATAATCACTCAACCCAGGCGAGTTTACTCGATGATCGACACCGTTCAGCCCTCTACTCTAGGATCTCATTATGGCAACTCGACCTATGAGATCAATCGAGATTTTCCATTTCTTCCATGTTTTCTCGCCGATTCCTGTAATACTCAGAATAAAGCGCCACTGCGGGATTGTGCCCCAATACTCGGTCCTTGACTATGAAAGGTGAGACCGGTGCCTCTGAGTGCTTGATGAAGAGAGCATCGTGACCAACACAAAGGCCCACTGTCAGGTTGAGGTCGGTCTTTTCCCTGTTCAGAACCGTGGCCTGGCCGATTGGGTTGCACATCGCTTCAGCATCCCAGCCATGAAGAACCTCAAGCCCGAGCTCTTTTTTGTCGATGCCACAAACCTTGCAGCAGACAGAATGAACCTCAAAATGCCTTTTTAAAACCCGGTGGAGCTCTCTTGCCTCCGTTTCCAACCCTAGGCAAAAGGCGATCCCGAGCCGCTCATAACCCATGGAGCTTGCATAAAGCACCACCTCTTCCAACCTGTTTTTCATGACGTAATACCTGGCCTCGATCGCAGTCGAGGTCCTCATCGACTTCAAGGCCTCGCCAGAGTAACTGTCGAAAAGAGAGTCTCTCAGCATGGTGCAGTCTTTTCCGGTTTTACACTCTTTGGAATCGCACTCTGCACATTTCATATGTTGTCGCCCCAATCTTTAATTTTTCTCCTTGTACAAATACCCTGCACCTCCCCAGAAAACCTGTTCTGTCCTCGCATTATAGTGTTTAACGATACTTTTCGGACAAATCTCGAACTCGCAAGAGTTGGAGATTTGGCCTATTCGTATCGTTAAACACTATTCTGGCGAAAACCAATTAGTATCATCTAATTGGTTTTCGACTATAACAAATCAAATCAAGAAGGTACACCGCATTGAAATGTTCTTCACCCATGATCTGGCCACGGGCTACTTATCACCAGTTCGCTGTTCGCCTCGTTCGTCTCATTTACTCCCCATTGGTAGCTGGACGCTTCAGGATCTAAATTCTAGCCCATCATGACGTGGATCTCGTACTGGTGGTGCTGATATCCAAATCTGCATAATACGTACGCCCCACATACACCCCCTCACTATACCAGAACACCGGCAGAATCCAATAACGGGGCCCTACTGCGCGTCTCCTGGAGGTACGTTAGAATGCCTTCAAAAACGCGAATGATGATGGACACTATACGATCAGACCTATCCATACAATTCTATCTTCGCTTTTCATCAATCATTTTCTCGCAAACCAAAACGAGAAAATCTGGTATGCGCCCGCCATCCATGCGTTCAATATGCGCAGTTTTCCAGGACTCTGGCGGTTCCGGTTCAATTACCTTATTGATGCGAAATTCACAGGAGAGCAGCTCATTTATAATGTCGCCGAGAGTCCTGTGCCAGTAAACCGTGGGTTTCATGCCGGATCTTGGTCCCCAGGGGCAAAGAAACGGCCCTCGCTTGAAATAATGGTCGACTTTCCTGTACAGCTTTTCCCCTTTTTCATCCTTTACCCACCCCCAGACTGGAGTCATGAAGCAGGGGTGATTCGCAATGTGCAGGTAAGTTCCACCTGGTTTTAGTAGGCGGCTGAACTCTCTGAACGCCCCCTGGTAGTCGGCCATGTCCTGGACTACATTGTTGGTCACAACCACATCAAAGGTGGACGCTGATAAAAATGGGAGCGAAGAGCAATCAGCGTGGTGATAGCTTATCGTTAAAGGGGATCTTTTTTGCAACTCTATGGCAAAGTCAAGCATTTTCCGCGAGAGCTCTACACTTGTGATTGAGGCACCCAACCGTGCCAGTTTTCGGCTCAGGTAACCATCCCCACACCCAGCATCCAATATTTGCCTTCCCTTTACATCCTCCAAGACCTGCAGAATAATTGGATCGAGCAGATCACGGCGATTCAAGTCGTTTTCGCCGAACAATCGATGCCACTGCTCTGCATTATTGTCCCAGCGTTTTGTGCCATCGTCCTGACTGAGCGTCATTTAACAAAACCTCTTAAAATACCCTTCCGCAACTTGAAGTTCTGCATAATATTTATAAGAATTGTCCTGGTAATTGTTCTTCTCGCGGCCTTTTTCCTTTACTTGGGGAAACGGAAGAACCTCAGGGCAGGGCTGCAGGACATTCAAAAAAAGAACATGAGGCTCTTTGAACAGAGCCTCAACTCACCCCCAACCGAGTTCATTCAGTTGATAGTCAACCTCGGTGTTGGCTTCAAATCTTGCAGCGGCAAAGTCCCCACCGGAGTTAGCCTAACTTCTCTCAGTGGCGTTGCGAGTAGAAGCTCGCCTTCGTCCTTAGATCCTTGGTCAGGCACCGAAATATCATCTCTGTTGACGGCCTTGCTTCGATCAGGCAGTTCTTGAGGTGCCCTTCCAGCTTTTGCCTTCAAAGCGTACATGTACTCCTGAAACTCAATCCTACCATCAGGACCAACGGCAAATCCAGAAAAGACGTAGATTGGTTCAGTCTCACCCTGTACTACACTACCCTCAGCTTCGTAATAGGCCAGGTACATCTCAGTTATCACGGCCTTATCCAGGTCTGCAACTTCTGTGGTCAGACCACGCTCTTGTAACAGCAGGAACGCTTCTTCGGGAGCGATAAGTTGATAGGCATTTTTATTGGAGATTGGATCCAAAGAAGCAACCCCGACCCTCTCACCAATCTCTCGAGAGACCTTGGTAAATCCCTGAACTCTACCATCCTCGCCGAGAAGAACAGTTATGGTCGATCCCGCCCCAACAATTGGCAGATCTTCCAAACTTCGAGAGTACTTTGCAAGCCCCATCATATTTTCAGGTCGACCCTCAAGTCCGTTTTCGCCTATGAGCTGTCTTGTGAGGTAGGACATGCCAGAATACTGATACCCTGATGTTAACAGTTTATTCCGCTGTACATAAGCATCGGCATTTCGTTTTAGCACTTCTTCATTTGACACTGTCTTTTCCATATCCTGATACGCATTCTGATAATCCAGAACCATGCTTTCTGCGCCTGATGCCTTCTCCACAGAGAAGTAATCTTTGTCCGTCTGCACAACGTAGATTGGACCCTGGTCTTCGACTGCTATATCCCCCAATCCTTTAGAACGTGCCAAAACGTGAACGTATTCTTTGTTGACGTCAGGACTATTCAATCTATAAATGCCCAGAGCGTCAGGTACGCGTGGAAACTCGGTTTCCAGCTCAAAAGTTGGTGTGGTCTTAAATCCCTCTTCCTGAGGTAGAGTCATGGTCAAAATCGAATCACCAGTGCCGAACTCCTCTGAATAATCATGAGCAAACGCGACGTAAGCACCCAATCCCACCACCATTAACGCTATTCCAACCAACAAATAAACGAATTTTTTCGCTTTCATTTACATCACCTCAATTCGTGAGAGTCCACACATACCATGTCTCCCCAGGACTGGGATCAGACGCCACTGAACCCTTTCCCCAAATGTGATCGTCTTTGGTGGACTGGGTTGCAATTACCCTGGCCGTTACCCCACTGGGTTGTTTTTCTACGTGTTGTTGGAACCAAGCACTTTTGACCCTCCACCCGCTGGCCATTAACTGAGCCCAGCGATCACCAGCATTGGTGGCATAACAAGTGGTTTTGTGGCTGCACATCATGTGAGCACCGTTGTTTCCGCATACCGTGTAGGCCCAATCAGACAGATGCGAATCAGCAAGAACAGAACAGGAGTGAGCAGCCATCCATTCCATGTCCCAGTCACCCCATCTGGCGTCGTTATAGGAACACTTGTTGTCATCACAACAATCATTGGGGAAGTAGATGCCACTGGGAGAACCATGACCTTCGAAGAAGGCCAAGTCCGCAGCATCGGCGTAATTATCGTCCCATCCGCCTTTGGTCACGTCTTTCCAGTCTTTTTCCCATGCTGCAGAGTTTCCCCACAAGAACTGCTGAGTCCACCCAAGGGCGCTCATCCTCGAGGCAAAATCAGTTGCAGAATCGTAGTTGATTCCAAGACCCCCTGTAGAATCATATGAGACTCCATACTCATATGCGGCCACGTTACAACAAATTAAGCCCAAGAGCAGGACGCAGCTGATCAACAAACAGTTCCGTTTTCCTATCATACAAATCACAATTAATTTATATCTTGATAATATATGAAGATGGCGGGAACCATAACTATCATGTGCATGTATTAGTAATTTAAGAATAAATTAATTTAAAATATTTACTATGTCCATAAGATATGCATAATATATTTAAATATTGTTTATTGAAAAGAGTTTGCGTATTATAGTCGAGAACCAATTAGATGAAACGTATGTGTTTAGCTCATCTCAATCAGCATCATCAAAGCCATTTATTGAGGTCTCGCGTGGCCAGTTCCAGTGAGTTATAGTGTTTAACGATACCTTTCAGATAAATCTCGAACTCGCAAGAGTTAGAGATTTGGCCGATTCGTATCGTTAAGCACTATACAAGAAGTCAAACAAAGTAATAAATAGTTTAAAAATAAGTCCTGTGATAGAAGAAAACTGCAAAACATAAAATATTCATTTAGAATATAAACCATACCTAAGGATTATGTATTTCAAGCAAACGACGAACTTTTGAAAGGTAGGGAGTGATCGGGGAAACAGGGTGTAGCATCCCAGTAAATAGTGAGTTCCCCCGACGACCTACTATTAGCATCTTATTACCTATATAGACGATTGGGGAAAATATTTTGGTCAAAAGCTACTATATCGCCACCAAGCCAGAGTATATAAAAGATTATGGTGGAAAACTGACTTTCATGCGATTTGAGTCCCGAAATCGAGCGCATTCCACCAATCAAATTCTTTCAGCCGCTCATATTTGGCCAATTCGTAAATATCAGAGTAAACACGATCATAATTGTCATATTTGTAATATCTATCCTCACTAGGTTGAATAATCATAAATGAATATTCTTTACCATAATTACGAACTGTTGGCTCGACATAATATCGACCTGCGGGCAAGTCAACTGCCACCCAAGCATGACCATACCCTGTGCCTGAAAAATCGCTAGAAATACAGATATCTGACTCGAAACCATATCTTTCAAGCTTCCACTCGATGAACGCAGCCATCTCACTGCAATCAAATTCGTCAATTTGATAAGAGGTCACGAAACCACCCCCCAAAAGACGCCCCACCTCATCTATGGATTTTCGCATGGTGCGATTGCTCTTAACATAATAGGGATCAGGAATAACAACAGAGCTGGTAGCATACGAATTAAATTGACCATCACGTTCTTCGTCGTCCACGTTAACTTCGAAGTTAGTTTCATGATAATATTCTTGAGGTTCATGATAAATGATTGTGCTTATATTTAAATATTCAAATAATATTAAAATCATTATAAATACGAATATCGATTTAAAAAGCGATGCCCTTTTTACCATTTAGAAGGTTAATGTCAATTGCTAAGATATAGCTATTGGGGCTAGTGAAGTATAGTGTTTAACGATACTTTTCGGACAAATTTCAAACTCTCGTGAGTTTGAAATTTGACCTATTCGTATATTTAAACACTATTCTGGTGAGAACCAACTAGTACCATATATAGTCATAAACTGAAATATTAATACAATATCAGGTTAATGCTTTATCGTGCCTAAATCTGAACAGATCCACATTCAAAAACACGTCAGTCTTGAAGAACTCAATAAGAAAATACGATCTGAGCGCGATGGAAGGATTCTAAAAAGATTATATTTTGTTAAATATCGTTATGAAGGAAAAAGCCAAAAAATGTGATATTGAGTTGGTTTATCTACCAGTATATTCACCTCATTTGAATCCAATAGAGTATATGTGGAAAAGTATTAAACGAACTATATCCAAGAATTTTATCAAAAGTCAGAATCATATGAAACGACTGATACGGGTAAATTTCTTGAAGTATGCTTCACGCATCAGCTTCGCAAAGAGTTGGATTGAAAAATTTTTAATAGAAGAGTATAAGTCCTAAATATTAGGTGCTTTACTATAGATGATACTAATTATTTTTCGCCAGAATAGTGCTTAACGATACGAATAGGCCAAATCTCTAACTCTTGAGAGTTTAAGACCTGTCCGAAAGATATCGTTAAGCACTATATTTTCGATCTATATGGTCAGAGGGCATTCATAAAAAAATTTTTTGTAAGAATCCTAATTCACATAAGGTCCGGTTTCCATGGAACTTGTAACGATCATATCAAATTCCTCTTGGCTTAGGTATTGAGGCGAATAATCAAACCCCTGGCGTTCCAAAGTTCTCACGAAAGACCTCAAGTGGTTTCTGGAACCTTTCATCAATGAGGCGTATACCTGTATTATATCCTCTTTTTCCGTCTCAGCCGTTCGAATCTCTAAATCCAAGATGTCCAGTTCCTCTATGGTTGCGCCCACCTTCAGAGCGTCTTCCAAAGACGTGCTTCCCATCTCAATGAGATTGTCGTATAGTGCTTGTAACTCTTCATTGGTGAACGATCCAACTTCATCTGTTGCTGTGTCCACCAGACCGTACCTGTCTATTAACAGCTTTACCGAATCCATGTGCGTTTGTTCTGCACCTGCAATGTTCCAGAAAATTGGCACTTTTATTTGATCGTAAAGCTCTAGATATACATCTCTGGCCAGCTTTTCTTCTTCTCGCATGTACAATATTCCGTTTTGTTCCTCTTCGCTTAGAGGCGTAACAGGCATGTTGAGGATGGCACTTCGAATGTAGGTATTGTTCAAAAAGGTAGCTTCCTCGTTTATGACGGAAACTGCCCCTGTTATGGGCATAATGGCAATTAAGATGGCAACGAAGGCTATCGGCAATTTTTCTATCATATGTATTAATTTACTTTTAGTATATTTATAGATAATCGTTGGAAATCTTAAGAAAATAATTTACCTATATATGACAAATCATATGGCAAATCACCCATTGAATCGCTTATTTTCTGTCGTCTTTTAGGACGAAATCAGGGCTGATCCCCGCTTTTTCAAAGGTGGGATCCAGCCCGTACCTATCGATCTGTATATAAACAAATGATGACCATGCGTATAACCGAGTATGATTAAACAAGAGCATTGGATAAGCGCAAGAGGGTGTGTTTATAATGTGTATTACCACTTCGTATGGCCAACAAAATATCGGCGAGAGGTTCTCGTCGGGTCAATAGCAAAAGATCTCTATGAACTTCATGAGTTAATAGCCCAGCAGAAAGGAGTTACATTGGTCTCCCAAGAGATCATGCCGGATCACGTTCATCTGTTCGTTACAGCACATCCAAAATTTGCGCCTGCAACTATTGTTAAGATTTTCAAAGGAATTACTGCGAAAAAGCTCTTTGAAAAACACCCTGAGCAGAGAAACCAACTTTGGAACAGTCATCTCTGGAATCCTTCGTACTATGTAGGCACTTGTGGGGATACAACCAAGGAAGTAATAGAACGTTATGTAGAGATGCAAGAGGTAAAGTGATTTGCTGAAAGTGTTTCGGTATAGGGTCTATCCAACAAAGTCTCAAATAACCAAGATGAATATAGTCGAAAACCAATTATAGTCAAGCACCTAGTATTTCGGACTTATACACTTCTATCAAAAATTATTCAATCCAACTCTTTGCGAAGCTGATGCGTGAAGCATACTTCAAGAAATTTACCCGTATCAGTCGTTTCATATGATTCTGACTTTTGATAAAATTCTTGGATATAGTTCGTTTAATACTTTTCCAAATATACTCTATTGGATTCAAATGAGGTGAATATACAGGCAGATAAACCAACTCAATATCACATTTTTTGGCTTTTTTTTCATAACGATATTTAACAAAATATAATCTTTTTAGAATCCTTTCATCGCGCTCAGATCTTATTTTCTTATTGAATTCCTCAAGACTGACGTGTTTTTGAATGTGGATCTGTTCAGATTTAGGCACGATAAAACATTGACCTGATATTGTATTAATATTTCGGTTTATAAATATGGTATCGTCTAATTGGTTCTCGACTAATGGTCGTTTACGGTTCGACCTTATGAAAACAAGTTTCTAGATTTGGTGACTTGAAAAGCACCATTTTCCGGTGCCTTCAATATGGGATCTGAACTGATAGGCTCGTTTTTTTGTTCTGATTTTATAGTCGAAAACCAATTAGATGATACTAATTGGTTCTTGCCAGAATAGTGTTTAACGATACAAATAGGTAAAATCTCTAACTTTTGCGAGTTCGAGATTAATCCGAAAAGTATCGTTAAACACTATAACTTCCACCACACGCACAAATCTTATATATAATGTACTCATTTAGACTTTATAGTACAAATTAATACATTATTAGCTGGTGATCATTTGAACTATCTTCAACAAATAGTGGACGGTAATGACCTGAACGTTTCAGAGGCAGAATCACTTCTTATGGAGATATTCAATGGTGCCTCAGACGCCCAAGTAGGGGCACTCTTAATCGCCCTTAAAATGAAAGGAGAGGCGGTCTCAGAAATCGCAGGCATGGCCAAAGCGATGAGAAAGTCGGCAACTTGCATTTCACCTATGGTGGAAGGAGCGCTGGTTGACACCTGCGGAACAGGCGGTGATAGAACAAACACCCTCAACATCAGTACAGCTGCAGCTATAATAGTTGCCTCCTGCGGCGTTCCGGTGGCCAAACACGGAAACTATGCGGTCAGTTCCAAATGTGGTAGCGCCAACGTTCTCTCGGAGTTGGGGGTAAACGTGGCTTCAGAGCCGGAGACTGTTAAAGAGGCCATCGAAAAACTGGGCATAGGCTTCATGCTGGCGCCCATATTCCACCCGGCAATGAAACGTGTGGCTGCTGTTAGAAAGGACATGGGAATGAAAACCATCTTCAACGTATTGGGCCCTCTTACAAATCCTGCCGGTGCCAACTCTCAAGTGATTGGAGTCTACGAGCCAAAGCTTTGTGAGAAACTGGCCAATGTTCTCCAGATCCTGGGAACCGCACGGGCCATGGTAGTTCACGGCAATGGTTTGGATGAGATAACCAATACAGGCGAGACTTTAATATCTGAATTGAACCACGGTGTTGTGAAAACTTACTCCTTAATGCCCAGCGATTTCGGCTATCCTATCTCCAGCTTGGACCAGATTAGGGGTGGTTCTCCTCAAGAAAACGCGGTTCTCCTAGTTGAGATTCTCAAGGGTGCACGCACCCCCGGAAGGGACATTATATGCATGAATGCAGGCGCAACTCTGTACGTATCTGATCGTGCGGAATCGTTACAACATGGAGCGACAATGGCAGAGGAGGCCATAGATTCAGGGCGGGCACTGAATACTCTCAAGAGGTTGGTTAAATCCAACGGAGATCCTCAAAAGCTGGGGCGATTGCTGTGACCAGGGTAAAGATCTGTGGCATTCAAAATGAATTTGATCGGGATTGCGCCGTATATGCGGGAGCTGATGCCGTAGGATTCGTGGTAGAAATTCCTCGATCTTGCCGATGTATCGATCGGGAAAGAGCTAGATCCTTGATCGAAGGGCTACCACCCTTTGTGACCAGCGTAATCGTAACCTCACCCAAATCAGTTAAGGAAGCATCGGACTTGGCCTGTCACACTAAAGCAGACGTAATCCAGGTCCACGAGACATTAAGCCTGGAAAATTTGGAGGAACTTCGGTTAATTATATCTCAGAAGATCGTTTCTGCCATGGCCGTTCCTTTAAAATCTGAAAACGAGGCTTTTCTTTTAGCAAAAGTTGCTGACGCCCTTCTCCTGGATACCTTCAAGGATGGTAAGCTGGGCGGATCCGGTCAGATACACGATTGGGATGTCAGCGCCGATCTGGTCCAGAAACTTCAAGTTCCCGTCATATTGGCGGGGGGATTGAACCCCCATAACGTAGCCCAAGCAGTTGAAAAAGTCCGACCCTATGCTGTAGATGTAGCCTCAGGGGTGGAAACAAATGGCAAAAAGGACTGTCAGAAGATTGACGATTTCGTGAGGGTGGTGAAGTCCTGTTTTCCACGGTGAACTTACCCCAAAAAGTACCCCTAAAAAATAGGTCTGATTTTAACGAACTGGTCGGCTCTCACCTATTCGATGTGAGTAATCTGATCAACCATGATGCACCATTGAAGCTTTACTCTGCGCTTAGGTCCTCGGGTCACTCATTCTTATTGGAGTCTGTGGAGAAATCAGATCAAAGGGCTAGATTTTCCTTTGTGAGTGCAGATCCTGAGGCAGTAGTTACCATAAAAGATCGACGTTTTTTGATGAAGGTCAAAAATGGCAACGATAAGCTGAAACGATTTCTAGCTTCTAGGTTGGACGATTGCATAGCCATCAACCACTACAATGAAACAAATGACGATGATTCTGCCCGTTTTACCTCTTTTCTAAGCGGCGAAATTGGATCGAAATTTGACGCCTTCGACGCCCTTAGGTGCGCTATTCCCTGCCATATTCGATCGCCAGCCTTCGAAAGACAGGCTTTTTTAGGCGGAGGAATAGGCTATCTGGCCTATGACTTGGTCAAAGAACGGTTGGGCAAGAGTTCCGATTCATCTACTCCCGATGCCCAATTTGGCATATTTCAGAAGGTCTTCGTCTTCGATCATTTCACAGAAAAGGTCTACTTGGCCATATCCCCGTTTCTTTCTGGCGATGATGCCTACGACATGGCCGAAAATATGATCTTTGAGGTTGAAACGCTCCTTTGCAAATATGACCGTTCATCACCTTCGACCCTCTCAGATGATCTGGATGCAGAAATGATTATGGCGGGAGATTCGCCCACCTTCCAAAAAGCAGTAAACGCAGCCAAAGAACACATATTGGACGGAGACATATTCCAAGTAGTCTTGTCTAGGGTTGCACGCTTAAAGTTAAGAAACCCTGATCCTGTGGCCTTGTACAGGCGGTTGAGAAGGATTAATCCCAGCCCTTACACTTACGTTTTGGAATTTGATGATCATGCTGTGGTAGGAGCGTCCCCGGAGACTTTGTTCAGCATTTACAATCGCAGTCTAACCGTAAACCCAATCGCTGGCACCTGTCCCAGAGGCGGCTCGCCTCAAGAAGATGAGCTTTTGGCCAGAAAGATGTTGGACGATGAGAAGGAACAAGCAGAGCATGTGATGCTGGTAGATTTGGGCAGAAACGACGTTCGATCCGTATGCAAGGCAGGGAAGGTGCAAGTTAAGGATTTCATGTCAGTTCTTCAGTACTCACACGTCCAGCACATTGAGACCACGGTTTTAGGCGAACTTCGGGAGGAATGCGATCAGTTTGACGCAGCCAGAGCGGTATTTCCAGCAGGAACGCTCTCCGGCGCGCCAAAGCTCCGAGCACTGGAGATAATAGACGACTTGGAGAAAGCCCCAAGGGGGATCTACGGTGGTGGCATCGGGTACTTCTCCTGTGATGGATCTGCAGATTTTGCCATAGCCATAAGAAGCGTAGTTCTTCGAGGAAACGAAGCCCAAGTCCAAGCGGGTGCGGGGATTGTTGCAGATTCTGATCCTTACAACGAATTTGTGGAGACTGAACGGAAGATGGCAGCCATGAAGAAAGCTTTGGGTGTGGAGGTTGAGCAATGAGTAAACGAACCATATTGTTCATAGACAACCAGGACTCCTTCGTGTGGAACCTAGTGGACTACGTATCACAATTTATTTCCGATACTGTTGTGGTCTCCAATTTGGTGGAACCTCGAAAGGTCAGAGAAATCGATCCAGTGGGAATCGTGATATCTCCCGGCCCCGGGAATCCTGCCAACGAAAGGGACATAGGTAACTGCATCCGTATCATAAAAGAATTTGAAGGCGTTCCCCTGCTGGGAGTTTGTTTGGGACACCAAGCCATAAATTTGGCCTATGGAGGAACGGTCGATAGGACCTCACCGGTTCACGGAAAGGTTTCAGAGATAATCCACGATGGTAAAGGAATTTTCAAAGGACTGGAAAATCCCCTTCATGGTGGGAGATACCATTCTCTGGCCGTAAAACGATTGGCACCAATGTTGAAAATTAGTGCCAAGACTGAAAACGACGTGATAATGGGAATACGGCACCAAACTTTGCCTGTGGAAGGCTTACAGTTTCATCCCGAATCCGTGCTCACACCTCAAGGGATGAAGATAATCTCCAACTGGCTAAATTCGATCAATGGGGTGGCCAATTAGTGCACAAAGTGGTAAAAGATATCCTGATGAGCACCAAGGCTCGATTGGATTCTAAGAATTCGTCGGGCACTTCGTCTTCGTCGGATATATCAAGTTTAGATGTTACAAGTAAAAATGAAAAAAAACCAGAAAAAATTAGAGATATTGTCAGATCTGCTAAATCGATTAAATCTGAGGGTTTTACTCCCATCATAGCGGAGATCAAGCCTCGTATATTAAAAAGACCCCTATCTTCCCAAGAGGTGGTTCACTTTGCCGAGCTTTACCAGAGAATGGGTGCCTGTGCCATCTCCGTTTTAACTCAACCCACTTACTTTATGGGGTCAATTGAAAACGCCAGAATTGCCAGAGAGGCCTCCTCTTTGCCCATCCTAAGAAAGGATTTCATCTTAGACCAATGTCAATTGGGGGAAGTAAAATCCGATTTGGTTCTGCTAATCGCTGCATTTTCCAAGCCCTTGGACCAACTGGTAAATGCCGTGCAGTCTATGGGAATGGAACCTTTGGTGGAGGTACACACCCAAGAGGAAATGGAATTGGCCATTTCCACAGACGTCAAAATTATGGGAATTAACAATCGCAATTTAAAGACTTTGGAAGTCGACTTACAGACCTTCGAGCGGTTGGGTCCCATAGCCAAAGAAGCAGGCCTTTTCGTGGTGGCAGAAAGTGGCGTAGAGTGCAGAGATGACGTATTACGAATGGAAAAAGCCGGAGCTGATGCCCTTCTGGTGGGAACGTCTATCATGAAAGATCCTCACAAGTTACGAGAGCTGGCAGGTAATTTGGAAATATAGACCATTTCAAGAACAAACGCAAAAATATATTGTATAGTGATATATACAATAAAAGGCTAAATTACAGGTTAAATTGGTGATATTATTGATGGAATCAATGGGGTCTACAAAAAATCCCAAAAATAGATTCGGTAAGTACGGGGGCCAGTTTCTTCCCGAAACTCTGATGCAACCCATGGCAGACTTGGCCGAATCTTACCAAAGACTGAAGGAAGACGATGATTTCAAAAAGGAGATGGAAAGGCTGCTCAGCACTTATGCTGGCCGACCAACTCCTCTTTATTTGGCCAAATCGGTATCTCGAGATCTGGGGCTCAAGGTATACCTGAAGCGAGAAGACTTGGTTCACGGAGGCGCTCACAAGATGAACAACGCCCTAGGCCAGGCTCTCATCGCTAAGAGAATGGAAAAGAGCAGGTTAATTGCTGAAACCGGCGCTGGGCAACATGGTGTGGCCACAGCCATGGCTGGAGCCTGTCTGGGCTTGGAAACTGAAGTTTACATGGGCGAAGTGGATATCAAACGACAGAAGATGAACGTTTATCGCATGGAGTTGATGGGTGCAAAGGTAATTCCGGTATCGACCGGTTCTAAAACCCTCAAAGACGCCATAAACGAAGCCATGCGAGACTGGGCCGCCAGTTACGAAAACACTCACTACCTTCTGGGTACCGTGGCCGGAGCGCATCCATATCCTTTGATGGTACGAGAGCTGCAAAGCGTGATAGGGGTCGAGGCCAGAGATCAGATACTGAAAACAGAAGGCAAATTGCCAGATTCCATAGTGGCCTGTGTGGGTGGTGGAAGCAATGCTATGGGCATATTTTCGGCATTTTTGGACGACAAAGTGGACCTCATCGCGGTGGAAGCCGGAGGAAGAGGATTGACCAAGACCGATAAGATCGCCAATCATGGAGCCTCCTTAAAAGCTGGTGAGGATGGAGTTTTGCACGGAGCACTCACCAAGATATTGCAGGACCCTTTCGGCCAGATTCTGGAATCTTATTCAGTGGCCGCGGGTCTAGATTATCCTGGTGTGGGTCCGGAACTGGCTTATCTCGCTGAGAGCGGTAGGGTTAAAACCGGTATTGCAGACGATGATAATGCGTTAGAAGGGTTCAGAAGCCTTTCCCGCTTGGAAGGGATCATACCTGCTTTAGAATCGTCCCATGCCATCGGTTACGCTCTACACCATCCAGAAACGCTTGGTGATTTGACCATAATCAACCTCTCTGGTAGAGGTGACAAAGACCTGTCAAGGGTGATGGAACATGAAGCTAGCTGAAGCCTTCAAAGATAAGCCTCTGCTAATAGCCTACATCTGTGCGGGAGACCCCTATCCTGAGGCCACTCCAGAGATTGTGAGCCGGCTTGTTAGAGCTGGAGCTGACGTGGTTGAATTGGGCCTTCCTCATTCTGACCCCATTGCAGATGGCCCCACCATTCAGGCAGGTGCCCAAAGGGCCATTGGGGCGGGAATGAACACTGACCTCTACTTCCAGATGGCAGGCCAGATCGAAGAGGATGTGCCATTAATCTTCATGGGCTATTACAACATGATCTACAAGCGGGGATTGGAAAAGTTCGCCCATGATTGCGCTGCCAGTGGAATAACCGGTCTGATAGTGCCCGATCTTCCCCCAGAGGAAGCAAGCCCTCTCAAAGAGGCTTGTTTTTCGGCCGACGTGGATTTGATATTTTTGGTGGCGCCAAATACACCTCAGAAGAGGATTCCTTACATCGTCCGTCAATCTTCGGGATTTGTGTATCTGGTGGCTCGTTCCGGCGTCACTGGTGCTTGCAATGACGTATTGGATTCAACCAAGCATCTGATCAACCGCGTCCAGACCAAATTGCCCAAAGCAGTGGGTTTCGGGATTTCTACCCCTGCTCAGGCCGCAGAGGTAATTCGGGCTGGTGCAGACGCTGCAATAGTGGGTTCAGCATGTGTTGACCTGATATCTAGAGGTGAAATGGAGGCTCTAGAAAGGCTGATTGGTGATATGAAGGAGGCCATCAGAGATACTGTTCAATTGGTGCCTACGGCTTGAATGTGATCGGAAAATATTCGCTAGTTAAAAAATATTTATGTCAAAAAACACGACAACAGGCGGAACGCACCACCTGATAGTTTCGTGATCATTTCTTTTGTTTAGATTTAAAATAGATTAATAACAACAGGATTAGGATCAGCAAAAAGGAAAGGTTCCAACTCGTTGAGCCTTCGCCTTCATCAGCGGCCTCATCCGTAGTTTCTTCATCTGTGATATCTTCTTCTGCGGGCTCTTCTTCCTCCACCTCTATGTCTTCTGCACCTTCATAATCGAACTCGAAATCATCGTCATCGATATCGACCTTGTGCTTAGTGCTATGAGCAACTGCAGCCCCCGTAGCCACTCCTGCAACGGTCGTTGCGGTTGTTTTTGATGACATGGACGGGGTTTTAAAAGACGAACTAGACGATTTAGAAAAGATCAATCCACTTTTCTTGGCATCGGCAACGGCGGATCCAAAAAGCAGCAACGTACAGAGTACTGCAAACAGCAAAATAAATGCTCTTCTCATTTGATCATCTCACCCGGAAAAGCAATTTTCAGCTTATAAAAAGTTGCGTTCGTGACGACTCCTCCGACTGAAGTCGGAGGCATCTAGGCTTTTGCCACAGACTGTAGCCCCAGTCTGAGAATGTTTATGGCCACGTTATTGTTTCTATCCAGGGTTAGACCATAGAATGGACATCTTTGGACTCTCTCGGACAGATCTTTTATGACTATTTTATGACTATTTTACCACAATCCGAGCACATCTGAGATGTATTTGAAGGATTCACTAGTTCAACACGCTTACCGGCCTATTCTGCCTTGTATGACGTGGTGGTTATCAGTTTGTTCCATGCAACATCTGAGATATGATTCGAAAGACAGTGATTTTTGATCATGCCTTTGATGTTCAGATCTTCAAAGACGATCAGATCATATGTTTTTACCAGATCTGAGCTGACCTTTTGGGTAAAGTCGTTTCTCTTATTGGTTATTCTTTCATGAACTCGATGAACTACATTCAAAACTTTTGTTCTTTCAGGAGTTCCTTTATCTGTCTTGGATAACTTCATTTGTGCTTTTGCCAGAGTGTTTTCTTCGTGAACAAAAAATCTCGGATTTTCTACGTGCTCTCCATTCGAGAGCGTGATGAAACTTTTTAGACCAACATCTATACCTATTGATAATCCAGTTTTTGGAAGGGATTCATCGGGTCAGACATCAACCAAGAAGGACACAAACCATTTTCCAGTTGGCATTCACCTTATAGTGAGCCTTCGGATCTCTCCAACAACTGCTCTATGGAGCTTAATTTTGATGTCGCCGATCTTGGAAAGCCAGAGTTTGCCAGATTTCAAGGAAAATCCTGATTGAGTGTAGGTGAAACTGTCATAGCGACCCTTCCCTTTGAACCTAGGATAGCCTGGTTTCTCACCGTTTTTCACTCTGTGAAAAAAAGCCTGATAAGCAAGGTCAACCCTTTTGGATACCTCTTGTAGAACTTGATAGTGGACTTGATTCAGTTCTGGTTTTTCCTTTTTCCATGTAGGTAATAGCTTCTTGGTTTCATAGTAGGATACCGATTTGCCGTCTAGCACATAGGTGTTCTTTCGGACGGCCAGTATCTCGTTATAGGGCCACCTGCAAAGCTCCAAGGTATCATTATAGTGTTTAACGATACTTTTCGGACAAATCTCTAACTTTTGCGAGTTCGAGATTTGTCCGAAAAATATCGTTAAACACCATATTCACCAAATACGGCTATGTGCAATTTTTGGTTGTATTCTTCGATTACTTTGGTCACATCCCACATGGCATAGATGTACAAAATTAGCATCAACGATAATGGTATGAAAATGAGGTAACTTTCTAAATTGCCCGTGCGAATTTGGCTCACGCCGTCGAGACGGAATACCGCAAACAAGGCCGCCATAATTGGAACTACAAAGGCAATTCCTCGGGCGATTTTTCCGGCGTATATGTGGCCTGCCCCACCAAATAATAAAAGCGCTAGCAATAAACCCACAAACGTTTTCTTCTTTTTAAGCTCATAGAACATAATCTTCTCAGCATCTGGTTTTCGACGTGCGTTCTCCCTTATGATCGCAAACTCCCCTTCGTCGCTCATGTTAGCACCTCAAAGGACCATATGGGGCTTCTAACTTAAAAAATCCATCCTCGATTACAGTAACTATAGTCGAGAGCCAATTAGATGATACTATAGTGTTTAACGATACTTTTCGGATTTATCTCGAACTCGCAAGAGTTAGAGATTTGGCCTATTCGTATCGTCAAA
>Ga0272441_10007746_pt1 | contig 17331 bp, 9 predicted proteins | sample SSMProp6N_FD_193582 | JGI IMG/M metagenome (GOLD analysis project Ga0272441, IMG submission 193582) | Marine sediment archaeal communities from Little Sippewissett salt marsh, Falmouth, MA, United States - SSM-Prop-6N | ecosystem: Environmental > Aquatic > Marine > Wetlands > Sediment ...
GTTACGGTCCGCCCTTCGGGCGTTGTAATGGTTTTCTTCGCCTGCAGGATATCGTTTTCCATAGTGGTAATATTTTCATTGACCGCTATCGTCTCGGTGATCAGATCCGGTGCATCATCCGAATCGATATCCTGGTACGTTTTGTGCCGCTCCGTTATTTTTTCGAGCGCATCCGGCGTCGCCTCATTCATTTGCGTGACAAACAGATACTGATATTCAGGATCGATATCGTATGTGAACTCCATCGTCATACCGCATGGCAGGAATTTGTCCACATTCATTCCGTCACCTGATTTGGCATAGTGTGTCTCAGCCCCCGTCGGGTCCGTAATGATCGAGGTATGGTTCCCCGTCGAGTCTTCATGATCGAGATATGCTGTTATATTGCCCTCAGCGGTTGCCAGCTCCGTCAGGATGTCGTTGTTTTCGAGAACAGACTGCGTATAGTGCCAGTGCCCACCTGCATCATCAGTTGCATCCGTCAGCCGGCCTTCGGAATCGAACGTATGGCGGAAACAATTGCCCCCCGGCTCCGTCTTCGTGGTCAGGAGTCCGTCGGCCGTATATTCGAAACGATATTGGCTCCCGTCCGGATAGGTCACAGCCGTCAGAAAATTATTCGCGTCGATAGTGAGCGTGGTGGTAATACCATCCGGTGATACGATGGCGATCGGCACTCCATCATTATTGTGTTCAATGATGGTGGTGTTCCCGAAGCGGTCGGCAATACCCGTAAGATTATTATTCTCATCATAATCGAAACTCAAAAGAACAACGCCGCTGTCGAGGTCAATCGTTTTTTTGTGCGTCCCGGAATATGCCATGACATACCCGAGGCCATTGGAATCGACAAAGGATATGTCTTCACTGGTGGAATATGGACTGAAGGCAGACGGCGCACCAATCTTGCGCACGCGGTGGTTGCAAAAGTCTGCAATATACAGATCGCTCCTGGCATCCACGGCGACACGTGACGGATCGCAAAACTTGGCATCCAGCGCCAGTCCCTCGTCACCACCGTAGCCCAACGTTCCATTACCAATCACGGTCGTGATGATTCCCGTCGTATTTACTTTCCGCACCACACCGTAATACTGGATTCCGATGTAGATATTTCCGGCGGCATCGACCGCGACACCCCCCGGTACATAGATCCGGGCATCCGTCGCCAGCCCTTCGTCGCCGGTGTACCCCGCGATGCCGTTGCCGGCTACGGTCGTGATAGTGCCGCTCGCATCGACCTTGCGTATACGGCTGTTGCCGCCGTCGGCAATATACTGGTTGCCGGAATTATCCACGGCAATGCAGCACGGATTGGCAAGCATGGCATCCCTTGCAGGTCCTCCGTCGCCGCCGTAACCCCATGCACCCGTTCCGGCGGTCGTCGTAATGATGCCATTGGGGTCGACTTTGCGAATACGGTGATTGCCCATATCGGCAATATACAGGTTGCCCTCGGAATCCGCTGCCACCGCATAGGGATACTTCAGCAGGGCCTCCGTGGCCGGGCCATTGTCGCCACCATACCCGCCGCCGCTCGAACCCGTCGGTCCGCTGCCGGCGACGGTCGTGATTATGCCATCCTGATCAACCTTGCGAATACGATGATTATAATAATCGGCGATATAGAGATTCCCCGAGGCATCCACTGCCACACCGTAAGGCCAGTTGAGCTTGGCTTCCGTCGCCGGACCGCCGTCGCCACCAAATCCACCGATACCATCGCCCGCAACGGTCGTAATAATGCCGTGGGTATCGACCATGCGAATTACATTGTTGCCGCGCAGGGCGATATACACCTTGCCTTCACCGTCGACGGCAACATCCGTCGGATAATAAAGTGCCGCCTCGGTTGCAGGGCCGCCATCACCAGTGTAGCCGCGTGCGCTGCTGCCGGCAACCGTGTCAACGACAGACGGTGTGTTTTCGATTGTCGACCCGTCCCCCTTATAAAGAACCGTCGGGTCTGCGGGCTGTAGACTATGATGAGAGGATAACGTCCAGCCCTCCGCAACAGTACCGGCAGCACCCGGTATTTTCATATCCATGAATCTCCAAAGTATTATTTTCTCTCGTCCGACAATACTCGTTGCGCCCGTGCCATCTTGTCCAAAAGAAAACAGATTATCCCTTGCTCCTTGATATACCGGATTGTACTCAAAACCTAACCGGATATGGGCTGTGGTCGATGCGGCCACAAATTTACCCCGGTGATCATAGCCATCCCATACAATCTCCGCCTTCTGGTCCGGCAGCGGTTCCAGAATCTGCGTGAGTACGCGACCGGCCACTTCGACTTTCACAATAATGTTCTCCACACTATCCGGGATATCCGACCCGCTTGCCGGCACGATAATCTTTCTTTGGTACCCGGCAACTCGATTACTGGTGTAATGAAGATTCAGATCCGTGCCGGGAACCGGTATATCTTCATGAAACACACGGCTTCTGTCTTCCGTATACGAAGAATTGCAATTCGGACAATCCTCTTTCTTCTGGCCATCCACATACGGCACGCCGTCGAGATCCGGCAGGGTCGCATCGAACGGCAGGCCGTAGGGCCAATTACAGTCCAATGCCGTGAAATGGCTCACGGAAAAACGCCAGAAGGTACTGCCCGGCACATATGCGGACCCGTTTTCAAGGCCCCGCACCTCATCGACGAACGAACCGTCATTATTGAGGTCATCGGGCTGGTTGTCACCATCTGCATCCAGCGCATCGACGATACCGTCTGCATCGGTGTCCAGGAGTTTGACCACTACCCCATTGTCGGACGGGATCCATTTCCCCGCCGCACGATCATAGTATCCGACGGGTACGATTTCACCGACGTCAAACCCGAGGAAATTATCGACCCAGACGACAACAGGCTTATCGAATCGCACTCTCTCCACCCCGTCGACATTCAGTTCCGCACAATACGTATAGGCCGAATTGGGGGGCAAAATGGCGGGCATCGAATCAGGCGTGGTAAATTCCGTGGCGCGTACCGTAACATGCGTGAGTTCATGGATGTCGTTGCCTTCTTCATCGACAAGGTAGGCCATGTTGTCACCGGCAAATACCATCGTACAGGCACGACTGCCAAAGTCATCGACAACGTCCGTGCTGCGATGCGTCACCACGGTATCAGGATTTCCATCGAAGGCAACGTCGGTGCATAACTCATCCTCGACGATCATCCGAATCGTCTTTGCAACGGCACAATCGTTCCAGGGCACGTAGACTTTCCGGTGCGAGGTAAGCAGGCCCGTTTTTCGATATACAAGTGTGAGGGTATCACCACCTTCGACCGGTATGGAAAACCGGCCGGTGGTGTCGGTCATGCAGTGCCCGTACTCCGGATGATCCCAGATGTAGATGGATACATCCGGCAGGGGGCTTCCGTCACTCGCCTGCACCAGACCTGTGATCACGGAAAACCGGGTAGGATTATACCGGGCAATGGTTGCATCCTGCGGCACCAGATCTTCATACCGGGTACCGAACGACCCTTCCGGCTGCGGCTCGGGATTCCCCAGCACCGTCACCACTGCCCGGGCACTGGCAACACCCAGCGGACCTGACGCGACAATCGTATACGCAGTCGTATAGCAAGGCGACAGAGTGATCGTCCCTTCTAAAGAGACATCGCCGATTCCGTTGTCAATGTAGACCTTGTCGACATTGGACGAGTTCCAGGCCAGCACTGCCGCCTCACCCAGTTGAATCACATCGGGACTTGCCGTAATGCTGACGGTCGGTATTCGGGGCATCACCGCTACCTGAACAGTGTCTGCAGCCGTGCCCCCCGGACCTTCCGCAGTGATCCGATACAGCGTGGTCTCCACGGGAGCCACACTTATCGATCCGGCGGTACCGACGGTACCGATACCGGGCTCGATCGCACACGTCTCGGCATATGTGGAGGTCCAGGTCAGTTCGGCCGTGTCGCCTTCTATGATACTTGACGGTGCCGCGGTAATCTCTACGGCCGGTAGAGGATAGGTGACGGCAACCGTGGTCTGCCCACTGGTGGAACCGCCGGGGCCGACAGCCGTAATGGTATACGTCGTAGTCACATCCGGTGATACGGTCAGCGATCCGGCCAGCCCGACCGTGCCGATTCCGTGATCGATTTCGCAGGCATCGGCATAAGTCGAACTCCAGCTGAGCGTGGCGGTTTCGCCGATCACAATATCAGTCGGTTCGGCCGAGAATGCCACCGAGGGCAACGGCCAGTTCACGGCAAGGGTCACAGTTCGGGACACGATTCCGCCGGGGCCGGTGGCGGTGAGTGTATAGGTTGTCGTTTCAACCGGCGAGACGATCAGCGATCCGTCACGTGGTACGTTGCCAATGCCATTGTCGATACTGACACTTTCAGCATCCGTGGTTGACCATGACAGCGTGGAGTGTTCCCCGGCAGTAATATCCGTGGGATGTGCCGAAAAATCGACTGTAGGCGGTAAGAACGCGTCGTTCAGTGTTGCTGTACCGTTGAGAACAGCCCCCGGGGAACCCACAAGAAATACGATGATCGTGTTGTTCGATTCCAGGGTAACTGATTCTTCATGACTGAAAGCGGTTCCCGTGAGAAAATCTCCCAGAGGCATCAATGTATTGTTGAAGACAACGAAGCCTGCACTGATTGCTCTGTCAGGAGTTGCCTTGCTCAGGACGAACGTCCCTGCCCCACCTTCGGGACAAGAGAATCTATGCAGGGAACAATGGAAATGGAAACTGTTGACGGTGAAACCTGCCGGACCGAATACGACCCGGTCTGCGGCATACACGGTTGCCGCCGTAAAATATACAACACACAGGATCAACACAAAACTGGCTATCCGTTTTAACATGACCGTCTGACCTCCCCCTCCGCTGTCTTTGCGTCAGCTGCGGGCACACTTCACCACGGACGCATAAGGTGACGACTTTGCGGTAGTTTAGTATTCTTCTTTTTATTGATACGGCTTGTTAAAAAGAATAAGATGAAATGATTTTATGAAACGGCTGGTGATTCTTCTCCCCTCTTGTCAAACACGCTCACACAACCTGGTGTTATTGATTAGTTATTTTTTCTTTGCTGAATTATTTCACACAGCGGTATTTAAAAGCAATATGCATGCCATGGCATGGCTATTACCGTAATGTTACCATATACATTTATTCTATCTAATTCATATTATTAAATTTATTTCGATCTATTTTAAATATTATTTCTGATAATCACATTTACACACATGAGTTTATTTGTAAATTATTCCGACATTTAAAAAATGATATTTTAGAATAATTGTGCTCTATCGCTTGTCTGGCGTGCATTTCCGACGATTGTTATGCATGTAAAGAATACCGACAGTCAATCGCGACACCGACACAATAGCGTGGGTAATAATAATTGACATGCGAAAGGAACTTTCCTATATTTTTCATTAACTTAATGTCGTATCTTACTAAAAGAATTAATCGCCAGGGAGGTTCGTGTTGAAAAACAGCTACAGCGCGAAGATTCTATGGGTCGACCTTTCAGAACGGAAGATTGAATCCAGGGATTATGACGCAGACACCATGAAGAAATATATTGGAGGAGCTGGGCTGGCCGCAAAGATTCTCTGGGAAGAAACAACCGCAGAAACTGATTCCTTCTCCCCTGAAAATCCTCTAATATTCATGACAGGTCCCTTGACCGGTTTAGTCCGGCAAAGCAGCCGCTATATCGTTGCCGGAATATCTCCCCTGACAAACATCTGGGGCAGAGCCCATTCCGGCGGCGACTGGGCATTTGAATTAAGACACACCGGTTTCATGGGCATTGTTATCAGAGGACAATCAGAAACGCCTGTATATCTCTGGGTACACAATGAAAAAGCGGAAATTCGTGACGCAGGTAGCATGTGGGGTATGGACACCTATGAAATTCAGGATAGTATCAGCAAAGAGACCGATAAAAAAGCCAGCGTAGCCGCAATTGGACGAGCAGGCGAAAAACTCGTAAGGTTTGCCGCGATTATTAATGACGGCATGAAAGGGCGGGCAGCGGCACGGTGCGGACTAGGGGCATTAATGGGGTCGAAACGGTTGAAGGCCATTGCAGTGAGAGGCACCTCGAAAATCCAGGCATTTGACGAGAAGAAGCTCAAAGAAACCACCAAGAGAATTTATGCGTCTTGTACTATCAAAAAACTTGACGCGTCTATGGATGATTATATTGAAGAACTGAAATATGCCGTGAGAAAAGGAGACCTGCCCGTCAAAAACTGGCAGGAAGGTACATTTGACCCTGCGTACAAGTTTGTTGATGATCTACGAAATGCAAAGCCGGGCTACTGCAAACTTTGTCCGTACTCGGATACAGAGTCAATGTATAATTCCAATGGCGAGAGACATATGCTCTGGGAACACTGGGGGCCATCAGGCTCGAATTGTCTCATCAATGATGTTGAGGCGTTGCAATATTCGTTTTCACTATGCCAGAGATACGGTTTGGACTGTATATCAACGGGAGGTGTCCTGGCCTTCGCCATGGAATGCTTTGAAAAGGGGCTCATCACCGAAAAGGACACGGGTGGCATCAAATTAACATGGGGAAACCACCAGGCAATGGTTGAGATGGTAAAGAGAATCGGCGAGAGAGAGGGCCTGGGCTGGTTGCTGGGCGAAGGAACCATGCGGGCCGCCGAACATATAGGAGGAACTGCGTCAGCGTATGCGGTTCATGTAAAGGGGCTGGAGTTTCCTATGCATGATCCTCGAGTTGCCGTCGGCTTAGCGGTACAATATGCGACCGGGAGTATCGGTGCAACGCACTCGGAAGCGCAACTCTCCTCATATTTTATTGAAGATTACCTGTATGTAAATCCTGATGACGAAAAACGCTTATTGGACGTTCTTGAAGCGTTCGGGTATCCAGCCCGGTTAGATCGTTTTCAAACAGAAGGAAAGGGAGAAATGGTGGCCAAAATGCAGAATTTTGGCGCCATGCTTAATTCTCTGGCAGTGTGTTCCTTTATGCTGGAGTACCAGAGAGTTCACCCTTCGGAGTTTATAGAACTACTGAACTCCGTTACAGGTTGGGACATGGACTTCGCTGAGTTTGTGAAAACTGGTGAGCGTATCTGCAATCTGACACGAATGTTCAACGTGAGAAGGGGAATAACCAGAAAAGATGACACACTGCCTGCCAGGATTTTAACTCATAAACGTGGGACAGGTTCAGCCGCGCATAATCTTCCCCGCCTTGAGGAGATGCTCATTGAATATTATTCCTGTAAAGGATGGAGTGAAGAAGGTATCCCAACTGAGGAAAAGCTGCTTGAGTTGGGCTTATATGAGTGCTTATAGTTAAGTCGTTTTAAGGTTGTAAGCATACAAGAAAGATTATAAAAGGGTTGCAGGCAGTTACCTGCAACCCTCCTAATCGCTGGCACGCCCACCTGGATTCGAACCAGGGGCCTTCGGATTCGTAGTCAGAAATGGGCAAATAAACGATTAAATTGAACCCCTTGATTATAAGGTCTGATTCCCGTAATTATTTACAGCCGAATCAATTTTTAATTCTATGTATTCCCTTCTAATCTGACTATTCCCCTACTTTATCGTGTGATTTATCACAATTTTATCACATCTGACATCGGAGTATTAATCCGATAGTCATTTAGTTACTTTTATTCCGGTAGATAAGCCACCCCTATCGCCAGCATAAAAATCGCCTAGCAGAAAGGCAACTATATCAACTTGCAGTATTCACAAAATGAGGTGAAAAATTATTATACCGGCAATTTGTCGATAGCTTTCCTTGTTCGTGACAATCATCAGATATCAAAATATTGAGAATTTGTGACGCAATTATGATATGTGATTCCTATATATGAAATTAACGTTAAGTGTGAGTTGACGACCCCGCGATTACATTAAAAAACACCCGGAACTCTGCCGATCAACGCCACCCGCTAGTTAGCCTTTTTCCCCGAGGTATTTTATTTCGTCAGCCTCGAACTCAGTGATTATTTTTGTTTCGATTCCGAATTGATACCGAGGATGTCCTTTGAACAAAAAGAGGGGATTAGCTTCTTGGTGATATCTTATTAGGTCAAAGTCTTCTTCAGAAAGGAAAATACTTACAGTTCTGCCCCCTTTCCTGCGTATTGCTACTATTTTACTAGCGGGATACAATTTATAGACGCGACCTTTTATTTCTTGATAAGTGCCAAGAAATATTTCGTCTCTGAGTGCGCTAAGATAATATTTTGAGTCCGAATTAAATGAAGCGATTGAGTCTTTCTGTAGAGCAGGAGAACCTAAAGAGATAGCTTCAACTCCACCTGAAGCATCTATTCGATTAACAATGTTTGCTACTTCAGTATGAATGGAACCGATAAATATTTTCTTGTTGTTGTCTTTTTCTTTTTTTAACCGATCTAGAACATCAGCAACGTGATAGCTTACAATTCCTGAAATTACATATTCTGCAACTTTTTTAATGTATTCTTGCACTGTCGGATCTGACAACATGGGGATAAGAGCAAATGCGTCTGACGCTCGCCGTCTTTCGCCAACTTGCAAAGCTAATATCTTTCTCGCTTCCTTATCCGGAAAGGCGCCTTTTACTAAACGGTCATTCAGTGCTAGATGAGCTTTGTGAACTATCCTTTGCATGGAAAGAAGTGAGTGAGAAAGGTCGTATATGCTTACTCCATGAGTTTGAAGATTATCTCCAATAAATCTGATAGTGAATATTCCGTTTTCAAATTTCTCTCGTTTCCTCACTATAAGCTCCTTTTTTTAAGGCTAACGCTCCGCTTCACAGGCCACAAAAGAGATGCGGACTATGTACGAAGTGCATTTAACTATGAAGTAGTTGTTTCAAGGCACCCGCCTTTTATGGTTCTTTGTGAAAGCGGTTGTTAGGCCAGTTGAATAACCAAAAATTGTTCAATATCACGTATCATATTAACGACATCTGTCTCCGTGAAATTTTCAGGTTTCCCATGTGCAGCACTGTTTCTGACGTCAGCCAACGCGGTGATTCGCTTTTGCTGCAACTTGTTGTAAACTCCTGCCTTCGCTAAATCTGCATTCATTTTATCGAGTTTTCCTATAGATAACCCCTCTCTGGCACATAAATCCCTTAATGCAGTTTCTAACACTACACCTGCAATTACCGCGGCGGCTAACAAATATCCATTTGAGAGCAACTCGTTTGCCTGTTCAATCTCACTATCGAATACATCTGCCTGGATGAGATTTTTAATTGATGTTAAATAGCCACCCTTATAATCGTCCATTGCTGCTATAAATACAGACTTCATCCTTTTAAAGGAATCTGAACTATTTTCATATCCCCTTATTCCTTCGGCCTTAGTAAACTCTTTATAGTGCTGAGATTCTTCTCCACATGTAGCGACCAAGAGATTCTTTACTTTCACTTTCCATGTCAAAGCCTTTTCTTTGTCCATCTCAGTATAATCGCCGAATTCATTACACCGATGTTTAATAGTCGATTCTATATCCGGTATTTCTGATAAAAGCTGATCAAATCTATCAGACAACTTCTGTATCACGATATCCCCTCCATAGGCCCAACGGTTTAATCACCGGCACGGCTTTTTGGGTGCGGTGAATTTTCTGTTTGTGCGTTTTCTTTTTCTATCAATCCCTCGTGCAACTGAAAGTATGTGAGTAGATGGTTATATCGCATTGATAGCTTGGTGTTTTTCTTTTTTCGCCAATGATCTAGTTGTTCACTGACAAATTGGAATGCAAGCTCAAAAAGCTCATCGTGTTTCTTTTTTGTAATATTTTCTTTAAAATTTTGCCCAAGATAATCGAGTATGTAGTTGCCATCAAAATCAATAGCGATCATGTCTAGACATTTTTCAGCCAGACTTCGATTAAACTCAGCAAACAGGCTTGAATCAGGATTTTGCGAGGAAGCTTCCAAGTACTCAACTACTCTTTCACCGATCACGATTCGTGGATATTGAGCTATTTCACTTTCAAATTTATAGGCATTCGCTACTGCCGCACCATATAATTCACCGGGATGCAATTCAACACCCCAAGAAATATCCACTGCCCCCCTTATTGGATATTTTCTACATAGTCCAACAAAACATAAGCAACCGACAGTTCCAAGTATGTGAAATATTCCATTAATCGGACATTTAACATTTTCTTGTTGTAAAGAAACAAAATATACTAATCCATCGGACCACCTTTGATGCTTTAATTTTATTTCTCTCATTTGATCATAAAGTTCTTGCTGATCTTCGCGTAAAGCATTTCTTAAGGTTCCTTTGTAGTTTAAGGCTGCCTCCAGATACTTTGAGGCGTCCTTTTGAAGATGATATATAGGATTTATTGTCTTTTTGATTTTATTTAAGAAAAGTCTTTTTTCACTCTCTGACTGGGGCATTAATCCTTCACCTTTGTACTCAGCCCTTTGGCCGAGAAGGTCAACGAAGCTAATGCAATAATGAGCTGCTATTAATTCAGGCTTAGTATTCATTTTTCTTTGCACGACCCCATTGATTCACAGGCAAATTTGCCTTGATATTATGATATTGACGGCATCTTCGGGCATTATTGCCCTACCTCATTATCAGCAATAAAATGGCATGATACCCGTCAATGTTCCGTATGGATTACGCAAATAAAAAACCCCGCCTCTTTATGAGAAACGGGGTATTTTAAATCTGTCCATAATCCTCTCTTATCATCGTCCAGGATTACGACTCTGGAGATTAATCAAATTTTATCACTCCTATACGAAAAGAGCTTTGTGGTGCATAATACTCGATTAAGGACATTTGTCAAGGCGTAATCAGAATATTTAAGTGGTTTTAAAGGTATTACGATAACATCTTCATCAATGCATATAAATCCAAGATTTAAGACAACTGACCATGTTAACAAAATAAAATAATCGAAAAATTGAGTTGTCAACAACCCCAGAGTAAACTTAAAATGGACAAGAACTATCCCCTTATCAGAGCCAGTAAGCCGTATCCCCCACCGTCGCCTGACTCCTTTTAAGCACGAGTAAAGACCTTTCTGTCAAGGTCGAACGAAGTGAGCCGAAGGGAACCCTTGACAGGAAGGGCGCTCGTGCTCCATAGTACGGCCGACAAGGAGGGAGAACATGCCGCAAGTCACTACAATGAAGCATTTCGAAGAATGGGCAAAGGATAAAAGCCCCCTTATAGAAATGGCATCTTTTCTGGTCGTAACATCATGTGAACCTTTCCGTGAACTTCTCGAAAAGATTAAAGACGGTGAAAGGATAGAGGGATATATAGAGCTTCCCCCCGTTAAAGAGTGGCTGAACCTCTATCGGAATCATAGAAAAATATATGACGGAGTGGCAAGCATCTTTGTTCAATTGAATGATGAAACAGCAACCATGGCAAACTTCTATGAAGAAGTGCAAGCTGGTTTCCATATGATGAAGCAGATTACCACCTCAGAATTAAATGACATCCTTAACGAACTTACACAGGAAGATAGAAAAGAACTTTTCAATACAGCAAAACACAGGCTTAAAGAAGTAAATGACTTTATACTGAACAATATCGTCGATGATGATGAAGAAGTTGATGCTCCCAGCGATGATGAAAAAAGAAGAATTCGTAAACTGCGCAATAAACCTGAAATGATTTTCTTTATGCGGGTATGGGCACCCTGTTTCCTTCTGTATGGCGAGTACCCTACGTATCTGTTCAGAAAGGCACGTCAAGGAAATCTTGACGGACTTGAAAAGCTGTTAAGGCTTGACAAGTCCGTCATATATGACACGAAGATCATGGAAATTTATCAAAAAGCTACTGTATCAAAAAATCGGGAAACGATGACATTGATAACAAAAGCCCTCCAAAATACTCCCAAGGGAAAAATCGATATTCAGAAGATAAAATATCTTTTTGGCGGATTTTTATCTGTTATATCGATTGCCTTGGGGCAAAAGCTGACCGCCGCTGAGATACACCGGCTTTTTGACGCGGTGGCCCGTGATATGACAGATGAAATTGTTGATCCTGATCTGATTGCCTCACCAGAAACATTTGAAAAAGCCATTCAACGAGCAAGGACCTTTTGGCAAGTCATCTCACTACCGGACAAAAAATAATTCATTCTCTGTCCGGTTGTCCTGATTCTATCTGATTTATTCTCCCTTCCAAAACGGAAAGGAGAATAAATCAGATGAATCAAAAAACAGATGATCACAACTTGATGAGTTTCGGGGATCCCCTGCCCTCTGCCGTGCCGGCAGAGAGATTGCACGAGGGTAAGCACGCTGAAAAGTCAGAACACAAAAACGTGTTTGCACCCAATAGTGACTGTTCATCCATGACGGATCATTCCACCGTTGACGATACAGAAAGCGGCATGGCGTTATCTGTAACACGCCATGCTTCAAACCCACCTGTTCAAGAATTCCAGTTTCTCTTGTGTGGTATTGATACCTTTGATCTTGGATTATATGTCGTATGGGGACCAAATTGGAAACGACGCCTGCGATCTCTTAACAAAAAGAAGCAACAGGCCGGAAAGCAAGGTGGTCTGCTTATCGGTCTGCCTTCGGGGAGACAATGTATCTTCAAACCAGGCGGCAAGGGGGAGAACTATCGCTTTCATCTCCAGTTTGAAGCCTACAACCTCTATATCGGCAAAGCTGCACGACCGGGGAAATCGCCTAACGTCTATCTCTCCATCAGTGCCAAGACACTATGGCTCAATGGCATTGAAACCGCGTTATCCTGGATCACCGAAGATCTGAAAACCATAGGCGGCGGAAAAATCCAGTTTGTCAAGGTCAGCCGAGTTGATCTCTGCGCCGATTTCTGGGTTCCTGGTAGCCTCTCCTACGCATTTTTGAAATCTCACAAGGTCACACGCAATAAGAAAAATAAATTCTGGGAGGGTGATGATGACCTGGAAACCTGTTATGTCGGCAATGAGAATTCTCCTATTCAGCTTCGCATCTATAACAAGGGTCTGGAAGTTAACAAAGGCGGAACAAAGTTCTGGTTCCTCGATCTATGGCAACGTGAATCAACGGATGATATCTGGCGGATTGAATTTCAAATTCGCCGCCCTGCCCTTAAACAGTTCGGCATCAATTCCCTTGACGATCTGAAAGAGAAACAAGCCGGATTATGGCTCTATCTCACCTCGAAGTGGTTCTCTCTCCGCCTCATGGATAATGAAAAAACCGAGCGGAGAAGCATTCATCCCCTCTGGGCTGACGTGCAAAAATGTTTCAGGCACGATTGCACGGTGTGCGAGATAAAACGCGTGTACAGATCAGCGGGAGTCGCATCGCCGGAATGGTACCTCTCCCATATCGACGGGTGTCTCTCCTCCTTTGCCGCACTCGTGGGAATAACAAACCGCGATGATGCCCTCCATGAACTGCAAAGACGCTTAAGCAGGCGCAACAATGCCAGAGATTTTGAAACCACCTGCATCAAAAAAGCCATTCAGCGCGGGACGTTGTCCGAGGGAGGTGACCGGTAATGGACACCTTCAACGACTCTACACTTTCAGCATACTTCCCCGGATTGGTGGACATATGTGTCAATGATGAGGGGGACCTGGTCTATGCGATCCTCAAAGAGGGACACCTTACCTTTGAGCAAGAGTACGTCACCAAAGCAGACAGCTTTTCCATCCCTGAGAGGAAACACTTCCAGTTCACCATTCCCCGTGCTGCCAAAGTTGTGCGATACTTTGACCAGGAAGACACTGGCCTCTATGACGATCTGCTCACCTACCTGAAACGATTCTCTGCCCTGGATGATGAACAATGGGCCATCGTCGCGAACTACGTCTTCCTGACCTATCTCCACGATCACCCCGGTATCGACTACTGTCCCTATATCCTGTTTCATGCCGTGCCGGAACGGGGCAAAAGCAGAACCGGCAAATCCGTCACCTATGTCGCCTTCCGTGGCATTCATCTTATTGAACTGCGGGAGGCCACCATCTTCCGGTATAGCCAGAACGTCCACGGAACCTTGTTCCTTGATCTCCTGGATATATCAAAAAAGGCTGAACGGGGAAATTGTGAAGACATCCTGCTCCTGCGGTTCGAAAAGGGCGCCAAGTGCTGCCGGGTTCAATTTCCGGATCGGGGGGCCTTCGACGATACGGTGTATTACGATATCTACGGTCCGACTATCATAGCCAGCAATGTACAGTTGAACGAGATACTTGAAACCCGCTGCCTGCCGGTCGTCATGCCGAACCGTCCCGGCAACTATGATAACCCACGCCCTGAACTGGCTCTGGAGCTGAAGGAGAGGCTGACCGCTTGGAGGGCAAAACATCTTTTCACTACATTTGCCGATCTGGAACCGATCGAGGGCATATCCGGCAGGCTGTGGGACATCACCAAACCAATGTTTTTTGTGAACAGCCTTCTTCCTGTCGAACATCAGATATTGGAAGATTCGATCCTGGCCATTGCCGGTGAAAAGGATGCATCTCGAAAGGAGACCCTCGAAGGCCGCCTGGTTTCCATTATCAAAGAGATAACCGACGAGAACGATCTGGGCAGGTTTCTTGAATGGACTATCAAGACCAGTGAAATCCGCACCAGGTTTAACCAGGGCAGACCTGAAGAGCGGCACGTATCCCCGCAATGGATCGGCAAGCGTCTGAAGAGCATGAGTTTCAATAACCGGCGTGTCCACGGTTATTCGGAAATCCGGATCACCGCTGACGAATATGCCATGATCCTAAAGCAATACGGATACACTGCGAGAGAGTCCGTAAAGCCTATCAACTCTCAACCCGAAAAAAATGAACAAGATCAGGATGTTTTGAGAGAGGTAGAAAGTGGTAGAGAGTCTGCACAGGAACAGGGCCGACCTGCCTTCAACTCTCCCGCAGAGCGGGTATTCTATGATGAGAAGCTGCAAGAATTCCAGGAAGGAGGGGTAAGCTCAAGCCATACAAGAGAGATTCTGGCGCGCAAAGCCTTGGAAAAATGGAGGGAAAATGACGACGTCCCGTTCTGAGAAGGAACTGTTAAATGAATTTTGGGATATCAGTGATCTGTCCATATATCTGAAGGTGAAGGTCAAAACCCTCTATGCCATGGTATCGAATATTCCGCATTACCGTGTAGGAAGGCTCATACGATTCAGGAAAGAGGAGATAGACTCCTGGATGGAAAGCAAGCAGTTCAATGCTCTCGGCGGAACCAATAAACCAAGAAAGATAAAGAGCAGACCATCAGATAAGGGCGATATCACTATTGACAAACTGATCAGGAAGGCAATTGACCAAAGCAAGAATGCAGTTTATAATCCCTCTCACGGGAACTCAGACCGGATCGAGGGACCCAATAAGGAGACAAACAATGGGTCTATATAAAAGAGGAACGGTCTGGTGGATGAGTTTTTCTCACAATGGCAAGCAGTTCCGGCGGTCAACAGAGACGGACGACAAGAAGCTAGCCATCAGGATCTTTGACAAATTGAAAGGAGATATCGCGGAAGGAAAGTGGTTTGAACAGTTGCCTGGCAAAGACTTTACCTTTGGGGACCTTATCGAAAAATATCTTGAAGAATATTCTGCGGTGAATAAGGCAAAAAAATCCCATAAGAGAGATAAGAGCCTGGCAGCCCATCTGCTGAAGTCTTTTAAGGATAAGTATCTTCTTGATATCACACCCGCCATGATCTCAGATTACAAGGTTCAACGACGAAGAGAGGGTGCAGCACCCCGTACCATCAACTATGAATTGACGCTTATGAGCCATGCCTTCAATATTGCGATCCTGGAATGGGAGTGGTTGAAGGATAATCCGGTGAAGAAGGTCAAAAAAGATCGGGTGAACAACGCCATTGAACGCTGGTTGACGCAGGAGGAAGAAGGACGACTCCTCAGCGTGTCGTCTCAATGGCTTCGGGAGATTATCCTTTTTGCTATTCATACCGGTCTGCGACAGAGTGAAATTCTCAATCTGAAGTGGCCCCAGGTAGATATGGCCCGACGAACCATTCTAATATGTGAGCAGAAGAACCGGGGTGTGGATACGCTGCCACTGAATGGGACAGCTTTCGGAGTACTGGAAGAGAGGCACAAGCATCGTTCTTCCCGGTGTGATTATGTGTTCCCCAACAGTAATCAAAACCGGATGAGCAATAGAAATCTATACAGGGCCTTCAAAATTGCAGCTGATAAAGCCAAGGTCCACAACTTTCGTTTTCACGACCTGCGACATACATTTGCAACTCGCCTGGTGCAGTCCGGCGTTGGGATCTACGAGGTGCAACGGTTGGGACGGTGGAAAAATACTTCGATGGTAATGAGATATGCCCACCACAATACGGAAAGTCTCAGGTCCCCGATAGAAGTGATGGACAGATTCAAGGTGGCGTCTATCACAAATCTATCACACTTACAAAAAAAGAGGGGCCACAAACCGCGTTTGCGACTTGTAACCCCTTGATTTTCATGGCACGCCCACTAGGATTCGAACCTAGGACCTTCGGATTCGTAGTCCGACGCTCTATCCAGCTGAGCTATGGGCGCAAATATGGCGGAGAGAGGGGGATTCGAACCCCCGGTACACCTTTTAGGGCGTACAATCGCTTAGCAGGCGATCGCTTTCAGCCACTCAGCCATCTCTCCGCTTCCATAATCGTTGTATTTTATGGCGGAGGGAGCAGGATTCGAACCCGCGAACCTTTCGGTTAACGGTTTTCAAGACCGCCGCCTTCGACCACTCGGCCATCCCTCCGATTTTGTCAATTCGGGTACCGCGTGTAACTCTCGCCGCACCGCACGATGTGAAAGAATTTTACTCGACAGGGTTAATTCTGTCAACTCCATTCATATACGGAACCAGCGCATCGGGAATAATCACGCTTCCGTCTTTCTGCTGATAGTTTTCGAGCACCGCCACCACCGTCCGGCCGATCGCAAGACCTGATCCGTTGAGGGTGTGCACAAATTCCGTTCTCGAATTTTCTTCGCGCCTGAATCTGATTCCCGCCCGGCGCGCCTGGAAATCTTCGAAGTTGCTGCACGACGATATTTCCCGGTAGGTATCCTGCCCCGGCATCCAGGCTTCGATATCGTACGTCTTGGCCGATGAAAACCCCAAGTCGCCGGTACAAAGATTTACGACCCGGTAATGGATATTGAGCCTCCGCAGCACTTCCTCGGCATTGAGAGTCAGCTTCTCCAGCTCCTCGTAGGAATGTTCCGGTTTGGTGAATTTCACCATCTCCACCTTATTGAACTGATGCTGCCTGATCAACCCCCGGGTATCCTTCCCGTATGACCCTGCCTCGGCCCGGAAACAGGGCGAGTAGGCAACATAATATACGGGCA
>Ga0272441_10007747_pt1 | contig 17331 bp, 17 predicted proteins | sample SSMProp6N_FD_193582 | JGI IMG/M metagenome (GOLD analysis project Ga0272441, IMG submission 193582) | Marine sediment archaeal communities from Little Sippewissett salt marsh, Falmouth, MA, United States - SSM-Prop-6N | ecosystem: Environmental > Aquatic > Marine > Wetlands > Sediment ...
CTATAGACTCGTCTACGTTGTCGGCCTCCTGGAGCACTATCCTACGGATCACCTGCCTGTAGCCGACGTCGCCGAATATCTCTGGCTTGATGGAGACCCCGGAGCCGAACAGGCAGACCCCCTTGTCGTTCATCCCCGCTTGGCTGCTGTTCAGGAAAGGCAGCCCAGACTTCATGACGAAGCTGTTCCCCCCTTTGTTCCTCATCCGGACTATCCTCGTCTGCCGGATGGCTAGGTGGTCGGTCTCTCCGTTCCCCCCAATCAGAGGCTTGCCGTCCGCGGTGGCCTTCCCGTACGCCACGAAGCCGTTGCAGTCGTCCTCGGCGGAGCCGAAGGCCGCATCACTTTCCTGCATCACGAACGGGATGAACGTCGTCGTGATGATTATCTTCTCGTAGTCTATGCCGGCGCCGTCGGCCTTGCCGCGGCACTCCTCCCGGAACCACTCTGGTGCGTCTTCGTGGGCCTTCTCCCACTTCTTGAACTTGTCTGGGAACCTCTCCTTCAAGGCGTCGAGGCTGTACTCCCCCGGCTTCGGCCAAAGGTGGGGCAGGTAGGGGTTGCCGAAGACGAAGCCCTCGACGCGCCTCTTCAGATGCTCGGCAGCCAGCCTCCCGCTCTGGAACCCTATCTCGTAAGGTGTGCCGCTGAACGTGTAAACGTCATGCAGAAATGTGGGTTGGTTTCTCAATATGCATTACCTTCCCTTACTTGTCTACCTTTGACTTAAATTTAGCGCGCCGGGCCCCCGATGAGCCTACGTCTCCTCGGGAGGCTTGAGGTCCTTGAAGAACATCCAGTAGAGGGCGTCCCCCAACGCGAATATAGCCCCAGAGAGCAGGGGCGGGAAGACCGGCGATAACTCTATCAGGTACCCGCCGATGGAGGGCCCCGCCGTGGATATCACCAGCCTGGGTATGTTTATCAACGCGGCGCCTGAGGCCCTGACCCGTGGGTCCAGTATCGCCATCTCGTAGGACTCCCGGAGGGGATGGCTGATGCGCTGAAACGCGTTCCTTGAGGCGTATAGAATAGCCGCGACCAGGGGCGTGGGCGCGAAGGCGAGCGAGAACATGAAGAATGCCCCCAGCGCCCTGATCAACACGGTTCCCTTGACGTTCCCGATCCTCGCCTCTAAGGCAGGCGCCAGCAGGTACGCGATGGACTCGACGAACTGAGCGAAAGTGAAAACTACGCTCACGACGCCGATGCCGACGCTGTACCTGACGCTGAACCAGAGCGAGAATATGTTCAGGGTGATACCCACCGCCATGGTATCCATGACCCGGGTGGTCGCCAGCTTCAAAATTATGTTGTACTGGTCCCGGGGGATAGAGACGCGCCCTCCCACACTGGAGCCGGCGCTCTCCCTTATCAGGGAGATCAGCAGCACACAGATGATCGTCAACCCCAAACCCACCACGAAGAGAGGCTTGAACGAGGCAACCTCACCGAAACCCATGTAACTCTGGAATATCACGGGTAGCCCGCTTATGAGGGGGCCGAGGATGCTCAAGACGGAGCCAAAGAACAGTTTGAGCGTGAAAACGGTCGTCCTTTCCTCGTGGGTCGAGTAGTCCGCCAGCAGCGCGTTCACGATCGGCGACCTAGTGCCCTGATACGTGAACACGGCTGACGCGAGGATCAAAGCGACGTTCTCAGTCACTAACGGAATGAAATAAAACAGCGAAGAGAGCGCCACGTTGACAGACAACAGCCTTCTCCGACCGAACCTGTCTGACAGCACGCCGAACCCGATGTCCGCTACGCCCGACGCCAAGGTCGAGATGGTTAAATAAGTCCCAACGAGCAGGGGGCTGAAACCGAGAACCGACAGGTAGATGGGCACGAAGACGCCCCTCATAATCATCAGCATGGCCGCGATGGAGCTGAAGGCCAACAGGACCTTGACGTCCCTGCTGTACGACGAGACGCTGCTGAAGATGGTCGTCTTCCGTGGCATGACGCCAATAGATGGACGATGGTTACATAACTCTTTCAGTGACATGCTTCGCTGAAGGATGTCAGTAAAAGAGAAACTGGTTCTTGACGTGTTGCACCCGTTCTCGTTGACGGTCTATGCGCCGAGTGCATTGTAGGGGTTGATGTTTAACCAATCTTGTATGAATAGAAAGAATAAAAATTGGTTCTAGCCGGCCTGCTACTTGGGGGGTTTGAACGGCACGAACCCGGCCTCGCAGGAGTTGCCGAAGGCCACCCAGAACTTCAGCTTGTCAGGTTGGCTGATGTTGCCGAAGGAGCTGGAGTGGAACGATGTCGCCGTCCCCCCAGTGCTGCCCGTGCCCCTGGACCTCTTGCCGTGGACACATATCGTGTAGTCGCTGCCCTGGGGGCACGCCCCCTCGATGTGTTCCTGGACTATGCCGGTGCCGCGGCCGCCGTGGTCCCCGAGCAGGGTGGGTATCTTGTCGATGGACAGGGGCTTGTGCATCTCGAAGAGCTCGTGCCACCTCTCCATCCTGAAGAGGCCCCTCGCCTTGGCCACGTGGTACCCGTACTCTGGGTCGGTGTTGTCGGAGATGACGTTGCACCACTCCTGGGTCTTGGGCGTCGAGAAGTAGGGCGAGGCCCCCGCGTCGAACCCGTTCTCAGGGTCGATGACCGCGATGTTCCTGCCGGCGTACTCTATGTGGACGGCCCGTTTCTTGTCCGCCAGGTAGATGTGCTGGCCGCCCATCAGCGGGCCCTGCTTGAACAGGTCGATGGCCTCGTCTATGTTGTTGGCCTCCTGGAGGACAATCCTCCTGATGATGCCCCGGTACCCGTAGTCGCCGAATATTTCGGGCTTGATGGATACGCCGGAGCCGAAGAGGCACACGCCCTTGTCGTTTATCCCGCACTGGGTTCCCGGGTACTGGGGGCTCTTGTTCTGGAGCACGAAGTTGTTGTACTTGTCGTTCTTGTACCTGATGATGGCCATGTGCCTGAGGCTCTCGTGGTCCGTCTCGCCGTTCCCCCCAACCAGGGGCTTGCCGTCTACGGTGGCCTTGCCGTACGCTATGAACCCGTTGCAGTCGTCCTCGGGGCCGGTGGGCGCACCGGGCTCGCCTCCCGGGGGAAGGATGACGGGGAACCACGAGCCGGCGAGAATCATCTTCTCGTAGGGCACACCGGCGCCGTCGGCCTGTCCCCTGCACTCCTCCCGGAGCCACTCAGGGGTCTTCTCGAGGGCCTTCTCCCACTCGGGGTAGAGGCCTGGGGCCCTCTCCTTTATGGTGTCCAGGTTGTAGTCCTCGGGTTTGGGCCACGTGTCGGCGTAGTACGGGTTCCCGAAGGTGAGCTTCTTCATGTCCCTCTGGAGACGCTCCTTGAACATCTTCCCCCTCTGGAACCCGATCTCGTAGGGTGAGCCGCTTAGATCGATTATTTCGTGCAGAAAACTGGGCTGGTTTCTCATACCATATACCTCCCCATCGTCTAGTATTTGAATTTATATTATATATTAAAAATCTAATGGATTTATTGACATAAACCGGTAATGATTTATCTGGTTTTTCATAGTTTTTTGTGAAAAATAAAGAAAAAAGTAAAAAGACGCTGTAGCTACTTTTTCCGCAGCCGAAGATCCCAGTATATCACAGCAGCGAGAACAACCGCCGTCATGACGTAGGAATAGCTCCTAATCGAGGGATTCAGCAACGCGTCCAAGCGCCCAATGGCCATGTTTATCCTGTACGTCGAAGTCGTCCCATAGGCGACGCCGAAAGACACCATCATGGCGTACCTGCCAAACTTGTTAATGGGGCCCATCTGTTTGGGCCTGGCCTTGGTGGTGAACAGGAAGTAGCTGAGCACCGACACGGTGATGGCAAGCATCAACACGGAGTTGAAGATCTCGACGGGTGATGAAAGAGACAGGAAAGGCTCCGCCACAACCACCATCTGGTTGAATATGTCCGTGAGGACCACTCTGCTGATGGCTAAAGCGACGCCCGTCCCAGTGACGAGAGCCAGGCCGTACCTTGACAGCCAGGACCATCTCTTACTGAGGTTAGTGAATAGCAGCGCCCCCAAGACCAAGGCTATTATGTACTGGGGGTTTCCGTTGAAGACTCCGTTCACGCCGGTGTTGATGATGAACCAGAAGTTGGTCACGAATGTATAGCCTGCCGCGACGCCTATCAAGGCGTGTTCAGCTACACGAGACAGCGGATTCTCCTTGTAAAGCAAAGAAAATACGCATATCATCAAGAAGGCGCCGACAAGTTGACCGGTGAAAGCTAGATCCATTATTCCTTACCTCCCTTTAAAACACCGTACAGGTACTCAATGTTCCCGACTATGAGCGCTATGAGAACCATCAGCGTCGTAAGCGATAAGGCGTTGACTAGTCTAAGGGCTGGGCCTGGCATGCCCGCTAGATACTCGTATTGGGCGCACCCTGCCGAACCCAAGATCGCGCCTGCAACCTGGCCGGTTTCAAAATAGACAGATATGGTCGGTAGCAGCATTCCAACGACGATCTCCACCATGGTTCCCCCGTAGGTTTCCTGATATTGCCGTATACCGTATGGCGCTGGGGTACCGGATTCCGCCCAAACCATGAAGGGGATGTCGTTTCCCGTGTTCACGTTCTCTAACATGTTCAGACTGGTTGTTGGTGTGCCGAAGTAATCGTTCGGTACTAGCCCTTTCATGTCTCTCAGGAACTCCGCGAACCCAGTTTCTAGGCCCGCGATGTACCCGAGTCTCACATAGTCTACGTCGTACTCTATAGTTTCGCCGGGGTTCCTGGCCTCGTATATTTGTATCGCGTCCTCGATTATCAGGTCTATGAATGGGACCCCTACGTCGGCGAAAGCGAAGAATATTATTTTGCAGTCTTTTTCCCATAATCTTACTGCGGTCCTCTTTGCACCTGACTCCAAAAGAGGCCACTGGCCTCCGGAGATGAAGTTACAGTAACCGACCACAGTGCTATCTGGGACGGCCTCGATTGCCTCGTGGTAGCCCCTCGAGTATTTATCTATAGGGAGTGGGATGGCTATCGGGTAGATCAGCGGAACAGCCATTACAATTAACTGTATTACGTACAGCAGCCTGCGACGGTCTATTTTCTGGAAGTCGAAAGTCAAGCGGCTCCCTCCCCTGAAGACCCGGCTTTTTGGAATAGCGCCTGTTTATGTAGGAACAGAGCCGATCCAACGGCTACCGTTGCGATTGCTACTGCTATTTTATAGCCTCTGAAGCCGGCGGTGTTAGGTACATCGACGATCCAAGGTACAACTTGACCGATCCCTGGCCAGATCACATGGCCAATAGATGATCCCCACATCAACGTGAGGAAGCCCGCGACCAGCAGGATTGAGGCTTCAAGCGTTCTAGCTCTGAATGCTCTGTAAGCGGCGAATACCACGTAGAATCCTATGATGGCGTAGACTGTTGCCGCTGCCGGAACCTGCACGTTGTTGTATAGCCATTTGAAGTATATGCCGCCTGTACCCTCAAGCAGGCCGAACCCGATTGTGGTGAACAGGAAGGTGAGTAATAGCACCGCATACTCCCAGTTAGAGCTCCTCTTGATTACTCGGGAGCCATAGACCTTCATTATGTTCGCCGAGCCGAGCAGCATCGCGAACGCGGCGCATATCGCCGTAAATGTCTGCAGCTCGCTGTTGATCGATTGCACTACCTCAGGTACGGGGAAGAAGAACTCGGCTACTAAAATCAATATGATAGCCGATATCAAATATCCCGGAACTTTGTTTTGCCAAACTGACATTTTCATTCACTCCTTAAATTCCCATTAAGTTCGATAGGGGTATGCCGGCTAGGGCAAGCACCACTCCTAGGAGGATGCCTCCTATCACCAACAGCTTCATGACATCTTTAGCGAAGATGTTGCCTATGTCCCGTGGCTCCTTTCCGACATACGCTCCTAACGCGTACATCTCCTCGCCTATTATTGCGTAGTCCATGGTTGGTATGAAGAACGGCATGTTGTCTGGCTGATCCGTTCCCCCTACACCAAAGATACCTAATCGAGCACTAGTTTCTGCGACAGCCATCGATATCCCCGACCAACGACCCACCATTATGTTCGCGCCGACGTTTTCTCTTTCAAAGATAGACATGACCGCCGTGGCGTAGACCTGGTGATGGGGCGATAGGAACCTGACGTCGTTTTCGTTGAAAGCGTCCGGAACCCCAGCCTCCATGTACGCTTCTCTGACCCTTTCTACTTGCACAGGGTACGCGGTGTGTAGCATGGTGGGCACTATGATTCTCACTCCAGTCTCCGCACAGAGTTTTGCCGTATAGGAAAGGATTTCCAGTGCAGACAATGTGACAGCGACTTCGGGGTGGTCAAGGTTTCTTTGACCGCAGTGAATCACTAGGGGTCTACCGAGCTCAGCGCATCTACCTACTCCTTCGCTTATTGCTTCGAAAGAAGCTAGTTGTCTGAGAGGTACGTCGTTTTTCTTTGCGTATTCAGTTAAATAATATAGTAAAGCAGTTAACGTTATTACGAATAGGAAAGCTAATGCTCTTCCTTCATTGAAAATTTCCATATTTTTTCTAAATACCAACATTAATAGTATATATTTAAAAATCTTTTCCTATTACACATATTATTCATTAATGAAAACTGAGAATATAACTTAGTTTAATATTCCCATGATAATATTCATATTATTGTATAACGATGTAACTCCATTTCTTATTCCTGTAATCATATAAATGTCATAATTAACTCATAAACGCCCGTCTTTACACCAAATAACACATAATTCACTTTTTATATTTACATAACTATTATTCAATAAGTAGATGGATAAATAGTGCATTATTGATAAGAACGACTTACCGCATTACTTCCATCACTCAAAATCACCAACAGTAATCTAAACGATCCTTAAATCAAATTAAGGTTTAGAAATAATATGTAATAAAAGGAGTTAAAATTACTTCTTCTTGTAAGCTATTTTACCGTCCAGAATGGTGATCTCTGGTTTCAAGTTCTTTACCTCATCAGGAGAAACCTGCAAGGGGTCCTCCGGTAAAACAACCAGATCGGCGAGTTTACCTGGCTCTATGGAGCCCTTGACGTCCTCCTCGAAGCCGACCCAGGCAGCGTCGATGGTGATGAGGCGAAGCGCCTGCTCGGGCGTTATCCTCTCCTGCGGCGAGACCACGTTTCCGTGCTCCGTCTTGTGTGTAACGGCTGCCCAGGCGTCCCTCAGGGTGTTCACGGGCCAGTACCCGGGGGCGTCAGAGCCTATGGAGAACCTGAAGCCCTCCTCCAGCATGGTCTTGAAGGGGTAGAGGTCCTCGCATATCTCGGGTCCAAGGCAGGACACGAGGAACTCGCCCATGCCCGCGAGCACCGATGGGTTGGGGAGTGGGATGAGCCCTAGTTCCTTTGTCCTCTTCCGCTGGTGCTCGTCGAAGCACCACTGGCCTAGGTGTTCCACGCGGTGCCTGTGATCCTTCCTCGGATATTTCTTGAGGGCCTTCTCGAACGCCTTGAAGGTCATCTCGTGCGCTATGTCGCCGATGGCGTGGACGTGGCACTGAAGCCCCGCTTTATGGGCTTTCATTATCGTGTCCTCGAGTAGCTCTTGGGGTATCCTGATGACTCCATGGTGGCCGGGTTGGTCGGCGTAGCCCGCCGAAAAAGCCGCGTTACGGCCCGTTATGCCGCCGTCGATGCTCATCTTGACTCCCCCGATCTGCAGCCACTCGTCTCCGAGTCCCGATATGATTCCCAGCTTCAGCAGGGGCTCTAGGGTGGTCTTGGACTCTATCACCCGCACGAGGAGGCGGAACCTCAGGGGCAGCTCCCCCTCCCTTCTCAGCTCGAAGTACGCGCGGAGGGCCTCGGGCCGCGTGACTATGTCGTGGAGAGTGGTGGTCCCGGACTTCAGGACCTCGTCGGCGCCTATGAGGATGCCCTTCTTGTACTCCTCCACCGTGGGCTCGGGGATGTTCCTCCAAACTAGGTACTTGGCGGTCTCCCTCAGGACGCCCGTGGGCTCTCCCGTCTCGGGGTCCTTCACGATCCATCCGCCTTCGGGGTCCGGCGTGTCCTTCGTGATGCCCCCGATCTCCAGGGCGAGGCTGTTGGCTATGTTTATGTGGGCCCCGCAGTGGATGGTGACGGGGTGCTCGGTGGTTACTTCGTCGAGTTCCCAGCGGGTTGGGAACCGTTTCTCCTCGAACTTCAGGTCCTGGCCGGGGCTCCCGTGGCCTATTATCCATTCACCTTTGGGGGTGGTCTCGGCGCGCTCCCTGATCTTCTCCAGGAGCTCCTTGATCGAACTCACCTTGTCTGTCCTTACGTCAACCTCACGAATGGTGGCGACGCCGTCGTCACAGTAGTGAACGTGGGTGTCGATGAGGCCGGGGACCACCGTTTTTCCATCTAGATCAATGACTTCTGTGTTCTCGTCGGCGAGGGGCTTGATCTCCTCGTTGCTGCCAACCTTCAGAATCCTGCTGCATTTTATGGCGACCGCTTCAGCGATCTCGTTTTCATGGTTTACGGTGATTATTTTTCCGTTAAATAGGATCATATCCGCCTTAGAATCATTCATTTCTTTTTTCTCTGGAAACATTTACAACACCTTTGATTCGGTAATGAATAGCGTATATAAGATGTTCGTTGATTGTGTCATTTTGATTTCACTCTTAATACACCTGTATTTAATTGATGAGAAATCAAATACACATCTCTTAGATATATTTAAAGATATAATTTAATGCGTTCACGGATCATGTTTCTCTCTTCATTATAAACTGTTTTATTTATGTTAGAAGATTTGTTTTTTGGCTCTTCAAGTACTTTTTATTTTCAATGAATTCATATACTTCGTTTAAAGCAGTCAGAGATATCCCAAGCGATATCCTGGCATCGGAGGACGTCTACGGCGTCTCACCGATGGTAAAGCCCACGGGAGAGGCGTCCAACCGCTCAGGAACCTGGCTGGGTAACAAGCTTGGCGTTCAGGCTGCGAAGACGGTTATAGGCCCACCTGACTGGCACGGCCACGCAACCAACGAGTTCATCACGATCCCCACTACATCAACGGAATAAAGTTCGCCGCCACCATATGGAAGAAGTTCTCTGATTCCTGATTTTCCTCACCTTTTATAGTAGATACGCGTCAGTTATCGGGATATTTATGGAGACAAAGAAATCTATCATATACTTCCCCGGCCCCGGGGACCACACCGATGAGACCCTGAAGCGGGCCAAGGAGCGGGCGGACGAGCTGGGTATAAGGGACATCGTCGTGGCCAGCACGGAGGGCACCACGGCTCTGAAGGCAGTTGACGTGTTCAGCGGCTACAACGTGGTGATCGTGACCCACGTCACTGGGTATAAGGAGCCCGGGGATCAGGAAGTCAGCGACGAGAGAGCGGAAATGATACGGGACAAGGGGGGCAAGATAGTGACGGCCGCCCTCTCGTTCTCGGGCGTCAACCAGGCCATCACGAAGAGGTTTGACACGGTCTACCCCGCGGGGATCATCGCCCAGACGCTGAGGATGTTCTGCCAGGGGATGAAGGTGGTCGTCGAGATAGCCGCGATGGCCGCGGACGCGGGCCAGATCCCGGCCGACAAAGACGTGGTGGCCATAGCGGGTTCCCACAGGGGAGCTGACACCGCCGTCGTAGTCAAGCCGGCAAACTCTCGCGCCATCTTCGATACCGTGGTGAAGGAGATAATCTGCAAGCCCGGCAGCCTCTGATCTCTTTCCCTTGCTTTCTTTCTCATTCAGGTTTAGTCGGTTTCCAGACGTTCCAGCGTTGAGACGTTTTAGGAGTAGAAATGGGTTATGGCCTGGAAGTGGTTGAGTATATCACCCAAATAAATCAAAAAAGGTTATGGTAATAGACTTTGCAGTCTGGTCACTTTGGGGGGTAGAAGGGGACGTACCCGGCCTCACAGGGGTTCCCGAAGGCCATGTACATCTTCCTCTGGTCGGGGACGTGTATCACCGACCACGCGTTGGCGTGGAAGCTGCCCGACTGCCCCTGTGGCCCCTCGCTGCCGTGGCCTGCGCAACCGTGGGCGCAGATGGTGTAGTCGCTGCCCTGGGGGCAGGCCCCCTCGATGTGCTCCTGGATCAGGCCCGTGCCTCGGCCGCCGTGGTCTCCTGTCATGGAGGGTATGTCCTCCATCTTGAGCGGCTTCTTCATCTGGAAGAGCTCGTGGTACCTCTCCATCCTGAACACGCCCCTCTTCTTGGCGAAGTGGAACGTGAACTCGGGGTCGGTCTCGTCTACCATGACGTCGCAGAAAGGCTGCATCCTGGGGCTGGAGAAGTAGGGGCTGGAGCCGGCGTCGAAGCCGGACTCGGGGTCTATGACCTCGACGTCTCTCCCGGTGTGCTCTATGTGGACGGCTCGTTTGGTGTCTCCGATGTACATGTGCTGGCCTCCCATGAGGGGGCCTTCCTTGAAGATGTCGATGGCGTCGTCAACGTTGTCCGCGTCCTGTAGGACCTTTCTCCTTATCATGATGCGGTACCCGACGTCTCCCCAGAACTCGTGCTTGACGGAGACCCCGGAGCCGAAGATGCATACTCCTTTCTCGTTCATTCCGGCCTGGCCTACGCCTAGCCCCCGGTTGAAGTGGGCCTGCTGTACGTAGCTGTTCCCTACCTTGTTCTTAACCCGTATCACGGAGAGGTACCTGATGCCTGCGTGGCTGCCTTCGCTGTTTCCTCCTACGAGGACCTTGCCGCCCGCGGTGGCTTTGCCGTAGGCTACGAACCCGTTGCAGTCGCCGTCGAGGATGGCCTTCTGCCCTGCCTCTATCTCGCTTCTGAGGAAGAAGGGCAGCATGTCGCCCATGATCAGGACTTTCTCCAGGGGCACCCCCGCGCCCTCCGCTAGCCCCCTCGCCTCCTCCCGGAGCCACTCAGGTGCCTTGGCCAGCGTCGCCTCCCATTTCTTGTGCTGGGCAGGGTAGTTGGCCTTCAGGTAGTCCAGGTTGTACTGCTCTGGCGTCGGCGTCGAGCCGTAGTAGGGGTTTCCGACGGATAGGTTCTTGATGTTCTTTTGGACATAGTCGGCGGTGAGTTTTCCGCGTTGGTAGCCTATTTCGTATGGTGTCCCGCTGAAGTCGTATACTTCGTGCAGGAACGATGGTTGGTTTCTCATACTTACCACTAGTCACTCCCTTATATATTAAATATTTAAAAGACTAATGTTTTGAACATTTTTTAAATAATAACAATAAAGACGTGGGTTTGGGTGATCCTCAAACACGTCTTCTCCATCGCCCCTTCTAATCCATAGATGTCTAGCTTTGTGGATGATGCATTAAATGGCACATGATGCTGATTGTTTGTTGTATTTTGACGCATGCGTCTTATATATCTCGTGTTGATACTATGGTTCTTCGGTGGCTTAGGCTGCCGTGTAACGCGGAGGGGCCCTGACTCCAGAATCAGGCATCAACCAAAGGATTTCTCCTATTCAGGGCTCCTCCATTATCATCTATTTAGTAGTGAAATCGGGTATCTGGCCTGATCTTCTGTATGCGATTCTAAGCGAGACCGCCGACAAAGCTAACAGAATTATGGTGCTTATCGGTGAATAGGAGCAGATCGAGTAGTAGCCCAGTCGATTCAGTTTATTCGCATGGGAGGGGATTAAAGTGAATAAGCTCAACACTAGGAAGCCGAGCCCCATGAACGAGAAGAACCCCCTGAAAAGGAGTAGGGGGAATCCGTTTGCCATTTTTCATTGACTCATCATCTCCCCCAGCTCTGCTCCGAGATTGATGAAACGCTTCTCTGAGCCTGGAACCAGGAGGCCCTCTCGACCCTCCACTATGACGTTCACGGCTGGTACCAGCATGTGCACGCCTTTCCTCTTCAGTTTCCTCTCTATTTTCGTGGCTGAGCCATTTATGTCGAGGACGTTCATCCTTGACTCCATGCGTGTTCCGTAGCAGAACCCTTTCTTTCCGCCTAGATCTATTGTTTTAATTTCAGTAAAAAAACTCTTCAAAGGGTTGGACATTCTAGCGACGTGGGTTGGCCCGCCGACACAGATCAAATCGTATCTAGGCAATGTTCTGGGATCGAAATCTCCTATTTTCATAGTGTTTATGGATAACCCTGTGTTGACCATTCCCGTTTTCAACGCTTGAGCGAGTTTCTCGTTGTTACCGAATCTTGAGCCGTATACCGCCGCTGCCTGTTTCATTTCTTGACCTCCCTGTGTCTTTCATCGATTACGGCGTAGAGCCGCTGGAGAACCGGTAACACGATGGCGATCTCTTCTTCGGCTATGGCGTTGGTGAATATCTTGTATTCCTCTAGGACTAGTGGGTAGGCCTTTCGGAAGACCTGTCTGCCTTCCTCGGTGAGTGTTATCCTGTTCACCCGTTTATCGGAGGAGTCCCGGTTCCTGGTTACCCATTTTCTCCGTTCCATCGAGTTGCATATGACCGTGGTCGTGTTTGGGTCCGCCAGCAATCTTTCTGATAGCTTGGCTTGTGTAACGTCGTCTTGTTCCATGAGGTTGAAGAGGGCTCCGAACTGGGGCCATGTCATTCCATAGGGTTTGAGGTGGCTTTCCGTTATTCGCCTCGATTTTACGTATATGCCTGAGATGGCTGCGAAGAGCTTCCAGTGTGGCTCGGTTTGGTTCATCATAACGATCACATATCTTAACAGTTGTTAATATCACAGTTGTTATAAATATTTTGGTCGGGTTTCTGGTTATACCCTCCCCGCATGCATGTGCAAGGACAAAACTAGTCTTTCTTTTATTCACATCTACCGATAATATTAATACAATATATGCGAACAAACCTATGAGGCGTTTTCATGATTTTCATTTCGCTGATAGACACAAAAACCGGATTAGACGAAGAGGGATACAAGAACGTCGAGTCGCTTGTCCCAGACAAAGGAGTCACCCCTCTTCTCACCGGAAGGGTATTCGAGGAATCCGACGTCCTGTTGCTGCTACACTCAGATAACATGGCCGATGTTGACGACTACCTCATACAGCACGTAAGGAAAAGCGAGGCCGCCCAGGAATTGACCTTGATCCCGATCTACGAGTTCCGTCTACTGCCTTCATTCGACTCGGTCTCTGAACTCGATCAAGAGATGGCTCCCGTCGGTGAATCAACCGAAGACTATGGTCCTGGCGACGAGCTGCTGATGATGATGTTGAATATCGACGTGGCCCCCACCATGGATATACCCGTGCAGGGAGAAGTGTTCGAGGTTCAGGGTAACGAACGAATCATACCCTTGATGGCAGGGCACACGTTCCACAGCAAAGAGTTCGACGTGGTCTTGTTCTTCCTCGCGTACAGCCTTGAGGCTGCATGGGACTTCGTGAAACACATAAGATCGATTGAAGGGGTCTGGGACACGAAGCTTGGGATCCTAGCTCATTTCGAGGCGATGGTGCCCCTCGAAGAGTTTCGCGAATATGCAGCAACTAATTGAACGAGATGAAGGGCATGAGTGAAACCGAAGACACGAACATCAAAAGACTTGAGAAACGGGGAAAAAGGTTATGGTTTTTCAAGCGAAAAATGCCTCCCGGAACGGTGGAGCCCCTCACACTAGAGCAGATGACGACTAGGCTGCGTAACATCTGGATATACACGATGAAGACCATGGGCAACTTTCTGAGGGAGGCCATCGGAGAAGACGGCATGCAAGACATGTACGAGCACCAGGCTGAGTTGTACGCCGAGAGCAGCAAGATCTTCAACCTGAGGGCGGACGACCTGGCGAGAAAGACGATAAAGTATAACCTACAGCCCCAGGGCCTCGAAGCGACCTACAGCGGGGACGAGAAAGAGGCGATAATCACGATTATAAACTGTCCGCTGCCTCAGAAACTGCTTCAGGACCCCGAGTTTCTCCAGCAGATCTCTTTCGATGAGAAACCGTTGTTCGTGGAGTTCGGCGCAGGCACGTTGACGGCTCGGGGGGAGTGGCCTCCCAAGAGGCTTGAGTCGTGTCATACCTGCCTTGTTATTATGCCGAAAATCGGTGAGAAGCTTGGTTTCACCTGGGAACACGGTTTGACGGACGACACGTATAGAAAATGCTTCTTCAAGATCACCGTGGATGGGAAAAAATAGGGGGCTCTAGGCTCTATATCTGAACGTCGATCCTGCAGCCCAGTTGACATATCACGTTCTGTTTCGTGGGTGAACGGATAAGGACGCCTTTCCCGTCTGGGTTATGTACCTTGATGAATATGTCTGGTCTACGGTACGCGTCCAGGCCTTCCCTCATTAGCCTGTCCAGGGTTAAAGCGAATCTGGCGGGGTCGTACATGATCCGGTATTGGCCTTCGTGGTTGGTTGTTGAGCTGCCGATGAAGTCGGTTGACTCGGCGGGGGTTGAACCGGCCTCGACGTTAGAGGGCTCTTCTGGTGGTCGAAAGAGGGTTTTTTTCTCGTCCCACGCGCTTACGGTCATTTCTTTCAGCGGCTTCCCGTCCCTGGTCTTCACGTACCCGTGCACGGTGTTGCTGTTGGTGTATGAGAAGTTCACGTGGAGGTTGATCTCCTGGTCCTCACGTATGTCGAGATCTGAGTACACCTTGGATCTTGCCAGCTCTTTCCATATCCCGTAGATCTCGTCGAAAGCCTCGACGACTACGTAGACATCTGGCCGCCACTTGGTGATCGAGCCCACGGGGGACCAGTCCCATTTCTCGTCTGTGAACTCTATGAGGTATGTTCCGTCCGGGTTGACCTCGACGGTTCCCATGTGGTCGTCTTCGTCTACGTCGGCGTCCCAGACTGTGACCTTCGTCTGAAATCTGGGTGGGATGCCCCACTCGCTCTGTATCTTGCCGTGGATTTTCCTTGCCATGTGGTTCACCTCTTGGCTACTATTATTGAATGGCGTTGCCAAAATTATTTAATCTATCTCAGGTCTGTTTGATTCTCGATTCTAAGCTTTTAATACGTGGTTTCGTCATTCAATTAGGGGTGGAGCCTTGAGAGAGGAGTTTGAGAGGAAGTACATTACCCCGATCATGTACGCGTCGTATCCCGGGACGTTGGCCACTCTCAACTTGACGGTGCTCCAGGTCACGGGCCCTGAAACCCCTGGTATAGTTAGGATCCTCGTTTCTCTGGGTTCGCTGGCTTTTCTTGTTTCGGCTTTCGCCGTTTTCTTCTTCGTCCTCTACCCCTTTAGGAAGTCGCTGTGGAAGGTGACGGCGGTGACGTTCCTCGCAGGGTTATCGTTCTCGCTGATCGCGGTCTTGGTGATCATAATTCTATAGATGAAACGGTTATTATTTTCTTGATTCAACGTTATTCAGAACTTAATTAAACAAGTTAGTCACCAAATGATATCAGTAATCATATTAGAGCTAGTTGGCGGTAAAGATTGATCTCTAAAATGCCAATAGTCACGAGACTAGTTGGTAGAGAAAAGGAAATCAACCAATTGATGAGACAGCTAGACCAGGTTTTAGCGGGAAAAGGCTCTGTTCTTTTCATCAGCGGGGAAGCGGGAGTAGGTAAAACCAGATTAGTAAACGATTTTATCAAACTGGCTAAAGATAAACACGATATTAAAGTCCTCACTGGTTGGTGTCTAAGTGAGGCAAAAATCCCGTATTTTCCTTTCATTGAAGCCTTTAATCAATACGTGTTTGATCTCATGGACCAGGAAGCCAAGACTAGCTTATCAGATAAACTGGGCTTGACTGGCTGGTTAAGGGGCCCAGAGAATATACTCAAGTCTGAGGCTAGAGATTTTTCTTTTTCACCTGCAATGGAGAAGGAAAGAACCTTCGACGCCGTAGCTAAGATCATTATTGACTTGACAAGAAAAGAGCCCCATATCATCTTCTTAGACGACCTGCAGTGGGCTGACCATCTAAGCCTAGCAATGATCCATTATTTAGTAAAGAAATGTAGCGATTCAAGGCTATTCATTATAGGCACGTATAGAACCGAAGATGTTTCTCAAGGTGTGGAAGGGACTCACCCCCTCATGGAAACAATCTTCTCTCTTAGCCGCGATGGATTCTATAACAAGATCGATTTAAACCGATTAGATGTCAAAATCCTTCCGGATCTGTTGAACTCGATTTTCAATACATCTTTTGATAATGAATTCATCGAACTAGTTTACAGGGAAACAGAGGGAAACCCGTTATTCGTCATCGAGACACTTAACCTTCTGGCTGAAGAGGGTATCATTGCGGAACGTGATAAACGGTGGGAACTTACCACTCCAATAAAATCAATTGGCATCCCCTCTAAGATCCAGGATGTAATCACTAGAAGGGTTTCGAAGCTTCAACGAGAACAAAGGAAGATATTAGATGTTGCCGCTGTTTCAGGGCGTACAATAAATCCAGAGATATTGAGTAGAGTTCTATCCGTGAGTATTGTTGATGTGTTTGAGTCCTTGGTGGATATTGAACGAAAATATAGTCTCATTAGATCAGTTGGACACATGTTTGAGTTCACTCACCATAAAATCAGGGAAGTTATTTACGAGGACTTGCAGGTGGGTCTAAGGCGAATATATCATCTGCAAACGGCGAACACATTGGAACAGGTTTTAGCGGAAAAAGTATCAAATGGGTTCCTAGCTGAGGTAGCTCATCATTATCTCGAAGGAGAATCGCCTGAAAAAGCGTTTGGCTATCTTATTATGTTGGGGGAGAAGGCTGGAAAGGTTTATGCTATCCAGGAAGCCATTGAACACCTAACAAAGGCCTTAGAAATAGCTGAACAACACCCCAACCTTGCTACACCTGAAAACCTTTATAAAATATATAAAGCCAGAGGAAGAGCTATCAAGTACGCTGAATCTGACGCCAAGATATCTCTAAATGCTCTAGAAGATTTTTCATTAATGTTCAAAGCGGCAGAAAACACTGGAAACGAAACAATAATGGCTGATGCTTACTATACTATTGGATGCGCTTATAATCCTCATTTTGATGAAGCAGAGAATAGACTAAAGTATCTTATACCGGGATTGGAGTTAGCGCAGAAAATTGGCGATAAATCATTAGTATCTATGTATAAAGCACAAATCGGTAGGACCTATACGCTTAGGCCCGAGACAGAGGGAAAAGGGATTATATTTCTAGAAGAGGCCAGGACATTGGCTAGAGATTCTGGAAATAAGTTAGCAGAGTCGCTTTCATTAAGACAATTAGCTTGGAATTATAAGGATAAAGGTGATTTTTCATTAGCAAAGGAAAGACTTATTCGTTCAACTGAATTAATGGAAGAAATTCGTGAACCTTACTCCCTAGTTGTCAGATATTTTTTGAATAGCATTGTTCTTGCTGAACAGGGTGAATACGAAGATGCGATACATTATGCCGAGA
>Ga0272441_10007748_pt1 | contig 17329 bp, 18 predicted proteins | sample SSMProp6N_FD_193582 | JGI IMG/M metagenome (GOLD analysis project Ga0272441, IMG submission 193582) | Marine sediment archaeal communities from Little Sippewissett salt marsh, Falmouth, MA, United States - SSM-Prop-6N | ecosystem: Environmental > Aquatic > Marine > Wetlands > Sediment ...
TTTTGGACGATATACCTTGACGAAAAAAAATCTTGGGAAAGATGAGTAATGAAGACATTAGGTGTTTATACAAAGAATTTTTCTCTTTATTACGATCTTCTAAATATTCTTAAAAAGAGAAAGATTCCATATGTTTCTCTTTCTTCGATTGACAAAATCCCAAGTAGTATTAAAGTTATATTAACATCACACAACGAGTTACATGAAATCAAGTTTTCAAAGGTCATTGCAGCTGATGCTTATGACAGCATTAACCATGCTGTTGACCTTGCCCTACAGATGCTAATCGGGAAAAATTTGTATTCTAAAGTCTTTATTGGTATTGATCCGGGTGATAAACCTGGTGTGGCCATTGTTGGTGATGACCTTCTGTTGCAGAAAACATCTGTTAAGTCGCCAGAGGACGTATTAGAAATGGTTAAAAGACTCCTTAAGGAGTATCCTGCAGTTCAAAGTCTTATACGTATTGGCAACGGATCAGTGATTGCTAGAAACAGGATTATCAACTCTTTAATCCCCTTGGAGATACCTATTGAGATTGTCGATGAAACTAAGACTACGTCTTTACAGGATTCCAGCAGGCCTGAACGAGATAGTGAAGCAGCAGCCGCAATTGCACTTTTGAAAGGTGGAAAAGTCCAGAGGCAACTTCCTTTAGAGCCTACTAGAGGGGAGATTAAAAATGTTCAAGAAAGAAGTAGAAAACTTACAAATGGGAAGTTTTCTATATCTGAAAAAACAGCTCTAGATGTTCTAAATGGAAAAATTAGTCTTATAGAAGCTGTAGAATCCGAGAAAAACCGTAAAAAACCCAAACGTTTATGAACCTCGCTCATATGCTGACTAGGAAAGAGTGATGAAGGTAAAAAGAGCTCTCATTAGTGTCTCTGACAAAGGGGGAATAGCTGATTTTGCAAAAGAACTCTCTAATCTTGGAATAGAAATTCTATCAACAGGTGGAACAGCATCTACCCTAAAGGAAGCAGATATCAAAATAAAAGAAGTTTCAGATGTCACAGGCTTTCCTGAGATGTTGGACGGCAGAGTGAAAACCCTTCATCCTGTTATTCATGCAGGCATTCTCGCAATGAGAGATAACAAAGAACACAGAGATACTCTTAAAAAACATGGGATAAAAACTATAGATCTTCTTGTATGTAATTTGTATCCTTTTGAAAAAACTATAAAGAAAACTGATGTGAGTATAGAGGACGTAATCGAGAATATAGATATCGGTGGTCCTACCCTCCTCAGAGCTGCTGCTAAAAACTACAAAGATGTAATCATAGTGACAAAAAAAAGTCAATATTCTAATGTTTTATATCATCTTAAAAATAAAGGTGACATCAACGTCTCTGAGAGGGAAAAATTTGCAGTTGAAGCATATACACACACGGCACAATATGATTCTATAATCTCAACATATCTTAGAAAAAAATGGACTGATGAAATTTTACCTGATAATAATAGTATAGCTATGAGGAAAATACAGAATATGCGATACGGGGAAAATCCACACATAAAAGGTGCTTTTTATAAAGCATTACCTGAGATCATTGAGCCATGTATTACTAATGCGGTTAAGCTTCAGGGTAAAGAATTATCCTATAACAATATATTAGATGCTGATTGTGCCATTGAATGTATAAAAGAATTTAGTGATCCAACCTGCGTCATAATAAAACATGCGACGCCTTGCGGAATAGCGAGTCAAACTAAGTTATTACAGGCTTGGAAGGAGGCCTATGCAACTGATACATATTCTCCTTTTGGAGGCATTGTCATATTTAATAGAGAAGTTAGAAAAGATGTTGCAAAGGAGCTCTCAAACCTGTTTTTAGAGGTAATCATAGCCCCAGGTTTTGACAAAGAAGCCTTACAAATTTTTATTAAAAAAAAGAATCTTCGAATACTTGAACTCAAGGCAATAGACAAAAAAATCAACAGAAAAGGAATGATCTTTAGAAGTGTTGTTGGGGGTTTTTTATCGCAAGAGAGAGATGTGACTTTATCGCCAAGAAAAAATTGGAATATACCTACGAAGAAAAAACCTACAGAAGACGAACTTAAATCAATGGAGTTCGCTGTTAAATGTGTGAAACATATCAAATCTAATTCAGTGGTTTTTGTTAAAGATAAAAGAACCGTTGGCATTGGTGGTGGTCAAACAGCTCGTGTTGACGCCACATGGATTGCGACTAAAAAAGGTGGAGAAAACATTAAAGATTCAATAATGGCAAGCGATGCTTTCTTCCCGTTTCGTGATGCTGTTGATGTAGCAGCAGAGGCGGGTGTAAAAGCAATTATACAACCAGGCGGGTCCATTCGCGATGATGAAGTCATCAAAGCAGCAAACGAACATGACATAACTATGGTTTTCTCAGGTCAACGTTATTTTAGACATTAAAGAAAAAAAACAGAGTGAATAATCTTTTAAACAAAGTGATATATCTTATATTTACTATGGAGTATAACATTAAGATAAGAGATGGACCTGCAAGAATCGGCGAATTCTTATTAGATAATAGGAAAATTGTTACGCCAAATATATTATTCTTAGATACCAAACGTTTTAAAGCTATAAATTTAGCAGATGTTCTGATAACAAATAGTAAAATACAGAAAGATAAGTTAACATTAAAAATCTCTAATCAATTTTTTTATCCTAAAGACATGCCAAAAGAATTAAATTTAGCACTTATAAAAAAATATAAAAAAGAAACAAAAGAATATTGCATAATACCAGGTAACGAAGAAATCATAGATCAAACATTAAAAGATAACACTGCTTGTTTTTTTATTGTTGGAAATGCATCTCAACTTTTTGATCAACCAAAAAAATTTGTAGATTTTATTATAAAACTAAGACAAAGAATAGGTTACGAGAAAATATTATATTTACCAAGCATAGGTGACCCAACTTGTTTTGCTCTATTGGCTTATATGGGTGTTGATTTATTTGATTCAACAAAGGCTATAATAGCAGCTAGAAATAATACACTACTTTTCGCAGATGGAAATTATAAAAAATCTGATTTAGATGAACTACCTTGCAGTTGCCCTATTTGTAAAAAATGGAAAAATACTCCTTCAGAATTGAGGTTCATGGATATACTTAATCATAATTATTTTATGATGTTAAATGAGATAAAACAAGTCAGAAATTCTATAAAAAATAATAACATACGTAATCTTGTTGAAACAAGAGTTAAAAGTAATCCGACTTTAACATCAATCCTGCGCAATTTAGATCAGAATCATTATAGTTTCCTAGAAAAAAGAACTCCTGTGATAAGTAAAACAAAGATAATAGCAACATCAAAAGAATCACTTAATAGACCTGAAATTAAAAGATTTCAAAAAAGAGTTATTGAAAGATATAGAAAACCTAAATCGTCTAAGGTTCTTGTTTTATTACCTTGCTCTGCTAAAAAACCTTATTCTTTTTCAAAATCACATCATATGTTCCTAGAAAAAATACTTTCTTCAGGTAACCCCTCTATGATACATGAGGTGATTATTACATCACCAATAGGTTTAGTTCCAAGGGAATTAGAGCTAATATATCCTGCATCAGCATATGACATACCTGTTACTGGTATTTGGGATGAAGATGAAAAAAAGATGATAAGAGAAATGTTGACATCTTATCTAAAGTTGAATAAATATGATGAGATCATTGTTCATCTACCGCGGGAAATTGTTGAATTTATTAAAGATCTGATGCATAAAGCAATAATTACCTGTATTAATAGCCCTACTTCACAAGAGTCATTAGAAGAGTTCTCTAAAGTTTTAAAGGAGAAAGTTAAATCTTATAAGCCCGTAAAAAATCAAGCTAGAATTCTTGATAATATAGCGTCTACATTATCCTATCAATTTGGTAAAGAAGTTTCTGAGAAAATTTTGAAAAACTGTGTGATAAGGGGTAAATATCCTTATCAAAAAATAATCTATAAAAAAACACAGCTTGGTATGGTGACGGAACCACGAGGTTTTATCTCTTTCACTATCGATGGTGCGAGTAAAATAGCTGATTCTAATAATTATTGGGTAAAAATTTATGATGATTTTAATTTAAAAGGTTCTGTTTTTTCTCCAGGTGTTAAAGATGCAGATGAAAACATAAGAATTGGAGATGAAGTTGTTGTGATTAGAAACAATAAACTATGTGCAGTGGGAGTGGCACAGATGAATGGAGAGGAAATGAAAAACAGCTCACATGGGGAGGCAGTAAAAGTTAGACATAGAGTTTAGAGCCTATTCATTGTTTTTTGTTTACCACAGAAAGGACAAGAATATACATCTACATCAGAGTATAGTTCAGTACCCTCAGCCCATATAGTAACACCTTCGCCACAGTTTGAGCATCTAAAATTAACACCTATAGATTTCTTTTCAGGTATTTCATCTTCCACAGATGCTGGGGAAGAAGGGATAGTTCCAATTATACCGCAGTCAGGGCAAGTCATTTTTACAGGTTTTTTATTATTACTTTTTGATTTTTTAATAGCAAAAATACCATTGCAACTTGGGCATTTGAAATGATAAAGCCCACCAGTTAATGTTTTTTCAAATTCTTCAACTGTGGTCTTTACTATATATGTTTCTTGTGATCTTAAAAATATCATTATGAAGAAAAATATGATAAGTATTGCATAGGAGATTAGTATAAAATTAGTCCAACTTTTATCAAATATGATGTCGACTATAGATAAAAACACAACTAAGATGCTTAGGATTATTAATATTATAAATGGCCATCTAGTTTTAATCCATCTCATTTCTTATTCCTCCTTAACTCATAGAAGGATAAAAAGAACAACAAGAAGAATAAAATTATAGAACCTGTTAAGTACCATGCATTTTCTTTTATTCTATAGGCAACGTTCTCAGAGAAAACATCTTTTGCAGGGTTAGTACCAATTCGGTATTCTTTTAAATTACTATAGCCATCTTTATCTTTGTCTTTATAAGCATCTGTGGGGTCCTCAGGGTCTAAGTCATATTTTTCTTCCCATTTATTAGGCATACCATCGTTGTCAATATCATCTAGATCTGTGGTTATCCAGAAATATTTATCATCTGTTATAGCAACTTCTCCTACTTTGTCATCTACTACTACATAATATGTGTATTTCCCACAAACTGAATATATATCTTCATATATATATTCTCCATTTACTTCCAATGACTCATTCATAGAGAGTATATCTAAACTTTTATCAGGATATTTAACAGTCAGAGTAACCTCCTTTATCCCAATATTATCAATTGCCTTACAAGTTATCTTAACAGATTCTCCTTTCAACTGTACATATGGAACGGCATTTAAAGATAATATCTCAGGATCTGTAGAATCCTCATAGACTTCAAAGAAATCAGATAACGAAGCTTTATTCTCATGCAATGTTAAATCAACGGCCTCAATTTCTAAAATATAAAGACCAATTTCATAAGTATTTTCAAAAATATAAAAAAACTCATCTCCATATGCTCTATTCATAACACCATTATAAATTGTGCCATTTGGACTTATTAGTTCAATGGCAACAGAGTCAATTCCAGTATCATCGATTATATCTGCAGTAACATTAACCGGCCTACCTTGCTCCTGAGGATCTGGATAAACCATAACCCTCGATATACTAGGTTTATTTTTCTCAATGCCTTTAACTTTCAAAGTCTCATTTGATAAATAACGATTATTCATGGTGTTTATATCTTTTTTAGTAGCATTCACTATAGCCTTAGCACCAACAAGCCATTCTCCAGGTTCAGAGGAATCCCAGAATAAACTAATTTTTTTACTAGTATTCTTACCGATATCTACTATCGTACTATCTTTTTCACCGATGTATTTCATAAAACCCAGCTCTACCGGCTCAATATACAATTTAATCTCATAACCAGATGCCTCTACCATTACATTATTTGAAACTGTAACCTCGATTTCAACTTCATCAAACTCTACTAAGCTTTCAGATGGTAAAACAATGCTTTTTATTTCTAGATCAGGCCAACCATAAACAGTTACTTTCTTTGTAATCTCATTATTAGTCTCATTATATTCATCAACAAGATCATCTGGATCCACTATGACAGTGATGTTATAAACACCTATATCATTAGCTTCCCATGTAAAATTCACAAGATTATTAGTATCTTTTAAAATTAGAGGCTCTGTAACATTAATAGTAGTTATTAACACATCTTCGCCGACATCATATATTTCAAGTTTTACGCCTACATCCTCAATATTAGCATAATAACTAGAGATATGACTAATTATTTTAACCATATCGTCCTTGTAAACCTGTGGAGAAGTAGGAGGCCAATTAGTGGAAAAATCTATATCTGAAAGTTCTAAATCAGGTTTACCCACATAAAAATCATGTTCAACTAAATCAGGCTTATATTCTGCATCGTCTTCGCAAGTTATTCTAATAGTCCAATTACCCCCCTTATCAAAAACGAAATTTTCATAAATCCAAAGTGTGTTATTCTCATAGTTAGGTATGTTTAATGTAAAATTATGACTTTCATTTTCCTTAAAAAACAAATAAGTAGTAACACTCTTGGCTTTAGCTGTAGTTTCTACCTTTATCTCTTTTGGTTCACCAAGCAAACAATAACTACCATTAGACGGCCGTGTGATTTCAGGCCACCAGCCATCTATGAACCCAGTATAGTTAAGAGCCGCATCACCTGATTCACTCATATCTACAGTTTCACCTAAACTTGTTCTATCACCCATGTTTTCTTCAACATCAAAATAGATACAATAATATTTCTCAGTTGGATTATCACTTACATCCCAAATAAGAGACCCAACAGCATTATCTAATTTATCGAAATCTGCACTCTCATTAAACCAGTAAATCTCAACTTCACCAACAATATCTCCATCATTTGAGTATTCAATAATACGTATAGTATCCCCTTCAAATTTTTTTGAAAATATTCCAAGGGTTTCTAAATAAGTTGTGAAATTAACGATAATCGATACATTACCTTTACCTTGTATAACTCTAAAAGTTCGGTAATGCCAATTTTCATTCCACCACTCTAAATCCATTACCTCTACAGATACTATTTTATCTAATTGGTCATGAGTTACACCATCATGTATTACTCTTACAGTTAATGTTTTACTTCCAAAACGTGTTGGTGTCCAATTAAATGAAAATGTATGAATATCTGTTTTGTTAAGTCCATCTGATTTAGTATTTCTATCGATTTCTTCCCCGCCGATTATTAGCTTTGCAGTGATCGGGGCATCAGTATTTGCTCCATTATTTTTTACATCTGCAAGGATATTAACAGTTTGGTTATACGTTGGTTTCCCATTAGCATATAATTTTATTATTTCTAACTCAGTTGGTCTCTCTATAACATTTATAAGACCATCCCATGCGTTATTATTTTCATCACTTTCCCAGATTAATTGGTTATAATCAACTTCTAAGCTAATAACACGTTGAGTATTACTACCTAGTTCCGCTATCCAACTAAAATTAATAAAAATCGTCGAACTCATTGGTAAACCATCAGCGGTACTATTTGTTGAAACAATATCATCATCAATTTTTAGTGCAACTTCTATATTTGTACCTGGTGTTATGTTTTTGTCCCCTTGATTCTCAATTTTTACTATTATTTTTACTTCATCTCCTTCAATTACTGATTCTTGATAACTCAGCGAATTAATTTCAAGATCTGGAAGAGAATCATCGCCTGTTGTTGGAATACTTGTGAAACTGAAAAAAATCATTATGATAAGAAATATAATGGAAGTCTTTCTTTTACTAATTATAACTAAATTTGACATATCCTATTCCCTCTTAATAATAGACCCCAATCTCCAAGACCATAATTTATATTCTGAACGTTGTATTTCTATCTTTCTATTTTTGTAATATAAAATAAATAGTTTTATTAAAAACTCTCTTCTAATTTTCTAAACATAAATTTTAAAACATGCTCATAGTTAACAGACAAGTCCGTGGGGAAATTATAATGAAACCAGAAATACATGAATCAAGCTTCATTGATAAAACTGCAGTTATAATTGGGAATGTAAAAATTGGTAAAAACTGTGGGGTATTTCCAAATGCTGTAATAAGGGGTGATCAGAACTCAATAGAAATCGGCGATGGTTCAAATATTCAGGACTGCTGTGTATTACATGTAGATGCATATCATACAACAAAAATTGGTAAAAACGTGTCAATAGGGCATTCAGCAATGATACATGGTGCAACAATAGAAGATAACTGTATAATCGGTATTCATGCCACAGTTTTAAATGGAGCAAAAATTGGACAAGGATCTGTAATAGGAGCTAATGCACTTGTAACAGCAGATATGACAATACCCAAAAACAGCTTAGTGCTTGGTGTACCTGGCAAAGTTGTGAAAAATGATAAAAAATTCTTTGATATGGCTACCAAAAACGCAGAGACTTACAAAAAAATATCAAAATCATATTTAGAAAAAAAACATACATTTTACATATCAGATTAATAGCTTTTTACTTGATTTTCAAGCTTATCTCGAGTATAAGGCAATAGACCACCTGCATCTCTAATTGCTATTATTTCCTTCGGTAGTTTTGGAAACTTAAAAGTTTTACCATCTAATATTATGATTCCTTTGTCAATATCTAGTTTTATTTCATCGCCTTTTGAGTAGGCTTTTACTGCTTCAGGGCATTCAATTAGGATTAGACCTTGGTTTATCGCTGAACGATAAAAAATACGTGCGAAGCTCTCAGCTATTACTGCTTTTATTCCTACGGTTTTTAAACCTATAACTGGTTGTTCACGTGAGCTACCACATCCAAAATTCTTTCCAGCTATAATTATATCTCCTTCATTGACATTTTTTGAAAAAGATGAATCTAAATCCTCTAAAAGATGAGGTTTAATCTCTTCAGGTGTACTGCAGGTGTATACATACTTTCCTGGGAAAAGCATATCTGTATCTATGTTATCACCATATTTCCAGATTTTCATTATTTGACCTCCCGCGGATCAGTTATTTTTCCATATAGTGCTGAGGCGGCAACAGTAGCAGGACTGGCAAGATATATCTCAGCCTCTTTGCATCCCATTCGGCCTTTGAAATTACGATTAGCAGTACTGATACATTTTTCACCAGGTGCTAATACTCCTTGATGTGCCCCTAAGCATGGTCCACATCCTGGCGGAAGTATTATTCCTCCTGATTCAACGAGGGTTTCAAGGATTCCTTGTTTTAATGCTTCTTTATAAATAGCTTTTGAAGCAGGTAAAATGAGCAATCTAACATCTGGACTAATTTTTTTACCTTTTAAAATATTAGCAGCAGTTTCCAAATCAGAAACACGGCCATTTGTACAGGTACCTATTAGACATTGTTGGATCTCTAAGTCATTTAATTCAGAAACTGGTTTAACATTGTCGACGGTATGAGGGCATGCAACGACTGGGATTATATCGGATAAATCATATTCTAACTCTTTGTTAAATGATGCATCTTTATCTGAGAAAATCGCATCATAATTAGATGCTCCTATAACTTTTAGATATTTTTCTGTAACATCATCGACTAAGAACACAGAGTTTTTGGCACCCATTTCAACACCCATGTTACATATAGTAAAACGATCATCAACAGATAATTGCTCTACATCTCCATAGTATTCCACTGAACAATAATTTGCACCAGATGCAGAAATATCTCCTATAATATGTAAGATAACATCTTTAGACGATACACTATTTTGAATTTTACCAGATAATGTTATTTTAATGGTATTTGGAACTTTAAGCCAAGTCTCACCAGTTAACAGAAGAGATGCGGCTTCGGTTCGATCGATTCCTGATGAGAAAGCACCAATTGAACCATACGAACAAGTATGAGAATCACTTCCAAGGATAAGTTTTCCAGGTAATGCTATTCCTTTTTCAACCATTATTTGATGACACACACCAAATCCGACATCAAAGAAATTTTTAACATTATGAGTTTTTACAAACTCACGTATAAGTTTGTGATTAGTTGCTGTTTTTTCAGATGCCGCAGGGATTACATGATCTAGAACGATTACTGGTAATAATTTAGAATAAAGCCCATATTTTTCTAGTTCTGGTTTTATTTTCTGTATAATAGCAGCTGTATTATCATGAGTGAGTAAATGATCAGGAGGAACTGTAACAATTTGGCTTGGGGTTACGTTTTGTTCTTTTGAATATTTCGCTAGAATTTTTTCTGCAAAGGTCATGCCCATTTTATATTTCCTCCACATTTTAGTGATATATAATTATTAGTTATTTTGAGTTAGGAAAAAGGAATCAATTAATGCTCTTTAAATTTATCCGGAGAGAAATCTGATATTTTAGCAAAATGTTAGATTTATAAGAAAAGTATAAGTTCTATTATTTATATATTGCAATTTGAAGGGCAAGGATGGAGAGATGAAGAAAAATAATTTTATTAAACAAAATACTGCCGTTGCGGGTGTAATAGAAGCGCTCCTTCTGGTAGCCCTGGTCGCAATAATATTAGGTTTAATTCAACTATATTATGTTCCAGAGACAATGGAACAAAAAGAGTCAGATCACATGGATCAAGTCGCAAATCAAATGTCTTTTCTAAAAGCGATGATAGATGTACAAACCCTAACGAAAGAAGAAGTTCCCATATCCTCTCCAATTACTCTCGGGAGTAGTGAACTTCCTTATTTTGTAACTGTAGCTTCATCTGGTGAACTATACATATATGATAAAGACAATTGTAAAAATTGTAAAATACAAAATTCAGATGCTTTCTCATTTTCTGAATTTCCAGGTTTTACTAATGGGATCCCATTGACATCTGTAAGATATAAGGCAAATAATTTTTACTATGTAAAACAAACATATATAATTGAAGGAGGAGGGATAATTCTCGAACAATCCAACGGAGAAGATTTTATAGTTTCACCCCCCATCACAGTTGAAAACTCGTCTTCAGATATTAAAATTGAATATGATATCCCCGTCTTCACGGATCGTGGAAATAACCAAACCTCAGGTTATGACACTACATTTATTCGTACAAACTATACTAGAGACGATGCAGATTTTGTTAACAATATTAACTGGCTTAGAATCTACACATATTATCCAGATGCCTGGAATCTGACACTTATAAGAGATAGTTCAGGTTTACTATGGGAATATTATAACAATGGATATATCGACGTTGAAGTCTATGATTCTGAATCGCCTGCGTATATAGAAATAACACCAGATAGTAAAAATCTAGACATAGAATTTACAGTGATAGAAATAGGAGCCCAAATAGGGCCAGGATATGAAGAGTAAGGAGTCTATCAAAACATAATAAAGTTTTTTATTTGGTATAGTATATAGTTAAGAGGAGAAAAATAAGCGGTTTGAAAATGAATAAAAACAGAGAAAAAGGTAAGAACAAAAAAGACGATGTTCTAAAAACAGATATTAGTGGATTCGATGCTCTTTTCACAGGTAAAGGTATACCAAGAGGTAACTCTGTTTTAATAGCAGGTGGCCCAGGCACAGGTAAAAGTATACTATGCAGACAAATATGTTACAACCTTGTCTCCAAGGGTAAGAAATGTATGTATGTCAGCTTTGAAGAAAATAAAGAAAAAATACAGAAAAGTATGGAAGATTTTGAATGGGATGTTAAAAAATATGTTGAAAATGGTGATCTTTTAATACAGAAGATTAACCCCTTAGATATTCTTCGTATGAAATTTGGTTCAATAGGTGGGTCAGGATCAGCGACTGAGTTATCCTATAAGATAAAACCCTTAGTTATACCAAAGGATTTTCATCCAGATGTTATAGCAGTTGATTCTTTAAGTGCAATAATTGCTGCTTCAGTTACTAAGGATAAAAATTATCGCGTTTATCTACAACAACTCTTTAGTTTTTTTGAGGAGACCGGTGCCACATCTTTTTTAATTACGGAGACAGAGCCCATACCAACTAGGTATAGTGATAGTGGTATAGAGGAGTTTTTAGCTGATGGTATAATAGTATTATATAATGTTCAGAAGAAAGATAGAAGATTAAATGCTATAGAGATATTAAAAATGAGATATGGTAAGCATCAGAAAAAAATTGTTTTAATGGAGATTACAGATAAAGGTGTAAAAGTTTTTCCAGATAAGCAGGTATCTATTTTAACGTAAAAATTTGAATGGTTCAGCTTGTTTTCCAAGTCTTTTTGCACCATATTTTATGACGCATGTTTCGATTTGTTTTACTTGTATTTTGTTTAAACCTGTTCGTTTTAAAATTAACCGATCATTTTCATCAAATATTCTTACTGTTCCTTCATCAAAATTAAAAATTGCTTTTAGGAGTCTGCCGTTTTGAATCCATACCCAGATGCTGATGTTTTTCTTGATCATGTAGCTCACTTGATAGGCGTTTATATCTAATATTAATTTTATTTTGATAAGTATATAAATATTTCTATACATCTATATCCAGATATAGGAAAAACTTTAATAATATGAAAAATAAGAAAAAACATCAAGATATCAAAGATAAGATAATATAAGAGCAGACACATATGGAAATACTATCCAAAAAATAGAAAGGGATGGTTAAATGGAGAGATTAAAAACAGGCATCGAAGGACTTGATAGCATAATACAGGGAGGCCTACCAAAAGAATCTATAACTCTAGTATCAGGGCCACCGGGTGGCGGTAAAAGTATTTTTTGTTTTCAATTCTTATATGAAGGCATTAAAAACGGAGAAAAAGGATTATTTTTAACATTAGATAAAAAAGTAGAAAGCTTACTTGTCCAAGCAAAAGAACTTGGATTTGATTTTCAATCTGCTATAGAACAACAAACAGTGAAATTCTTATTTTTGAATATCAACAAGAAATTAGTATACGAAACCATGACTAATGAGATTTTATCTGGAAAATATGATAGAGTTGTACTAGACTCCATAACCCCCCTCTCAGAGATGCCGATATACATCCGCAATATGGAGAGCAATATGGATATTAGTATGATCACACCTGAGGAGACCCCTGAGGGCAATGTACCTATTAGAAGACTGCATTTACGTTATATTATTAATGCTTTAGAGACAGCTAAATCAACATCAGTTGTAACATCAGAGCTCCCTGTTGGCTCTTCTCTTTTATCAAGAGATGGTATCTCAGAGTTTCTAGCAGACGGGGTTATAACACTTAGTGTTGATCCTACTATGGATCGAAGAAAAATGTCTGTTATGAAAATGAGAAACACAAGTCATACTCTTAAACCACAAGATATCAGAATCGAACATGGTGGAATAAAATTCATATAAAAAACTATCAAGGATTATGATTAAATATAAACCCCCTAAAGAACTTAGAGCGCTTTTTATTGTTCATTACGCACCTCTTTTACTTATTATAATGATAGGGCCATTAACTGCACTTTATGAAGTTTGGAAAATTCCTATAGACCTGTATATAAGTGTCATAATTGGGATTATAATATTTTTATTGGGTACTTTGTTATATTTTAGATGGGAGATATTTTGGCATAAAACCTATAAAGGGCAACTAGTAACTAATGGAATCTTTAAGTATATTAGACATCCACATTACACTTCTCTTCTAATAATCGGCTTTGGTTTAGCATTTTTCTTTTATTCAATTGCAGCTTTACTCATCGCAGTTATTGCTATTCCAATTATGATTTGGAGTATATTTGATGAGGAAAAAATATTGATAAAACAGTATGGAGATGAATATAAAAAATTCATGAAAAAAACCCGATGGCGTCTAATACCTGGAATTTTCTTATATTTTATTAGAATAATTAAGTAATAACATTTATATATGGTTTCTATTATGCCTTATTTCCTTATCTATACCAGACATTCATCGGGCAATTCCGATTTGGAACCCCAGTATCAAACAGCCACCATTTAGGTTTTTGGCGGTTTGTGAAATGTCACGGTTTAGATAGATATACATCACATAGTAAATGTCATGTTGAAATGATAATACAGAGGGTATGTTATGCCTGAGCGACATCATCCAAGAAGAGGATCTATGGGCTTTTCGCCACGTAAAAGAGCAAGAGCTGAAACTCCGCATATAAAAAGCTGGCCTGAGGGGCAAGATAAACCAAAAATCCAAGGTTTTCTAGGTTATAAAGCCGGTATGACTCATGCTTTTGTTGTTGACTATCGACCAACTTCAACTACGTCAGGTAGAGAAGTAGTTATGCCTGTTTCAGTTGTTGAAACACCACCAATAAAAATAGCAGCAGTAAGAGCCTATAAAAAAACAATTAAAGGGTTTCAAACAATAGGTGAGATCTGGGCAGATAAATTAGATTCTGAATTATCAAAAAAACTACCTCTTTCTAAAAAAGAGAAAAAGAAAAAATGGGATTTCATCAAGGATGCTGATGAAATACGTGTTATAGTTTATACTCAACCTAAACTAGTGACAGGTATCCCTAAGAAAACTCCAGAGATAAGAGAGATGCGAATAAGCGGTGGCACTATTGATGACCAGATAAAATATGCTAAGGAAATTCTCGGGAAAGAATTGAAAGTAAACGATGCTATAAAAGAAGGAGACATGCTTGATACAGTCGCTGTTACTAAAGGCAAGGGTTTCCAAGGCCATGTTAAAAGATGGGGTGTGAAACTACTTACACATAAAAACTCAAAACATCGCAGGATGATAGGTACAGCTGGTTCATGGCATCCTAACTGGATACAGGCAACTGTTCCACAAGCCGGACAGATGGGATACCATCAACGTACCGAGTATAACAAACGTGTTTTGAAAATTGGTGAGAACGGAGAGGAGATAACTCCAACTGGCGGCTTCCCACATTATGGCGTTGTAAAAAATTCATATATTTTAATTCATGGCTCAATACCAGGGCCTGTTAAAAGAGTAATTAGCATGAGAGACGCAATAAGATATCAACGTGGCGTCAAAATTGAGAAACCTGAAATAACTTACATAAGTACAACTAGTAAACAAGGTGTATAATAATGGCCAAAGTAAATGTCTATGGGATTAATGGTTCTTCTTCAGAGAAAATCGATCTGCCTGAAGTTTTTAATACGCCTTATCGTCCTGATGTAATTAGGAAATCATTTAACATTCTTCATTCCAATAAGAGACAACCATATGGCACAGCCCCTCTAGCAGGAACTAGACATGCGACTGCCTCTGTTGGAAAAGGGCGAGGAATGTCCCGTGTTCCAAGACTTACACAGGGGCGAAGAGCAGCTCTTGCACCATGTGTAGTTGGTGGTCGAAGAGCGCATCCTCCAAAAGTGGAGAGAAACTGGAAAGAAAAAATGAATAAAAAAGAGAATACGCTCGCTAGGAACTCTGCTATCGCTGCGACTTCTGATAAAAAACTGGTTTCTCAAAGAGGACATAAGTTTGATGAAAAAATTACTTTGCCCATTGTAATAGATGACAAATTTGATAGTATAAAAAAGACTAAGGAAGTTATTGATGCTTTTGATAAAATAGGCGTCTATGATGATATTTTAAGAGCTAATAACGGTAAAAATATAAGATCCGGGAGAGGCAAAACACGTGGCAGGAAATATAAAGTTCCCAAATCAATTTTGATTGTTTCTAATAAAAAAGACATTCAAAAAAGCTCTAGTAATCTTACAGGGGTCGATATTGTCAAACCGGAGAATTTAAACATTGAGTATCTTGCACCTGGTGGTGACGCTGGACGTTTAACAGTCTTTACAAAATCTGCTTTGAAACAACTAGGGGGAAATAAATAATGGACCCTTACGACATAATATACCATCCATATGTAACTGAGAAAACCATGAATTTAATGGAAAAAAGCAATGCTTTAGAGTTCGTAGTTAAAAGAAAAGCTAGTAAGAATCAGATAAGAGATGCTGTTGAAGAAATGTTTGAAGTTAAAGTACAAAATATTAACACAAAGGTTACAAAAAATGGGAAACATGCTATTGTCACATTCACACCAGAGTTTAAAGCTGAAGATATTGGTATGAGAATTGGAATATTCTAGAGGTAGAACAATATGGGTAAAAGATTAATTCAGCAGAGACGCGGTAGGACAAAAGGCAGATATGGTGCTCCTTCACATAGGTTCAAAGGTGATGTAAAATATGCTCATGATATTACAAAAAATGAGGGAATAGTAATTGATATAATTCATGATTCAGGTCGTACTGCACCTCTTGCTAGTGTTAAATTAGGAAATGACAATAATACTCTAGTGATAGCACCTGAAGGAATCAAAATTGGCGATAAAATTAAATTTTCAGACAATAAGAATGAGGTTGCTGTGGGAAATATCATGCCCGTTGGTAAAATACCTGAGGGGGCACCGGTTTATAATATAGAATTATTACCAGGTGATGGTGGTAAACTTGTAAGAGCAGGGGGTAGTAACGCAACAGTTGTGTCACATGATAAAAAAACAACTGTAATACAGTTACCATCGGGTGCTTTCAAAAGATTAGATTCATCTTGTAAAGCCACTGTAGGGATAGTAGCTGGTGGCGGTAGAAAAGATAAACCACTTGTAAAAGCAGGAAAAAAATATTACGCATTTAGGACACGGGGTAAACAGTATCCAGTTGTCCGTGGTGTAGCTATGAACTCTGTTGCTCACCCTCATGGTGGTGGTGGACATCAACATGTAGGAAAACCATCAACAGTAAAACGAAGTGCGTCTCCTGGTAGAAAAGTTGGTAGTATTGCAGCAAAACGGACAGGGAGGAAGTAGATAAATATGGCAACTAAAAAAGGTTTCAAAAGCTCTGCAAGAAGTAGGAGAAAAGCCAGAAGGAAAAAGATCGAGATAAAAAAGAAAGAATTCAGATATCGTGGTTTAACTCTGGAAGAACTTCAGAAGCTTTCAATGGAAGAGCTTTTGCCATTATTGCCCTCGAGATCTCGTAGAACTTTAAAAAGAGGATTAACTAAGAAGCAAGACAAACTTCTTCAAGATATTGAAAAAACTAATCCAGATGATCCTATTCGTACACATTGCCGTGATATGGTGATTCTTCCCAGTTTCGTTGGTCATATAATTAATGTTTATAACGGCAAAGAATTCCAAAGGATTGACATACAACCTGATATGATTGGGCACTATCTAGGAGAGTTTGCGTTGACTCGTCAGAAAGTAAAACATACAGGGCCTGGAGTTGGAGCTACTAGGTCTTCTAAATATATGCCTTTAAAGTAGTAGTGATGAGAAATGAGATATTCAAGTGATGTAGACCCTGACAAAACTGCAAAAGCATATGGATATGAACTGCATTGT
>Ga0272441_10007749_pt1 | contig 17328 bp, 14 predicted proteins | sample SSMProp6N_FD_193582 | JGI IMG/M metagenome (GOLD analysis project Ga0272441, IMG submission 193582) | Marine sediment archaeal communities from Little Sippewissett salt marsh, Falmouth, MA, United States - SSM-Prop-6N | ecosystem: Environmental > Aquatic > Marine > Wetlands > Sediment ...
CCACGCGTTACCTGCTCAACGACCTGGCGGTGAAGCACGGCCTGCCCTGCATCCACGGCGGGGCGGTGGGAACCACGGGAACGGCGTTGACGATCCTTCCGCACCCGGCGCACCGCGCCAGCGAGAGCCGATCGGCGATCAGGTGGACGGCCGGGCAGGCCACGCCCTGCCTGCGCTGCGTCTTCCCCCAGCCCCCGGCCCCCGGATCGGGCCCGACGTGCGATACGGCCGGCGTCCTCGGCCCGCTGGTGATGATGATCGCCTCCCATCAGGCCGCGGAGGCGATCAAGCTGCTGACCGGCAACATCGACGCCGTTGATCGCAGCCTGCTGTCCATCGATGCGTGGTCCAATCGCCTGCGCCGCGTGGATGTGGCCGGGGCGCGGGACGCGGCGGGCTGCCCCTGCTGCGGGGAGGGCCACTTCGAGTTCCTCGCGGGCGACGACGCCGAGTCGACCGGCGTGCTCTGCGGGCTGAAGGCGGTCCAGATCATCCCCCCCCGTCGACCGGGCGCCGCGGCCCCGATCGATCTGGCCTCCCTCGCCCGGCGCCTGGCCCCGCACGGGGTGTTTAGAGCCAACCGGTTCCTGGTCCGCGGCGTGCTGACCGGCGAGCGGGGAGAAGACGGCGAGCCGATCGAACTGACGATCTTTCCCGGCGGCCGGGCCATCATCCGGGGCACCAGCCGGCCGGAGACGGCCCGGTCGGTTTACGCCCGGTATATCGGTGCGTAATAAAGCCACGCCCCACGCGTTGCACCGAAGCAAGCCTGCGGCTATCGAAGCGCCGCCAGCGGGCGCTGTCGGCAGCGGGCCGCCGGCCGCAGACCGGATAGCATGATCCCCACCCCATGAGAAGGACCCCGCCATGCCGCGATTTCCACTCGCCTCCCCGCGCCGGCCGGTCAGGTTCGCCCTGCTCCTGCTGGTCCTGCTCGGCCCGCTGTTTCTCCACCTGACGGAGGCGCTGGGGCAGGGGACGGACGGGGCGCTGCCCGACCCCATCGCCGACCGCGGTCTCTCGGCCTACGCCCGGCGGCTGGGCCTCAGCGCCGAGCAGCGGCTGGCCATCGACGCCTACCACGCCCAATACCTCGATGAGTTCCGGCAGCTTCGCGAGAAGGACATCGACCGCTACATGCGGGAATCCGCCAACGTCCTCCGGCGCTTCATGTTTTCCGCCTCCAGCAAGGAGACTCGGCGCAGCCTCAATGAACTCGATCGTCTGATGAGCCGGATCAAGTCGCTTGACGAGGGTCTCTTCGACCGGATCCAGACGGTGCTGAGCGAGGAGCAGGCCCGCGCCATGCCGGGCGTGCGGCAGATGCGCGAGCGTGAGCGATACCTCAGCGGCCTGGTGCGCTTCGTGGGGTACGCCAATCCCGGCGCGCGGATCGACCTGGCCGACCTCATCGAGACGATGGAACTTGCACCGAAGGAGCGCCAGGTCATCGAGCCGCTGGTGATGGAATACGAGGGGCAACTGACCGGCGCCCTGCGAAAGCTCTACCAGGCGACGACGGATATGTTCCTCGACATGGTCAAACAGGCCGAAGAGCTCATGCTCGCCGCGGAGCGGCAGACCAATCCGCAGGCGGCGCGCGAGGCCTTCCGGAGCATTCGCGACATCTGGACCCGGGCCAGCACGGGCGTGATGACCCAGGCGGCGGAGATCTCGGCCCTGAACCGTCGCTCCTTCCGCAGCTTCTCGCCGCTGCTCTCGGAGGATGCCGCGGCGCGGCTCCGGGCCGAGTACTACCAGCGGGCTTATCCCGACGTCCATCGCGGCATGATCGAGTGCCTCGGGAAATATGATGCGGCGCTGAACCTGCCCGGCCTCAGCGCCGAGCAGCGCGCCGCGATCACCGCCGCACGTCAGTCGCTGCGCGACCGCCACCAACGGCTGGCCGAACAGATGATCGATGTCTGGGAAGCGATGCGCAAGACGGGCGGTTTCTTCGGCTTTCGCGGCGAGTCGGCCGATTCCGAGCGTGAGAAGCTCCGCTCGCTTCAGGCGCAGCGCGATGAACTGAACGAGCGCGCCCTCGAATCCCTGCTGGCCATGCTCGGCCCCGATCTGGGCGAAGAGCTCCATCGAACGGCGCAAGCCGAGGAATCCGGCGAGGGGGGAATCGGCTCGCGCTCCGGGGGCATGATCACCACGCGCGGCGGTGGACGTGGGTTCGCGCCGACGGTGACCGTCACCGCCCCGGATGAGAGCCCGGCCGACATCGGCACGCCTGCGGGGCCCGATCCCTACCTGCCGCCCCCCATCAGCCAGCGCCAGCTCACCCCCTACGCGCGCCTGCTGGAGATCGGCGACGACCAGCAGGTGGTGCTGGAGGCGCTGCACAGCGATTATCTCGATGCCTATGAGACGGTGCGCGCTGACTCCATCGAGCCGATGCTCGACGCCGCGAAGTCAATGTGGGCCCTGGACGCCGATTCCCGTGAGATCAAGCCCCCTTCGCCGGAGGCGATCGATCAACTGTTCGCCATGCGCCGGAGCGCCTTCGAGGCGATCCGCGCGCTGGATGAATCTTTCTTCGACAACATCGAGCTGGCCATCCTCGATGATGATGATGAATCGGGCCGGGCGCGGGTCTTTCGCCTCCGCCTGGCGCGCCAGCGCATCGTCTACAACCGCGATGCGGCCCGCTCCGGGACCGGCTTCCGCCGTCAGGGCGGCCGCATGATGTTCGGCCGGCCGGACGATGACAATCGGGAATTCCGCATCGACGTGACGAGGCTCATCGAGGATCAATACCTCACCGACGAAGAGCGCGCGACGATCGAGCCGGCTTTCGCCGAGTACGAGCGACTGGTCACGGACGCCTTCAAGCGGCGATACGAACTGGCCTTCCAGTACGGGCAGGCCACGGAACGGATGAGCGCGGTGGCCGCGCAGCGGGAGGGCGGAACCGGGCGCGGTTTCAACATGTCCTTCGGCACCGAGTTTCGACGGCTCATGCAGACCCTGGGCCGACAGCTTCGCGAAGCCGAGCGGGCGATCGCCGACCTGAACCGCTCCACCCTCGAGCGGCTGGCGGCGATGCTCTCGCCGTCCGCGGCGAGCTCCCTGCGCAGCGCCTATCGCCGCCAGGCCTATCCGCAGGTGTACGCCGATCCCAGCGCCGCGGAGGACCACTTCGTCGCGGCGATGGCGCTGCCGGACCTGGCCGGCGCCCAGCGGACTCAGATCACCGACGTCCTCGCCGATTACCGCGGCTCCTACGCGGTCCTGTGCGAGCAGATGGCGGACATCCATGCCCAGGAGGCCCGCGAGGAGGATCCGGGACGCGGCGGCGACCCGGACATCTGGCAGCGCCGCCAGGAACGGCGCAACCAGCTTCAACGGCTTCGCTTCGATCGCACCGAGTTGAACGAGAAGGCGCTGCGCCAACTCCGCGCCGTCCTCACCGAAGAGCAGCTCCGACAACTCGGCCTGGTGGAGGCGCAGTAGGCGCTGCCGCTCCCTCTCTCGCGATGCGCCAAGCGCTCCCCGGCGCGCCGGCGCGGCCCGACCGGAAACAAAGTGACCGAGTCACCGGGCGGCGATGCGATGATCGCCTGCCGGTGACTCGGCCGGTGCGCTGAACGTCCGATGAGGGCAGAGAAAGGTCGGCGACCCTTCTCTGCCCCCTCGGAACATTCCCTCCCCCTTTATCCGATCAATCAGTCCTTGGGCCTGTTGGACTCGCCCGTCGCGAACTTGGACTTCGTCTGCGTCGTGTTGCCATCGAACGTGGCGCAGGTGGAGGGGCTGGTCCCGCGCTGGCGGGCGGTCAGCGAGGTGTTCTCTCTGTTGAACCGTGCGTTGTCGCGGTTGAACGTCGTGAACGCGACCGCCTCCTGCTCGAAGGGCGTCGGCGCATCGAGGTTGACGATGATGGGACGGTAGTTGTTCTGCGAGATCACCATCGGCACCGTCGAGCCCTTGAACCAGCAGTCGTCCTCGAGCCAGTACCAGGTCTTGGCATCAGGCTGGTAGTACACCGCGGCCTGCGGGAAGAAGAGGAACATGGTCTGATCCGACTGGGCGAAGGTCGAGTTGTTGGCCTTCCAGCCGGTGGTCTGTGATTGGGCGCAGCCCCCCACCAGAGCGGCGGAGGCGGCGAGGGCCGTTGCGAGCATCGTGAGCTTCCCACGGGACATGTTCGATTCCTTTCTTCAGCGTCTGGATCATTCCGTCAATGTCACCACCCTGCCTCGCCCAGCGCGCGCGGGTGAACGTTGACACATCGAGCCGCGAGGCGGCCGACCTGAGCCCAAGGGCCCACAAAGCCCCTTCGCAGGGCCCGCAGGGCCCTCATAAACCGAATAACCGGACAGGTTTGCCAGCCCGGCCGCGACCCGCCCCGCCGGCCGCCACCGTTCCCGTCCGCACGCCAGGCTCCGCGGCGTCAGCCGCGTCTGCGCCCCCCTCGCCCCGCGCCTCCGGCCATCCGGGCGTGCTTCACCTTTTCGGATGAAGCATCCAGCATCCCCAACGCCCAGTCGAGAGAATGCGAGAAAATGTACTCATCCCCTTTTCCGTCCATCCCCTTTTCCGTCCCCGAAGGAAGAGCCGCGGGAGAAAAGCACCTCCCTATCCCTCAATAGAGCCAAGCGGTCCCTTCTCCACCCTCACTCTGCGCTCGTGAGCGTGAAGCGGTAGAGCAGGTGCGTTCGGTAGCGGATGCGCTCCAGGCCGACGCGACGGGCGAGATCGAGAATCTCGCGCTTCGTGAACGCGGCGGGAAGGCTCACCAGCGCATCGTGACGCACCATCGGAGGCATGAACGGCAGCCAGGGATAAACGCCCAGGCGCGTGATCGGCGAACGGACGAGGTCGCTGATGATCAGTCCCCGCCGACTCACGCGCTGCATCATCCGCATGACCGTCATCACCTCGATGTCGGGCAGTTGATGCAGGAGCAGGCCGGCGTGCGCGTAATCGAAGGAATCGACCTCGAAGAGATCGGTGACGTGCAGGGCGTCGCCGGCCATCAGGCTGATGTCGGCCCGCTCGCCGATGCGCTGCCGGGCGAGCGAGAGGATCGTCTCGTGCCGGTCCAGGGCGGTGATGTGCACGCGGCGGCCGGCGCGGGCGGCCCAATCGGCCAGCGCCAGGGGGATGTCGCCGGCCCCGGTTCCGAGATCGAGAATGCGGATCGTCTCGCCCGCCGGCCAGTCGGCTGACCACCGCCTGAAAACGCGGAGGACGGCCCCGACGCCGCCCGGACGACGGTTGATGAACGACAGGAAGCGCAGGGCCGCGGCCAGCTCGGCCCGATCGGCCTGCGGATCATCCATCAGCTCCGGCGCGATCGTGCGGCGGGTGGGCAAGGTCATCGGCGGTGTCCGGGCAGCGTGGGAGGCGCAGGGAAGGCGGCGGGATCGGGTCCGAGTCGGATCGGCCCGTCCGGATTATGGCCGATCCGCGGCCCTTTGGGCAGCGCATGGTCCGCGGCCCGAGGCACCGATACACTATGGTCATGAGCACCACCGCCGCCGATACGCCACCTCAGGCGGCCCGGCCGTCCGAGTCGGCGGAAACGATCATCGAAGTGCCGGCCCGCAAGTCGGTGACGCTCCGCACGCTGCAGCGGTTCGTCGAGCGAGGCGAGAAGTTCGCCTGCCTGACCTGCTACGACGCCACCACCGCCCGCTGGCTGGAGCGCTCCGGCGTGCCCGTGCTTTTGGTGGGGGACACGGCGGCGGAGATGATTCTGGGCCTGCCGGGGACGATCCACGCCCCGCTGGACTTCCTCATCATGCTCACCGCGGCGGTGAAGCGCGGCGCGCCCCGCACCTTCGTCATGGCCGACATGCCCTTCATGAGCTACCAGGCCGACGAAGCGGAGGGCGTGCGCAACGCCGGCCGGTTCATGACCGAAGGCCTGGCCGATTCGGTCAAGCTGGAGGTCGATCGTTCTTTCACCGCCCTCGTGGAGAAGATGGCCCGGGCGGGCATTCCCGTGGTGGCCCACATCGGCTGCAAGCCCCAGCAGGTGAAGCGCCGGGGCGGCTACCGGTCGGTGGGACGCACCTCGGGCGAGGCCCAGGAGCTGCTGGCCACCGCCGTCGCCATGGAGCAGGCCGGGGCGACGATGCTCCTCATCGAGGCCGTCCCGAACGAGGTTTCCCGGCGGATCGTGGAGAAGACATCGATTCCGGTCATCGGGTGCGGGGCGGGCCCCGCCTGCCACGGCCAGGTCGTGGTCCTGCAGGATCTGCTGGGGCTCACCGGCTGGCAGCCTTCCTTTGCCCGGCCGATCGCCCAGTTCGGGCCCGAGCTCATCGGCGCAGCCCGGCGCTGGATCGAGATGGTTCGTGAATCGGACCTTGGCGAGCACCCCTACCGGATGTCGGAAGGCGAAGCCGCCAAGTTCGAATAAGAGGGAGAAAGGTGTCCGGCATGAGGCGGGAGGCTTGAGGAAACGCGGGTCGTACACGATTCGTCGCGGCCCCGGCGACAGCTTCAGCCGCGGCCACTTCTGCGGCCCGTGACATGCCTCTTCTCACAGGAGTTGTTCGATGCGCAAGCTGAGCGGCTACGGCCCGAGTCTGATCGTCCTCGCCACCGCGATGCTGGTGCTGTTTCTCGGCCCCAGCGCCGTGCAGCAGTTGACGTACAAGCAGACCGAGGCCCTCATGATCCAGGCCAGCCGGCGCCTGGAGAGCAGCACGATCCTGGAGCAGATCAGCCAGGCCTACCGCGACATCGCCGACCTCGTCGAGCCGTCGGTCGTCCACATCAGCGCCCAGCCGGTGATCGAGGATCGGGCGGGTTTCGCCTCGATCTCGCTGTCCTCCGGATCCGGCTGGGTCTATGACGAGGACGGTCACGTGGTCACCAATTACCACGTCGTCAAGGACGCTCAGCGCATCGAGGTCCAGCTTTCCTCCGGCGAGCTGCGGGAAGCGGAGATGGTCGGGTTTGACAACTCCACCGACATCGCGGTGCTGCGGATTCCACCCGGCCGGCTGCACCCGGCGGTTGTCGGCGATCTCAGCGAGCCGGTCAAGCAGGGCGATCTGGTCTTCACCTTCGGCTCGCCGTTCGACTTCCGCTTCTCGATGTCCTCGGGGATCGTCTCCGGCAAGGGGCGCTACGTGGGCGTGATCCGCGATCAGGTCGGCCGCACCGGCTACGAGAACTTCATCCAGGTGGATGCGGCCATCAACCCCGGCAACTCCGGCGGGCCGCTCACCGACTATCGCGGCCGCGTGATCGGCATGAACACGGCCATCGCGACGGGGCGTGGCAGCACGCTGGAGGAAGGGCAGTTCGCCGGCATCGGCCTGGCCATCCCCCTGGAGATGATCCAGCCCGTCGTCAGCCAGATCATCGAGAAGGGCATCGTTGAGAAGGGCTACCTCGGCGTGAACGTCTGGGACCTCAACGGCGCGGTCCGCGAGCATTTCGGCTTCGACGGCGAGGGCGTGCGAATCCTGTCGGTGGAGCCCGAAGGGCCCGCGGCGCGGGCCGGCGTGCAGACCGACGACATCGTCACCGCCGTGGGAGACCAACCGGTCGCCAGCCGGCCGCAGTTGCAGTCGACGATCTCCTCCATGCTGCCCGGCGAGACGATCAAGCTGACGATCTGGCGTCGTGACCCGGAGAGTGGGCTGAGCCGGACCCTGACCGTCTCCGTGACGCTGGCTCGCCTCCCCACGCTCCGGGCGCGCGGCGAGTTGCCCAAGGACCAGAGCCTGGAGCGCATTCCCGAGCTGGGACTGGCCAAGATGAGCACCAGCACGCCCGATCTCGCCGAGCGCTTCGGCGCGCCGTTCTATGAAGGCGTGATCATCGAGCGGCTCGTGCCCGGTTCCAGGCTCGCCAGGCAGGTCGTGCCCGGCTCGACGATCATTGCCGTGATGGACGAGCCGGTCGGCAACGTCGAGCAGTTCCTCGATCTGCTTCGTCGCGACCACAACCTGCGGGCCGGCGTGCGCGTGGCGCTGGTCACACCCGACGGCACGCCCTATTCGGTGACTCTCCGCGTGGAGCAATAGCAATCGCCCGCCTCCGCCTCCGGCGGCGTGGTACGATCGCTGCCTATGGTGGCCGGGCAGACACAGACCGCTCATCCCGACGACGTGCCGCTGCTGCAGGTCAAGGGCCTGCGCACCTATTTCCCCGTACGCAGCGGCATCCTCCAGCGCATCACCGACCGGGTGCCGGCCGTCGACGGCGTCACGTTCGACATCCGCGCCGGGGAGACGCTGGGCCTGGTCGGGGAGTCCGGCTGCGGCAAGACCACCGTGGGGCGGACCATCCTGCGCCTCATCCCCGCCACGGGCGGGACCGTGCACTTTCGCGGCCGATCCGTTTTCGACCGCTCCCATCGCGAGATGCAGCAACTGCGGCGGCAGATGCAGATCATCTTTCAGGACCCCGCCGGCTCGCTGAACCCCCGCCTGCCCGTCAGCCGCATCGTGGGCGAACCGCTGCTCGTGCACGGGCTCGCCCGGGGCCGGCAGCTCCGTGCCCAGGTGCAGGATCTGCTGGAGCGCTGCGGCTTGTGGCGCGGCGCCGCCGACCGCTACCCGCACGAGTTCTCCGGCGGCCAGCGGCAGCGCATCGCCATCGCCCGCGCCCTGAGCCTGCGCCCCAGCCTTATCATCTGCGACGAACCGACCTCGGCCCTAGATGTCTCCAGCCAGTCGCAGATCCTCAACCTGCTCCAGGATCTTCAGGAAGAGTTCGGCCTGGCCTACCTGTTCATCAGCCACGACATGGCGGTCATCCATCACATCTGCGATCGCATCGCGGTGATGCACGACGGCCGCATCGTGGAAATGAACGAACGCGAGGAACTGATCAGCCACCCCAGGCACGCGTACACGCGCGAGCTTCTCTCCGCGGTGCCGGAGACCGATCCGCGGCGCAGTGCCGTGTTCGCGGTCCGCGCCGGGCCATAGCGGCCCGACCGGCGCTCCCGCCGCGTTGACGGACCGCAGACATTGTGCAACACTCCGGCCGTGGAAGGCCAGGCGCGATACAAGATCCGCCTCCATGACGGTCGCGAGTTCGGCCCGGCGGACATGGACCTGATCATGGTCTGGGCGCGGCAGGGACGGGTGCCCAAGGAGGCGCTGCTCGTGCCGGAGGACGGCTCCCCCGTACAGTCGGTGCTCTTCCCCCCGCAACTGGCGGCCATCCTCCAGGCCCCGCCCACGGTCTCCACCGGGCTGCCCCAACCCAAGCCGCCCGCCGGCGGAGACGAAACGGTGGCGACGATCGTGCCGTATCGCAATCCGCCGGCCCTTTTGGCCTATTACCTCGGCGTCTTCTCGATCCTGCCGCTTCTCGGAATACCCGCCTTCATTCTCGGCATCATCGGCCTGCGCCGACATGCCGCAAACCCACAGATCAAGGGCGCGGCCCACGCCTGGATCGGCATCATCCTCGGAGGCTTCTTCACCCTCCTCTGGACCGCGGCCGTGATCCTGATCATCCTCGCGGCGTCCACCGCATAATGAAACGCGCCGGCTCCTCCGGCTCCCCCGGTTCCCCCCAGGCTCCCGACAACCACCTGCCCCGGAACATGTCCAAGAGGCGGAGATCGGCCAATGGACGGACCCCACCCAGACCAGCGCTTCGATCCGGCTTCGATCACCCGGCCGGACCCGGCCCTGCTCACCTACTACACCATCACCGCCCTGCTTACGCTGGTGGGCTTTCCCTTCGTCTTCCTGCCGCTGTACTTCAAGTACCACACGCTGAAGTACGCCTTCGACGACAAGGGCGTGTCCATGTCCTGGGGCATCCTCTTCCACCGGCAGATCTACCTCACCTACCGCCGCATCCAGGACATCCACGTCTCCCGCAACTTCATTCAGCGCTGGTTCGGCCTCGCCTCCGTGGCCGTCCAGACCGCCTCCGGCTCCTCCGGCGCGGAGATGAGCATCGAGGGCATCCGCAATCCCGAGGCGCTGCGCGATTACCTCTATTCGCAGATGCGCGGCGCCAAGGACGGCGCTGAGGATGCCGATGCCGATGCGCCCGGCGCCGGTGATGAAGCGCTCGCCCTGCTGAAGGAGATCCGTGATGCGCTGCACCGCCTCGCTCCGCAGCACGACCGCGAGGAGGGCGCATCATGAACGGCTCGAATCTTCCCCCCGAGACCGCCGGCCGGACCGAGCGCGCCGCCCAGTGGCTCTACACGGGCCTGTGGCGCGTCCTCGTGGACTGGTTCCGGGTGCCGCAGCAGCCGCCGACCCTGCCGGTCAGAACGGCAGATCATCTCGAATCCTTCAAGCCCGCATTCGCGTTCCTCCGGTACCTGAAGCTGTGGTTCTGGATCGTCTGCCTGCTCATCGACATCGGCCTCACCGTCGGCTACCTCGCCGCCGCCATCGCCCTCTTCGTCGCGGGCTTCTGGTGGATCGCCCTGCTGCTGCTGCCCATCGCACTGGCGATCATCATCGTGCCCGACATCTTCGCCTTCATCGCCGTACATCTCCGCTATGACACGACGTGGTACGTGATGACCGACCGCAGCCTGCGCATCCGCCGGGGCATCTGGACCATTCACGAGACGACGATCACGTTTGAGAACGTGCAGAACATCAAGGTGCAGCAAGGCCCGGTGCAGCGGGCGTTCGGCATCTCGAACCTCATCATCGAGACGGCGGGCGCCGGCGGAGGCGGCGACTCCTCCAAGCAGGGGCCCAACGTTGCCAACCGCGGCATCATCGAGGGCATCGCCGACGCCGATCGCCTGCGCGACCTGATCCTCCCCCGCCTGCGGCAGAGCCGCACCGCCGGGCTGGGCGACGAGGACGAGGAGGCCCCCCGCGGCGCCGCCTGGACGCCCGACCATCTCGCCGTCCTCCGCGAGATCCGCGCCGAACTCGCCACGATGAGCGGATGAGTGAAACGCGGAGGGCCGCGGGCGATCCGTATTGAAACACGGAGAACCACGGAGAGAGGATTGGATTCAGTCATCGTGCAGATGTTCGGGAACGCGATGAAGGTCGTAGAAGGAGATCGCAAGGCAGATCATCGAGGCTTCGATGTGTGCGCATTCTCAAGTCGATCGGCGATGACACATTCCTTCCTCTTTCTTCCCGCTCCGTGGCCCTCCGTGGCCCTCCGTGTTGATACATTCTTCACGGCAGGCGACGACCCATGAAGCAATACCTCGATCTCCTTCGACACGTTCTCGAACACGGCGTCGACAAGGACGACCGCACCGGGACGGGCACGAAGAGCGTCTTCGGCTACCAGATGCGCTTCGACCTGGCCACGGGCTTCCCCTGCCTGACCACCAAGAAGCTCCATCTGCGCTCCATCATCCACGAACTGCTCTGGTTCCTGAGAGGCGAGACCAGCACCGCCTACCTCCACGAGCACGGCGTGACCATCTGGGATGAGTGGGCCGATGAAGATGGCGACCTCGGACCCATCTACGGCCGGCAATGGCGCTCCTGGCCGGCCGCCGCCCCCGGAAGCGGCACATCCGGAAGCAACGGCGATTCCTCTGCTTCCGGGGGCGGGGGCATCGATCAGATCAGCAATGTCATCGCCGAGATCAAGGCGAACCCGACTTCGCGCCGGCTGATCGTCAGCGCGTGGAACGTCGCCGAGCTTGATCGTATGCGGCTCCTGCCCTGCCACGTCATCTTCCAGTTCTATGTCGCGGGCGGGAAGCTGAGCTGTCAGATGTATCAGCGCTCCGCGGACATCTTTCTCGGCGTGCCGTTCAACATCGCCTCCTACAGCCTGCTGACGATGATGGTCGCGCAGGTGACGAACCTTCAGGTGGGTGAGTTCATCCACACGTTCGGCGATGCCCACCTGTACAACAATCATCTCGAGCAGGCGCGCACGCAGCTTGCACGCGATCCCCGCCCCCTGCCGACGATGCGGCTGAACCCGAAGGTGAAGTCCATCTTCGAGTTCGTCTACGAGGATTTCGAGCTCGTCAACTACGACCCGCACCCGCACATCCCCGCGCCGGTTGCGGTGTAGCGCCAGCGCCACACCCACGCCGGGGCGCAGCGAAGCGCAGCCCCGGGTCACGCGCGCTGACACGCGGCCCCCTCCGTCCCGACGCGACCCGGGCCTGCGCTGCGCTTCGACCCGGCGTGAGCGCGAGCGCCCTGCGCCCATCACAAAAGAGGGACGGTTCCTATTTTGAGATCCCACCCCGTGGTGGTATAGCGCGCCGCGCTGTTGTCTCACCCCAGTTGGCCAGGAGCAGGAGGAGGTCGGCGGTGTCGGTGTCGCCGTCGCCGTCCACGTCCCCGATGCAGTCGGGGCCGGCGCAACCCCAGTCGGCCAGAAGCAGGAGGAGATCGGCGGTGTCCACATCGCCGTCGCCGTCGAGGTCGCCGTCCATCGTCACCGGAGTGGCGAGGTAGGCATAGCGCTCATCGCCGATGCCCGCCAGGCCCACGATCTGGCCGTGGTCATTGATGTCCCAGGCGTAATAGAGAAAGACACCCGGCGCATTGACGACCAGATCGTGCAGCTCGTACACCTCGTCTTCGTGCCACAGAAGGGCGACCACGATATCCCAGGTCACGCGCGACCAGCCGGCGATATCGCGCGCCTCGTTTATGGCGAAGGGATTGGCGTTCTCCGAGGGCGAATACTCGGGCAGGTAGACCAGCCGCCCGTCGAGCCACATCACGGGCAAGGCGACTTCCTCGTAGTTGTCGCCCACCGTACCCACGATGACGCCCGCCTGGTTGATGGCGTACGCCACGCTGTTGGGCTGCTCGGCCGGATGCTCCAGCTCGTTGATCTCGCCGTCGATCCAGGTGACGGCCCGTCCCTGCATCGCGGGGTTGACGGCCATGCCCACGACGATGCCGTCGTTGTTGATCTCGTAGGCGGCGCTGTTGGCCCCGCCGAGCGTGCCGAGGTTGGTCATCTCGCCGCCCGCCCAGAGGAAGGCCTGCCAGTAGGCCAAGGGCAGTTCGGTCTGGGCGTGGCCGACCACGTGGTTCGACTCGTTGATGCCCATGGCGACGATGCTCGGCCCGCCGAACGTTGGGAGGTCGTAGTACTGGCCGTCGATCCAGACAAGCGTGCGCCAGTGCTGCTCCTCATCGCCGCCGAAGCCGACGACGCTGCCCTGCTCGCTGATGCGCCGCGTTTCGATCTTGTTGCCGCCGAAGTTCCCCAGATCGATGAGCTGCCCGTCGGCCAGAACCCAGGCGCGGTACGGCTCACCCGGCGCGTGGGAGTAACCGGCAATGTGGCCCTGGTTATTGATCGACGTCGCCGAAGCGAGGCTGTCGCCCGGGAATGTCTCCAACAGCGTCAGCTCATACTCCGGCGTGTGGCCGGCACACGTCACGGCCAGGGCGAGGCAGCCGAGCACGCACGCCACCCGCGTGGTGCAAACAGTCAGCCGGGCCGGCTTGGGTTGAGTTGTCATGGGGCGCTCCTTTTGCTCAGCACCGCTCAAACCATCGGAACCCCACTGAGATACGCGGATGCCAATCGCTTGGATGCGCAGGAGGAACCCGATGGTCAACAACTCCCTGGGGACTGCTCATGAGGTTTCACCGTATGCGGGCCGGCGGCTGCCCGGGACAACGGCCGCCAAAGAGCCGACGGGCGGCGTTCCGGCCCTTCCCGCGCCGCGGCCACCCGCGGGAATCTGCCGCCCCCGCTGCGAATCGGCGGCGCAGCGGTGGCCGGCAGCGGAGCCGTGGCAGGGGCCTGTCCCCCGCCCTTCGGCGGCGGGCGCGCCGTGCCGCAAGAAACGACTCCCGACCTTCTTTGAATCAGAATGCTCGATTGGAAGGACAGGCGATCGGGGTAAACGAGGCAAAATGGGCAAGGGTACCGCCCTGGTGGAGCGGGCCACCCACGCAAACAGGGCCGCGGCGAGGTGCCGATCCGCCGCCGGGCCATCGGATCGGGACCAGCGGCGGCGCGCGGAGCGCAGGAGTGGCCGGAACGGACACGCCGACGGCCTCCGGCAGGGCTCGGCCGCGCGGATCGACGTGCTTTCGCGCTTCGCGGATGATTCGGTGTAGGATTGCCTGGAGCTGGGGGCAGGAGAATCTTCGGTGCTCATCCTCCAGGTGCTGAAGGGACCGGATCGCGGCAAGAAGTTCGAGCTTCCGGCCCACGAGCCGCAGCTCATCGGCCGCTCCAGCGAGTCCCTGCCCATCACCGACAATACTGTCAGCCGTCGCCACGCGGAGCTGACGCCCGATGACGGCCGGTGGTTCCTGCGCGACCTGGACTCCTCCAATGGCACGTTCGTCAACGGCCAGCAGATCACCGACCGGGTCAAGCTCACCCCGGGCGATCAGATCCGTTGCGGCTCAACGCTCTTCATCTTCACGATGACGCCGGAGGAGGGTCGCCGGGCGACGGCTATCCGCTTCCTGGAGCCCGACGCCCTGGATGTCACCGTGGAGGGGACGGCCGATCCGAACGCCGAATCGATGATCCTGGCCGCGCCCGACCCCCTCCGGGCGGCCCACGACCATCTGCGGGTGATCTACGACCTGACGGCCCTGACGGCGTCGACGATCCACCGCGACGAACTGCTGGAGCGGGTGATGGACCTCATTTTCAACGAGTTCCAGCCCGATCGCGGCTTCATGCTCATGGGCGAGGACCCCACCGGCCCGCTGGATGCGGCGGTCGTCCGTTACCGCGTCCGGCCCCGGACGGTGGACGAGGGGCGCATCCCCGTCAGCCGCACGATCATCCAGCACACCCTGGAGAAGGGCCAGGGCATCCTCTCCACCAACGCGATGTCCGACAGCCGCTTCCGCTCGGGCGATTCGGTGCAGGACTACGGCATCCGCTCGGCGATCTGCGTGCCCATCGCCGCTGGCCGACGGACGTTCGGGGTGATCCACATCGATTCCCAGATGGCCAATTTCACCTTCACCGGCGAGCAGCTTCAACTGCTGAACGCGGTGGGCCAGCACACGGGGCTCGCTCTGCTCAGCACCGAGTTGGTGCAGTCGCGAATGCAGACCGAACGGCTGGCGGCGATGGGGCAGACGGTCGCCTCCCTCAGCCATTCCATCAAGAACATCCTCCAGGGCCTGCGCGGCGGGGCGGACGCGGTGGAACTGGCTTTGAACAAGCGCGATCTGAAACTGGCCCGGGAGGGTTGGCCCATCCTGGGCCGCAATCTCGACCGTATTTACACGCTGACGCTGAACATGCTGGCCTATTCCCGCCGGAGCAGCCTGGAAGTGGAGCTTTCGGACCTGCACGCCCTGATCAACGAGGCGGCGGAGCTGATCGGGCGGTACTGCGATCGCCGGCAGGCGGGACTGCTGCTGGACCTGGCCGAGGACATGCCCCCGATCCCGCTCGATCCGGGGGGGATGCATCAGGCTCTGATGAACGTGCTCATCAACGCGGTGGAGGCGGTCCCGCCAAAAAAGGGCGTGATCACCATCAAGACGCAGTACGCCGCGGACAAGCATGAGGCGAGGATCGTCGTCTCCGATAACGGTCCGGGCATCGATCCGGCCGAGCAGGACGCCGTCTTCGAGGCTTTCACCTCCACCAAGGGCCATCGCGGCACCGGGCTGGGGCTGGCCGTGACGAAGAAGATCGTCCAGGAGCACGGCGGGGCCATCGAGCTTGAATCGGCGCTCGGGGAGGGCAGCACCGTCACGATCACCCTGCCCAGCGACCGGGGCGAGATCGATGCCAGCGACACCCGCTTCCCCAGACCATTGCCGACCGATCGGCTGGAAGAAGACTTCTGACGGCCCGGTATCTGGCCGATAAACGCGGCGACCGCGTGCCTTGCCGCGCCGGTCGGGGGGCGTATGATGCGGCATTCCGATCAAAGGACCTTGGCCATATGACCTATCCCGGCATGTACAGCCCCTTGTTGGCTTCTCCAGGCGAGCAGGCCATCGATCCCGCCACGCGGCTCTGCTCGATTCCGCACGGCGTGACGCTCCCCGAGCCGCGGGCGGCGATCCAATATCAGCGCACCCGCGAGATGACCATCGATGAGATCATGCTCGAGAACCGGGTGGTCTTCCTCGTGGGTGAGATCAATCACATCACCGCGGCGCGGGTGATGATGCAGATGCTCTACCTGGAGGATCAGAAGCGCGGCCAGGAGATCAACCTCTACATCAACAGTCCCGGCGGGGCGGTGGACGACACGCTGGCCCTTTACGACACGATGCAGTTCATCTCCTCCAAGGTGGCCACCTACTGCATCGGCCGGGCCTACAGCGGCGGGGCGGTCCTGCTCTGCGCCGGCACGCACGGCCGGAGGCATATCCTGCCCCACGCCAAGGTCATGATCCACCAGCCCTACGGCGGCGTGACCGGCCAGACCACCGATGTCCAGATCCAGGCCGAACAGATCATCAAGGCCAAGAAGACGCTCAACGAGATCATCGCCCATCACACCGGCAAGCCCGCCGAACAGGTGGCCAAGGACGGAGAACGCGACCGGTTCTTCTCGGCCTACGAGGCCAAGGAGTACGGCCTGGTTGACGAGGTCTTCTCCCCGGACAAGAGCAAGGAGGAGAAGGCCGACAAGAGCTGACTTCTCCGCGACGCGGACCTTCCCGGGCCGCCGACGGCAGACTCGTCAGACCCGGCCTCCGACTCACCATCCCGCCCATCGTTCCCCGCTGCGTGCCGTTTGCCCCTCATTCACCTCATTTGAGCCCATCGCCCATGTCCACGCTCGTTCCCATCGTCATTGAAAAGACCGGCCGGGGCGAACGCTCCTACGACATCTTCTCCCGGCTGCTTAACGACCGGATCGTCTTCCTCGGCGGAGATCTTCACGACGAAGACGCCAACCTGATCGTCGCGCAGCTCCTGTTCCTGGCCAACGAAGATCCCAAGGCCGACATCAGCCTCTACATCAACAGCCCCGGCGGCTCGGTGACCGCCGGACTGGGCATCATCGACACCATGCGATTCGTCCCCTGCGACGTGGCGACCTTCATCATCGGCCAGGCCGCGTCGATGGGCTCCCTCATCGCCTCCTCCGGGGCCAAGAGCAAGCGCTATTGCCTGTCCTATGCCCGCAACCTCATGCACCAGCCCCAGCTCACGGGCATCATGGAGGGGCAGGCCACCGACATCGAGATCGAGGCGCGCGAGATGCTTCGCCTTCGCGACATTGTCTACGAGATCTACGTCGACAACACCGGCCAGACCCTCGAGCGCATCACCGAGGACTGTGAGCGCAACAAGTGGCTCGGGGCCGACGAGATGATCGAATACGGCCTCGTGGACAAGATCCTGCAAAGCCTGCCGATCTCCAACGCGGAAAAGAAGGCCGAAGAATGACCCGATCAGGGTGATCGCCGCTCGCGGAAGCACCCTGATTGTCTACACTGATCGCATGCCGGCGCCCCT
>Ga0272441_10007750_pt1 | contig 17328 bp, 14 predicted proteins | sample SSMProp6N_FD_193582 | JGI IMG/M metagenome (GOLD analysis project Ga0272441, IMG submission 193582) | Marine sediment archaeal communities from Little Sippewissett salt marsh, Falmouth, MA, United States - SSM-Prop-6N | ecosystem: Environmental > Aquatic > Marine > Wetlands > Sediment ...
TCAAGGTATTCTTTTGCAAGCAAAGGGCCGTTGTCAAAATAACTCAACCGTGCCACATCCTGCAAAGTGCTTAATTTAATTGAATTCCTGACGTATTCTGTTTTTAAAGGATTATTTCGGGCAATAGACTGCACACGAATACACCAGGCTGTAAGGGCAAATAGGTCCATCTTGGAATTAAACCTGCCTCTTTTTCCCTGACGGAAACAGAGCTTCGAAACCGCGTCCAGACCACCTGCCTGTTCAATAAAACCACGTACCAACTCTTCGGCCTTTCCCCTCAGGTCATCCAGCGTGGGAATCCAGCTGCGCCTTGCCATTTCAACTAGTGGGAATTTCGACCACTCCATGTCTTGAATCTGAACCGGGAAATCAGCGCCGGGCTCCTTGAGCAGTACCTCGGCGGAAATACCCAAGTTTTTGTTCAGAGATCTCATCATTGCCAAGGTAAGAGGTCGTTTGCCATTTAGAACTTCAGAGACCTTCCCCTTGGTACCGATATACGGAATCATGTCTTTTTGAACCAATCCCATCTGTTCCATACGAAATTTTATCGCATCAATAGGATTGGGCGGGTCAATTGGAAAGTGCCGTTCTTCATACATTTCCACAAGTACTGTCAGCAGCTCCAACTCATCCATTTCAGCGGTACCGGTTTTGGCCTCCATAAGTTGTTCAATGCGTGATAGAGCCGTGTCGTAGTCTTTGTCATTTTTTATAAGGCGGTTGATCATTCAGATCACCCTCGCATCTATTTCATCGTATTCGCGGTGCGTTCCAATAAAGCGCACAAATACCGTTTTCGATTCGTAGTTGATTCTGACAATCAATCGATACTTATTGCCGGCGATATCGAAAACGACCCGATTCTTCTTAAGAATACTTGCAGATCCATACAGAGCTTTTATTTCTGCCGGAGATGCCCACTGAGCATGTTTTGCCTCATAATACCACGCTTCCAAAGCTCCCTTGGCATCCTCATGCCCTGGCTGTTGATAAAATTCAACCAAGGTTTTTCGTTTGATTACATGCATAGTATATGCGGTTCCCTTAATATGGTCAAGAAAAAAGTTCCCTAAATGGGAACTTTTAGAGTATTTGTTGGGCCTGACATTTAAAACCGATACACGATCCCCACGGAGGTGTTGAGCATCTGGTAGCTGTTCACCGCCCCCAGATCCGCATCCCGCTGATCCCCGTCGATATTCCACATGTGCTGATACTCGGCGGTCAGGCGGATGCCGGGGCGCAGTCCGAAGAAGTAGCGCAGATCCAGCCGCGCCCGCGGCCCGGCCAGCAGAGTGTGGGCATAGCTGTCGACCAGGGACTCGCCCAGATAGAAAGATACACCCGTGGCCACGAATTCCATCTCCCATTTGGGCGACAGATAGGACAGCAGGATCGCCGGAAAAACGTCGAGCCGCGTGGGATAGGCTGAGAGAGAATGGAATCCGCCGCCGCCGAAAAAGATGTTGGTAAACGCATGCAGGCCGAAGCCCACGGAAAGCTTTTCCGAGGGCCACGCCTTGTAGTACACCCCGACCCGGTAGGCGAAGACCGGAGTAACCCCCCCGCTACCGCTGTCGGTGATGTGCGTCTGCAGCCCGAGGTCGAGGAAGTACGATCGCCCAGTTAGCAGGTAGGAGATATCCATGCCCCAGAATCCCTGCCCGATCCCGGCAACAGCCTCAGCCATCTCCACCGGATCGAAATAGGCGGGATCGTCATAGTCCCGCCTCCTCACGTACTGGAAGCTCCCCCCCGCAGCGATCTCCGAGTAGATCGGATACCGGAACTCTTCGACCGCGGTCCTGCGGGCGTCGAACAAGGAGGTGACGTAGGGAAATAGGAAGGTGGTGACCAAACCCGCCACGTAGGCGCTCGTGTAGGCGGAGGCGTTGGGCAGCGTGTAGCTCTCTCCCAGATACCCGGACGCGAAGAACATGGCGGTGTTCAGACCGCCGACCGTCAATATGAGAGGAACGAACGGCACCAGTTCCGGATAGCCGTTGTAGGCGAAGCCCGCCCCCGGAACGATCGAGCGCCGCAGCGCCTCGGCCGGATCCGTCGGTCGGCGCGGGATCTTTCCGAGCATGAGGATGTCTTCGATCGCGGGGCTCTCCGGCTCCAGCTCCCGGTCCACGGTGGCGGTGCGCCCCTGCACCAGGGTGATTCTGCCTGCGTAGGCCCTGTATCCCTCGGTTCGGATCTCCAGCCGGTAGGTGCCCGGCTCCAGGTTCGCCTGCTTGACCGGGGTGACGCCGATGAACTGGGAATCCAGGTACACCCTGGCGTTCTCCGGGAGGGAACGCACCAGGACCGAGGCTGTGTTCCTTTCCTGCTCCAGCTCCACGCTTCCCTTCTGTACGAACATCCCGGGTTCTATCTCCGAGGTTTTTTCCGCCACCCGGCAGCGGCTTCCCTCCCGGGCCGTTTTTTCGACCACCAGGTTGGCGATCGCCGTCTCCTCCCGCATGATCACCTGCCCGGCATCGTCGGTAACCGCGGAGATCCGGTACACCCCGAGGGTATCCCCCTCCGCGATGCCGAGGATCTCTCCCAGTGTGGTGTATACAACACCTTCCTCGAGTTTGGCCACCTGACCGGTGACCGAAATTCGCTCGGACAGGCGCTGGACCAGGCGGGCGACCGCGGGGCGGATGTCCCGATCCGAGGAGATATCCACACTCCCGGTGGCTTCCACCGCGCCGCGCTCCACGTCCACCAGGCGGAGGGACAGCATGTAGGAGACGTACTCGCTCTGATATTTGCCGATCGAGCCGAACACGACCTTCTGCACGTTGAGAATCCCCCCTGCCCGCACCGCGCTCTCGGCGCTGGTGATGCCGGCCACCTGCAGCTCCTGCTCCTCCAGCAGAGCATCGAGCCTGTCCCGCTCCACCAGCTGAAACATTGGTATTTGGGCGAATTCCTCCTGCACGATCTGTTCCACGATTCTAGCCGTGTCCCCGGATACGCCGATTGCTTCCACCGCGGTCACGGCCAGACTGATCTGCTGCGCCGGTACGAAGGCGACAATTCCAATACAGATGATGACGACGAAGGCGAGTCTCTTCATGGTGCACCTCTCCCGCTTCCTGTTGGACAGTGGTCCTACAGGGTTGATGTGCTTTCATCGTTGCACATTTTGGGATTCTGTCAATCAAATATTTGGGCGTTGAGCAGGTGAAACAGGCGGAGCGGATCTCACTCGCCGGCGCGGATGATCTCCTCCCAGTCGTACACGGCCCGGGTCCTCTGACCCGGCTCCACGATCAGGAACTCCTCCTCGTCCCAGGAGCCCTCCACCAGCCGGCAGATCAGCCGGATGTCCCCCTCGACTCGGATAAACTCGCGCCCCTCCTTCTCAGCCGATTCGCGGCAGAGGCAAGCGTACTCCTCCCGGGATGTTTCGGGCACGTCGATGTAGATGACCTTGTCGTCCGTGTTGGCGTCCCGGGACAGGGTCAGGGTCTCCATGATGTATTTCGCATTTTCCTCGCCGTACTGAGCCACGTAATCCTGGTAACTCCTGTCCAGGCCGAGCAGCCGTCCGGTATCCCCGTCGTGGAGATACGAGTCCCCCCGCTCCATGTAGCCGGCGGAGCTGAAGGGCCGGCTGGGGTTGTCGGCAAACAGCTCTCGGAAACGACTGCGGGAGCCCAGGTAGATCGTGCAGCAGTCATGGGCCCGGGGCAGAACCAACCGGGTGGAGCGGGCCTCCAGCTGAACCGTGGCGTTGCCGCACAGCCCGTAGGCCAGCAGCACGGCGTCGTAGGGCTTTTCGCTCTCCGCGGCTTTATCGATCTTCTCCTGCAGCACGAGGCGCAGGCGATCGCTGTCCTCGTGTTGTCCTTTTTCGGTGAACTCCACGTCCACGGTGTGGGGGCTGCGGGCGATGCAGTAGCCGACCTCCCGGGTCAAAACGTCGCAGGCGATGAGCTTGAAATACATTACTGGTCCTCTCAGGTTCTATAGATACCCGTTTTTTGCACACGTGGCAAGCGCATCAGATGCCAGCCGGGGCAACAACACAGCAAGCCCATTAGACACCAACCTGCACAACAACCTTGACCCACGGACCAGGCGGGCATAAACTTTTCCATTATGAAGATCTACCACGGCAGCATCCTGAGCTGCGATCGGCAAAACCACGTGTACGAGTATCTCGTGGAACGAGACGGCCGCATCCTCCACGTCGGAGATGAGCTGCCCCCGGAGTTGGCCCGAGGGGGAGAACGGGTCGAGCTGGGCTCACGGGCACTGCTGCCCTCCTTCGGGGACGCTCATCTGCACTTTTCCAACTGGGCCCTGATCGCCACGGTCTTCTTCGATCCCCGGGAGGCGGAGGATTTCGAGGAGATCGGACAGATGATCCGGGATTTTTCGCGGAGAGAACGAAATCTCAAGATCCTGCCCGGCTTCGGACTATCCCCCCACAGCCTGGCCGAAAAGCGGCTGATCACCCGGGAGGAGCTGGACCGGTTCGAAAGCGACCGTCCGCTGTACCTGTTCTGCTACGACGGCCACTCCGCGGTGTTCAACAGCAGGATGCTCGAGATGTTCCCGGAAACTGTCAAACAGACCCGCGGCTTCGACGGGGCCGACGGTCACCTGTTCCACGAAGCCTACTTCGCGGCCACGGACCAGGTCACCAACACGATCCCGCCGCTCAAGCTGGTGAAGAGCATCATCAACGGCTACGACGTGCTGGCTGAAAAGGGCATTGGCATGATCCACCCGGTGGAGGGGATCGGCTTTCCCAGGGACCTGGACGTGGGCATGGTGAGCTTCATCGCCAAAGCCCGGGCCCGGAAAAACAAATACAGCACCCGTCTGTTCTTTCAGACCATGGATGTGGACAAGGTGCTGCGGCGCGGGCTGCCGCGCATCGGCGGCTGCTTTGCCACGGCCCTGGACGGATGCTTCGGTCGCTGCGACGCCGCCCTCAAACGACCCTACTCCCATGATCGGGAAAACAAGGGAATCCTCTTCTATTCCGACGAGGAGGTGATCGAGTTCGCCAAGGCAGCCAACCGGGCGGAGTTGCAGATCGAGTTCCACACAGTCGGGGATGCGGCCACGGATCAGGCTCTGAAAGCCCTGGAGGCGGCGCTGCAGGACTATCCTCGGGAGGATCCCCGGCATACGATCATCCACGCCTGCCTGCCCTCTGCGAAAAACCTGGATACATGTGCCGAGTTGGGCATCGGCATCACCCTGCAGCCGGGATTCATCAACAGCCCCCTGGAACCGCCGGAGTATCTTTACAAGATCCTGGGCAAGCGTGCAGAGAGGAACTCCCCATATCGCACCATGGTGGACAGGGGCATCCACGTGAGCGGCGGCTCAGATGCCCCGGTCATAGCCCCGGATCCGATCGCCGGCCTGTTCGGCGCCTGCAACCACCCCTACGATCCGGCCCAGTCCCTCACTATCCCCGAGGCTCTGCGCATGTTTACCGCCGAGGTAGCCTGGACGAGCTTCGACGAACAGGAACGGGGAACCTTAGAGAAGGGCAAGATCTCCGACATGGTTGTACTGAACCGCAATCCCCTGGAGATGAAGCCGGAGCAGCTGCGCGACCTGGAGGTGGAACAGCTGTACCTCTCCGGCGAACCCTACAAATCCGGCATGGGACTCCCGGGCATGCTCTGGAACTCCCTGACCGCCGGCAAGGTCAGGATTTAGCCGCCGGGAAAATTTGCTCTCGAAACAATCATATAATACAATGTAAGAGTCTCCCACTGCTGTACCAGGCTATAAGGTCATCGGGTGTCAGGGAAGTGGGAATGAAGATAGCCTTCCTTATCTGCCTCTGCATTTTACTATCAGTAGTATCTGTCCAGGCTGAGCGTCAGTTTCTGGAGGTTGTTACGCTCAAAGACGGGAGCGTGCTCAGAGGTCTTGTTCTGGAATTTGTGCCGGAGCACCTGGTAATTCTCGAAACCCGTCCCGACGAAAGCTGTACCCTCGAGTTGGCTGATGTCCTCAGCATAGAAAAAAGCTCCGATCCCGAGGATCTGGTCGAGATCGACTATATCGATGTTTTATACCTGCTCGATGGTGTGATCTTTCATGGCATGATCGTGAAGCGCATTCCCGGCCGCGTGTTGACCTTGGAACTGAAAAACGGATCGCTGTTGAGCCTTGACGAGAACGAGGTCTGGAAGATGGTTCGGCAGAGGATCATGGTGGCTGGCGTGCCGGTTCATGACCGTGAACGGCTCGAGTCCGCCCGCTTAGAGTTGCGGATAGAACTGGTCGAGCAAAGGATACGGGAAAGCCGAAACACCGCAGCGCAAGATAACCTTGAACAGGAAATTGCCCGGCTGAAAGAAGAGCTCCCGGGGAAGGGGGAGCTGGACCCGCAGGAACTAGAGGAGCTGAAGTTGATCGGTACCGCCCTCAGGCAGAAGATCGATCAGCTGGTCAAGCTGGCTGGGCAGCCGACCGGCGGGGAAGAGATCTCACTTCTACCGGGAGCCGATGATGCGGTTCGTTCAGATCTACAGATGCTTGTCGATAGCCAGAACTGGCAGAGAGGCTCTAAACGAGATCTCATGGAAGAGCTGGCCTCAGAGCTGTCGGATGACCAGCGAGAAGAGTTGTATGAAAAGCATAGGAAAGGGAATCCGAAGAAGGCCATGTACATTAACGCACTCTCCCTGGTCGGCGCGGGCAGCTTGATCCAGCGTAACTATCGGGGAGCATTGGTTCAGAACAGCCTGCTGCTCGGCGGCCTGGTCCTGTTCGCATCGGGTTTCGAAATAGTGCCCGAACCGGCAAGAACCTATGGGGTCGGCATTAGATTGAACGTATTCGCCTATGTCGGTATCGGATTGGCCGCAGCATCCTATATATACTCGCTTATCGAACCTTCCTGCTTCGCTCGGCGTTACAACCAGGAATTGGCCTCATCCCTCGGAATTGAAGGTCAAGGGGAACCATGATACGGACCGTTATTCTCCTATTGATCCTCCCGGCGGTCTGCCTCTCTCCGCAGGATTGCATTTTGGATGTATTGGAGTTGGCCGATGGCCGAGAACTGCAGGGGATCATCGTGGAACGAGTTCCGGGACGGTCGATCATGCTGGAGGCCGAGGACGGCACCTGCACATTCATCGAACAACAGGAAATCATCAGCATCACGAGCGAGAAACTGAAGGGCAAAGATTGCCATGAGTACCGCGATGTGGTCTTTCTCAAGGATGGGGTGATTTTCAACGGGACCATTCTCGAGCAGCAGTTTGGCGTATCTCTTTCCTTGCTCACCCGCAACAGCCTGCACCTGGTGTTTCAGGAAGAAGAGATCTGGAAACTGGGTCGGCAGAGGATAACTGAAGCACGGCCCGTACCCAAGGAACAGAATAAGATTGAAGGTTGGAAGACGGACCTTCAAATCAGCCTGGTTTCAAGCTCCCTGCAGAAGCGGAGAGAACAGGGAAAAGATGCCGGGAATGAGGAAAGGAAAGGTCTACAGGAGGAGGTGGAGCGCCTGCAGCAGGAACTCGAACAACTAGAACGGGAACAGGAGCTGGCCGCAGGCCGCCAGCGTAGTGACGAACTCCAGGAGGAGTTGAACGCCCTGCTGGAGGAATTGCTCACCCGGGCGGGCCTTCCGGAAACCGAGCTTTCGGAATATCCGGTTCCACCGGAAACGCTGGAGAACGCGAACGGGAGTGCAGAGACAGAGATCGAAACGACGCTGGCTTCGATTCGAGGATTGCTTTGGGAGTTGGAGTCGAGGGCGGATTTCGGAATGGAGGGATCAGGCCCGTGCCCCGGACGACCTCCTGAGGAGATCCAGAACGAAATCGAGGGATGCCTGGCTGAAATGGCCGGATTGGCTCAGGCGGACGGTAGAAGTATGCAAAGCCAGCCTGTTCTAGCGAATCAGGCAGACAAGACTCTGGCCGCCCAAATCCACCTCAACGAGCTTCTTCAGGACAAAGGGTGGCGTACCGCAGAGGATCGGATTCATGTCGATAGGCTGGCGGCCACCCTGTCCGATGAGGAGCGTCGTTTTCTGTACAGCATCAACAAACGCTCGGATCAGCTCAAAGGAGTGGGATTGAACCTGGTTCCTCTGTTGAACATAGGAAGCTGGCTCCAGGGTGACTGGATAGGTGCTCTGGTCAGCTACGCGATCACCGGCGGCGGTATATATCTGCTGGTCGCACACGGTTTGGATTACGGAAAGACCGCTTCTGACGAGTACGGACCGTACGTCTATGCGGGATTGAATGCACTTGGCTACACGGGTCTGGGTATGATCGGCGTTTCCTGGGCCTTCTCCCTGGCAGAACCGGTGCTCTTCGTCAGGCGCTGGAACGGGCGGCTGGCCGAGACCCTGCAGCTGGAGCGCTGATTCCCTACGGATATGGGTACTCGATCTCAATCTCCACGATATCAATGAATTCGTAGTATTCGGGGAGAGGGGTTCCGGTTCCGTATAACAGATCTCCAGGAGGATCGCCCAGGACGGTGTTTCCGTTTCCCGAGATGGCGTCGTGTGCCCTACCGTAGTTGGCCGTGTAATAGGTGCCGTATATCTCCCAGGTATAACCGGCATCCCATCCGGCGGGAGACCAGAGGCTGAAGGGCCTGAGGATAATGGAGTCGCCCTCTATGTAGGCGGCTGTTTCATACCAAATCCCCGATTCTGGATAGGGAAGAACGTCGGTGTCATGCAAGCAGGTTTCAATGACAGAATCGGTAGTTGGAAGTCCCCTTTTCTTATAATAGAAATTAATCCGAATATCATTACCTGAATCGCCAGTGGCGCCGTTGTTATCCGTGTCAATTACTACAAACCAATTATACTCGGATTCGCCGGTCGGGACGTGCGCGTGGTTGAAGGTGAGCTCCTCCGGAAGATTGGCCAGGGTGATCCTGATAAAGACATCCCCCATGTACTGGCGGTACTGGATGAGATCGAACAGTCCGCAGCTCGGTAACCCAAGCACGATTAGCGCGGCTGCAAGGACAACGAAGATCCAGGCTTTCAAAGTCTGCCTCCCCCCTCCTCCAATACCTAGTATAGGTGATTGTCGCCACAGATTCCAACGAGCAAGATGGCCCGTCGGTATAGGTCGAGCAGATGTGGTGAGGATTCAACGCCCAGGGAACAAACAAATGTTTGAAGGATCGACGGAGAACGTTACCGTCCCATCGCCTGACAATGGCTTCTGCTGGGCGAGATCCAGAGTCAGGTGTTCGCCCTGGGCTTCCACCTCTACCAGCTGGTGGCTGCCCAGATACTCCTTGCGCACCACCCGCCCGCTGATCCGGTTGGAACTGCAGGTCTTTCCTGATTCTTGTGGATCCACAGAGCAATGTTCGGGCCTGAAGAACACGGTCACCTCCCGGCCCACAGCAGGCAGCGCATGGTGTGAATGGGCCGGTTGTCCCGGGGCGGGCATATCCGGCATGGCCGCCTCCACCGGCTCGTCCGGCCAGCGGACCCGCAGCGTACCTACCGGTGTTTCCACCGCCGCCATCTGCCCATCCGAGCTGCCGAGCCGCCGAACCAGCCGTCCCGGGAGAAGATTCGCCTGGCCGAGGAAGGTGCCGACGAACAGGTTGGCCGGACGGTTGTAGACGCGCTCGGGCGTGTCGATCTGCTCGATGTGCCCTTCCCGCATCACCGCGATTCGATCGCCCAACACCAGGGCCTCCTCCTGATCGTGGGTCACGTAAAGGGTCGTCACGCCCAGCTCCCGCTGGATCCGCCGGATCTCGATACGCAGGCCTTTACGGAGCTTGGCATCCAGGGCGCTCAGCGGCTCATCCAGCAACAGCAACCGGGGCTGCGGAGCCAGGGCCCTGGCCAGGGCGATACGCTGCTGCTCCCCTCCGGAAAGCCGGGTCACCTTGCGCTTGGCATACCCCTCCAGAGAGACCAGGTGCAGCAGCTCCTCGATCCTTCGCCGGGAATCCCCGGGGCTCCAGCGCTGCATGCGCAGGCCGAAGCCGATGTTGTCCCGTACGTTCAGATGAGGAAACAGGGCGTAGTCCTGAAACACGATGCCGATCCTCCGCCTGTGGGCCGCAAGAGTATCGATGCGATGGCCGTCCATGGCGAGGGTTCCGGAGTCCGAATCGATGAATCCGGCGATCAGCCTCAAGGTGGTGGTCTTGCCGCAACCGGAGGGGCCGAGCAGGATCAGCAGCTCCCCCTGGCGGACCTGGAAGTCCAGCTCCAGGCGGAAATCCGGATAGATCTTCTCGATGCCCCGGATCTGCAGGCCCATTAACCCACCTCCCCGCCCGCGCGATCGATGATTAAAAAGGCCAGGAAGCAGAAGAGCATCAACACGGATCCCATGGCGCAGGCGCCGATAAAGTTGTACGAACCGATCAGGCGATAGACCATCACCGGAATGGTGATCAGCCGTTCGTTGTACAGCATCAGGCTGGCGTTGATCTCGCCTACGGATATGCCGAAGGCGAAGGCCGCCCCTGTGATCAGGGCCGAACGCGCCAGGGGCAGTTCCAGGTACCAGAACAGCCGCCAGGGGCCCGCCCCCAGGCTGCTGGCCGCCTCGGTCAGGGAGCTCTTGATCTTACGAAATGTGGCCGAAGCCACGCGGATGACGAAGGGATAGGCGATCACCGTGTGGGCAAAGACGATGGCGTACCAGCTGCCCACGATACGCCAGGGCAGCTGCTGGTAGGCCTTCAGATAGCCCAAACCGAGGATGATGGAGGAGATGCCGATGGGCAGCATCATCACCGCTTCCACAACCCGGCCTCCGGCAAAGCGGCTGCGGGCCCCCACGTAGGCTAATACAGTTCCCAGGGGAAGGGAGAGAAGCATGGTCATACAGGCGAAGAACAGGCTGTTGGCCACGGCCCGCAGATAGGGTCCGCCGGAGAGGATGCGTCGGTACCACTCCAGGCTGATCGCCTGCTGTCCCCAGCCGCTTCGCAGCTGGAAGGAATAGGCTACAACGGTGATCATCGGAGCCAGAATTACCAGGGCCATGAACAGCAGGTACAGCAGATAGACCACACCCCGAAGCGAGCCGAGCATCGAACCCAGCCGGGGCCTTTCGACCTCTTCGGTCATCCGCTCGGCGAAACTGCTGCGCTGCTGCAGCTTGATGTAGGCGTAGAGGAACAGGAGGGAGATCACCGCACCGACCAGAGCCAGGGCGCTACCTGTCTTGAGATCCAGGCTTACCTTGGCCAGGCGGTACACCTCCACCTCCAGGGTGGTGTAGCGGGGCCCTCCCCCCAGCACCAGCACGATGGCGAAGCTGAGCAGGCAGAAGATGAAAACCAGGGCGGCGGCGGACAGCAGTGCGGGAAGGATCTGGGGCAGGGTAACGCGCCAGAACAGGCGCAGGCCGTGAGCCCCCAGGCTCCGGGCCGCCTCCTCCGTGGAAGGATGGATCCGCCGCCACAGCGAGGAGACGATCCGCACGACCACGGGAAAGTTGTAGAAGGCATGGGCCAGGAGGATCGCCCGCAGGGAATAGAGGATCCTCAAGGGGGGTTCGGACAGACCGAGCAGGGACATGAGGAAACGGTTGAGGATGCCGTTGTTTCCGAAAAAACGCACGAATCCGAGCACCACGATGATCGAGGGCAATACGAAGGGCACGGTGGTCAGGGCCTGAATCAGGCGCTTGCCCCGAAAATCGTATCGGGCCAGCAGGTACGCACCGGGCAGACCCATGAGCACGGATAACAGGGTGGAGAGGATCGCCTGCCAAACCGTGAAGCCGATGATCCTCAGGTAGTACGGATCCCCCAAAAGGGAGGTAATGATTCCGAGGCTGAATCGGCCGCTTCGGTCCGTCAGCCCGCCGACCAGCACACTCCCAAGGGGAAAGTAGAAGAACAGCAGCAAAAACGCGGCCGGGGCCAGCAGTAGGACGAACAGCATCCCCGCTCCCGCGCCCCTCCGCCTGTCCCGCGGGAGCGCCAGCTCTAGCGACTGACCTGTTTTACCCACGCGTTGATCCAGCGGTCTCGGTTCTTTCGAATCTCTTCGGCCGGAAGCTGCAGGGAGCCCTCCGGCTTGGGGGCGAAGCGGAAGGAGTCCGGCGTGGCCACGTCCGGATTAACAGGATACATCCAGTTGGTCAGGGGAATCTCCGACTGGAACTCCTCGGTCAGGATGAAATCGATGAACTTCCGGGCCATCTCGGGATGAGGAGCACCCTTGAGTATGCCCATTCCCTCGATCTGCAGGTAATTGCCCTCTTTGAACAGCAGCGCCCGGTAGCGTTCGGTCTGCTCGTACTCCACGTGGTAGGCGGGACTGGTGGTATAGCTCAGCACCATGGGAGCCTCTCCGCTTGTGAACATGCCGTAGGCCGTATCCCATCCATCGGTGATGGTGAGCAGATTGGGCTGGAGTCTCTTCCAGTACTCCAGGTACTGCTCCCCGTACACGGCGATGGTCCAGAGGAGAAATCCCAACCCGGGACTCGAGGTACGGGGATCCTGGACGATGATCCGCTTGCGGAAGCGGGGATCGGTGAGCTCCTCCAGGGACTTCGGCGGATTTTCGAGGATTTCGGAATCGTAGACGAAGGCGAAGTATCCGTAGTCGAATGGCGTCACCGCGTGGGTGGAATCGAAGATCAGCTGTTCCGGGATCGCATCCAGGTTCGACGAGCGGTACGACTGGAGCACGTCCTCCTCCAAGGCCCGGGAGAGCATGTTGTTGTCGATCCCCAGGATGATGTCCGCTTTGGGATTGTCTTTCTCAAGGATGGCCCGGTTCAGGACCTGTCCCGCATCCCCGACGGAGACTACCTGGACCTCGACGCCGTACTTGTCCTTGAACTTGGGAATGATCCGGGGAGCGGGTCCCCATTCGGCCACGAAGGAATCGTAGGCATAGATGACCAGCTGTGCCTCCGTCTCCGCCACCGGCGTGGCGGCCACGGTTGCGGCGGCAAACAGCGCCGCCAGCGCTACCGCGGCTGCCAACAGCCGGGACAATTGATTGGATCTAGTTTTGTACATGGAACACCTCCTCGCCTGCCGTTACCGGCACAACTGTCCGTTGTACGTCGAACAGCCTTAGAGTAGAATGACGAGTGTGGATGGACCGCCGAAGGATCCCTGCGCTGGCATTATCCAGATCAGGTTCAACGGGTGTGATCTCAGGCTCCCGACGAGGGCCGATCGGCCCCCGCCCCTGGTGGAACCACCCCACTTCATCTTAAAATTTAGCCGCTCCGGGACCTGCCGTCAAGTCCCGCAATGCGGGGTTTGAGAGGAAACGATGAGACGCAGGGAAAAGGAAATACAAAACCGGGAGGTTATAGAGGAACTTCTCCGCAGCGCGCCGGTCTGCCGGCTCGGCCTGGCGCCGGGATTGGATTCCCAGGGGCACGGTGGGACTACCGCCGGGAGGCCCCGTGCCGATGCGCCCAAGGCGAGCTACCCCTACGTGGTGCCTGTCCACTTCGTGCACGCGGAGGGACGGATCTACATCCACTCGGCCCGGGCTGGGAAAAAAATATCCATGCTCGGCGAAAATTCCCGGGTGTGCGTGGAGATCGACGAGTTCCTCGGGCTGAAATCGGCGGACAAGGCCTGCGACTACGGCACCCGCTTTCGCAGCCTGATCGCCTTCGGCAGGGCACGAATCGTGGAAGAGGCGGAAGACAAACTCCGGGCCCTGCAGCTGCTTATGGGAAAATACGCTGGAAGGAGCTTCGATTTCTCCCAGCGGTCGATCCAAGGGGTGACCGTAATCGAGATCCGCATCGAGGAGCTCACCGGCAAGCAGGATCTAGGCCTGAGCTGATGTGCGGGCGCTTGCAAAAAAACGGGTAGCGGACCATTGGATATCCGGCAAGATCCTAAGAAAAACTTTGGATCTTGCCACTTTCCTGAGTATTTCGGCGCCGGGATAAAGATCGAGAACCCCTGCGGTATCGCGTACCGAATCAGCGCGGTACGATCGTGTAGGGGACGCGGCCTGTGACCGTACGGGTTGAGGAAACGGGGCGAAACTTCCAACGCCTCAGGGCCTCCAGCACCGCAGCATCCACATCGCTGTACCCAGAACCCTGCTCCACCTTGACGTCCCGCAGCACCCCCTGGGGAGTCAATCCAAAAGAGACCACCACCTGGAGGCGCAGTCCCTGCTCGGACACCCAGCCTGGTATCTGCGGACGGGGCGTGTAGGTAGGCTCCCGTCCCTGGGAGGGATCGTCCCAGAGGATCACGATCCCCTCCCTCCCCTCCTGGGCGGAGGTGGACTGTGCGCCGGTGGTCGGCTGGGAGGTTGGTCCCCCATCCCGAGTTCCGCTCTGGGTGCCCGCATCGTCGGTTTGGGTCAGGCTGGAATCAAGGCTCCTGAGATCCAGGACCGAGGGCTGTTCCGACTCTTCCGCGGGCCTGACCTCGGCCTGCCCCGGCGCGGGCAAGCCCTGCGCCGGTGCCGGCTCCCGGGGCGTTTGAGTCTGCGCGGGCGGACTCAGCACGCCCTCATCGGCAGGGGGCAGGTAGCGCTCGTCACTGCTGGGCGTCTCCGGCTGATCCAGGAATCGCAGGCCCGTGCGGGGGCGGGTTGTGGGCTCCCGGGTCGTCTCCGTGCTCGGCGCCGGTCGCAGCAGGGGCAGGCTGGAGGAGACATTGCCCTGGGCCCGCTCCGCGGAGCTCTGTTCGACCCGGGGCTGCTCCCTCTCCATAGGCGGCAGCTGCCGGGGTTCTTCCGCCTTTTCGATTACCGGGGCTTCATCCGGGGTCTCCCCCAGGGTAACGTACAGCGGTCCGGTGTACTCGGGAATCCGGGTCCGCTCGAGCTTCAGCACCAGCTGGAGTACCAGCAGCAGGATGAAGTGAACCAGAATGGCGAGAAAAACGCTGACTACCAATCGTTCGCGCATCATCATCGATCCCGGGTTCTGAGGTTGACTCCCTTGAAACCGTTTATGCGAAGCACATCCAGGATCTCCACCAGCAGGCTGTAGGAGATGGTCCGGTTTCCCTCCAGGACCACGGTTTTGATCTGCTCCTTCTCCACCTCGGTGATTTCAGCCAGACGACCGCTGAGGCTGGCCAGGGTATGCTGTTCCTTGTTGTAGTAGATCTCATCCCTGGCCACCACGGTGATCACCAGCTTGCTCATGGCCACCGATTCCGCGGTTTGAGAGGAGGGAAGCACCAGAGAGATTCCCGGAGTGATAATGAAGGTCGTGGAAACCATGAAGAACACCACCAGCTGGAACACCACGTCGATCATGGGTATCAGGTTCGGAGCCGACTGCGTGGACAGCCGTCGTTTAAAGCGCATCGCCCGATCCCCCCAGCAGGAGCACCAGCTCGTTCACCCTGTTCTCCAGTCTCAGGATTATATGATTCACCTTGGTGACCAGATAGTTGTAGAAGATGATCGCCGGGATGGCCACGATGATTCCTGCGGCCGTGGTGATCAGGGCCTCGGCGATGCCCCGGGCCAGCAGGCCGGGATCCCCCACCGCCCCGAACTGTCCCAGGACCCCGAATGCCCGGATGTTGCCGGTGACCGTACCCAGCAGGCCCAGAAGCGGGGCCAGGGTGGCGATGGTGCCCAGAGCCGAGAGGGAACGCTCCAGCTTCGGCGTCTCCAGACTGGCCGCATCCAAAATGGCATCCCGGATCACCTGCTTGGACTGATTGCGGTACTCGATGCCGACTCTCATCAGGTTTGTAATGGGGCTTGGGTGCTGCTCGCAGATGGCCATGGCCTCGTCATGATGCCCCTTCTCCAGGGTTGACTTCAGCCGCCTGATCAGGCTCTCCTCGTCCACGCGGATGTGGCGAAAGAACAGCAGGCGTTCGATGATGATCACCACGGCGATCAGGGAGAGCAGCAGAATAAAGTACATGACGATGCCGCCCTTCATAATAACTTCCAACATAGCTTCGCTCCTACAAGTTGATCTGTACTTTCACGGTTCCCCTCAGCCCGGGAGCCTCGTAATCCTCCCAAGCGTAGAGCCCACCAGTGGGCAATCGGGTGTTATATACCGTATCTCCCAATATGGGATGAAGAAGATCCTCGATTTCGGCGATCAGGGAGATCGTGTCGGTGATGTTGTAGAATCCCCCCGCCGACAGCAGCGGCGAGAGCGACGCATCTCCTATGGCGAACTCCAGGCTGGCATCGCCGCCCCAACGAGCTGTGTCGTTGTTGCCCTGGATCTCCACGATTCCCGAATGTAGCGGAGCTTCCGGAGCTCGATCCAGAAACTCGGTATGTAGCCCTGCACTCAGGGTGATCAGGGCGCCCAAATTCCAGCGCAGTCGGGCGTCGGTGTTCAGCTGCACTGCGGGGTTCTGGGGAATGGCAAACAAACCGCTCGCCGGAAGCGGTGGATTCCCGTCAGGCCACAGCAGGGCCTCACTCCGGGCCAGCAGGGCCTGGACCTGAAGGGAGAGGTTCTGAGTGAGGGTGAAGCTCATCCCCAGGTCGGCGAACCAGCCTCGATCATCCTCGGGGGGTGTGGCGGGCAGCTCCGGCAGGGGAAAGCCGGCCAGCAGATCCGCGTAGTTTTGCTGCATGACCCGATAGCCCCCGCTCGCCTGAAACGAGAAGGTGGAAAAGGGGGTTCCCGAGAGGGAGAGGGTAACGGGAAACAGGTGACCCAGGTCGCTGTTCCAGGTCCAACCGCCCCGGGCTTCGAAGCGGTAGTTGGTAAGAAACTCGGCTCCGAAGTAAGCCTGCAGTCCGCCGCGGTGCAGCTCCTCCGCCGTGCCACCGGGAAGGGCCCTGTAGGTGTAATCCCCCTCCAGCCCCATCCAAATGCTCTTATGAGCGAACTCCAGAGCCGCCGTTGGTGAGAACAGGAGCTCGTCTTGGTCCTCAGGAGGCGTGCCGGTGAGCAGCTGAGAGGCGAAGGAACCATCGGCCTGCGCTTTAAGGGTGAAACGCTCTCCCAGGGGCAGCTCCATCCGCATGTCCAGTTCCCCCTGGCGATGCACATGGGAAATAAAGGATCCGCCCAACTTCTGCAGGCCCCGTTCCTGATCCTGGAACAAGCTCTCGAACTCCAGGCCCAGGGACCCGAGGTGGAACTTGATGCCCGCCTCCAGACGGTCCTCCCGGGTGTGAAAACCGGAACCGGCCTCCGCGCCCGCTGATCCGGCCACCCCGTCGAGCATCTCGTGCAGGAAGCGCAGCTTGAAGCGGGGTTCCTCCCCGCCGATGCGGTTCAGAGCGATCTGGCTGTACAGGTAGCTCAATGTCCCGGCTCCCAGAACAGCCTGGGCGGAAAGCCCGGAACTTCGCTCCCCGGCCACCAGATCCCGGCTCTCGTCGAATCCGATGGGGATTTCCGGTTCCTCGATATCCAATTCCCCGACTTCGGG
>Ga0272441_10007751_pt1 | contig 17328 bp, 15 predicted proteins | sample SSMProp6N_FD_193582 | JGI IMG/M metagenome (GOLD analysis project Ga0272441, IMG submission 193582) | Marine sediment archaeal communities from Little Sippewissett salt marsh, Falmouth, MA, United States - SSM-Prop-6N | ecosystem: Environmental > Aquatic > Marine > Wetlands > Sediment ...
ATAAGCCCTGTATTGTATATTTGATTTCCATTTATTCGTCTTTAGATATTGCTACGGCTGTCCGGTTAAATAGTTTACTTATCCAAAAATGCCAGCAGAGGCCGATACACAGCATCAGGTATCCGGCAAAAACCGCCGCAAGCCCCGAGTCCGAAGTGACCTCAAGGACGGTATAAAGGCAATCCTCATGGTCGTAGTTGTACTGATAAAAATGGTATCCACCATATTTCAAAGGATGATTGACCTGTATTTCTTTTTCGGCGACGACCTTGCCGTCACGAATTACCTGAAGCTCGCTGATATATTCGCTGATAATTCTTCTATAGGTAAAGACAAGCTCATCTTCGGAATGGGTATGGGCGGGGAGGCGTTCGAAGACGTATCTGGTTTTTGTTTGGCCGTCGGGCAATTTGATTTGGACTTCGAGGGCGGGATTATAACCGGAGTTCGGGTCATCGACGATGGTTCTGTTTTCGCCTTCGATTGTTATTCTGAAATTCTCGAAGGCCCTGGCGATTTTTATGCTGCCGAGTTCGGGGCCTAAAAAATATTCGGCGCCGATTTCGGCAGGGCACCTCCAGTAGTCACCTTGCTGGCTTTGAATATAGAGAGACTCAGGCTTGTAATGTTCCAGTCGAAAATCTTTGAGCGCTATACTAAAGGGAAGTTCTCTTGTTTTATTATTTGCTAACAGTACGCGATTGTCCGAATGGCCTTCGTAGATTTGCATTCGACCTGTTGGAATTTTATCGATACCGAAGATCTTTTTGTTAATTTTGTGACCTGCTTCGGAACTCCAGATAGCACCGGCCAGGATAAGAATGCAGCCGGAATGGATAAGTAGAAGAGCGGGAACGCGGAGCAGTCTTTTAAACAGAACAATGCCGACTGTCAGCAGCATAATAAACGCCAACCAATAGATACCTAAAGGGATTGAGTTAAAAAATTGCTTCGCTCGCTGCGGGCCTATAAAGGCTCCGTATATGGACAGAAAAAACAGCAGCGCGATAAGCGCCATTGCGGCCCACATTACAGTGCGTTTCAATTTGTTCTTAAATACCTGGTTTATGCTTAGCCCAATCAATCAGCGATTTCTTATCATTATTTCATACTATTGATATGGAGAATAATGAAACTATACGGAATGATTATACAACAAAAGATGAGGTTTGCACAATTACTCGATATTTGTGGGCGCACATGCGATTCAAATAGCTGCTGTTCTATACGGAATTCGCATTCCTGATGAACGTAATCTTAACGGTATTTCCGAATCACCGGCGGTATTTTTAGTTTTTTCTGCTTTCAAATATAGCAGATTTATTTTTCAGGACGCATACCATGACATCTGCTCTGCTGATAATGCCGACGACCTTACCCTGATTGAGTATCGGCACCCTTCTGAAATCGTTGTTGATAAGACATTCGCAGACGTCGAGCAGGCTATCGTCATGGTTGAAGCTTACAACTCCTTCGGTCATGAAGTCCTCGGTTTTTCCAGGCTTTATTGTCGGGTCGTAGAGCAGCTTGAGCATGTCTTTCTCTGAAATAATACCCACCAGGTTCATACAGTCATCGACGACAGGTAGGCCCGAGATGTGTTTCGAGGCAAGTATATCTATGGCTTCGTAAATCGGTGTTTGCTTTTGTACGGTAATTAAGCCGCACTTCATAATGTCTCTTGCCAGAAGACCTTTCTTCTGCGTTGTGGATTTCCCTGTTGCGTTTTCCGGCTTGAACCTGTTTTTGTTGGCTTTAATGAGGTCCGCTCTGCTAATGATTCCGGTAAGTTTATTGTTATGCAGTATCGGCACTCTGCGGAAATGGTTTTGTATGAGGCAGTCACAGATATCGGCCAGAGAATCTTCCTCCTCGAAAGTGACGATGTCACGGGTCATGTAGTCCTCGACGCTGCCTGAGATGAATTCCGTCTCGAACATCAGTTTTAATACGTCTTTTTCCGAGATAATACCGACCAGGCCCGTATCGTCTACAACCGGCAGGCCGCTGATATTCTTCTCGACTAAAATTTTTATTGCATCATAAACGGACTTTTCTTTCCTTATAGTAGTGACGCCGCATCTCATAATATCCATTGCTCTTGAAGGCTCGTTTCTTTCGGAGACCGCGACATTGCCGGTCGATTGGCTATAATTTTTATTTTCCGAGGACATAATATTTCTCCAAATAATTTTTATAATAGCCGCAAGTTCGCTTTTAATTACCACGTGATTTCAGAGCGGCTGAAATTTTTTCCGTCAGGTCCGCGAAATCGAACGGCTTGGTAAGATAGTCGCAAATATTGTTGGATGAAGCCTTGGTAATATCCTGCACCTTGTCGGACATGGTGCACATTATTACGGGAATATCTCTCAGGTTCGGATTATCTCTGAGCTGTTTGAGCATCTCGTGGCCGTTCATAACCGGCATATCGATGTCCAGCACGATCAGATCCGGTTTCTCGTTTAATGCGTTTTCTAATCCTTCCTTTCCGTTAGGAGCGGTAGTGACATCCCAGTCGAAAAATTCAAGCCTGCGTTGCATCGTGTCGACTAAATCCGGCTCATCGTCGACAACGAGTATCCTGGCCCGTTCGGTTTTCTTTTTTTGTTTAAATAGTCCCAGCATTTTAATTTACCCTTCGAAATGCCCCATGTAATTCTCTTAGTTTTTTGCCAATTTCGGAACCACTTTGCAGACTACTATCGGTCTAAAAGGGTGACGAAATTAGAAAAAAAGCTAACTGTAGATGATAATGTATCAATATTGCTGTTACATTCGGTTAGTAATATAGAGACGGGATATGGTTTTATGTTGAGACTGCTGCTTTTGGAAATAAGGTCCGTAAATACGAGGCTATTCGTGTCGCAGCGATTCGATCGGATCCATGTTGGCGGCGCGATAAGCGGGGTATAGGCCGAAGATTATTCCCACCCCGGCACTGATACCAAAAGCTAATATTAATGAACTGGTTGTTATAACCGTGCGCATCTCGCCATAATAAGTAACGAGGAACGGGATTAGAGAGCCCAGGATTATTCCGAGGATGCCTCCGGACAATGTTAAAATTAACGTTTCCGAAAGGAACTGGAAAATAATGTCACGTTTTTTGGCCCCGAGCGCGCGGCGAATACCTATCTCTCGCGTTCGCTCGCTTACTGTAGCCAGCATTATGTTCATGATTCCGATGCCGCCGACTAAAAGTGAAATCGCGGCGATTGATCCGAGAACGATAGTGAAGATGCGCTGAAATTCCCTGGCTTGTCTCATCAGCTCCAGTGGGACGGTAATTTCGTAGTCGTTTTTCTTGTGGAATCGATTCATCAGCGTCTGAACGCTCTGACGTGTCCCCAGCACCTGGTCTATGTCGCTGACTTTTACGATTATTTCCTGTAGTTCGACTTTTTCTATATTTTGACTACCTGAGGTGATCTGCAGTGACATCTCACCAAAACGGTTCCGGACGGTGTTCAGAGGGATATAAATGCTGCCCAGGTTTGCACCGACCTTCTTTGCTCCTGTGGCATCCCTTTCTTCAAGACCATTAGAGGCCTTGGATTTGGCCTGTTCAGAGACAATGCCGACAACCTGGTAATAATCGCTCGCAATTTTTACGTCCTGGCCCAACGGGTTGTCAAAACCAAACAGATCCTTTACTATTTTTTCATCTACAACACAAATGCCTCGCTTATAGTGCATGTCTATATTGCTGAGAAATCGTCCGTACTTGATGTGGACCGATGATATCTCGGGATACCACGGCACTGTGCCGACGACTTCTATTGATGCTCTGTTGGTACGATACTGCGCCTGTTGTGAAAGGCGGCGATTCGGCACTATCACCGTGACGTTCGGTATTGCATTTCGAAAACGCTCGGCGTCATCGTATGTCAAACCGTACTCTTTTAGCATTTGCTCCTGGCTTCCGGATGACTGGTCTTCGGGGGGATCGACGGTTTTTATAATGATATTTTTACTGCCGAGCTGGGCGATTTTTTCCTGCGCATCCTGACTGGCTCCTTCACCTATAGCGAGCATTGCTATAACCGAAGAGACACCGAAGATGATGCCTAATGTCGTCAGTGTCGAACGCAGCCTGTGCATCCAGAGGCTTTTAATGCCCAATTTAAATGTACGTTTAAGACGAAAAAGAAACATATATTGCTAACCGCCTAATTATATTCCTGCTTTTGTATACGCCCATCGAGGAGGCGTATGACTTTTTGTGCCCCTTCTGCAATACTTTCATCGTGGGTTACGGCTATCAGGGTTTTACCTTCCTCATGTAAACGGTCCAGGATGCTCAGAATTTCGGAACCGCTTTCCGAATCGAGATTACCAGTCGGCTCGTCGGCCAGGAGAATCAGCGGGTCATTTGCCAAAGCCCTGGCAATAGCTACTCGCTGCTGCTGGCCACCGCTCAGCTCTGTAGGTCGATGATTAATTCTGTCACCAAGTCCCACCATATTAGCCAGCTCTTTGGCGCGCTCGGAGCTTTGGTGCTCGGTGAGACCCTGATAATACATCGGGACCTGTATATTTTCCACGACGTTTAGCTGATTAATCAGATTGAACGACTGGAACACAAAACCGATACGCATACCTCGTATCATTGACAGCTCATCGTCATCGAGCGTGGAAACACTCTGTCCGCCGAGCAGATAATCACCGCTGGTTGGACGGTCGAGACAGCCGATCATATTGAGCAAAGTTGATTTTCCTGAGCCGCTGGGCCCCATTATCGCTACGTATTCGCCGCTGTTGATGGTCAGATCGATTTCCCGCAGCACGCGCAGTTCAACCGTACCGAGCAGGTAATTCTTGCATAATTTTTCCATCACCAGTATTGACGAATTATTATTCTCGTCAAAATGGACGGTTTTGTCCGCCTTCTGCATTGTCTTGTCCTTGTCCTGATCCACTTCTGCCTTGCCCCATACCTCTTCTACCCTGCCTCATCCTTTCCCGGTCCTCGGATGACATGTTCTGGAAACGCTGTCTCATTTGCTCCATTTCTTTTTCAAGCTCTTCTTTGAGTTTCTCCGGGTCGCTTTTTCGCAGCGCTTCGAGTTCTTTCGCTCTTTCCGGATCCCTCATTGCCATCATTTTCAAAATGCCGTCAATTCTTTCGTCGGTCAGTTCAAACTGCGCACCCATACCCATCCGTGGTCCTCCTGCTCCCTGCATGTTCCCGTCTCTGGACCTTCCTGCTTCGCTTCGGGTTTGGTCTTCCGGTCGGCCCTGAATTGCCGTGTCATTCGCGTCAGTTGTGCCTGAATCGGGTATTCCTTCCGGAAGCGCTTGTTGTTGAAATCCATCTACGCCGGTTGATTCACTGAAAAGCGGAGGATTCAGAAGAACCTCGTCGCCTTCCTCTAAACCATTGACAATTTGAACAAACGTATCGTTAAAAGCTCCCGTTTGTACTGCACGTTCTTCCGGGCCCTGAGGTGTCGTAACGTAACAGACTTTTTTACCCCGGCGATTCGAGACTACCTGAATAGGCACTATTACAATATCATTTAACTGCCGGACGAGAATTTTGACCTTGCATGACATTCGGCTTTTAAGAAAATCATTAGTGCCATCTATCTTGACCAGAGTTTGATAAACCTTAAGATCGGGATTCATCCAGCCACGCTGCTGGTCGGGCAGCGGGGCCACTTCAATCACTTCGCCCTGTAATACCCTGTCGGGAAAAGCGTCCATAACAATAGTTGCAGGCTGGCCCGGCCGAACCTTATCAACCTCGGTTTCGTGGACACTGATTTCGGCAACCATTGCCGCGGTATCGGGCATTGAAATAATTGCCTGCCCTTCGGTGACGACTTCACCTTCGGCAATAATTCCACTGCTCACGCCACCCCTTCCTCGCATTGCTCTAAACATATCACTAGTGTCGCCGGCTCCATATACGACAAGACCCGGGGCTCTTGCCTTGATAGTACAATATTTAATCTGTTGCTCAAATTCCCTTACCTGCTCTTCTTGTTCTTTATACCTTGTTTCGGTATTACTGAGTTTTGCTTTTGCTTGTGCCAGCCTTGAACGGCACTGTGCATGGGTCCTTTGTAACTGGCGTCTGGCCTCGATATATTTGCTGAGTAAATCCTCTGCGGTTTTCGGAAAATCGTAGCGCATGAATAAATCCAGAGAAACTTTGGCGCTGTCTGCCTGAAACTGACGATTAATTACGGTTAACCTGTCTCTGTCCAGCTCGAGATCGGAAACGTAATTAGCGTCGTGGAGCTTTAAGGTTCCGGTGTAAGTGTCCTGTGCGGTTTTTAAATTGCCCTCGGCCAGGACAATATCATCCTGTAAATCTTTAATGTCCTGCCATGATTTTGTTCCGGTTAATGAATTCGGATCTTTACTGATTTTTTCTATAAACGGGGCTATATGTACGGACAGGTTTGATGCTTCATTCACGTCTTCAGTTAATTCCTCCGCAAGTTCCGCACCCAGGTATTTCTGTAGCTCCAACAGGGCGAATCTTACGTCCAATTCGCTGTTGGCAATGTCACTTTCATTGTCTATTATCTGGATGTCATAAGCCTCTCTCGCTGAGGTGACATTTTCCTGGTCACTGGAGAGCGACATCCTTTCCTGTACCAGCCGGTCTTCCAAAACCGAGGAATCCAGCTCCACCAGCACCTTACCGTCATCTACATCTTCCTGTGTGATGTATGTGCCCGCGGGAACGATGCTGAGTATCGAAACCTCGCTTACATCTCTTCTTCTTTCGACCTGGCATTTGTATTGTATCGATTTATGAGCCCTGATGCTGCCGCCTTCGGTGACAATAATAGACAGATTGTCTCTGCGTACAGTGAAAGTGCCCGTATTGGTCGATGCTATACTTGTTTTTTTCGATGCTGCCGTGTACACAGCAATAGTAATTGCTGCAGCAACGAAGATCAGGAATAGCCACAGCATTTTTGTACGGGACTTATTATTTTTTTGATTATTATGGTTGTTTGTCATTTTATGCCTTGCTCCCACATTCCATCCGGTCTTACTTCAAGAATACCAATATCTCTGAAAAAGCTCATTTTGGCATCTGTATGTCGAACTAAAGCGTCCGTAACATTGTTTTGGGCCTCTACTAAGTCATCTTCTGTTTCGAGTAAAAGTCTTATTGTTCCCCGCCCGTATTCCAACAGCAGTTTCTGCTCTTCGACTCGCCTTTCGGCCAACTCCAGTGCGGCTTTTTGAATTCGATAATTTTCGGAGGTCTCTTCCAGATCACGAAAAGCCTGTCGCACATCCAGCTTGATTCTGTCAACGTCTTCATCGAATCCCCGCTGCCGCTGCTGTATGGATATCAGCGCTTCTCTGTAAGCATTACGTTCTGCTTTTCTGTCGAGTGGCAGGTCCGCTTCGAGGCCGAGTGAATATGTACCTTCGTGAAATTGTATCCTGTCAATGTTAGTATCAGGTTGCGAATCAGCGTCGGCGCTGCCGATCAGGTTAAGTTGTACACCGAGTCCTTCGGTAGCTAAAGTTAATTTTCTTTTTGCGTCGTCAAGCTCGTCTTTGGAGTTGGCAAGATCGAGACGTCGGGTTAATGCCATCTCAATCGCATCCTCTGCATCATACTCCGGCTGACTTATCCCGATTGTTTCCAAAGCTATTAACTCATTCGGGTCCAGTCTTATATCTATATCTGTCGGTAAAGATAATCTGATTTTAAAACTGTCGAGAGCCTGCGCGTAGTTTTGCTGGGCTGATACGAGATTATTTCTAACCGTTAGTAATCTCTGCTCGGCTTCGTCGGCATCGGATTGTGCTCTTTGACCGACTTCGACCTCCATTCTTAATTGGTTCGTATTTTCAATTTGTCTTTGGTAACTGGCCTCGCTAATAGCCACTCTTTCCTCTTGCTGTAAAACACGATAGTAATCATTGATAATATCAACCACAAATGTTTTACGATAGCGATTAAATGAGCGAATTCGGTATAAAACATTTCGCTCGGCCTGAGTAAGATTTTCCAGTTCGGTTTTGCCGGCACCGTTACCAAGTAAAGGTACTTCCAGGGTCGCACTTAGAACCGAGCCTAATGTGGTATGTGAATCGCCGCTTAGAAAACGTACCCAGTCAATCGCCAGGCCGGCACCGACTTTGATACCTTTACCTAAAAGAAGGGTTTGATTGAAACCTGCCTCCGACCCGATTGTATTATCTTCCACGCCCGCAGCTTTAAGATATTCGGCGTCAACGGTTCCAAACCACTGCATTGCGTACTGATGCCGGGTCAGTGTCAGATCGAGCGCGCTTAGATAGAGCGATTCTTTTTGAGACTGATATTCCCTGTTGTATTTAGTGGCGAGTTCGACTGCCTGTTGAAGGGTTAGAACTTTTTTGGGAGGTATAAATCTTACAGGTCTGAATTCGTTCGGATCTGTGTCGCTGATTTTATAATTTGTCTTTTGGCCGAAATCACTCCGCCATTTGTTATCGATAATATTATAGACTTCTTTATCAGCCTGGGCTTTGTATTTCTCAGGACTGCGACATCCTGCAATCGTACCGACGATGACGAGGGTACAAATCATCCGGAACGCAAACGTCAAAGGCCGAGACCTCCACATCACCCAAATTTTCTCCGATGTAGTTTTCTGTTGCATAAGCCATTTCTTATAATTTAAGAGATTTTACTGAGTTTACAGCATTATTATACACAAAAAGTACGAAGACACAGATTAAGAACTGCTCCTGTGCCCTTATAATAGTATCAGACGCTTTTAATGGTTCGAATATTGCCGGAAATTAACCGTATTTCGTAAAAAAATATTAATAATTGGAGTAAAATCAACGATAATTTCTTCGTTAAGAATGGGAATTGCGTATAAATATGACTTGACTTATGCTTTTTTTAGTGTTAAATAGCCGTTTTTCGGGCTTTAACGTAGGCTGCTTTGGATTTGAGAATAGCCCCGGAAAATTCACTAAAATAGCTGAAATTAAGCTTCTTTATGAGCTTGAAGTGGCGGCGTAGCCAAGAGGCCTAAGGCGACGGTTTGCAAAACCGTTATTCCCCGGTTCGAATCCGGGCGCCGCCTTTTCTTTTGCCAACCATAGATACATTTCCTGGTTTGTCTTTATTTCATTCAAAAAAAGGCTGCGAATTTAATTCACAGCCCTGTTTTGGTCTTTTTTGAGGATGATATTAATAAAGAATCACACCATCCGGGAAGTAACCATCATCATCGTCATCATCGTCGCCGCCGTCGTCGTCCTGGTCGCCATCGTCCTGACCACCATCGTCTATGGCACCACTGCCCTGGCTGTCATCATCGTATCCGTGTCGTAGTAGCCAATCTTTGACAATGTCTTCCTCGGCGAATTCGAAATCCTGATTGCCAATTTCCGGGTCATTTGCATGGCGCGTCCAGTTACTCGAAAGTCTCAATGAAGCACAACATATCCTCTTATAGAGGAAATCCACATCGTAGTGCTCGATTATGGAGCCTTCGAGTGCCCGGGGAACTTCTCTTTTTTCATCTTTGCCCAGGCCGATGTTCATTACTTTGGTTTTGCCTCTGTACATAAAAATCAACAATTCATCGTCGGTAAAAAAATCTTCCAGGACCAGATAGACAGTGTCATCGTAAACGATCCTTTCATAAACGAAGTTATGGTCGTTCTGCGAAAACCATTTACCATAATCGTCCTTCCAGAATTCGATTTGCGTGGCCTGATTTATTCCCACAATCTCACCCAGATCGTATTCGACGTCAATGATTAGAAATCCTTTGCGAGACCCGTCATAGACTTCCCACACGCCGGGGTCCGTCTCTATGGCCTCGAAGCAATTCATGCTCTTTGTGTAGATGAGGATTTCTCCCTGTGACGGTGTACATATTACCGACACAGCTAATAACATTATTAGTTTGACCAAAAATTTCATTTTGTCTCTCCTTGTTCTACTTATCCCATATACAATCTACGGCGAGATTTTTACGAGAGATTTACGTTACTATATCTTATGATTCTTCTTTTCCTCCAGCCTCAGACCCGTTTTCTGTATCTACGTATCCATGTCGTATAAGCCATTCTTTGACAATACCGTAAGGCTGGCCTTCTTTATCTGTGCCTCCTTCGGCCCACTCGAATGGATTGTAATAATCAGTAAATGGGTCGTAACTTTCCCAGTACAGATTGGCAAGCCGCGTCCATCGGTAATGTAGTCTTAGTGAGACAGTTAGGATTTCTTTATAGGTGGATTCTGTGCCCTCATCCTCATCCTGCACAAATGCAAGAGCTGAGCCTGTGAATGTCAGGGGAACTTCTCTTCGGTTCTCTTTGTTGCCTAAGCCGATGTTGCACAATTTTGCTTTGCCTTTGGCCATCAAGATTAATACCTGGTCTTCTTGGGGTGTAAAAATATCTGTAAGGACCCAGTAGGCTGTCTCGCCGGCTTCAATTCTTTCAAGCTCGAAGCTGTATGAGATCTGTTCGAAATATTTTTCATCTCCGTCCTTCCAGTACTCGACCTGCATTGCCTTATTGATTCCGGTAACCGTGGCATCATTTGGGTCGATCTCGACATCGAGTATCAGAAATCCTCTGTCTACTTGTTCACCTGCGTCCCAGCTCCAGCTCACTATATTAGGGTCGTTGGGATCGGTAACTCCTTCTCCATTAGACACTAATCCCCTGATGGTTTTATTGTAGATTAGAATTTCTGCCTGGGTGGGAATGCAAAGCGTGAATACTGTTAAAAGAACTGCTAATTTTGCCAGCATTTTCATTTTATTCTCCTTTTTCGACTTGCCCCATTAGCAATATCCAACCGGATTTGTATGAATCCTTTGTCTTTATTCATCTCCTGATATCGAGATTTATCTGCGTACTTTCACCCGCTGTTAATCATGCTTGTGGTATCGACAATAGGCGAAGCCGGATTAACCTTAGTTTTAGTAATAGGTTGCTAATTTTATCATTTTGCCGATTGTTCGGATTGATTATGCGTAATAAGGGATTGTTATAATTTCAGAAATAGATTATTGGACTTTAATTTACTACCTGTAATTAAGCCTTTTTGCGAGTGAAAGCTGTCATTCCAGCGGGCAGGATTGGATTTTTGTGCTTGATTTGAAGTCTGATTATGATTATTTTCAACCTTTTACGGAGAAAAATTTTGTGACGACGACAAAGGAGAAAACCGACGAGCGGAGAACAGAGCAAAGGTTGCGTTATCGCTGGCCCGTTCGGTTTGCCGGTGGTACAAAAGAAAAACCTTTATCGGGCCAGATGTTCGATGTTAGCAGCGGGGGCATGGCATTTCTCTGTCATCCTGACCAGGGCAATATTCAAAAGGGTCGGCAAATAACGACTGACTTTGGTGTTCCGCACTTTGATTCTAATAGTTCCTTCGATGCTGTTTTTTTCAGTCGGATTGGCCGTGTTTGTCGAGTGGAGAAACTGAGCGAACAGGTATGTCGTATCGCAATCCGGTTTATCGAACCTTTGTTTTTCAAACCCGGCGAGCAAAACATATGTGAATCCGATGCTCAGCAAAGACTTAAAGACAAGGCTCTATCGGTTGTTAAGGCTGAGGAAAAAGTTATAGCTTATGCCCAGGCATTGACCAGGGCGAAAGAAAGAATAATGTATTATGCAAGGGCGAAGGTTGAGGCCCAGGAAAAACTCAAGGCCGAGATTGAAGAAAAAGTCAGGGCCCAGGAAAAGGCAAAAATCGAATCACGCCAGAGAATTAAAGCCGAGAAGAAAGCAAAAACCGAAGCTAAGAAATGGGCGAAACTCGAAGCTGAATTACAGAAAAAGATAAAATCATACGAGGAGACGATAGATAAGCTCAAAACAAAAACAAAAGAAAATACGGATTCGGGATTAAAAGTAAAAACTAAAGTAAAAATTCAGGACATACAACCTGAGAAAGAGAATCTGCTTAAGAAGGTCGATAGATTTGTAACGGATAAAGGAAGGATATATTGAGAATAAACATCGAAAAAAGCGTTTTGGAATTAATCGATGGTGACATTACTGAAATGGAAACCGATGAAATAGTCAATGCCGCTAATGCTCAGTTGGTTCTTGGCGGGGGAGTAGCCGGTGCGATAAGAAGAAAAGGCGGCCCGAAAATCCAGGAAGAATGCAACAAGAAAGGCCCAACATTTGTCGGCGGTGCGGTAATAACCACCGGCGGTGATCTAAAGGCAAAACATGTAATTCATGCCGTTGGACCTCGTATGGGTGAAGGAAACGAGGACGAAAAGTTAAAAAATGCGACGTTGAATTCGCTAAAAGTAGCTGACGAAAATAATCTGAAGAGCATTTCTTTTCCGGCAATAAGCACGGGCATCTTCGGCTTTCCCATCGGGCGGTGTGCGGAGATAATGCTCAAAACGACTATCGATTATCTTAAAGGGCAAACCGGCCTGAAAAAAGTTATCTTTTGTCTCTATGGTCGTGACAGCTACGAAGTTTTTGCAAGCCAGCTCAGTTGGGAGACCTCAAAATGAAGGCGATGGTTTTAGACAGGCACTCGCCGATTGAAGACAAACCTTTGAAACTCACTGAATTGCCTGCGCCCATTCCGGCTGATAATCAGATCCTTATTAGGGTTTCCGTTTGTGGCGCCTGCCATACCGACCTTGATGAAGTTGAAGGCCGGCTGAAGCCGGAAAAGCTGCCGGTCGTTCTCGGTCATCAGGTAGTTGGAAATGTAGTTGAGAAAGGCAAAGCTGTAACGAAATTTCAAACCGATGACCGGGTAGGAATCACCTGGCTTTATTCCAGTTGCGGCGAATGTTATTTTTGCAGGAACGGAAACGAAAATCTCTGCGCCCACGCTAAATGGACGGGCAAAGATGCCAATGGCGGCTATGCCGAATTTATCGTAATCGGTGAGGATTATGCTTATCCGATTCCCGAGCGGTTTTCTGACTCACAGGCGGCACCGCTTTTATGTGCCGGTGTTATAGGTTATCGAACGCTTCGACTTGCTGATGTAACAGATGGCCAAAAAATCGGCTTGTTCGGTTTTGGCGCATCGGCTCACATTGTTATTCAGATAATAAAACACAAGTTTCCCGACAGCGCCGTTTATGTCTTCACGAAAACAGCTAAACACGCCGAGCTGGCCCAGAGCCTCGGTGCTGTCTGGACGGGTCGTTCGGGTGATGAGCCACCCGAGAAGCTCAACAAGATTATGGATTTCACGCCGGTAGGAGAGTGTGTCAGGGATGCTCTAACTGTTCTGGAAAGAGGTGGCAGGTTGGTTATAAACGCCATTCGCAAGGAAACACCCGTTCCACCACTGGAGTATGCGGAATATCTCTGGTTGGAGAAGGAGATTAAATCTGTTGCCAACGTTACGCGTCAGGATGCGGACGAATTCCTGCCTCTGGCGGCCCAGATACCTGTTGTGCCCACGATAGAGGAATTCCCGCTACACGAAGCTAACGAGGTGCTTAGTTTAATAAAACAATCGAAGCTTCGTGCCGCTGCCGTCCTGAAGATTTGTTAATTTTATGTTAAAATTTTGTTTGGAATGGATTTAATAGCGGTCCTGCTCCATTACTACGGTTGCGAGTGCGGATAATATTTTAAAAATATTGTTTGATTGATTGAATCAGCGGGATGAATTTGGTACTCTAATAGTAGGAAAATTCGGCGTTTTGCTCTAGAAAGAGGATGGAAAACGCCGGATTGGTTGAAGGTTGGGTTAGGTTATTTCTTAAAATAAGGGTGGCGTTATGGAGACGAAGTTTAACGTCTTTGAAGTTCTCCAGATAGCCGAAAAAATCGAACATAACGGTGCGAGGTTTTACCTCGAAACGGCAGAGTTGCTCGATGATGCCGGGCTTCGTGATACATGCTATAAACTCGCCACGTGGAAAGCCAGGCACGAGAAGGTTCTTGCACAGCGGAGGAAGCGATTTTCTGAGAAGACCGGCGAGTTTGGAACTTACGATCCTAATAATTATGTCTTATCCAATCCGCACGTAATGGCGGGTCTTGCCGTATTTGCTACAAAGAAAAGCTCGCTCAAAGGTCCACTTGGTCCTGGAAACAGACAGGAGATATTTAAGGACGCTATCAGAAGGTCAAAAGAAGCTATCGTTTTCTATCGCGGCTTAAAAGATTTTACCCGGGACCCATCCAGTGAGGATGTTATCGGAAAGATCATCAAAGAAGAGATGCGTCACATCCGGCTGCTCAATGAAGAATTAGAGCGGAAGTAATCAACCAATCAACGACAGCGAATCAACTGTTCGTTGTCGAATTTAACGTGTGGGAGATTTGTTTTAATATCCTCGATAAAACGCAAGCCATCCTTCCAATACCCTGCGGTAGGTTTCAAATCTGAATTAAAGCCGGTGAAGTAGCGGTTAATGCTGCCGATGAGAAGCTCTCTGAGATATTTGCTTGTCATTGATGCCAGTGAAACCGGCAAAAATCGATCGTCGGCTCCGACTGTAAAATGCAAACGCATACTTTTACTGCCGGCACGCAATTCATAGCTGCTGTTCGCCGGAGACTCGCGGAGGATTTTCAATTCCATTTCAGGGAACATTCGCTGCAGGTTCTTTCGATAGTGAACTCGTCCACCCTGTCTGTCGACCATGACCTGTAAATCATCGCCCGCGAAATTGTCCCATGCTCTCTTTATGAGTGTTGATGTGGCGGTAAAAAGCACATTGGCCTTGTTCTTTACGGCAGTCACCATCTTGTTGTAGTGTGCGACATCCAGGCAGTGACTTTTCAAATCCAGCAGTTCCATGCCGTTCGATGTCAGGTCATCGGCCAGTACCGATGAAGCAATTGCTCTTTCTGGAGCGTTAATTGAAATCTGATAGCTTGAGGCCTCTTTGTACCAGGGATAAGTGCTTAGTCGTTCAAGACACTCCGGGCACAACAACTCGATTAGTTCGGTCAGTGTTGTCGGCTCTTTGTCGAGGCATTTCAAGATTGCCATGACGGTTCGTTCGAGGTGTTTGATCCCCGTCGATTTACTATAAGCTTTCTTACTGTCGACGATAAGTAATCGCCCCGCAAGATGTTTACGCGTGTTGCCGACGCTTCGTCTCAAGACTTGCCAAAGGTCTGTTGTTAAAAGATGGTTCGGGAGTGAGAAAGTGCTCGACGATACGACTAACGGCCCAAGGAGCGGTCCGAAACCGGCTTCATCTATTCCCACCAAAACTACCATCCCTGCAACTCCTGTCATCCATAAAAACGTTTTTCGTTGTACGCGGTCCTGCACCTGACATTCGATCTCTTAATATATGTGGTTCCTTTAGGAATAGTCAAGCCATTTCTATGTTTGACACTATAACTGATTTTTTGTATAATACTGTGTTTACAACCTTTTTCTCTTATTGAGGTTATATATGGCGATTAAATTACAGTTTCTCGGTGCGGTTCAAAACGTTACAGGTTCTCGTCACCTTCTGGAAGCCAATGGCACCAGGATTCTCGTGGATTGCGGGCTTTATCAGGAGCGGCAGTTTCGGGACAGAAACTGGGAGCCGTTCACCATTCCGCCGAATAGTATCGATGCTGTTCTTTTAACTCACGCTCATCTGGACCATTGCGGCCTGTTGCCAAAGCTGGTTAAGGAAGGATTTGGCGGTAAGATATACTGCACAGCCGCTACTGCGGAGATCGCACAAATCATATTACTGGATTCAGCCAAGCTGCAGGAAGAAGATGCCAAGTTCAAACTTAAAAGGCATAAGCGTGAGGGTAAAAAAAGTAAGTATCCGGTTGTGCCGCTTTATAAAGCGAGCGATGCCGAGGCATGTTTTCCAATGTTTCAGTCTGTCAAGTACTCCCAGACTGTAAAGATTGGCGACGGGATTGAAACGCGTTTTTGTGAGGCCGGCCATGTCCTCGGCTCTTCTATCATAAAGGTGACGGTTAATCAGAACGGAGACAGCAGGAGCGTATTGTTTTCGGGGGATCTTGGCAGGCCGCACAGGCCCATCCTGCGCGACCCTGCCGTAGTGGGCGAGGCGGATTATATCCTGATTGAGTCTACTTATGGTGACAGGGTGCATCATGGTCGCGATGATACGAAGAAAATGATTGCCGAGGTCATCAACTCGACGAGAGAAACCGGTGGAAAAATAATCGTCCCGAGCTTTGCGCTCGAACGATCTCAGGAGCTTCTTTATTACATAAACGAATTGCTGCTTGAGAATGCGATACCTCAGATAACGGTATTTTTAGACAGCCCCATGGCGGCAGGCATTACCAAGGTGTTTAAAAAACACAGTGAGTTATACGATGAAGAGATGACCGAACTGATGTCAAATCATGAGTCGCCGTTCAATTTTCCCGGTCTGAAAATTACGGGTTCGACTGAAGAATCGAAGGCAATAAAGGATATTAAAGGGACCGTTATGGTCATAGCGGGTTCCGGAATGTGCACCGGCGGCAGAGTAAAACATCACCTGGTCAACAATATCACCGGCCCGGAAAACACGATAATGTTCGTAGGTTATCAGGCAGTTGGTACGCTCGGCAGACGAATAGTAAACGGCGAGGAGGAAGTTCGAATCCTCGGGCAAAACTACCCGGTCAAGGCAAGGGTAGTAAAAGTGAATGGTTTTTCAGCGCACGCAGATAAAGAAGAGCTTTACGCATGGTTGAGTGGGCTGAAAAAGCCTCCCAGAAAGCTGTTCGTCGTACACGGAGAGGCCGAAAGCGCGCAGCATTTTGCCGATTACATCGGCCAGAAAACCGGCTGGCAGGTAGTTGTTCCTGCATATCAGGACGAGGTTGTTCTCGACTGACATATCAAATTGCGCACAGCACGCACTCTTTTGCGTTGTGTAACAGAAATAAGCGTAATCATAAGCTGATTGAAGGCGGGTTTTACTTGACTATCAGGCGCCTGATTTGATATAAATATAATTGATAGATTATTTGTTTATATGGATTTATATCGGTGGATGGTTGATTTTTGGAGGTGAATTTTCTTTTGTTATTGATGTGCACGCAGGAAGGGGAATATCGAAAGAGATAGAAGTTGTCCATGTTAGATTTGGACGGTGAACTAAAGATTCGGGATTATTAATTGTGTCGTTTTAAGTTTGTATTCCATAGGAGGATTATCATGCGTATAAAACTGGTTTCATCAATTTTTGTTGCTTTGGTGTTGACTTTGACATCTGCAACTTACGGTATTGTGATAGGAAACTGGGAACAGGATATGGAAGGATGGGAGATATGCGACCTGAACCCCCCCGGCAATCCGGTTCTGAGTTACAGCTCGATCGGTGCGACATTGGACAGTAACAGCCTCAGGATGAGTGTTGATTCCGGTTGGAAATTCGCCCTGATTTTCAA
>Ga0272441_10007752_pt1 | contig 17325 bp, 18 predicted proteins | sample SSMProp6N_FD_193582 | JGI IMG/M metagenome (GOLD analysis project Ga0272441, IMG submission 193582) | Marine sediment archaeal communities from Little Sippewissett salt marsh, Falmouth, MA, United States - SSM-Prop-6N | ecosystem: Environmental > Aquatic > Marine > Wetlands > Sediment ...
CACTTTTCCTATGGGGTTTGACTGCCAATGGACTTCCATTTTAATGCTGATAAAAGCCAGGAGCATGTAACAGGCATTCTCACCGGCTACAATCTCCATTGGCTTGGTTCTGCGTTTAAATTCCTTATTCAGGCGTTCAATGATGTTGGTTGTGCGGAGTGAGATCCATTCTTCCTCCGGACAGGTAAAAAATGTCAGACACGATTCTATCGAGTTCTCCAGGCATTTGACCGCAGAAGGAAGGTTTTTTTGCCATTTCCTTTTGAAGATCTCAAAAAATTCCACAGCCTTCTTTTTTGATGAGGCATAGAAGATGGATCGCATGTCATCAGCCACTTTTTTCTCCAATTTTTTAGGCACCTTGGCCAAAACATTACGGCTGACGTGGACTTGGCATCTTTGGGTCTTTGCTTTCGGGAATTCCTCCTTAAAGACCTTCTCCAGACCCGGCAACCCATCCATTATTCCGAGCACCATATGGGTTGCGTTCAGGCCTCTTTTTTCAAGTCTTTAAAAAATTGTCTCCAGGTAGGCGCGGATTCCTTGTCCCCTGATTGGAACCCCAAAACCCTTTTATGTCCTGTTTCCGCAACTCCTATGGCCACGAGGACGGGCACCTTTTCAATGCTGCCGGCTATCCGCATATCGAAGTTTACACCATCCAAAAACATATATTTGATGGGTTCCACGCCCAGATCCCTGGTACGCCACTGCTCCACCGCATCAATCAGTTCCCTGTTTGCGTTGCTTACCTCCGTGGCAGAGATTCGACGACCTATCAACCGTTCCGACATCATTGAAAGGGTACGCGTGCTCACGCCGGTCAGAAACATCATGCTCAAATTCTGGCGAAGTTCTTCCTCGTACCGTTTGCTGCGGGGGATAACCTGGGTTTTGAATTCCCCCTTTCGATCCCGAGGAATCTTTTAACATCAATTTTGCCGATACCCTTTAAAGTATATTCTCGAGCATAGGAACCATTGCGATGATTGACATTTCCTTCCAACCGTTCATAGGCTTCTCGTCCCCAAAAATGGGTGAGTTCCGCCGCCATCAGGTTGGAGAGATATTCCTCTATGTTCTGTCTGATATCCATTCGAATCATCTCAAAAAGTTTTTCCGGTTGCTCCTGGATGTACTTGAAAATGTTCACGTGACCCCGGCCCACTACAGCCCGGAAATGGGCGGGTTTCGTTCTGTCGAGGAGCCAGTCGATCCAATGGAGGCTTGAAGTAATTGGTGTCGGGTTGAAGTGCCATCGATTTTTTCCAGATATAGGGAATCCTGAAATTTTATATCTAAAGCCTGTGAAATAATTAAGGTCTTAGATATAAATTTTATACATAAACTCAAAAAGTTATAAAATTACGCGCCGTATTTTACACATATTTTAAATCTAAACTTTTTATTGCACTCGGCTTTAGATAAAAGCCATTTACCCCACCGGGTTGTTCCTTTTGCCCGAATCATTCCGACCTCTCTCATTTCCGGCAGCAGTATTGGATAATTGCTTGGCTGTCTATCATATGTTTGACTTGATCTCCCAGGGTTGTGTATTGTAAACAAGTTTAACCTGTGATTGGAATATCCGAACCCTCATGTTTAAAATCTGGCGGTCGTAGCTACTATCTCAAACGGTTGCCAAACGTTAAAATGGATTAACCGCAAATGAAGGTAACTGAACACCAGATACTGGAGATGATCCGTAAGGGCGAGGGAATCGCGACGGAGTTCAAGACATGCCGGAATCAAATCAACCGGAATGTCTTTGAGACGGTATGTGCCTTTCTCAATCGGCATAGCGGGGCCATTTTGCCCGGTGTTCGGGATGATGGTTCCATTCAGGGCATCAATCCGGATATTGTGGCGCAGGTGTGTAAGGACTTTGTTACCACTATGAACAACTCGCAAAAGCTTAGCCCACCGGCTTACCTTTCAATTGATGAGGTTGAGCTGAAGAAGAAAAAACTGCTGCATATCCACGTCCCGGAAAGCTCCCAGGTACATAGATGCAACGGGACATTTTTCGAATGATCATCAGCGTGCCCCTGAGTTTGGAGCGAAGATAAAGGTGCCGAGCGTCACCCCCGAACTCACCCCCGAAGTCAAAAAATTGCTGAACATCATGCAGGGCGAAATGTCTCGTGGGGATTTGATGACTGCACCGGGTCTGAAAGATGAGAAACACTTTCGGGAACGTTACCAGCAGGCAGGTGTTGCGCCGGGTGTAATCGAGATGACCATTCCAGACAAACCACGCATCAGTAAACAAAATGACAAGAACAGACCTCTATACCGGAGACATCGTTCTGCCTCATTGCTTTTACGCCCTATCCCGGGAATCCGGTGATCGGTGTATTTTCGGGCAAAAACCGGCGAGCGGATGAATCGGGTATAGACATTCATCCCCTGCTGCGCCGGTCCCGCCGCTGTTTCAGCATGTTGAGCCGGGGTTTGTAGTCGGCGATGATGTTGAAATCATTCAGGCTTTTGGCGATGGATGCCTTCAGGAACGAATTGACCCACCAGTAGATGTCATGCCTCCGGATCCGGGTCCGCAATTTCTTCATGCGCTTCAGCCGTTCGGAGCGCGGCATGATAACAGCGCTGTAGATGGCATCGGCCACGCCCTCCTGATCATTCGGATTGACCAGCAGGGCCGCATTCTGCATCTGTGCGGTGGCACCGGCAAATTCACTCAGGATAACGACGCCGTTGTTTTCGACGTTCGCGGCGCAATACTCTTTGGCAATCAGGTTCATTCCGTCTTTTAGAGAGGTGATCAGGACGATATCGGCCGCACGGTAATAGGCGACCAGTTCCTCGCGGTCGAGGCTGCGGAAAAAATAATGAACCGGGACCCAGCCGACGCGTGCAAAACGACCGTTAATTTCGCTCACCAGCCGTTCAATTTCATCCTTCATCATCTGATACTCGGGAATCTGGTCCCTGCTGGGCACAACCACCTGAAACAGGCACACCTTCGTCTGCAGGTCCGGATATTTCTCCAGGGTTTTGCCAAACGCCTTGAGCCGTTCGGGAATCCCCTTTGTGTAATCCAGACGGTCAACCCCGAGAATGATCTGAACGTTGGGCAGCGGCTCCCGCGCGATTTGGCCGGCCCGCTTCGCCACTTCCGGCCTGTGGGCCATATCGGCAAATTCATTGAAATCAATGCTGATGGGAAAGGCACCCACCCTTACTTTATGATCCCCCAGCGTCAGGGTCAACACCTGCCCTTTGCCCTGGACCGTGACTTCCTTGATGAGCGTCTGTACACAACGTCTGAAATTTCGCCGGTCCCGCAACGTCTGGAATCCGATCAGATCGTAATGCAGCAGTGCTCTCAGAAGCTGAAACCGCCACGGGAGTCTCATAAAAATATCAAGGGATGGAAACGGAATATGAAGGAAAAAACCGATTTTATTTCTCACACCCATCTCATGCAGGTCCTGTGCGACGTTCATCAGGTGATAATCATGGACCCAGATGTAATCATTGGGTCCCAGGTTGTCCTGTATCACCGAGGCGAATTTCCGATTTGCCGTCCTGTAGCCGGGCCAGTAGGATGAATCAAAATTGCATCTGTCCAGAAGGTCGTGAAACTGGGGCCAGATAATCTCGTTGGAAAATCCTGAATAATACGTGTCGATATCATCCGACGAAAGGGGCACCGGCTTGAGCGTAAATCCCGACTCCCGTGTGGCTTCCGCCAGTGCACGGTTCAACTCATTTTCGTCGGTATCTCCGGCTCCCGCCCAGCCGATCCACAGCCCCCCGCGGTCCTTGAGCACGGGGGCAAGGGCGGTTACCAGCCCGCCGGAACCCTGCACGGCCTGCCATTGCCCGTTTTGTCTGGTCAGCACTACGGGAAGCCGGTTGGATACAATGATAAGGCGGCCGGTCGGCAGGATATCGTTGCGGTTTGTTTTCGGTTGCGTCATCGTATCAACTCCTTTTAAAAAGTCGCATGCCGACCGGTAGCGTCAAAGACGTGATTTTGTAATAGTTTGATTTCAATTTGAATTTATCTGGTGAGGCGCATCCGGACCGATGTCATGCCGTGGCATTCTGCCAGTTCCTCAGAAAATCCAGAAGCTCATCCGGCGGCCGAAGCCACATATCGGCGCAGGTGTCCCGAAATGTCTCACGCACCAGCACCGCCAGGCCTCTTTTTTTTATAGCGGCAAAGGCATCTTCATCGGTAAGGTCATCGCCCAGATAGGCGGCCGCCGTTCCGGAGGGCATGTCGTCCAGAATCCGGTCGACTGCCCGTGCTTTGGAGATACCTGCAGGACGAAGCTCCAGACCGCCGTCGAATTCGTGAAGCGTCAGCACGGCCGTGTCCACCAGATCGGACAGATGCGCTTTGACATCCATACGGATGGCGGCGATATCCCTGTCGGTCAAACCGCGCCAGTGTATGGCCAGGCTCAGGGGTTTTTTCTCCAGCAGACTGTCCCAGCCTTTTTTCGAAAGCCGGTGTGAAACCTTTTCAAGATCATGCGTCATGGCTTCCGGAACGTCTGCGATTTCATGCGTTCCGTTTAGCAGCCGCCTTTCGCCGCCGTGCGACCCCCAGATTTCCGGCAGCTGCCTCATTCCGAGCAACGGGATGAGGTCGGCCAGTCCGCGTCCGCTGATGATCACCAGACGGGTTTTTGCCGTTTCGATAATTTTATCCAGAATTTCGGTAATCCCCGGATAGGGCCGGGCCTCGTCGCGTTTTATCCTGAAGGGCGCCAGGGTACCATCGTAGTCTAACAGCAAGGCCCGGTCTGCTGCTGTTTTCAATGACTTAAAAAATACCGACACATCTTTTTTTTTATTGAATACTTTCATATGTCCTCAGTCTCGTGCCCATGTCTTTTGGATATTATAGAATGGAAAATAAAGGGGGGTCAAATAATTAACTTGACATGTTCGATAAAGTTATTAATATATACGGTTACATATTAAAGACCCTTCCACGGTGGAGGGGGCGGTTTCATTACTGAAGGAAAGTTCCATTTGTTTAAGTGGCACGCCGGATGTTGGAAACGTTTGAAAAGAAAGAATTTTTTAAAAGGAGTATGTCACAATGGCAAACGGAATTGTAAAATGGTTTAATGACAGCAAAGGTTTTGGATTTATCGAGCAGGAAGATGGCGCAGATGTATTTGTTCATCATTCAGCCATTAATGCAACCGGATTCAGGACGCTTAATGAAGGCGATCGCGTTACCTTTGACGTGGAACAGGGTCAGAAAGGCCCGGCGGCAACAAATGTAACCGTCATTTAGCTTCAAGCTTATTATTTCTGATTTTAAGAGGGTATTCTCTCGGTTTATGAGAGAATGCCCTTTTTTGTTTTTGCCGAAAAATGGTGTCAAATCCTGAATAGTGAAGAAACGGTTTGCCGTAATCACAATTCAGGATTTGACACCATGCCCGTATCATGACAGATTTCCAATCTGAGCTATGGATATTTTTTTTGAGTATGGATATATCGGGCTTTTTATGTCTTCGTTTCTGGCGGCAACTCTGCTGCCGGTCAGTTCGGAGATCATGCTCAGCGTGCTGTTGCTGAACCATTCAGATCCGATTTCCGCGGTTTGTGTGGCAACGGTCGGCAATGTGCTGGGGTCGGTTGTAAACTACGGGTGTGGCTTCTGGGGCAGTTATCTGGTGCTGACAAAATGGCTGGGGTATTCGGAAAATGATATTTCGGCGGCTAAGCGGCGGTTTGGAAGGTACGGCGTGTTCGGACTGCTCCTGGCGTGGGTACCGGTGATCGGAGATCCTCTGACGGTCGCGGCAGGTGCTTTGAAAATACATTTCGGTCTGTTTATGGTACTGGTGACAACCGGAAAACTGGCGCGGTATGTTTTCCTTACAGTATCCGTGCTGTCGTTTTAGCCGGCGAGTGAAAAAAAGAGAATCAGGGGATATGCGGTTATCTAAAAAAGGATTGTCATCAGACCGGTAATAGTGATAAAAGAAAAATAATCAATGTGAACCACAGGGATCACCCCTGTGGTTCTTTTTTTTTAAAAAAAAGGAATCAAGCATATGATAAACGCAACAAACGTAACTCTCTCTTACGGCAAGAGGGTGATTTTCAAAGACGTAAATATAAAGTTCACACCGGGCAACTGCTACGGTCTTATCGGTGCCAACGGCGCGGGAAAATCCACTTTTCTGAAGATACTCGCCGGCGATGCGGAACCGGATCACGGGGAGATTTCAATGGGGCCGGGAGAGCGGCTGGCCGTGCTGAAGCAGGACCACTTTGCGTTTGACGAAGAAACGGTCATCAATACCGTTATTATGGGGCACAAGCGATTGTATGAGGTGATGATCGAGCGGGAGGCCATCTATTCGAAGGCGGAGTTCACGGATGAGGACGGGATTCGATCCGGGGAACTGGAGGAGGAATTCGCGGAGATGAACGGATACGAGGCCGAGGCGGAAGCAGCGGTGCTTTTGAACGGTCTCGGCATACCCGAGGCGTTTCTTCAGGTGAAAATGAAGGAACTCGAGGGCGGGGAAAAGGTCAGCGTGCTTCTGGCTCAGGCCCTGTTCGGAAATCCGGATGTCCTGCTGCTGGACGAGCCGACCAACCACCTGGATTTAAAGTCCATCGGCTGGCTGGAGGAGTTTCTGTTCCGGTTCAAAAACACCGTTATCGTGGTGTCCCATGACCGGCGTTTTCTCAATCGGGTCTGTACCCACACGGCAGATATCGATTTCGGGGTGATCCGGGTCTACGCGGGAAACTATGATTTCTGGTACCAGGCAAGCCGGCTGACCCTGAAACAGAAACAGAACGAGAACCGAAAGACCACGGAAAAAGCAAATGAACTCAAAGCATTTATCCAGCGGTTCAGCTCAAACGCGTCCAAGGCCCGTCAGGCGACATCAAGAAAAAAACTACTGGAAAAGCTGACCCTGGAGGATCTGCCGGTTTCCTCGAGAAAGTACCCGTTTATCGTCTTTAAGCCTGAACGGCCATGCGGCAATGTCATTTTGGAAATAGAGGGACTGACCAGGGAGATTGACGGGGTCAAGGTGTTGAACGATCTGAATCTGACGGTAAACAACGGGGACAAAATCGCCTTTGTCGGGGGCAACAGCCTGGCAAAGACAACCCTTTTTCAAATTCTGGCAGGAGAACTGGTGCCGGACAGCGGCAGTTTCAGGTGGGGGACGACCATCACGCACGCCTGTTTTCCCAAAGACAACAGCGCGTATTTTGATAATGATCTGAACCTGATCGAGTGGCTCGGCCAGTTCATTCCGCCTGCGGAGGGTGAGAGCTTTTCCAGAGGGTTTCTGGGAAGGATGCTTTTTTCAGGAGAAGAGGTGTTTAAACAGACCCGGGTACTTTCCGGCGGGGAGCGGGTCCGCTGTATGTTTTCCCGGATGATGCTCACCGGCGCCAACGTTCTGATCCTGGATGAGCCGACCAACCACCTGGATCTGGAATCGATCACCTCGCTTAATGACGCGCTCATTTCATTTCCCGAGGTGGTGCTGTTCTGCTCTCATGACCACGAGCTGGTATCCACGGTAGCCAACCGGATCGTGGAGATTACCCCTGACGGCGTGATAGACCGGGTGATGGGATTCGACGAGTATCTGGCAGATGACGACGTGGCGCGAATCAGAGATGAAGCTGCGCGGTCTGGAAAGGGGCGCCCCCTGGCCGCTTAACGGAGCGCATACGACCGGTAAATGGGGATTCGGGGTTTGACTGGAAGTCCGTTATGATGTAGAAAATAAAAAACGTTCCTTCAGCCCCGGAGATTATATAAAAATTGCCCCCCGGAAAAGGCAGTGGGCGTTATATCCGGCTTCAGAACAGAAAAAAGTAAAAGTCTGAAAGAAGACAGTTGCCATGACGATTAAATCCATAAACGATGCAGATCAAATGGAATACCAGAGGACCGGGCCCCATCGTTTCGAGATGGCCGGCTGGATCAGTTGCGCGCCGTTCGAACGTATGATGCACATGCAGATTGTCGATGCCTCAAAAGGGAAGGCCACGCTGACGATGCCGTTTCTGATCGATTTTGCCCAGGGCGCCGGCCTGATGCATGGCGGTGCTCTGGTCAGCCTGGCCGATACTGCGGTCGTCATGGCCATCAAGAGCCTGTTGCCTCCCCGGACCCATTTCGCAACGGTCTCCGCTCAAACCAAATTTCTCTATCCCGTTAAAAAAGGAATCATAACCGCCCGGGCTCGTGTGACCGGCCGTGAGGAACGACGGATCGAGGGCCGGGCGACCATCTTCAATGAGGAGGACCGGCCGGTACTGGAATTTACATCCGTGTTCAAGATTGCAAAGGACCGGACGGTGCGGAATATTTCCATTAAAGAAAAGAAACATGAGCGTGAAAAGCGGACTCCCCGGCAAAAGGTGACGTTTTCTTGAGGAACTTATTTCTTCTGTGCCCCTTATGTTTCTATCTGATCGTAAAAAAATGGCGTATCCCGGAAAGGATCATCTGAGCGGCTAATGCCGACAGAATCAACCCTGTAATTTTGCTCAGGATATTGATTCCTCGCCGGCCCAGAATGCTTTCGATATGGGAGGCAAAAAAAAGAATGATTCCTATGCTTGCGATCGCGGTAATCAGAGCCATGGTGCCGATCCATTTTTCAGCGGGGGTTCCCATTTCCGCCTCGAGCACCAGAAGCGCACCTATGGTTGCCGGACCGACAATGATGGGTGTGGCCAGCGGAACGACGGCGATTTCACTGTCGAGGTACGATCCCGAAGGCAGGGGTTTTGCCTGTACGAGTTCAACGGCAGACAGAAACAGCAGGGCGCCGGCGCCGACACGAAAGGCATCCAGGGTGATATTGAAAACGGCAAACAGGATATTGCCGAAAAAGTAGAGGCCGAAACATAAGACCAGAACAGCTCTGGTTGTCTGCAACGCAAGTTTGCGGCGTTGGGGCGCCGTATGGTCCATGGTCATGCTTAAAAACATGGACAGCCCGAAAAAAGGGGTGAAGATAAAGAAAAATTTCATCCACACGGCAAGAAAGTAGTTCAAAACATCTTGCATGGTTAGTGAGCCTCAGTCGATATATCTTTTACCCGTCCAATTTTTCCGCTTTCCAGCCGAACTTTGATGCCATGGGGGTGTGAGAAGGATTTTGTCAATATGTCTTTTACTATTCCTTCTGTGCGGTTCCCGGTTCGCTGGTCTTCTTTCAATACAATTGAGACCTGTAATCCCGGTTTGATGTTTTTGCGATGTGTACCGTTCATGATTTCCATCCATATGGTCTCTATTGCTGGTGGAATGGTGGGGCCACTGACCACTGTAGAGACGTTTTTTTCAATGGTGCGGCGCGATGTCTCCCGCACCGACGTTCGGGCGCACGCCTTGACCTTTTTAATTCTGCCGTTGGAGTTTGGCCTCTCACAAACTCATTATAAGTATGTTATTTATATGGGTATGGCAACGATATTTTAATTTTTTTGACAGTTTTTCAAATCTCCCCCCTTTCCGAGGATCGCGGTAATAATAAATTCCAGGTCTTGCTTGTCTGTTTGTCCGTCTTTCTCGTTGCATCAAAGGGCACGTACAACAAGTACGTACTTTTTGATGCGCCTTGAAGACGAATAAATATATCTGCGCGATACCTGTGGATTTTATTCCTTCCGTGCCCCTTCATCATCCAAATATTCAATGTATTAAAATTATTGAAACTTCTGGCTTTTGGGGCTGCAGAAACAGCCTCTATTTTTGAATGGATACTTGAGAGTAATCTGTTTGCTTTAATTTAGAATTTAATTTTAACTTTTTTGCTTGGCAATTAAAGTCATATGTCTTAATGTGATTCTAAAAAAACAGAAAATTAATCGGGGATTTGGGAATTCCTTTTTTAAACTACTGTGCCTGCAGTTGGTTGTTGCTATACATCTGTTTCCTTCCGCCTTATGCCCCACCGATCAATGCTTTAAACATCTGACGCCCTGAATCTTCTGACGGTCCAAACGTAACCAAAGAAAAAGTAGAACTTTCCGCTGCAGGACGATTAAAGATGAAATATGTAAAACAACGATTTAACATTTTTCAAAAATTTTTTCTTGCCTCTGGAATTATCCTGCTGTCCCTGATTGTGCTGGGGATTTCTTCCTATATAAGCATTACATATCAAAAAAAAATAATCGGAGACGTGGGCGAGAACAAGTTCGGGCATCTGGCTTACATTTCAAAGCTGTCGAGGGACATCCTTAAGCTTCATTCGGAGTTCGGAAGGATCGTTCGTAGTTCTGCGATGGGAATTTTATCGGATAAGGATAAGAGAGAAGCGGTTTTCATGTTAAGTCGTTCCGTTGACAGCATAAAACAACTTGACTGGACCGGAAAAGTCGATCTCGATCCGGCAGAGGTGCAAAAAATTGTATCGATGCTCGACCGATACACGGAATGGGCCTCTTCGGTAAATGAGGTCTTGTGGATCGATAAGAACCTGGCAAGCGAATATATCCTGCGGTCAGATGGAAATGTCCGCGAGCTGATTCTTTATGTGAATCTTCTCGGGGAAAAATATGAACAAGAGCTTCGCCGTTTTTTTCTGGATTCAGAGAGGCATTTCAATCGAATCGTCTTAACTTTTCTTGTTATTTTTATCATAACGGCTACTGCTTTGGTTGTTCTGGTCTGCATTGTCGGAAGATATATTTTTTTTAATGCAAATCGTCTTATCCATATCATACGCCAGGTTACCGACCGGAAAATTCTGGACGATACGCCGGTTATGAATTCTCATGACGAGATGGAAAATCTGACGTCATATGTCAGCCGTTTGACAGGTAAGTTGAAGCTTTACAGTGAAAATCTCGAGTCCATGGTCGAAAAACGTACCGAGAGTCTTTCGAAAACAAACGAACGGCTTCACCAGGAAATAAATGACCGGGAACGGATCCAGTGGGCCCTGGAAGAAAATCAGAAACGTCTGGTGGATATGATTGATTTTCTGCCGGATGCCACGTTTACCATCAATACACAGGGAAAAGTCATTGCCTGGAACCGTGCCATTGAACATATGACGGGCATCAAAGCAAGAGATATACTCGGCAAAGGTGATCAGGCTTACAGTATGCCTTTTTACGGTAAAAAGCGTGCGGTGCTCATCGATCTCATGTTTGAATCAAATCCGGATATTGAACAAACCTACGATACGTTTCAAAAAGAAAATGACTGTCTGATGGGGCAGAGCCATATTCTGGGAGCGAACGGTAAAGAGACCTGGTTGTGGTGCAAGGCAAGTCCGATATATGACATTCATGGACGGGTAATCGGTGCCGTTGAATCGATCCGTGATATCTCGGATCGAAAGCAGGCACAGAAAGCCCTGCATTACAGCGAAGAAAAATTCAGGAGTATTTTTGCCCAGACACCGGTCGGGATCGAGTTCTATGATTCCCGGCCATGTCTGATCGATATCAATTCCGCCGGCATGGAAATATTCGGGATTTCAGATATCAATGAAATCAAAGATCTGCCGATTTTCGACTATGCACATTTCCCGGCAAGCGCAAAAGACGGAATGCACAAAAATGAAACCCTTCGGTTTGAAATGCATTATGATTACGATGAAGTTCGGAAAACTCGGCGGTTTAAAACCTCCAAAACCGGAAAGGCGGTGCTGGATGTCATCGTATCTCCGCTGGGAGGAAACTTAAACGAAACGGTGGAAGGATGGCTGGTACTGTTTCAGGATATAACCCGTCGGAAACGATCTGAAAATCAGATACACAATCTGACCCGGAGGCTGTTGAAAGCCCGGGAAAACGAGCGACAGCGGATTTCAAGGGATCTTCATGACAGCGTGGCCCAGGACCTGTCAACATTGAAAATCGGCCTGGAGACATTATATGACGGGCGTACAGACATTAATCGGTTCACCCGGAATCGAATTTCGGGGATGTCCGAGATCCTCCAGAAAACAATACGTTCGGTTCGGGAGTTGTCTTATAACCTGCTTCCGCCCAGTCTGGAAAATCTGGGACTTGTCCAGGCGGTCAATCAGTACTGTGAGGACTTTTCAGAGTACACCGGCATCCGGACGGAGGTGGGGGCAGCGGGTCTGGACGATATCCGCCTGGATTTTGATACGGAGATCAACCTGTATCGACTTCTTCAGGAAGCGTTGAGCAATGTTCGGAAACATGCGTATGCTCAAAATGTCCTTATCAAGCTGGTGGCATCTTACCCGAATCTTATCATGCGGATTGAAGATGACGGAAAAGGTTTTGAGGTCGAGGAACGAATCGAGATCAGTATTGATGAAAAACATATGGGGCTGAAAAGCATGGAAGAGCGGGTTGGATTGCTGGATGGAATATTTCGTATTCAATCCGGACCGGAAAAAGGGACCCGAATCTTTGTGGAGGTCCCTTTGAATGAGTTGCTGGCAGATCCGGCATATCCGGTCATGGAATAAGTGCCCCGGTAAAAATAAATCCACAGTCTTGCTTGTCTTTTAATCCGTGTGGCTTTGGTTCACCTTCAGGAACCCTGACCGGGCTCGATTTTAGAAATATTATCGAAAGGGGTGCGGCAAGGGAGAAAAAAATAATGTTGTAAAATATGTCTATTTGTGTTTATTTAAATAAACTTCATATGAAGGATTTTTGTCTGAGGGAAAAACGTGATGCTCAACAGTGTCTTCGAAAATTTTCTGCGCAGGGTGTATGATGCTATCAACATTCAAACGCAGAACGAACTGGCCTCCGTTCTGGGCGTGAATCGTTCCGCTGTGACGCAGGCCCGGAAAAAAGATTCGATCCCGGATAAGTGGATATTGAAGTTGTTTCGCTTATACGGGTTGAATCCCGACTGGCTGGAAAGCGGTATGGGGGATGCCTTCGTGTCAAGGGGCCGGCATGACTCCTTATCTCAGGTTCCGGTCCCCAAAGTAAAGGCTCGGCTGTGTGCCGGAGGGGGGTCTTTTGAGGCGGATGCCGAGGTGACGGGATACTGTTCGTTTCAATCCCGGTGGCTGGAAAAAAAGGGGGAGCCGTCGAAAATGGTTCTGATGGATATTTTCGGGAACAGCATGGAACCGGAAATGAAAAACGGTGATACCGTATTGATCGACCAGTCTCAGAAGAATATCCTGGCAGGAGCTGTGTATGCGGTGGGCGTCGAAGATACCATTATGGTTAAACGAGTGGAGAAGCACCCCCACCGGCTGGTCCTGCTCAGCGACAATACGGATTACGCGCCGATCTATCTGACGGCGGAAGATAGCGGCAGCGTGCGAATTATCGGAAAGGTGGTGTGGCTGTGTCGGGAGCTGAGGTGAGCGGTTTTTGAATCTTTGTGGAGCGGCCAAATTTTTTTGTCTCTGACGTTTATAAAAATAAACATTACTGAAATACAGATGAACATAAAAATGGCAATTCTGTAATGCTTAAAAATTAAAAGGAGACGGGCAAACATGACAAGGACCTATCTCAAACATGGAATTTGGGGATTGATGTGGACGGCAGGTTTGATTCTGGCCGGAAGCGACGGAGATTACATGCCGTGGATGAATCTGCTTGGCGTCGGCGTGTTTGCGACAGCGTTCAGGTTGATGTGCGGCCGCAGGCTGAGCGTCGGCGCGAGGGTTTTTGGCCGACTGAAGTCGTCGGTAATAAAATTCAATGCCGGCAGAATGCTGTCGGAAGACGGTGTATACGAGCGATGGACTTGTTGCGAAGGCGAGACAGCCGGAAAGGGATTTGAAACCGGCTTCAGAAAAGCATATTTATAGAACAATATTGCTACTGCCTGTCTTTTCTTGAAACATTATATCGCCTGATGCTATACTAAAAACCGTAAGTTTTATGATATATCTTTGAAGAGATTGTTGATATCGGCAATTTGCTTTTGCAGCGGCCCTAATAAACAGGAAAGGCGTGAAACATGTTTGCATATCAGCTGTCGGTGAAGGCGGAAAATCGTCCAGGCAACCTTGCAAAAATTACAGATATTCTCGAAGAAGGAAAAATTAATATTCGTGCCGTTACCATTACGAGTTTCAATGATCACGGAATTATTAATCTTCTGGTGGATAATCCCCGGTTGGCAACCAGGATTCTTGAGAAAAAAAATGTTTCAGTGGTCTTGAAGAAGGTGATTGCTGTTTTGATCGAGGATAAACCGGGCGGGCTGAATCGTCTTGTCAGGCTTCTGGCGAACGAAAATATCAATCTGGAAGATGCGTATGGGTTTGTTCTGGAGAGCCGGAAGCATGCCGTGCTCGTTCTGGATGTCGACCAACCGGAAAAGACGCAGAAAATTCTCAGCTCATCGGGTTATAAAACGCTGAATGCCGATGCGTTGTCGGCTATCGAGCCGTTTCATTATATAAAATATTGATTTGTCAAAAGGGAGCACGTGTTTCTTTGAACTTGAAAAAAACTATATGTCGAGCGAATGAGAGGGGGGTGAATATGTTTTATCAGACCGTGTGAACGAGCGGGTTTCAGATGTTTCAATGAGATTATGATAGTTGCTCGATACGAGCACAAAACAAGAATTTCAGATGAAGTTTTTTCTGCTGTTAACGGGTTCTGCATCGACTGAACTGCTGGTTATGAATGGTGTAATAATAGTTTTCTGAAAAATAACGGGTAAGAGTTCAGGTTCTTGACTAGTTTGGGTATCAGTACGGACGTTGTGATATCTTCCAGTCCTCGGTTTTCCCATCTCAGGATTTTTTTATAAGGCTCCAGTTCGATTCTATCGATTTCCGGTTTAAAATCCCCTGTGATAACCTCATAGCAAAGATGAGCAAAATAAAGTATGGTAATGTTGATTCGCACGTGCTCAGGAATTCGTTTCGGATCTGTGAAATCGGGATATGACTGATAACCGACGGTGTCGCAAATAATTTCAGGCAGCTTCCATCTCTTGAGTAAAATTGCCCCCAGAAAAGATTTCTCCAGACCGTCGATCAGAAACGAAAGTTTGGGGTATTGTTTTTTGAGCAGCAGTATGACGCTTTCACCGAGGTCATGAAGCAGCCCGATGGTTCTCAGTTGTGCGGGGTTTCCGACCTGGGAGGTCAACGAAATTTCAAAAGCGATTCGCGAGATGATGCTCGAATGGTTAAATAAATTCAAAAAATTTTCTGTCTTTGGCATGGTTTGCTGCAGACCGATGGAAAATACAATGTGATAGAGTTCGTTTAAACCTATCAGTATAACAGCCTGATGAATGTCCGCGATCTGGTTTTTAAAGCCGTAATATGGAGAATTGACAACTTTCAAAACATTTGCCGTCATGGACGGATCTTTCTGCACCAATTTTGAAATTTCCTGAAGGGATATGTCGTGCTCGTGAAGCTTTTCGGTTAAATTGCTGAAGAAAACCGGCAAATGTGGAATTTTCCGAATGATATCCTGGATCAACTTGTTTTCTTTATAGGTTGGAACAGCTTGAGTCTGTTGGTACAGAATTTTTTCCTGTAGTCTTCGGTTCCTCAAGGCCAGTATGGTTTTCTGACTTTGAAGCCTCCTGAAGATTTTAACTGTGAAACGGTTGGATTCCGCCAGGAGAATCATTCGGGTTTTATCATCCAGTGCGATCAAAGTGGCCGGGTTAATGACCAGTACCTTTGCGGGGGTCTCGGCAACAGCGTATATCGACGGAGATATATAGCTTATGACATCGGGACAGCCGCCGGCTTTGATTCCCGATACTGCCATAACGCTTTCGCGGGAGCCGCACGAAATATCGATAATGTTAAACGTTCCGTTCAGTACAATATAGAGGTCTTCTTTTGATTCAGACTTTTTAAACAGTGTTTCGTTGATCTGAATTAATTTAACGTTTGCTATATTATACAGAGCGGAACTTCTTGCGACCGACATGTCATTGAATGACGGATAAACAGGTATACGCCGGGCGGTCGTTTTGATATGTTTTATGTCTGTCATAGGCATCACTGAGGTATGTTGTTTAAACGAATCTGTCAGCACATCATCAGATGTTTGAAATGGTTTTGAAAAAATTGTCGCGGTCGGGAATAAACAGCGGTGCCTTGATAGATTCGATAAAAAAAATTATAAACATATATATAGATTTAAAATGATTTTATGTCAAAGCATAATAAACAGTATCTGCTGAAATAGTCAAAATACAATAACTGACTTATACTTGTATTTGGACTGTCGCATATTCACCTCCCGGATTTCTTTTGAAAATAATGATTCTATAAGCTTTCAATGACATTATGAACGGCCGACTCGAATTCTTAAGAGGTTTATAAAATATTCAACGCGGGTGTTGACAAAAGATAAAAAATATTAGTAGGTTACAGCTTGAAAATATTTCGTTCCAAAATGGTGTGTTTAAACATTCGAACAGCGGCCGTTCAGGCGCCGGATATTTTGTTCAAGCTCAAAGAGGCGAGCATTATACGCGGGGATACGCGGCGTATAATAAGGTTTAAAAGTTGAGACCGACTCGGAAATCGGGAAAAACAGATGTTCCGGGATGGTCGCTGCGTACCGGATGTACAAAAGAAAATACGAACCCGGACATAATTTTTAACAGGAGTCAGTGAATGACGCTTACGAAAGCTCATATCATCGAACTTGTACACGAGCATTTGGGATTTAACAGAAATCAGAGTTCAAAAATTTTTGAAGATCTTCTGGAAATCATGAAGACCACCCTGGAGTCAGGAGAAGATATCCTGATCAGTGGATTCGGTAAATTTTGCGTGAAGGAGAAAAATACACGAAGGGGGCGGAACCCGGCAACCGGTGAGGACATGATACTTTCCGGTCGACAGGTCGTTACATTCAAATGTTCCGGACGGCTGAGAAAACGAATCAATTCCAATTAATTCCGATCGTCGGTCGTTTCATACAAAAATCCTCGGGTTACTTGTTTGAAAGAGATTGGTAATGATTCTTCATATGGATATGGATGCGTTTTATGCATCCGTCGAGCAGCTGGATGAGCCTCGGTTGAGGGGTAAATGCGTGATTGTCGGCGGGACGTCAAATCGGTCCGTGGTGTCCACCGCAAGTTATGAGGCCCGAAAATTCGGCGTCCACTCGGCAATGCCCATGTTTGAGGCAAAGCGCCGGTGCCCTGAAGCTGTTATCGTTGCACCGCGTATGAAGCGCTACCGACAGTTGTCAAATCAAATCATTGGCTTGCTGGAAGAATTTGCTCCGCTTGTTGAACCCGTATCGACAGGTGTCAAGATAGAAGTCACCTGAATCGTGTACGTTAAGCAGCATGATTTAAGCAGCGGTTCTTGACCGGTTGCTTTGTTTTTTCCGGGTTAAGCCGGACTGACAGTACCGGCACCC
>Ga0272441_10007753_pt1 | contig 17322 bp, 13 predicted proteins | sample SSMProp6N_FD_193582 | JGI IMG/M metagenome (GOLD analysis project Ga0272441, IMG submission 193582) | Marine sediment archaeal communities from Little Sippewissett salt marsh, Falmouth, MA, United States - SSM-Prop-6N | ecosystem: Environmental > Aquatic > Marine > Wetlands > Sediment ...
AAATCATCTCCCAGTCCACCACCGAGAACCTTGCACAGTGGATATGGGACCGGCTCGAGCCCGTATTGAAGGGCAGGAATTACTTCTTGAGTGAAATTGTTGTCTGGGAAACGGATACCAGCTTCGTCACCCTGCGGAGGGAGGGGGCCGGAGAATGAGCAAGATGAAAGACGTGCAGGGTCAGGGGGACGACCGCAACGTCGGTATCCGCAAGGTGGGAGTGAAGAACCTGCGGTACCCCATCTGTATACTCGACCGCCAGAATGATAAGCAGCATACAATCGCTTCGATCAACATGTATGTCGATCTCCCGCATCACGACAGAGGCACCCATATGAGCAGATTCGTAGAGGTGCTTGAACGGCACACCTTCAAACTCTGGCCCAGCGACCTGGATGACATACTGCTCGATATGCGCAGCACCTTCGACTGTGAAGTAGCCCATCTGGACATTACCTTTCCCTATTTTGTACGGAAAAAAGCGCCGGTTTCAGGGATTCCCAGTCTGATGGAGTACACCTGCAGACTTGAAGCTCAGAGGGACGGACGTCTCGAGATGAATTTCTCGGTGGAAGTGCCGGTCAATAACCTCTGTCCCTGCTCGAAGGAGATAAGCACCCACGGGGCGCACAACCAGAGGGGGATCGTACGGATCAGCGTGAATACACGGCACTTCATCTGGTATGAAGAGCTGATCGAAATAGCGGAAGCATCCGCCTCTTCACCGCTTTACACCATCTTGAAACGGGTGGATGAAAAGTACGTTACCGAGCATGCTTACGAAAATCCGCGCTTCGTTGAGGATGCCGCCAGGGAAGTGGCTGTGAAGCTGCATTCGGATGATCGGGTGGACCACTTCATCGTCGAGGTCGAGAATTTCGAGTCCATTCACAATCATAATGCCTATGCCTGTATTACCAGTGAGGATGTCCGTGTATAGTATTCCTTTCAGGTATCCATCGGCGCGTCCACAGGATTTGCCCCAGCATCTTCAGTTTTCACCTTTAACGATCGATACATAGAGCAGTGGAAAAGAACACCTTTGAAATCAGAATTATCCATCTGGGACACCTCTCTTTCGCAGTAGAGCAGAAGCAGATTCTAAAAATTGAGAGGATTGACGGTGACCGGGCCATTACCTCTGAGGATTATGAACGTCTGAATATCCTGCACGGGGCGGACCTCTTCGGTTTGCCGATGGAGAAAAAAGCCTCCTGCATCGTACGTTTCATTCCTGAAATCTCGGCCAGGGGGATCGCTGTAGAAGATGTATCTGAAGAGCTCGAGTTTACTCCAACTAAAACGAGCGACAACAGACTGGTTCTGGGAATCGCTCCATCGGACTCAGGCGATCTTCCGGTCCTCGATATTTCAGCTTTTTTCAAGCGACTTTCGACCGTCTCGCAGCGCCGAACGGCCCTGTTCGACGCGCTTGCGGAGACCCGAAGACCGCGGGCCCGCAATATAGAGGCGGTTTCAGAGGAGTCGGTGCGGCAGAAAAAGATCCGCGCTGCCAGAGCAGGCCGGAAAACCAGACGCATCAACCAGATAGCCAGATTCTTCGGTTCCATCAAGACCAGGGTGGCGCTTTTTCTCACCATACTGGTGCTGGTTTCGATGAGCGGGATAATTTACTTCGAGAGCGGCGTGAACACCGCTTTTCGAAATCTCTGGGATACCCTGTGGTATTCAATCGTAACCATTACCACCGTGGGATACGGAGATAAAACACCCATTACAATAGGCGGGAAGATAGTCGGACTGCTGCTGATGGGAATGGGAGTAATCGTAATGGCGGCTGTAACCGGACAGATTGCCTCTTTTCTGGTCGAACAGCAGATGCGCCGCCGGGAGGGTTTGTTAAAATTGAAGAACTTGCAGAACCACTTTATCATCTGCGGATGGCGGAGAGAGCTGGACCGTGTGATAGCGGGAATTCTCTCGGTCAATCCGGAATACAATGTGAATGACATCGTCCTCATTAACAATGTCGGTCATGAAGCGATGCTTCCTGTTCTGAACAATCCCAGCTTCGAAGGAATAAACTACATCAATGGGGATTTCATCGAAGAGGAGACCCTGCGGAGGGCGAATATCACACGGGCATCCCGCGTGATGATCATCGCCGATTTTTCCCAGAACTACTCCCAGCAGGAGGTCGATTCACGCACCGTCATGGCGGTGCTGACCATCGAATCGATTACCAAGAAGGTGTACGTAGCGGCGGAGCTCCTGGATGACAAGTTCGAGAAGTATCTCAAGCTGGCGAACTGTGACGAGATCATCCTTTCCAGGGAGTATTCCAAGATGATCCTTGCCAACGCATCCTCCGCCTCGGGAGTCTCCCATGTACTGCACGAGCTGCTCTCGCCGCAGCACGGACAGGGGCTTGAGAGCAGGGACATCCCCGACTGGTTGACCGAACAGCCCTTCGGACGGTTGAGCGACTATTTCAATGCCACCTACGGGGCCATCTGCATCGGGCTGCTCGAGAATACCGGCAACTTCTATTCACGCAAACGTGAAGCCCTGAACGAAGCCCAGATGACGCCGGATATATCCAAGCTTGTTGAAAACCTCCGGACGGTGAAGCAGCTCATTCCGAACCGCCCTGTGCTCAATCCCGGCCGTGATTACATTGTACGCAAGAACTCCAAGGCGATCGTTATAGAACTGAGCAGCCAGAGGATCTAGGAGGCAGGAAGAATGGAAAAAGAGAAAGAAGAACGACTGCAGAAGATAAAACTCTTCGAAGATTTCGCCTCCGACAGTGCCGCGCTGGAAAAGATCTTTCAGATTGGTTCCATCTCCAATACAAAGAAGGGCGAACGGATTATTGAAGAGGGAGAGGTCGGCGATGTGCTGTACATCCTCCTGTCGGGAAGTGTCCGGATACAGAAGACTACACTGCAGAACCAGCCCTACACCGTAGCCTATGTCCGCGAAGACGATAACGTGTACTTCGGGGAGCTGGCCCTCATCGATAACGACAAGCGTTCCGCTACGGTAGTAGCTGAAAGCGACTGCTCATTCTTCTGCCTGAACAGAAAGGACTTCCTGCAGTTCTGCGAAAAGAACCCCTATATGGGGTACAAAATTACCATGCAGATTGCAAGAAAAATCTCCGCCTCGCTTCGCAAAATGAACCGGGACGTGATTACTCTCTTTGAAGCCCTGGTAAGTGAAGTGGAAGGGCAGGATATCGCTCTGTAGCATCGTCCTCTAAATATAACCCGCCAATATCGCCCGGATTATTGCCCGAAGCCCGAACCTGTTGTACACTGTTGCCAAGTTTTTCCCGAGGAAGGTATCCATGAACAAGACCCCGCCGTACGCTTTTCGCAACGATGGGTACGCCAAGGTGACCGGCCGGGCGCATTATACCGATGATCTGAAATTTCACGGCATGGTCCACGCCGTTCCGGTCTATACCGAATACGTCCATGCTGAAAATCTGCATGTAGACACGGGCAGTGCGTTGCAGAGCCCGGGGGTTCTAAGGGTAATCACCGCGGAGGACGTGCCTGGAAAGGTGTGCTACGGACAGATCGCTGAGGACTATCCGATGTTCTCCGCCGGCAGGATCCGCTGCAGCGGTGACGTGGCGGCCCTCATCGTAGCCGAGACCCGTCGGGAGGCTCTGGATGCCGTGCCGCTCGTGCGAGTGACGGCTGACCCGCTTCCGGGAGTTTTCGATCCCGAGGAGGCGCTCAAACCCGGGAGCCCCATCGTCCGTGAGTCCGCGGACTCCAACCTCATGAACCATCATCGAATGCGTCGGGGAGAGGCTGAAGAGGTACTTCCTTCCTGCCGGTATATACTTGATGAAAAATTTTCCACCCAGTATATCGAGCATGCCTACATGGAGCCCGAGGCCGCCGTCTGCGTGCCCAGGCAGGACGGGGTCATCGAAGTCTACGGAAGTATGCAGCACCCCTTCAGTACGAGGCGCTTCGTGGCTGCCCTGCTGGGTGAACCTCTTTCCAATATCGAGGTGTATCAGCCGCCCATGGGCGGAGGCTTCGGCGGGAAGGATGACACGGCGGCCATCGTGTGCGCCAGGGCCGCCCTCGCAGCCCGGCTGCTCAACCGGCCGGTGAAGCTCACGTACACCCGGGAGTGGTCCATGCGTGAAAGTTACAAGCGGCATCCATACAGGATGCACTACAGGGTCGGCCTGGGAGAGGACGGAAGGGTCAGGGCGGTGAGCGCTGCCATGCTCTCCGACGGCGGCCCGTATCTTTCGGTCAGTCCCTGGGTCAACTGGCGTTCCACGGCTCAGTGCTTCGGACCGTATTCGGTCGATCACGTACATGCGGATGTCTACTGTATCGCTACCAACAATCCGGTCACCGGCGCGATGCGCGGCTTCGGCGCTCCCCAGGTGAATTTTGCGGTTGAACAGATAGCTGATATAGCCGCCGAGAAAGTGGGCATAAGCCCTCTGGAGTTCCGCAGGCGGAACATGGTACGGCAGGATGGGGAGACTGTAACAGGTCAGGTGCTGAATACGCACACCGTCAGTATGGAAGAGGTGATGGATGCCGCCGCACATGAGATCGGCTATGAAGAGAAGCTGGCCCGGTCCTCCCGGGGCCTTTCTGACACGGATGAGCTTTATGGAGTCGGATTGGCGATCAGCTACCGGGGCGCCAGCCTCGGCGCCGAAGGCATGGATTTCTGTTCGGCAGTCGTGAACTGCCAGTTCGACGGCTCAATTCTGCTCGAGACGGGAATACATGAAAATGGACAGGGCTCCGAATCGGTGATGATGCTTTTCCTGGCGGAAGAGCTGGGTGTTGACTTGAGTCGGATCCGGTACAAGCGCCCGTCCACCAGCAATGTCCCCGACGGCGGCACGACGGTTGCAACCAGAGGAACCATTATGGGCGGAGGGGCCGTGAAGGCCGCTGCGGACCGGCTCAAACAGCTCATCGCGGAGTCTCTCAGCGAGGTGCTGAACTGCAAGCCGGAAGAAGTGGAATTCGCCGGCGACCGTGTGTGTGGGCCGGGTTCGAAAGAAGAGGCGCCGGACCCTGCAGGAGAGGGGCCGGAGAGATCCGTCGCGGGGAGCCGCGCGAACCGGACCTCTCTGAGCTGGGAAGAGACGATGGAGTATCTCTATTCCCGGCGGATCTACCCCTATGCCTTCGGTTCCTTCCAGGCGCCCGATGTGTCCTGGGATGATGAAACCGGCCAGGGGGATGCCTATTTTACCTACGTGTACAGCTGCCAGGCGGTGGAACTCACCGTGAATCGAATCAGCGGTGCTGTAAAACTGCACCGGATCGTTGCAGCCCACGATATCGGCCGGGCGATAAATCAGGCAATGGTATTCGGTCAGATGTACGGAGGAGTAGCGCAGGGAATCGGCATGACCCTCACGGAGAAGCTCGATATCGAGGCTGGAAAAATAATCCATCCCGATCTCAACCACTACCGTATTCCCCGGGTAAAGGATATGCCCGAGATCAAGGGAATCATCATTGAAAATCCCGATCCGCAGTCGCCCACCGGAGCAAAGGGGATAGGGGAGCCGGCCCTCGAGCTCATTGCTCCAGCGATCGCCAATGCGGTATACAACGCAACAGGCGTCAGATACCGCGATCTGCCCATACAAGTGAACCCGGAGGACCTCGCATGAAGACCGCCGTTACAGTCAACGGAACCCTGCATGAACTGAATGAATACCAGCTCGGATTGAAACTGATCGACTACCTGCGTGAAGAGCTCGGCCTTACCGGCGTGAAGAACGGCTGCGGAACAGGAGCGTGCGGTGCCTGTACAGTGCTTGTTGACGGTGTACCGCGGCGGTCGTGCATGATCGGGACGCGGTCGGCGCAGGGAAAGGAGATTATAACCATCGAAGGTCTGGAAAACAGCGACGGCTCTCTTCATCCCGTGCAGCAGGCATTTCTCGATGCCGGGGCCGTACAGTGCGGATTCTGCACACCCGGAATGGTTCTGACCGCGCTTGCCTTTCTCCGGAAGAATTCCGATCCCAGCCGTGAACAGATCCGGCAGGCAATGAACACGAACCTGTGCCGGTGCACCGGCTACCAGCAGATCGTGGACGCGGTCGAACTCGCGGCATCCAGGCTGCGGACTATACAGGAATAAAAAAACGCCGCGGAGGAAGGAGCATCACTTAACACAGTGTGCCCCTCTTGTCCGCGGCGGTTCATGTACTGTCACCAGCGGCTTAAAGCAGGAATTTTATGAGGAATATGACGGCAACGATAATTGTCGTCAGAGAGACTTCCTTGGCCTTTCCGCTGAAGAGTTTCAGAACTACGTATGAAAGCATACCGAACATGATGCCGTCCGCAATGCTGTAAGCAAGGGGCATCATGATGATCGTCAGGAAGGCGGGAATGGATTCGGTATAATCCTCGAAGTCGATGTTCTTGATTGGAGACATCATGAAGAGACCTACCAGTATCAGCGCCGGTGCTGTAGCTGCTGCGGGAATCATCAGGAAGAGAGGGCTGATAAAGAGGGCCAGCAGGAAGAAAACCGCAGTTGTCAGGGCGGTAAGACCCGTCCGGCCGCCTTCGGCCACACCAGCTGCGCTTTCCACGTAGGTCGTCACGGTGCTGGTTCCCAGCATGGCGCCGACTGTTGTGCCGAGTGCATCGGCGAAGAGCGCACTCTTGACTTTCGGGATATTACCGTCTTTATCAATGATACCGGCCTTGGTGGAGACCCCGATCAGAGTGCCGACGGTGTCGAACATGTCCACGAACAGAAAAGTAAACAGAATAATGAGCATGTCCAGACTGAAAACCTGCGAGAAATCAAACTTGAAAAAGACCGGAGCGAGGGAGGGAGGAGCCCAGTTGCCCGAGGGCGCTTGAGTGATCCCGAGGGGGAATCCGATAATCGTAGTGGCTATGATACCGATCAGCAGCGCGCCTTTGACTTTGAAGGCAAGCAGGATTCCGATGATTACAAGCCCGATCAGGGACAGTAGCACCGCCGGGCTGGTAACGTCGCCGAGCACAACCAGGGTGGCGTCACTGTTGGCAATGATCCCGGCCCCCTGAAGCCCGATGAAGGCAATGAACAGTCCGATCCCGACGGAGATCGCCTTCTTCACGTTGGAGGGGATGCAGTTGATGATCGCCTCGCGGATGTTGAAGACCGTCAGAAGAATAAAGATGAGACCTTCGAGAAAGACCGCCGTGAGGGCGAACTGCCAGGAATACCCCATGGTGATTACTACCGTGAAGGCAAAAAATGCGTTCAACCCCATACCCGGAGCAAGTGCAAAAGGAAGGTTCGCCGCGAAGGCCATTACCAGTGTAGCGATTGCCGATGCAAGGGCTGTCGCGGTGAACACTCCCCCCATGTCCATGCCTGCATTGCTGAGGATCATCGGGTTGACGATCAGGATGTAGGCCATGGTAAGAAAGGTGGTGAGACCAGCTACAACTTCGGTCTTCACCGTCGTGTTGTGCTGCTTGAGCTTGAATAGTTTTTCCATACTCTCGTTCTCCTGTAAAAAGAATTCTTTCAACTAAGAGTGTAACCGTGAATTCTCTATTCTACAAGAAATTTGTTGCGCTCTGTTGCATAATAATGTGGAAATAGTCCAGCATTGGAATTATACTGAATCAACATACTCATGAAGGGTTGACGGGAAGGAGAATCTACATGCGGGAAGAAAGAAGTATAAGCAAATCTGATTTGAGGCGCAGGATCGATGTCGCCATGGGAAGGAAACGCGCGGAGCTGGTGTTCAAGAACGCCCGCATTGTCAATGTTTTTTCTCATGAGGTCATCGAAGGCAGTCTGGCTGTCGATCGGGGCATCGTGATCGGAACGGGGGCCTACGAAGGCGAGGAGGAGGTTGATGTTCAGGGCGGATATCTGCTTCCCGGGCTGATCGATGCCCACGTTCACATCGAGTCTTCTCTGACTTCTCCCGCCCAGTTCGCTGAGGCGGTAGTTCCCCGGGGGACCACTGCTGTAATCGCCGACCCGCACGAGATAGCCAACGTGTGCGGACTCGAGGGGATCGAGTACATGCTGGAGGCTAGCCGCGGACTGCCCCTCTCCGTTTTCTATATGCTGCCGAGCTGTGTTCCCGCGACGCGGTTTGAGAATACCGGTGCGGTATTGGACGCATCCAAACTGAAGAAGCTCTTCGGCCGGGACCGGGTCCTCGGTCTCGGGGAAGTGATGGATTATCCTTCTCTCTGCGCAGGAGAGAGTGAAGTCCTCGACAAACTCGTTCTGGCGGCTTCGAACGGCTATCTCATTGACGGCCATAGTCCGATGGTCCTTGGAAAGGAACTCAACGCCTACGCTGCCGCAGGTGTCGGCAGTGATCATGAGAGTTCCACCCTGGACGAAATGCGCGAACGGCTCCGGGCGGGTATGTACTGTCTGATCAGGCAGGGTTCGGCTGCGCAGAACCTGCCTGATCTGATCCACGGTGTAAGTGAGAGCAATGCCCGCCGTTGTCTCTTCTGTACCGATGACCGGAACCCTGAAGATATCCTCAGAGAAGGGCACATCGACAACCATCTGCGGATGGCCGTATCTATGGGAATCCATCCGATCACCGCGGTCCAGATGGCGACGATCAATTCGGCGGAAGCATACCGTCTGCATGGGCGGGGGGCGATCGCTCCCGGGTACCGGGCCGATATCGTCCTTGTGCGGGATCTTGAAGATTTTCAGGTTGACCAGGTGTATGTCGCGGGTGAACGTGTAGTCGCCAATGGCAGGCCGGAATTCGAACCTGCTGAAACTGACATCTCCAGGGTCCACGAGACGGTACATGTGAAAGAATTTACCGTCGATCAGCTCAAACTGCATCTGGAAGGAGATATGGCCCGGATTATCCGTCTTCAGCCCCAGAGCCTGATTACCGAGGAAGTGGTGCGCAAGGTGCACCTGAATGACGAGGGGGATTTCTCCTTTCATCCCAGGCTGGATGTAGTCAAGCTGGCGGTGATAGAGCGTCACAAGGCAACCGGGAACATCGGTCTGGGATTGGTTGAAAACTACAAGCTGAAGCGGGGCGCGGTTGCCCTCACTATTGCCCATGATTCGCACAATGTTATTGCGGCCGGCACGGATGACGGCGATATATTCACGGCAGTCCAGGAGCTCATTCGGGTCGGGGGAGGAATCACCATGGTTCTCGACGGGAAAGTATTGGACACACTGGAACTGCCGATTGCCGGATTGATGTCCGACAGATCTGCTGGCTATGTGAGTGAGAAGCTGGCCGAAATGCAGGCGACAGCTTTCGATGTTCTGGGAATAAACCGCGAACTCGATCCGTTCATGACCCTCAGTTTTCTGGCTTTACCGGTGATTCCCGAACTGAAGCTCACCGATATGGGGCTTTTTGACGTGCGGACTTTCGACTTCACTGTTCCCACAGTGAGCTAGTTCTCCTCACCGTTGAACACGATGGTCTTCCCTGCAACTTCTAGTACCTCCATTTTAATTCCGTAGAGGCGGGACAAGTTCGGGCCGGTAAGCGCGCTCTCTTTCGTTCCGCTCTTCATTACGGTGCCCCTCTGCAGCAGAAGCATATGGGTGGCGATCTCAGCAGCCATGTTGGGATCGTGAGTCGTAAAAAGGATGGTCATACCGCTGCCGTTCAGCTTCAAAAGGAGCCGGACGATGCGATGGCGGTTGCCCGGATCGAGCTGACTGGTGGGCTCATCGAGCAGAAGGATCTCGGGTTCCTGCACCAGCGCCCGGGCGATCATCATGAGCTGATGTTCACCCCCGGAGAGTCTGGAGGCTGACCGGTACTGGAGTTCTTTCAGACCTACCTGTTCAAGGGCTTTTCTGGCTATATCCACATCCCGGGTCTCCGGCATTTCCAGCTGTCCCAGATAGGGAGCACGTCCGAGGAGGAGGTATTCCAGAACGGTATAGTCGAAGCGGACTCTCTCGTTCTGCGGTACCAGACTCATGAGACGGCCCATCTGCCGACGGGAGAATTGTGATATATGTTCTCCTTTGATTGAAATCGAACCCGCTCCCGGCGGCTTCCATCCGAGGCAGAGGTCGAGAAGGGTTGACTTCCCCGCTCCGTTCGGCCCCAGAATGGCGGTGATGCTGCCTGCTTCGACGTACATGTCGAGTTTGTTCAGGACAAGGGGCGCATGCGGATGGTAACGGTAGTCTATCCGGGAGGCTTCAAGTATAGTTTTCGGCATGATATTTTCCCTTGCGAATCTGTCTCCGTGTCAGGAGCACGATAAACAATCCGGCTCCGATCAAACTGGTCAGAACTCCTAGTGGAATCTCACCCTCCAGCAGCGTCCGGGCGGCAGTATCGCAGACAACAATATAAATAGCCCCGATCACCATCGAGCCGGGGAGGGCGGTCCTACCGTCGGAACTGAGGACCCTTCGGGAGATGTGGGGAACGATCAGGCCGACCCAGCCGACGATACCGCTGATGGATATCACCGCCGATGTTACCACGGTAGCTGTCAGCAGGAGGAAAATTCGTTCCCTGAAGGGAGCAAGTCCGAGAGAGAAGGCCGTCCGGTCGTCCATCGACAGGAGATTGAGCCGCCATCGGTAACCGAACAGGATTATAAGTCCGGCCACCGTTATCGGCAGTATCGAAGTGACCTGACTCCAATCGACCCCCCACAAGCCTCCGAGCATCCAGAAGGTGATATCCGGCAGTTCGCTGAGGGGATCGGCGGTGTATTTGATCAGTCCCACCCCTGCGGCGAACAGCGCGCTCACCGCAATACCCGCGAGAATCAGCCGGAGCACCCATCCGCCGAACTTGAAGTGACGGGCGATCAGATAGGATAAAGCCAGGCCCGTCAGCGCGCATATTCCCGCGGAGAGCTGGATCGCCCACAGGGATGATGAGAAGGCGACGATACTGAGAGACGCCCCGAAGGCGGCCCCCTGACTGACCCCGAGGAAACCGGGTTCTACCAGAGGGTTGGCGAACAGCATCTGGAAGACTGTGCCCGCGGCGGCCAGTCCGGCTCCGAGCAGAACCGCGGCAATCACCCGCGGCAGCCGCAGACTCAGGATGAGGCTCATGGCAAGCGGATCCCTGGCGGCAGCCCATGGTGATATAAAGCCGGCCCGGGGGTACCGTCCTGCAAGAACAGCCAGCAGTACCACTGTCAGGAGAACGAAGGTCAGGAGGAGGAGCCGGACTCTCTGCCGGAAGAGGATTTCATGCATATGTACCGCCTGGACAGCATTTACCGCCGGGACGGAATCCTCCCGGGGTCCGCCCCGGAATACGGCGTTCGGCTTTCGAGCCCGTTTTTTTCATCATTCCCTCCCCGTATCTATTCAATACCGGTGATCCTCGGTTCGACGATGGAACGGAACTCCGCCGAGCTCAGCCCGTACATATCGACGTAGAACGTCTCGATTTCCCTCATGATATTCAGGTCCCTGCAGAGATCGGGATGGAGGATTTTCGACATCCACTGAACTCCGAGGATCCAGCGTACATCGGGCTGGGCCCAACTGTAGAAGTCCGCAGGGAAAGCCAGTACGTTCCCCGATTGGGCCGCTCTGAGGTGCTGCCACTGCGGGCTGTTCAGCATTTCCTGAAAAAAAGCACCGGTCGGTATACGGTAACTGGTGACGAAGATATAATCCGGGTCCCAGGCTGCGATCTGTTCGAAGTTGACGGTCTTCCATCCGCTGCCGAAGTGAGACTCGACCCAGACCGGATTACCTCCGGCTGCCTGTACCTGCAGGGTCTGTATCCATCCTGCGGGAGCTATGTTGTACGAGATGTTTCCCCCTTTGGTATTGTAATAGAGCAGCAGTACTTCCGGTTTTTCAGAATCCATGAGATGTTCCATCCGTGTTTCGATGTCCGCCATTCGGCGGCGGTAAATGTCCTGGATCTCCGCCGCCCGCTGGGGGTAGCCCAGGGCTTTTCCCAGGATTTCAATGTCCTGCTGGAATTGCTCCGGGGTTTCAAGGGATAGCGCAAGCACCGGTATGCCCAGCTTCTTCAAGGGCACTCCCAGACGGGAGTAGGTGAAGTTTTTAACGATGACCAGATCCGGACGCTGTGCGGCGACCTCTTCGGGACCCACTTCGTGAGGGAGTTCCGGAATGACGGAGAAGCCCGCATCGAGGTAGGGAAGAAAGCTGCCGAGCCCCTGGTCGGTATGACCGATGGCGGAAACCTTCGTCCGCGCCTCTTCGAACAGGTAAAAAACATTGGCCGTTGTAAGAGTCGCCCTGCCTGCCAGTACGATTCTCCGGGGTCTCTCCTGCAAAACGATCCGGTTGCCGATGGAATCCACAATTTCGACGGGAAAACCGGTGTCGTGATCTGCGCTGATCGTCTGATCCGCCATGGCCGCCGTGCAGATAAAAAGAAGCAGTCCGCAGAGCCAGACTGCTGATGACAATTTTTTTCCCATGAAGGTGCTCCTCCCTTAGTGTCCCCGAAACGGTACCTGAATTCTGTCCGGGGATGCATCACGAAGCTGCGTATCTCCCATTATATATATCAGTATATAATGGGATGTCAAGAAGAATAAAAACAGGGTTCCAATACTTGCAACTCACCGAGGACAGTAGATACAATACTCCTGGAAAGGGAGGAACGTACATGCGGGTAAAGGAGATGGCGGCACTGGCCGGCAAGGCCCAGATCAAGTGTTCGGATCTGTCTGAAGAGAAGAAAAATGAAGCTCTGAAGGCGATAGCAGCTGCATTGCAGGGCAATGTCTCCGCAATCGAAGAAGCGAACCGGAAAGACATGCAGACAGCCGGAAAGGAGAACCTCGCGGCGCCTCTGGTGAAGCGTCTTCGCTTCCAGGGGGAAAAGATCGAACAAGCCTGCAGGGGTATCGATCAGGTCGCCGGTCTTCCGGACCCTGTCGGAAGAGTGCTCAGCGCCCGCCTCCTGGATGAAGGTCTCAAGCTGTACCAGGTCAGCTGTCCGATAGGAGTAATCGGGATGATCTTCGAATCCCGCCCGGATGCCCTGGTCCAGATGGCTTCACTGTGCCTGAAAAGCGGGAACGCCGTGCTGATGAAAGGCGGGCATGAGGCCCTTAACACCAACCGGGTGCTTACCGGCATCATCTCGGCTGCAAGCGTACAGGCCGGTATGCCGGACGGCTGGATCCAGCTTGTCGAGACGAGGGAAGAGGTAAAGGCGATGCTCGCCCTTGACGAGTACATCGATCTGCTGATTCCCCGGGGTTCGAACGAGTTCGTACGGTATATCATGGATAACTCGAATATACCGGTGCTCGGTCATGCCGACGGGATTACCCACCTCTACATACATTCTCAAGCGGACCTCGAGATGGCGGTAGAGCTGGCTGACGATTCCAAGAACCAGTACGTGGCGGTGTGTAATGCCCTCGAGACGTTGCTGGTCGACCAGGCGATAGCGGAACAGTTTCTCCCCCTTCTTATGAAGCGCATGGAACAGAAAGGAACGGAACTGAGGGGGTGTGAAAGTGCACGGCGCTATGCGGAGATGAAGCCGGCGGATGAGGAGGACTGGCGTACCGAGTATCTGGATTACATTCTTTCGGTAAAGGTTGTCGACGGGATAGACGAGGCGATTGCGCATATTAATACCTATGGATCGGGACACACCGACGGGATTGTTACCGCGGACCGGAGCGCCGCCGAACGATTCATGAACCTGGTTGATTCGGCGGGAGTATTCTGGAACAGCAGCACCAGATTTGCCGACGGTTTTCGTTACGGCCTCGGGGCGGAGGTCGGCATCAGTACGAACAAGATCCATGCCCGCGGACCTGTTGGTCTGGAGGGTCTGACGATCTATAAATGGAAGCTGTACGGCAGCGGGCAGAAGGTGGCTGACTACTCAGGCGCGGGCGGGCGCCGGTTCATCCACAGTGATCTGCCCCTTGAGATCGAATAGGCTTCGGAACAGGGGTGGTGCGAAGCTTGCGGACAGGTGATCCGAGGCTTCGCATCTGCAGGGCAAACAGAGGAGACACAGTGAGAAATTTTGCGCAGACCAGACGGATTGTCATCAAAGTGGGCACCAATCTTCTTACCAGGGGAAATGCCCTCAACACTGAATATATGAACGTTCTGTGCGCTCAGATAGCAGAGCTGAGAGAACGGGGCTACCAGGTCCTCCTGGTCAGTTCGGGTGCCATCGGGATGGGCGCTTCAGAACTGGGGCTGACCAGCAGTGTCACCGACATACTGATGCGGCAGGCCTGCGCGGCGATCGGTCAGCCTCTGCTGATGCACCAGTACCGGGACTCATTCCAGAGGCACAATCTGCGGATTGCTCAGGTGCTGATGACCAGGGAGGTGCTCAACAACCGGAAATCCTACCTCAATCTCCGTAATTCGGTGGAAAAACTGCTTTCTCTGGGGGTAGTGCCGATTTTCAACGAGAACGACAGCATTTCTACGGCTGAGATAGGGACGGCCTTTGGAGATAACGATCAGCTCAGTGCCATGGTGGCAAGCAAAGTGGATGCCGATGTCCTGATCATACTCAGCGATATCGATGCGCTCTACGACGGAGACCCGAAGGGAGACAAACCGGTGAACAGGATACCCGTGGTCAGGAAGATCGACGGAACTATTTTCTCCTATGCAGGGACTCCCGGAAGCACCTTCTCTACCGGGGGTATGAAGACGAAGCTCAAGGCGGCCGCCATAGCGGCGAACGCCGGATGCCGGACGGTCCTGGTTGACGGCAGATCGGCTGACATTATCTCCCGTATACTCTCCGGCGAAGACATAGGGACCCTGTTTCTGGCCAGGGAGAGGCTCTCAGCGCGCACCCGGTGGATCATGAACAGCGTCCCCAAGGGGAAAATCGTGGTCGACGAGGGGGCCCTCAAGGCTTTACGACGACACAAGAGTCTTCTTCCATCCGGTATAGTCTCGGTGGAGGGGATCTTCAAATCGGGTGACGTTGTTCAGATCAACGATGTCGCCAAGGCGGTTCCGGCATTCAACAGTTCCGAGATCGAGACCCTCCTCGGAAAACACAGCAGCGAGGTTTCCCGGCTCTACGGCAGCAGCCGCCGGGAGGAGATCGCCAGGCCTGAAGATATTGTTTTTCTGGTGGATGATGAATCACAATAGGTGGTAAAATAGGGGCTGTACTGCTCAATCGCATCTGTTTGCTGTCGATATTTGGAATATGGGAAATATACTTTTTTTACATGCTGTCGGACTCTCTCCGTATGCCCTCGAGCATCCGCTTTCTCCTGAAAGTCCGGACGATGAACAGGCTCCTGCATTCTCCCGGCTCACCGGCAGGATGTTCCAGCTCCCTGAAGTGGACCGGGCGGTGGTCCTGACCGACATTCCCGCCGAGGTCCTGCAGCCCTACTGGCTCAGCGAGTGGGGACCGATTGTGAGCCGGAGCGACTGGACTGTGGAAGCGATGCTTCGGCAGCTGCAGGATGAGAGTGAGGGATACGATCATATTTTTTACATATGGGCGGATGCCCCTCTGCTCGACCTCGAACTCTCAATGAAGATGTATGCGAATCACCGGCGATTTTTTGCGGATTACGCTTTCGCCGACGGCTATCCCCGAGGATTAACCCCCCAGATCATAAAACCGGAAGCTCTTGCTCAGCTCATTGAACTGAGTCAGCGTCACACAGTCGAACTCGGCCGGGATTACCTGTTCGAAGTACTGCAGAAGGACATCAACGCCTTTGACCTGGAGACTGAAGTGGCTCCGGTCGATCAGAGACTTCTGCGGGTGGATCTCACGGCTGATTCCCGGCGGAATCTCCTGCAGCTGAACCGGATAATACGTGCCGGGGGTGTTGATGCTGCTTCAGTACAGGCAGTGCTTCAGGAGAAGCCGGAACTCCTCCGGACTCTGCCGGCGTATGTGAACGTGCAGATTACCGGCGGATGTCCGCAGAGCTGCAGCTACTGTCCCTATCCGCAGATTGGCGGAGACATTCTGAACCGCAGGGACGAGATGCCGCTGGAAAAGTGGGAAGCGCTTCTTGACAAGGTCAGCGCATTCTGCGGCGACGCAATGATGGGTATCTCCGCCTGGGGAGAGCCAGCCCTCCACTCCCGCGCTGCCGATCTGGCAGGGGCAGTGTTCGAACGGCCGGGACTCTCTCTGACTATTGAGACATCCGGAGTCGGTTGGTCCGTTCCGGTATTGAACCGGATAGCGGATGAGTACCGGCAGAAGCACAGCGGCGACGCACCGGGACTGTTCTGGATCGTTTCTCTCGATTCGGACGAAAGAGAGATGTATTCCAGTTTGAGGGGCCCGCAGCTGGATGAGGCCCTCGCGGCGGTTGAGCTGCTGCGCAAACTTTTCCCTGGGCAGGTGTACGTACAGGCTGTACGGATGAAGAGCAACGAGGAGCAGCTGGACCAGTTCTATCAGCGATGGAAGAACCGGGATGATCTGCAGGTGATCGTACAGAAGTACGACTCCTTCTGCGGTTTTCTGCCGGAGCGCAAAGTCACCGATCTCTCACCGATTGAAAGGTTCCCCTGCTGGCATCTCAAACGGGATATGGTCGTGCTGATGGACGGATCCGTACCGATGTGCCGGGAGGACCTGAAGAACGAGTATATACTGGGAAATGTTCTCACTGAAAATATTGAAGATGTCTGGGAGCGGGGCGGCGAGTATTATATGCAGCACCTGAAAGCCGAATATCCGCCGCTCTGCAGGAATTGTGATGAGTACTATACCTACAACTTCTAGCTCAACACGGGTGGCGTACACCATAGTCGGGGGCCGGAAGGAGGACCGCTCGCTGCAGGTGAGTCCTCCTATCAGTATCCTCCTCCTTCACAGGGGCAGCCGGCCGTACCGGCAGGAGTACTTCCGCGAACTCGAACAGCTCGGGTCCATCGAAATAGTCTCCATCGAATCGAAAGTACGGACCTATGACATCGATGCGCTGAGCCGCAGGTACCCCCAGATCCGCTTCCTGATTCTGCACGAGGAAGTCAGCCGGGGAGAACAGATCAATGTCGGTATGAAAGAAGCTTCGGGTCAGTACGTTTTCGTCATGTGGAGCGATATGAAGGTCTCATCGCCGATGGGTCCGCAGCTCCTCCACCGTTTCGTGGATGCCGAACGGCTCTGCACGGTGCCGGTGATCCAGAACACCAAACTCGAAACCGTACCATCGGTCATGGTGCCGGCTTTTCACCGGCGCTCGCTGAAGGTCCTGCCGATGCTTCCGCAGCAGAACGGCGTGCCGACACTGTTTCCCTTTGACTACTGCGGGGTCTACAACAAGGAAAAATTTTTCCTGGCCGGCGGTTACGACTACTCGATTCCGACTTCTCACTGGCAGAAGATGGATTTCGGCTTTCGGGCCC
>Ga0272441_10007754_pt1 | contig 17319 bp, 11 predicted proteins | sample SSMProp6N_FD_193582 | JGI IMG/M metagenome (GOLD analysis project Ga0272441, IMG submission 193582) | Marine sediment archaeal communities from Little Sippewissett salt marsh, Falmouth, MA, United States - SSM-Prop-6N | ecosystem: Environmental > Aquatic > Marine > Wetlands > Sediment ...
AGGAACAAGTCCTGCACCGTGCGCGGGTCCGTGCCGCGCGGATGGCTCAGCTCGGCATGAATCGCCAGCAGATGCCGCTCGTTCTCCACGTGACTGCCGAAAACGAGCGGTGTCATCGGAGGCAGGCCCGCTTCCGCCACGGCCGTACTGACCTCGCTGCCCGAACAACGGATCCAGGAACGGACGAAAGGGCGGGTGGCCGCCGTCCGGTGCCCGATCGGATGACGCGGCGGACAGATCAGCATCGTGTTCCCGGATACTTGCGTCGGGCCCGCGGCCGACACGACCTCGAGCCTGTCGTAGAACAGGAAGACAAACCAGTGCGGTATGCCCTCAGGCGAATGGACCGGCAGCCGCATCGTCATGCGGTAGCCCACCACCGCGACGTCGAACTGTGCATCCGTCGGCGCGCCGATTTGTTCGAACACGGCTCTGAAAGGGTCCGGCATGAGAATATTATGCAAAATTACGGCAGCATCGTCAATTCTCGATAGGCTTTGAATGTGATAATTTGTGATACGTATTCACAGAATATCGACAGTGGTCAACAACATACATTACACAAAAGGCGAACCATGCCTGAACATCGACCGAACATTCTGTTCATCATGACGGACCAGCAGTCGGCAACGATGCTGCGTTGCGCGGGCAACCGCTGGGTTTCGACGCCGGGACTGGACGGCTTGGCGGCCGGCGGCGTGCGTTTCGAATGCGCGTACGCGACAAATCCGGTGTGTGTGCCGAGTCGTTTCAGTCTCCAGACCGGGCGGATGCCGAGCGCGATCGGCATGACGCAGAACAAGTCGCCGGTGACGGTGCCGGACTGGATGTTGCGGCAGACGCTGGGTCAGGCGGTTCGGCGTGCGGGCTATGAGACGGCCTACGCGGGCAAGATCCACTTGCCCCGTCCGATGGGTGCGAGTCTAGGTCAGGACTACGCGCTGCTGACCAAGGACGGTCGTGACGGTTGCGCGGAAGCGTGCGTTGAATTTTTGAAGCGGCCGCACGAGCGGCCCTGGTTTTTGTTCGCGTCGTTCATCAATCCGCACGACGTGTGCCACATGGCCATCAACGCGCATGCGTCGGCGACGGGCGGGCGCGGCCACGAGAACTTCGATTCGGCGAGCTGCGAGGCCATGCTGGACCGTGCGCGCGCGACAGGGGACCTGGACGCCTTTGTCCGCGAACATGCACCGCCGTTACCCTCGAATTTCGGGATTCCGGCCGGCGAGCCGGACGGGGTCGGCACGTTTCTCGCGGACCGTCACTTCACACGTTTTGTGCGCGAGAACTGGACGGAGACGGACTGGCGCTTGCACCGGTGGCTGTACTGTCGCTTGACCGAACGGGTCGATGCCGAGATCGGTCGTGTCCTGGCGCAACTGGACCAGTCCGGTCTTTCGGCCAAGACGCTTGTCATCTTCACGAGCGACCACGGCGACCATGACGGCGCGCATCGGCTCGAGCACAAGAATCTCGCGTACGAGGAATCGGCGCGCGTGCCGTTCTTCATGCGGCTGCCCGGCGCGATCCCCGCGGGGCGGGTGGATACCGAGCATCTCGTCTCGAACGGCTTGGACCTGTTGCCCACGATCTGCGACTACGCCGGAGCCGACGTGCCGGACGGGCTGGAAGGCAGGAGTCTGCGACGGCTCGCCGCGCCGCGCCCGGTCTCGGATTGGCGCGAGCATCTGGTGATCGAGACGATCGCCGGCCATGCGGTGCGCAGCCGCAACCACAAGTACTTCCTCTACGACCAGGGCGCGCGCCGCGAGATGCTCGTCGATTTGCGCCGCGATCCCGGCGAGATGACGAACCTTGCTGACAACGCGGCGTGCCGGGCCGAGCTGGAACGGCATCGCGGGCTGGTGGACGCTCCTGTGGCTGTCTGCGGCTGAGTCGAGCCCCGAATCGTGCCAAGCCGACGAGCGGCTCGGCGGGAGCCTCGCCCTCCAGCCACGGGGAGCACAAGGCAACTCGCGGGCACTGGTGCGGCGCCTATTGCATGTCCCGGACGCGCACCTCGATGCCGGTTCCCTCGAGCAGCGCGACGAGTTTCGCTGTATCGGTCTGCCCGAAATGGTAGGGGTAGAGGATCTCGGGCTTGATCTCGCGTGCGGCTGCCGCCGCCATCTCGGGCGTCATGGTGTAGGGCAGGTTCATCGGCAGGAACGCGCAGTCGATCTTGCCGAGCGCTTTCATCTCCGGGACATGCTCGGTGTCGCCCGCCACATAGACGCGCTTGTCGCCGAAGGTCAGGACATACCCGTTGCCGTTGCCTTTCGGATGGAACGGCACGCCCGGGCTGCGCATGTGTTCGATGTTGTAGGCGGGTACCGCCTCGACCTTGATGTCGAGGAAGGTCTGCGTGTCGCCGTTGCCCATGACGACGCTGCCCGCTACCTGCTTGCCGGCGGCCGCGTTCGCCACAACCTTCGTGGCCGGCTTGCTCAGCGCCGCGATCGCCGTTGCGTCGAGATGGTCGCGATGCTCGTGCGTGATCAGGATCAGGTCCGCTTTCGGCATGCCCGCATAGTCCGCCAGGTTCGACCACGGATCCACATGGATCGCTTTCCCGTCGAACTCGAACATCAGTGTGCCGTGCCCGATACAGGTGATCTTGAGCTCGCCTTGCGATGTTTGCAGCACGTCCATTGCATAGTCCTTTCCCGCAGCGTTTGGTGCGAGGCTCAGCATGCCGAGCGCGAACATGGTCAGTACGGTTCGCCAATACATAGGGGCCTCCGTCGGGCTCGATTGTCGATACCATCGCCAATCAGCGCCGCAAAGTCAACACGGCTTGTCGGGGCGCAAGGCAGTGGTTGTATGTGTGGGGCACGCTGACTCGCTTCCGCTCGCCGACGCGTCTTGTTCATTTTTGCGGATTGTGCCGACACCTTTTCCTTGAATCTGTCACCTATTCAGTGAAATGCGGGGGATTGCGGCGCGATCTGTGACCGTGCGGCACTTCAATCAGGCAGGAGGGACCCCGAGATGTTCAATCAGAATCGAGCGATTATTGGGCGTATTCTGCGTATTCTTGGGATTTTGGCCATGTTCCAGGCCGTTCTGACGGCCGGTGTGTGGGCGGATCCGGTCAGTCTGACGAATTTCGTGGCCTACAACGATTTGGCGTGGTTTTCGGGGCAGCCGTCGGGGAATATCACGACATTTACGACCACGAACGGGTTTCCCGCGGGCGTGCCGAGCGGCGGGCTGGTGGACTATCTGACGGGCCAGACCCTGACTGCCCAGCTCACGGTCGACGGCGGCAGCGGCGTATTCGCGTCGCAGGGCCTTCATCCGGCGCCGGGCACCGACGCGTACGCCGTGTTCGAGGGCAAGCTCGACGCGACCGGCACGATTTCGTACGGCACCGAGGATCTGGTGCTGACCCTGTCGGCTCTGGATCCGGCGGTGTTGTATGAGTTGGTCCTGTACTCAGATCGGAACAATCCGGCTTACGTGGGGGTCGATGCCCGCAACCAATACGCGACGCTCGAGGGTGCGGCCGGTTACGTGAACGCGAGCAGCCCGGGCACAACCGTCACGACAGACAGCACGACCGACGACACGACCGTCTACAATGCGGGCTATAACAGCGGGAACGGTTACGTCACGCGTTTCACGGACATCGCGCCGGGCGGGGACGGCACGGTTGTGTTGCGGCTCAAGCGCGATGCGGGGAACAATTACTACACCTACGCGAACGCCTTGATGCTGATCGCGGGCGACGCGGAGCCGCCGGCCCCGAGCGTGACGCAATGGAAGCGTTGGGAGCAGGCGCTGACCAGCACGCAGAGCTACACGAACCCGTACGCGGAGGTCGTGCTGCGCGTGACCTACGACGGGCCGAACGGGCGGCAGCTCAAGACCTACGGGTTCTGGGACGGCGGCGACGTGTTCAAGATCCGTTGCGCGTTCCCGGAGCCGGGCGCCTGGAGCTGGCACACGGAATGTTCGGACACGGCCAATACGGGCTTGCATAACCAGAGCGGCACCGTGAACGTCGCGGCGTATGCTGGGACGAACCTGCTCTACCAGCGCGGCTTCCTGCGTGTGAGTCCGAACGGGCGATACCTGACCTACGGGGATGGTACCCCGTTCTTCTGGCTCGGCGATACGGGTTGGGCCGGCCCGAACAAGGCGACCGATTCTGGATGGCAGACGTATGTCGACAATCGGCTGGCGAAAGGGTTCACGGTCTCCCAGATCGCGATCGCGCCGACTTGGAGCGGCAGTACCGACAGCGAGGGGAACACGCCGTTCATCGGGTCCGGCGTCGCGCAGTGGAATCCCGTCTATTGGCAGAACTACGAGCAGAAGGTCCAGTACGCGAACGACCGGGGGCTGGTCCTGTTCATGGTCGGGTTGATGTGCCCGACCTACGAGTTCCCGACCTTCGAGGAAGCGCAAATCTTTGCGCGGAATGTGGCCGCGCGGTTCTACGGCAACTTCATCATGTTCTCGCCCGCGTTCGACGATGCGATCGATGAATTCCCGGGGCTGATGGAAGGCACGGGCCGAACCCTGCGCGATGCGACGAAGGTGCATCTGCTCTCGAACCATTTCGGGACACGCCCGGTCGAGGAGAACCTGCACAACGAGCCGTGGCTCAGTTTCGATATGTTCCAGAGCGGCCACAACTCGTGGCGTGGTGACCAGCAGATCTACTATGTGACGAGCCGCGCGCGGGAGATGCCGCTGTATCTGCGCGCGTTGAGCCCGCCGAAACCGAGCGTGAACGGCGAGGCGATCTACGAGCTGAGCACGTCGGCCACCGCGCAGCTCATACGGCAGACGGCATACCTGACCCTGTTCTCCGGCGGCGCGGGCTACACCTATGGTGCGAGCGGGCTCTGGTCCTGGAGCTCGACCTGGGCCTCGCGTATGGATCTGCCCGCCGCGTACGACATGGGCCACATCCGCGCGTTGTACGACAGCATCGACTGGTGGCGGCTCGCGCCGGCGCATGGTCTGATCGAGAACCAGGCCTCAGCCGCGGAGGACAAGATGGTGCTGACCGCCACGCCGGCCGGCGACCTGGCCGTGGCGTACATGCCGGACAATGCCGAGATCCAGGTCGACATGACCGCGTTCCGGTCGGAAGTCGAGGCCAAATGGATGAGCCCGGATACGGGCGCCTACACCGACATCACGGGCACGATCCCAAACACGGGCGTGCACACGTTCACGCGGCCGGGTTCCGGCGATTGGGTGCTCGTGTTGACCGCGGTCGACACGCTGACCGATACCGCGCCGCAGGTCGATGCGGGGTTGAACAAGTCCGTCTCGTTCCCGCGCCGGACAACGCTGGCCGGCAGCGTCTCGGACGATCTGCTGGCGGGCGGCAAGCTCGGGATCCGCTGGCAGCAGATGAGCGGGCCGGGCACCGTGATCTTCGAAGACCCACACAGCGTCGTGACCGAGGCCGCGTTTCCGCAGGACGGCACGTACGTGCTGCGGCTGAGCGCCGATGACGGCGCACACCTTGTCTATGACGAGATGCGCGTGGCTGTCGATTGCGGGCATATCGCGTTTATGGCCTACAACGACCTGGCGTGGGCGGACGGGCAGCCCGCGCAGGACATCACCACGCTCACGCGCGGGCAGACCGGCGCATTGGTCGACTACATCACCGGCCAGGCACTCGGCGCCACGCTGGCAGTGGATACGGGCGGCAGCGGACCGGTCCTGACACAGGGCGCCGATCCGCACGCCGATACGGACGCGGGCAAGGTGTTCGGCGGGATTGTCAGTTGCGCCGGAGTCATCAGCTACAGCGACACCGATCTGGTTATGACCTTCTCGAACCTGGACCCGGCGCTGGCCTACGAACTCGTGCTGTTCGCGAACCGGGCGGGCGGCTACACGAACCGGTTCACGACCGCGACGCTGGGCAGCGCCGTGAGTTTCGTGAACACCAGCTCGGTCGGTGCCCAGTACGCCGGGCCCGGCGCCGCGTCCGCCACCGTGCTGAGCGGCGAGAACACCGCGGCGGGGCTGGTCGTCCGGTTCGGTGAGGTGCGGCCCGGCTCCGACGGCGTGTTGACGTTGACGCTGAGCGGCTATGAGTACGCCAACGCGCTGATGATCAAGGGCTATGACGCGGCAGGCGAGCCCCAGAAGGTGGGGCAGGGCGCCGTCTGGCGCTATCGCAAGGGCACAGCGGAACCCGCGCAGCCGCCGACCGCATGGCGGCAGCTCGGCTATGACGATGCGGGCTGGGCAACGGGCGCCGCGCCGATCGGCTACGGCAATGCCGAGATCGTCACGGCGCTTGACGATATGCAGAACGCCTATTCGAGCGTGTTCCTGCGCCGTGCGTTTTTGGTCATGAACCCCGCGCTGGTCGAGGAGCTGAACCTGTGGGTCCGCTACGACGACGGGTTCATCGTGTGGGTGAACGGCGAAGAAGTCGCGCGTGTGAACGTGGCAGGCGCCGAGGGCGAGTTTGTGCCGTACGACAGCTTCAGTATCGAGAACCGGTCCTCCACGTGGAGCGCGGGCCTGACCGGCGCCGACATGCCCGTGCTGCGGGCCGGCACGAACGTGGTGGCCGTCCAGGTGTTCAACCGCTCGCTCAGCAGCGGCGACCTCGTGATCGACCTGGACCTGTCCGTGCTGCGCAGTCAGCTTTCGGTCGCACAGGACGCGGACCAGAACCATATGCCCGACGATTGGGAAGCCGCGTATCTGTCCGATCTGTCCGATCCGGCGGACCGGACCGACGAGGCCGATCCCGACAACGACGGCATGTCGAACCTCGCGGAATGGATTGCCGGCACGGATCCGGACGATGAAACTGGAAACTTGAAACTTGAAACTGGGCTCAGTGGCGGGCAGATCGAATTGCGGTTCGAGGCGCTTGCCGTCTCGGGCACCGGCTATGACGGGCTGAGCCGGTACTATGCGCTTGAAGAACGGGCTGCCGCCGACCTGGCGAACTGGACGGCGGTCGCCGGCTATGATCGGATACAGGGCAGCGGCCAGACGGTCACCTTCCTCCTGCCAGGCCACATGGCCGCTGTCCCTGCTTTCCACCGGGTGAAAGTCTGGCTCGAGTGAAGGCGCGCCGCTTGGCGCACCGCGCCTGCGCGTGGCCTACAGCGAGTCGACGATTTCCATGATGTTCGCCTGGCTCTGTTTCACGGCCGGCATGCAGCCGTACTCGAAGCCTTCGTATTCGAGCGCGAACAGGCCGTTGAATCCGACATCGTCGAGCAGTCGCATGAACCCGCGCAGATCGAAGGTGCCGGACCCGATCGTGACCCCGTAATGCTCGTCGTTCTCGTCGTATTTGAATTCCTTGCAGTGCACGCAGAGCAGTCTGTCCCGGAACGTGCGCGCCATCTCGAGCGGATCCTCGCCCGCGTCCAGGGCCCACGCCGTGTCGAGCGACAGCCCGAAACTGGTCCGGTCGAACAGCGGCTTGAGCTGTTCGATCTTGCCGAACTCGTGTTTGCGGCCGTGGTTGTGGATACTCACGCGGATCCCGTATTCCTCGGACAGCGCCTCGAACGGCGCGATGTACGGCTCCGTGATCTTGCCGAGCTCGACGAAGACCGAATCGGTCGCGCGCGCGAATTCGAACACGCGCCGGGCTTCTGCCTCGTGATCGTCGGTCCGCCAAGGCAGGCCGATCGGACCGGCGGTATGGACCTTGATCCCTCTCTCGCGGTACTGCGCGGCCAGTGTTTCGTAATCGGTACGCACATACTCGAAGACGACCTCGGGTCCCACGTCGCCGCGCTGCGCGTGGGTCTCCTTGATGCGCGGAACAATGAAACTGTCGGCCGGAAACTCGAGCGCGCCGTCATAGCGCAGGGTGAACCCGCTGACCTTGCGGTTCAGCCATTCGACCCTGTTCTTGATCAGGTGGGCAAACGATTTGTGGGGCGCGATGAACTCGAAATGGCAGTCGCCGATATCGACATGCCGGATGCCGAGCTCCTCGCACGCCGCCAGCACATGGTCATGGTCCGGGAAATGCCCGAATGTCCAGGTCTGAAGGCCGAGTTCGAAGTCCTGCTTGAAGCGGCCCGTCACGTCGGTGTCTTTCTGGGTCTCGGTGGTCGTCATGCTCCGATTTCTCCTTGCTGCAGTGCGCCATAGTCGCCAAGCGGCAGATCCGGCCTGCGGCCGGAGCGCCGCCTCACCCTATAGTTGAGCGTCAGGCGCCGAACGTTACATCTTGAATGGCAACGCCGCAGCGCATGCGGTGTAGGGCGGGGCCTGTCCGGTAGCTGTTGGGGCACGCGTTGCTATTGTGAATGCGCCGCGTCGGTAAGTTTTGACATGTCGACGTCTTCACTCTTCTCGTCGGGCACTTCGAAATAGTCCTTGCGCCGGTAGCCGAACAGGCCGGCGATCAGCCGTTCGGGGAACCGTTCGATCTGGATGTTGTAGATGTTGACGCTCTCGTTGAAGAACTCGCGGCGGTCCGCGATGGTGGATTCGAGCCCGGACACGCGTTGTTGGAGCTGGATGATGTTCTGGTTCGCTTTCAGGTCGGGATAGCCTTCCCACGCGCGCCGGAACTGGGCGACTTCCTTGTTGAGCTTGTTCGCGATCGCGAGTTTCTCGTCGGAGCTCTGCGCCTCGTCGTAGCCGACCCGGAGCTTGGTCAGCGAGGTCAACAGCTCACGCTCGTGTGTCATATATGCGGTACAGGCTTCGATCAGTTTGCCTAGCTCGTCCTGGCGTTGCATGAGGATGACGTCGATGTTCTCCCAGGCCTTCTCCACGTTGTTGCGGACCTGGACCAGGCTGTTAAAGACGCTGACGAGGTATCCGAGCACGAGGATCAGGACCAGCCCGAGCACGCTGCAGAGAATGATGGTGATCGCCATCGTTGCCGAGCAGCTCGCGGCAGAAGTCGACAAAGCGGTCCGGTTCCTTGAGGATCTCCGAGATCGCACCCATCATCCGGCCGCGGACCGTGGGATCCACGTCGGGCAGCAGCCTACGCAAGTGGGGCAGGGCCGGCTCGCCGAACGCGGCAAGCGCCGTGGCGATCGGCGCGGCCAGCCACCATGTGCCGTGATCGAGCAGCATGCACATCTCCGGGATCAGCTCGAGCCCCGCCGCGCCGTAGCGGTGCGCGGTCTGGGCCGCGGTCTTCGATTCGGCCCAGAGATTGTCGCGCCGTAGCGCGGCGCGCAGCAGCGGGAGCGCCTGCTCGGCCGGCACCCCGATGTCGGGCAGCAAACCGAGCGCAATGTTCCGGACGCGTTCGTCGGAGTCCGCCGCCGCGCCGCGGATCCGGGCGCGGTACTGTGCGTGCTCTTCGTTGAGCCCAACCTTGGCCAGTGCCCCGATCGCGAACAGCCGAAGATCATGGTCGCGGTCCTCGAGCATCGCCATGAGCATCGGGAGTGCGGCCTCAAACTGGCTCTTCACGAAATCCGCGGGGAACTGCTGCACCGCATAGCGGCGGTAGCCGACCTCGGGATGGTGCAGGTAGCGCACGAGCCGACGTACCTCGGGCTGCAGGTCCGCGGCGAGCGCGCGGGCTTCGGGGGGCGTCGTGCTTGCCGGTGGATACAGCCGCCAGAGCGCGGACAGCGCGAGCGCCGTGCAGAGCAGCGCGGCAATGCCGCCGCTCAGCAGGATGTTGCGCGCGCGGCGGACGAACAGGCGCCGCGCGTCTTTCTCCGTGCCGGTCGTTACGAAGAAGATGTCCTGCCAGGTGTCCTTATCGAGCGCGTCGCCGATAAGTTGGATCTGCTGCTCGTCGTCGCCGGATTCCGGGAAGAATCGCTTGATGTCCGGCGCACGCGGGGCCGGCCGGACAACCAGCGCGTCGGGCCCGCGCGCGTCCGGCGGCGCGTCGCGGTTGATCGCGACGGTCCCGATCACGTAGAGCGGCATGCCGTCGCCCAGATTCAGCGGGACCTCCATGTGCTGGAGCTCGCCGATCACCCACCAGCTCGCCGCGCGGCGCAGGCCGCGGCCCGCTTCGCGCGGATCGACCAGGATCCGGCCCGTGTCGTCTTCGAGCAGGAACGGCGTCTTCTTCACCGCGGGGCCCGCGTGCGGCGGCTCGCAACCGTCCGGCACGCGATAGACGCCCTGGAATTCGGCCAGCCCGACCGCGGCCGAGCGCGTCTTGGCCGTCGGCAGATTCTTGAGCTGGCGCAGACGTCTGTGCAGGTGGAACGCCTCGCGGATCATCACCAGTAACGAGAAGCTCGCAAGCACGGCGCCCGTAATCAGGTCAAACAGGTCCAGCTGCGGGGTCGGCCGCAGCTGTGCCATGAGCTTCCAGTGCAACGACACGTTCGGGATCGCACGCAGCACGAACAGGGCCAGCGCGCGGAGCGGATAGAGCGCAGCAAGAAGCGTCAGGAATGTGCCGACACCACAGATCAAGAACGACACGAACGCGACCGGTGCGGAACGAGACTTGCGCCCGACCAACACCGCAACCATCAGACCGATCCCGCCGCAGACTGCGGCAGCCACCCGCCAGAACTCAGGCAGCCACAGCGCCATGAACCCCACGAGCGTGACCACAAAGGACAGCGGGAGCAGGGCCGCTGAAAGATACAAGAGCAGATAGAGTCGATCGCGGAAACGTGCCATGCGGCCCATTTTCGGGGCCAGCCAAAGCGCTGTCAAGGGCCGCTGACGCTACTGGAAGAACGGTTCCCCACCGGGATAGCGGTTGTGCTGGTTCAGCCAGTCGATTCCCTCCTGGACGGCGTCTTCCCAGGTTTGGGTCAGTGTGGTGGTGGCGCGGCGGGCCTTGCGCTTGAATGTCTCGACGTACTGCGTCAGTCCGATGGGGTCGCCGAATCGGATGCGCACACATCGATCGCCGTAAGGTGGGGTGGCGCGCGAATACAGATCTTCCATCACGCTTTCGACACGCTCGCCGACGCGGTCCAACGTGGGGTTCTCTGCCAGATAGACTTGGACATAGGCCAGGACGCGCATGGCCAGAATGGCCTCGTCGGCCCAGCTCGCCGCGACGGCGTGATCGGGCTCCTTGTCAGGATCCGTTCGAATCCGGTGAATGCTGCGGCGTATACGCCGCAGCCGGTCCAGCAGCGAGTCCCGCGCGCGCGCCTTCATGTCCATCTTTTTCTCAATGCCTTGAATAATGATCTCCGCGCCCTGCTCCAGGATGTCGGGCAGCTCTTTCCCCTCGGCGCCGGGCAAATCATATCCCCTTTGTCTCAAGTGCCGGGCCAGCAATTGCGTGCCGATCCGTTTCAGCTCCTGCGCGAGATCCCCGTCCCATGTGACGGGCACGCCGGTTGTCGCGGAGATCTGCGCAATCATTGCCCGCAGCGTCTTGCGTTGATCCGTCATGTGCGTGGTCTTGAACGAGACCGGAATGGCCAGAATCTCCTCTGCGTCGGGAGCCTCGTCGGAAAGCGCGGCCTGCGCCTGCAGCGCGAAATACGCGGCGCCCTCCAGGAACAGCGCGATCTTGTCGTTCATCAGGTAGACATTGCCCTGGGGAAAGATGGTCAGTGCGTAGTGGCCGTCGTGCAGGGTCTTGATGGCTTGCGCCATGGCCTGCTTGTCCGCAACATCGCGATCGACGGAAAAGGCGCCGCCGCGCTGCATGACCCAGGCGGCGACCGGATGCCGCAGGAACACGTCGTAGGCGGCCATGAACAGGCTGCGCACCCCGAGCCGTCGATGCATTTCGACGGTGATCTCGGGATCGCTGTGCGTGGAGTGGTTGATGATGAACAGAACGCGACGCGTAGTCCTGGTGCGAAGTGCTTCGTGTACGACCTCCGGGTTGCTCGGCTCGACCGCCTTGATCCGATGTCGGCGGCCGGGTAGAACCCAGCGCCGATTGCATTCGCTGAACAACCGCATCGCGAACCGGTTGGGCTTCGGCGGGAAATAGCGATACGGCTTGTCGGAGAAATGAAGCATGCTGCTATCGTCTCCTCATCGGCCAGAGCGTAGCCGCGATGGGGCGCAAGGACAAGATTTCTTGCGCAGCGTCGCGATCGTCCGATCCAGGGCTGGCGCGTCAGGCCCTCTGCGTTCGCCTCGTTCCGATCAACATCTCCATTTGGCAGTGGTCAAAGGCTTTGGTATGGAGCGGCTGGTCCGGCAATATCGGCTGCCTTCGATCTGGGTGAATGTGAAGCGGGCGGAGGACGCGGTGCATCCGGACGACCTGACGGCGGGCCGGCTGGCGACGGAGTTGCTTTTGTCGCATGGCCATCGGCGCGTGGCATTTCTGGACATCACGGATCCCTGGGCGCCGGAACTGGGGCGGCACTACAGTCTGGCGGATCGTCAGCGCGGGTATGAGCGCGCGATGAGAGCGGCGAAGGCGAAGCCGAGCGTTTCGGGGCTGGTCGCGAAGATCCGGTTGGGTCGCGACGTCGGAAACGAGGATGAGCGCGTGGCGGTGCTGAGCCAGTGGCTGGGCGATCGGGGCCGGCTGGCTAGAGCCATCCGGGTGTTCTGGGCGTTTCCGCCTGCGATCTTTGCGAGCAAGAGCCGGCGACATTTTCCGCGGCAGACAAAGCGCTTTCGTCAACGCCTACGACAACGTGTTTTGGAAGGAAACCCGGGAGGCATCAATGGCAACGAGAAGTGATAGAGCGAAGAGTCTGCTGCGCTGCTGCTCGTGCTGCTGGGCTTGCTGTGGAGCGAAGCATTGGCGGCGGCACCGGCGCGCTGGCCGTGAACCCGCATACCGGCGAGCTCATGAACGGGACACTGTTCGGAACCTGGGTATTTCCGCCGCCATACAGCAGCCCGCGCAGCGTCTGGCTCAAATGCGTGGACCCGCGCTGTCCAGCCCGCAACCCTTGACACATCCCGCGCGGCACACACACTCTTTGGTCTTCAACACAAGGAGCATATGCCATGAGTTCACAGATCCGCGATTTCGTGATGGGCCAGCCGTTGTTCTCGCACCACGATCATCATCAGAGTTTCGAGGCGTTCGAGGCCGCGCGCGAGAAGCACGGGTTCGGGTCGCTGATGGGCTATGCGAACGCGGACCTCACGACCGCGGCCGGCGCACGGCCGGCGGAATACGAGAACGGGCAGGCCCGGTTCGACGCGTTGTGGCCCTCGATCCGCACGACCGGCTACGGCCGCGCCGTGACGTTGGGCTGCCGTGCGTTGTTCGATCTGGAATACGACCCGGCCAACCGCGCCGCGATCACCGAGGCGTTCCAGGCCGCGATCAAGCGGAAATCCGCGGCCGAAGCCTACGACTGGTTCGTCAAGGAGAAGGCGAACGTCAAGTGCGTCTCGCAGGACGGGCTGTTTCGGCCGGACAAGAAAGAGGCGCTGCAGCCCGGCGAGCTCTATCCGGACTACTACCTGTTCTCGTTCCGGCACGACGGCTTGTTCGCGATCACGAACCAGGGCCCGATCAACACGCTGCAGGCGTTCAGTGATGTGAGCGTTACGTCGCTGGACGGGCTCGTCGCCGCGCTGAACGCGACAATCGACAAGTTCAAGGCGACCGGCCGGCTCGCGGCCTTCAAGGTCGGGATCGCGTACCAGCGCGACCTGGTTGTGACCGACCCGACCGGGCATGAGGCCGAACTGGCGTTCAACCGGATCCAGAACCCGAAAGCGTTCGTGAACGGGCTGCAAGCGAACGCAGCCCCCGTGAACGCGACCGAGGCGCGCCCGCTCGGCGATTACATGCTGCACCGCCTGCTCGAACGCGCACATGACGAGGATATCCCCGTCCAGATCCATACCGGGTACCTGGCCGGGAACTGGGGCTCGCTGGCCGGGACCAAGGCCATGCACATGATCGCGCTGTTCGAGAAGTACCGGCGGGTCCGGTTCGACATCTTCCACGCGTCCTGGCCGTGGACCTCGGAGCTCGGCACGATCGCGAAGAACTATCCGAACGTCTATCCGGATTTGTGCTGGATGTGGACCATGAACCCGACCGAATGCGAGCGGACCCTCGCCGAATGGCTCGACGGCGTGCCGTTCAACAAGATCTTCGGGTTCGGCGCCGATACCGGCAGCGCCTGCTGCGAAGTCGGCTACGCCATGCAGGCCCGGCTCGGGATCGCGAACGTGCTCGAAGAGAAGATCGCCAAAGGCTTCTTCTCCGAAGCGACCGCGCGCGAGGTCGCCGAAGCGATCATGCTGCGCAACGGCGAGCGCTTCTTCGGACTCGGCTGAGACGCGCGTACGGCCCCTGCTTTTCACGGCAATCCGCTCCGCGCCCCTTGACAACCCCGCCTCCATTCCACTATGAATGTTTGCGTACACATTTCAGGATGGGTGGAATGGCGACACAGACGGAAATCGCGAGGAAGCTGGGGCTTTCTCAGATGACGGTTTCGCGGGTGCTGAACGACTCGCCGTTGGTCACTGCTGCGACCAAGCAGCGTGTTTTGGGCGAGATGCGCAAGCGTGGCTACGCGCTGAACGTGAGTGCGCGGAACCTGGTCTCTCGGCGCACGGGCACGATCGGGGTACTGGTACCGGGCGGGTTGGGCATGTATTCGCCGACGTTTCTTCCTGCCTTGTGCGGGATTGGCGACGAGGCGGGCTCGCGGCACTTGAATATGCTGTTGGTCACGGCGGAAGGCTGGCGGGACTGCCGTTTGAAGCTCGGCGAGGCGGCGCCGAAGACGGACGGGTTCATCGTCTTCAATTTCGAGGAATTCCGTCCGTTCGCGGGCCGGATCCTGAAGCAGTTGCGAGAGCGGGGCAAGTCGGTGGTGTTGATCCAGCCATTCAAGCCGCATCATCGCGTACCGTACGTGACGATCGACAACGAGTCGGGCGGGCGGCAGGCGGCGGAGCATCTGATTGGGCTGGGTCACCGTCGGCTCGGCTGTATCGGGCTCGGCTATCGCAGCAAGGAGATGGATGCGCGGTTGGCCGGTTTCCTTGGCGGCTGCCGTGCAGCCGGAATCGAAGTGCCGGATCGCTGGATTTGTCAAGGGACAAAGCCTTACACTACCTCGGTGGCACCGTTCTTCTCGTGTCTAGGTTCGGATTTGCCGACGGGCATTTTTGCATTCAGCGACCGCGTTGCGCGGCTGGTGCTTTACGAATGCGCGGGCAGGGGCATCTCGGTGCCGGAGGAGCTTTCGGTGGTCGGGTTCAACGACGACGCGTTTGCGCAGATGATGCTGCCGCATCTGACGACGATTCGGCAGCTTCTTTACGAGGCGGGTGTCGAGGCGGTCGGGCGCCTTCTGCCCGTGGCACGTGGCGAGGATCCGGTTCCGCTGGGCCTCGCACTCGAGCCCGCGCTGGTGGTCCGGGACTCGACACGGCGGGTTGGGGAGGGCGGAGGGAGTTCCCGGGGCTGACGTTGAGATGCGGTTTCGACGAGGTTTCCCACAAGGTTTGTTTTTGGGCGGAGGATGCTGAAGTTGAGAACTGGCTGTACGGCGCGAACATGTCTGGTGTGGTTAGCCGTCTGGGCGGCGGTGGGATGTGGGGCTGCGACATACCATGTAGCACCCTCGGGTGTGGACGAACGCACAGCGCGGCAGGCGACGAACGAACGCATGCCGTGGCGCAGCCTCGGCCGAGCCGTGCGGGCCGTGCGGCCCGGCGACCGCGTGGTGCTGCTGCCGGGCGTGTATCGCGAAGGCGACATCGGGATCGAGCGTTCGGGCACGAAAGATGCGCCGATCACCTTCTCGGCGGGGCCCGGCGCCATTCTGTCGGGCGGCATGCAGCTCACGCGTTGGACGCGGGTCGAGGGGAACATCTACCGGTCCGCGCCCGTCGACATGGCGCCGTTCGAAGCGGGCAGGAAGCGCCCGACCATTCTTTTTGAGGACGGCAAATTTCTGAACCGCGATCACGGTGAGAAGCTGGAGACCATGAAGCCGGGCAGTTGCGTTTGGCTCAATGACGAGCGGTGTTGGCTGGTCTGGTGCCGTGCGGGCGACGATCCGTCCGCGCATCAGATCGAGCTGCCGTGTCTGAGCGACGGTATCGTTGTTGCGAAGGGCGTACGCCATCTGGTGTTTGAGGGGCTGGACATGCGTTACTACAACGGCACGGCGTTGCGCGTTGCGGCCGGTAGCGGCGATCTTGTGTTCCGCGACTGCCGGTTCGGGGACAGCACGCGCAGGCTGCTGCGGATCGAAGGCGATCATGTGCTGGTCGAACGTTGCCGTTTCGAACAGACGGGCTCGACCGGGCTCGGGTTCGCCGGCCGTGACGCCTTTGCCGGCATCGTACGCGACTGCGTTGCCGTACAATGCGGCAACTGCTACTACGCGAACGGCCGCGCGCACGACATTCTGTTCGAGCGGTGCGAGGCCTCGCATTTCGCGCGGCGCGCGATCCCGCACTTCGATTTCAAGGCGGACGGCGACGCGGTCGGGCTCGGTGTTTGCTCGAACGTGACCGTGCGCGCGTGTGTGCTTCGCGACAGCGGCTGGCAAGCCTACGCGCAGAACAACCGGGTCATCGTATGGGGCAAGAAGAAGCGACGCGTTCGTCCCAACGACGGCCACGCTTTCGATATTTGGCGTGGCGAAGCATACCGCATCGAGAGCAATATCGTAGCGCGCTGTGCAGGCGGTGTGCTCATTGCACCCGGCACCGCCGGCGCGATCGTGGCGAACACGATTGTCGACGTGCGCGGCCACGGCATTGCCGCGCACGGCTCTGCGAAAGCGCCGGTCAAGGGTGTGCGCATCGACGGCAATACCGTTGTGGATTGCCGCAGCGGCGTGTGGCTGTCGAAAGTGACGACGGATGCGCGGGTCATCAACAACATCCTGGCCGGGAACGAGATTGCACTGAGCGTGCAGAACGCGGAGGGCTTCTTCGAGGACCGCAACGCCTTTTTCGGAACGAACAGGGCAGGCCTGATCTCCTGGCTGGGGAAGGCGGGCGACCTGGCGCGGTACCGGGAGCAATCGAGGATGGGGACGAACTCCGTACAGGCCGATCCGCGGTTCGTGGCACCGCAGACCGGCGACTACCGGCTACGCGCAGACAGCCCGTGCCGGGCGCGCCGTACGGACGGCGGCGATCTGGGCAGCAGGCCTTGGCGCCCGGTACCGCGCTTGGCCGCGAACTGAGCGAGGCGGCCGCACGGTTGAATCGAGTAGGGACAGCGCGCTATTGGCTTTCGTCTTGTGCAGGTGGAAACGTGGATACCCTCGGAGGAGCTATGATGCAGGTCACGGGATTGCGCGGGTTTCGCGGCTTTCTGGCGACGGCGGCGGCTGCGCTGTTGAGCGTTTCTGCCGTGGCAACGGAATTCTATGTGGATGTGGATTCCCGCGGTGGACGGTCGGACGACGGGAACCCGGGCACGATGACGAGACCGTGGCGCACGTTGAGCCGGGCAGTGGGTATCCGGGAACCGGT
>Ga0272441_10007755_pt1 | contig 17319 bp, 11 predicted proteins | sample SSMProp6N_FD_193582 | JGI IMG/M metagenome (GOLD analysis project Ga0272441, IMG submission 193582) | Marine sediment archaeal communities from Little Sippewissett salt marsh, Falmouth, MA, United States - SSM-Prop-6N | ecosystem: Environmental > Aquatic > Marine > Wetlands > Sediment ...
CAGGCCGATCTCCACCTTTCCCTCGGCCGCGCGCACGGCCGCGAGCCGGCGCGTGCGTTTCGCGCGGACCATGAGGTACCAGAGCACGGCCTCGGTCGCCTTCCCGTTCCCCTCGACCACGGTCGAGTAGACGAGGTCCCGCCCGTCGGGCGAGAGCGCCGGGTTCCACGCCGCGACGTCCTCGGGCGTGAGCGCCTCCCAGCGGGGGAGCCCCTCCGCGGCCTTGATCCAGAAGCGCCACAGGCGGCCGGCGGGCGCGGCGCCCTCGGCCGCGAGCAGGAAGAGGCTCTCGCCGTCGGGCGCGGCCGCGAGCCACACGTACCGGCCGCCTTCCGGCGGCGGCACGAGCCCCGCCGCCTTCCCGCCGACGTCGAAAACCTGCACGCCCCGGCCGTCCGGCGGCAGGAAGACGAGCCGGCGCGAGGTGAGGAACGCGGGCGAGTGACCCCTGGGCGCGACCTCGACCGCGTCCGCGTCGCCCCCGAGCTCGGCGAGCCAGAGGGCGCCGCCCGGCCGGACCCACGCGATGCGCCGGCCGTCCGGGCTCCAGACCGCCCCCTCCTGCCACGCGCACCCCGCGGCAAGAGAGAGCGCAAGGATCGTGCCCGCGACGAGAGTAGGACGGTTCACGCCGCCTCCTGTAGTGAAGAACACCTGACCGGTCCCGGGTCACGCGCTTTGAGCATAGCGCTTGGCTTGCGAGCCGTCCAGCGGAGGCGCGTGCGGGAAGCGGTTGATTTCCGCGGCCGCGGCCGCTAGGATGCGTCCGGAGGGAGAGCGCGTGAGCCGGGCCGAACCTATCGACTGCCGCCGCTTCACCGGGTACAAGCCCTGCGCGCCGGGGAAGCTCTGCGAGGGCTGCGCCGAGCGCGAGCCGCGCGGCACGCGCGTCCTGGTCGTCAACCTCGACGCGCTGGGCGCGGTGATCCAGGCGACGGCGCTCCTGCCCGCGATGCGGCGCGCGTGGCCGGACGCGGAGATCAGCTGGGTCACGCTCGCCGGGAACATCCCGGCGCTCGAGGGCAACCCTCATCTCGCCCGCGTGATGCCGTACGATTTCGAGACGGTCTCGATTCTCGGGGCCCTGCGTTTCGACGTCGCCGTGAACCTCGACAAGACGGGGCGCAGCGCCGCGCTCCTCGAGCTCGTGCGCGCGCCGGAGAAGCGCGGCTTCGGGCTCTCCGGCGCGGGCGCGATCCGGCCGGCGAACGAGGGCGCGCGCGAACTCTACCGCCTCGGCCTCGACGACGAGTTCAAGTTCCGGGGGAACGCGAAGCCCGGCACGCGGTTGCTGACCGAGGCGGCCGGGCTCGAGTGGAAGCGCGACCCGTACGTGCTCGCGCTCGCCGACCGGGAGCTCGAGTTCGTGCGTGCCTACCGAGCCGCTCACGGGCTCGAGAAGCACTATGCGGTCGGCTTCAACACGGGCGCGAGCGGCGTCCTCCCTCACAAGAAGCTCACGGAGGAGCAATGGGTCGAGCTCGTGCGCCGCGTCGGGGGCGAGGTCGAGAGCGCGCGCGTGCTGCTCCTCGGCGGACGCGCCGAGACCGAGCGCAACGCGCGCATCGCCGAAGCCGCCGGCGTGCCCGTCATCCAGACGCCGACGACCGAGGGCCTGCGCCGCGGCATCGGGTACGTGGCCGCGTGCGACGCGGTCGTCACCGGCGACACGAGCGCGATGCACATGGCGATCGCGCTCGAACGGTGGACCGTCGCCTGGTTCGGCCCGACCTGCGCGCAGGAAATCGACCTCTACGATCTCGGCGTGAAGGTCGTCTCCGGCGAACCCTGCGCACCCTGCTGGAAGCGCGTGTGCGACCATGACGCCGCATGCCTCAAGAGCGCCGCCCTCGACGCCATCGTCGAGGGCGTCAGGGCCGGGCGGGGGAAGGCGTCCTCTCTCTAGAAGTGATCCGCCCAGGACATGTGCGCGTCCGGCTGCAGCGGAAACAGTGCAGCGCACGCCGCGCGCGCCCGCGCGGAGAGGCGCGCCTCGTCCGCCCGGGCGAGCTCCGCCGCCGTCCGGTAGCCGAAGGCGAGTTGCGCGAGCCGCGACGGGTCGAGCGCGATTCGCGCGGCACCCTGCCGCGCACCCTCTTCCACACGGAGAGCTCCGCGCGCGGCGAGAATCGTGTGGCTCCCGAGGTCCGTCTTGATTGCGAGGCCGCCCGTGGGCAAGCGCGCGCCCGCATCCTTTAGACGCTTCGCCAAGCCCGGCGCCATGGCGCGGAGCAGGGCGCCCTGGTCGACCACGCGCGCCATGGGCCCGCCCGCGCGGCTCGCGGCGAGGTAGACGCGCCCGCCGAGGCACCGCACAAGCGCGCCGGCCGGGTGCGCGGGCATGACGTGCAGCCGCACGTAGCCCCGGTTTTTTCTCTTCGCGAGCCGGAAGCACCAGCGCACGAGCGCCTCGATCGCGTCCGCGTCGCGGCCCTCGATCTCGACGATGTCGACCGAGCCCTTCGCGAGTTCGCTCGGCGTGTCGAACCGGAGGCTCGCCTCGCGCCACGCGATGGGTGCGGGCTTGCGCTCAAGATTCACAAAAGCGTACCCCGTGACGCGGCCGTCGCGCTCCGCGAGAATCGCCCGCTCCACGCGGCGCCAGCCCTTGCGCCGCTTCCAGGGCCAGGTCACGCCGCGCGCGCACGCGCCCGTGCGCCCGCCCGCGCACGCGCGGTAGAGCGCGAGGAAGTTCTCGCGGTCCTCCGCGCGGCAGGTGCGCACGCGCGAGAGGACGCGCCGCGTCGCGCGCGAGTTTGGGTAGAGGCGCAGGTCGGGCTCCACGAACATGACGGTCGCGAAGCCGAACCGGTCGTAGAAGTTCGTGATGCCGAAGAGCGCGCTCAGGGGAAAGCGCCGCGCGCGCATGCGCTCGAGCGCGGCAGCGACGACGCGCCGCATGAGCCCGCGGCGGCGGTAGCGCGGCTCGGTGAAGACGCCGCCGATGCCCGAGGTCCGCACCGGGCGGCCCGCGAGGTAGATGCGCCGCTCGACGAGCGTGAGCCAGCTCACGGCGCGGCCGCGCGCGTTGAGAAGCTCCACACGCTCGGCGCGGCCCGGCAGTGTCCGGATTCGGATCGTCACGCGTCCGTCTCCAATGGCTCGGCGACGAGCGCGTCGAGCTCGGCGCGCGCGACGCGGACGGCGAGCCGCGTCCCCGGCGGCGGCACGCGGCCGGCGAGGTGCGTCACGAGGTAGTGCTCGCTGCGGCCCAGTCCGCTCGCGCCGTCCGAGCGCTCGACCACGACCTCGACCTCGCGGCCGACGAAGCGGCGCGCGTACTCGGCGGCGAGGCGCGCGCCCTCTTCGGCGACGCGCCTTCGGCGCTCGCCCGCGACGCGCTCGGGCACGCGCGGCCTTGCATCAAAGGCCTCGGTGCCCGGCCGCGGGCTGAACGGGAAGGCGTGCACGCGGCTGAACGCGACCTCGCGCACGACGCGCAGCGTTTCCGCGAAGTCCTCTTCCGTCTCGCCGGGGAAACCGACCAGGACGTCGGTCGTGAGCGCGAGCTCCGGCGCGCGCGCGCGCAGGCGCGCGACCTCGGCGAGGAAGTCCCCGGCCGTATAGCGCCGCCGCATTCGCGCGAGGACGCGCGAGGATCCGGACTGGAGCGGCAGCGCCAGGTGCGGACAGACGCGCGGGTGCGAGGTGACGAGCCCGGCCACGCACTCGGTCACCTCGCCCGGCTCGACCGAGCTCACGCGCACGCGCGCGTCCGGTGCGCCCTCGAGCGCGGCCTCGACCGCGTCGGCGAGTTCGAACGCATTCTCCCTGTCCCGCCCGTACGCGCCCAGGTGCACGCCCGTGAGCACGATCTCGCCGAAGCCCTCGCGCGCGAGGCGCGCCGATTCCTCGCGCACGCGCGCGGGCGGCAGGCTCGCGACCGGGCCGCGCAGGTGCGGCACGATGCAGTACGCGCAGCGCGCGTCGCAGCCGTCCTCCACCTTGAGGAAGGCGCGGCCGCGACCGGCGAAGAGGCCGGTGCCGGCGGGCGGCCCGTTCTCCCGGAGCCCGAGCCGCTCGAGGAGCGTCCCGCGCGCGGCGTTCGGGATCGCGAGCGCGCCGCAGGTATCGTCCCCCGCGTCCACGAGGCAGCCGGCGGCGACGAGGCGCGCGCCGGGGTTCCGCGCCGCGAGCCTGCGCAGCGCCTGCCGGCTCTTGGCCGCAGCCGTGGCCGTGACCGCGCAGGTCTGCACGAGACAGACGTCCGCGCTCTTGCCGTCTTGCGCGCGGCGGAGCCCCGCCGACTCGAGCGCGCGCGCGTGGGCGTCCGCGTCGCACTGGTTCGCCTTGCACCCGAGGAATGCGATCCGGTAGGTCCCGCTCATCGCGTCCATCGTAAGCGGGCGCGTGCGGAGCGTCAAGCCGCGCGCGGCCGCACGCGGACCTCCCCTTGCCGGCCCTGCAGGACGCGGGTAGGATGTGCGGCCGGAGGGGGGGCGTATGGACGCATTGAGAAAGCTCAGCCTGCTCGGGCTCGGCCTCGCGGACCTCACCGAGGCCAAGGCGAAGGAACTCGCGAGCCAATTGATCGAGCGCGGCGAGGCGCGCGCCGAGTCGGTCGAGGGACTCGCCAAGTCGCTCAAGGAGAAGGCGAACGAGGTTCGCGCGGGGATCGACGCGCGGATCGAGAAGGCGGTCGCCGGCGCGCTCTCGAAGGGCGGGCTCGCGCGCGCGAAGGACCTCGACGCGCTCGCCGCGCGCGTCGAGGCGCTCGAAAAGAAGTCCGGGTAGCGGCGCCGCATGAAGCTCCTGGGCATCCCGCGCACGTACCGGAACCTCGCGCGCCTCAAGGACATCGTCCTCGTCCTCACGCGGCACGGGTTCGGCAACCTCGTCGACCGCGTGAACCTCGCGGCGCACGTGCCCGTGCTGCGCCGGCTGCGGCGCTCGGCCGCGGCCGCCGAGGAGGAGACGCGCCTCACCCTGCCCCAGCGCCTCGTGCTCGTGCTCCAGGAGCTCGGGCCCACCTTCGTCAAGTTCGGCCAGGTGCTCGCCACGCGCCCGGATCTCCTGCCCGCGAGCTTCATCCAGGAGCTTGCAAAGCTCCACGACTCGGTCGCGCCCTTCCCTGCAAGCGAGGCGCGCGAAATCGTCACGCGCGAACTCGGCCGTCCGATCGAGCGGGCCTTCCGCACGTTCGAGGACGCGCCCGCGGCCTCCGGCTCAATCGCGCAGGTGCACTTCGCCGAGCTTGAAGCAGGGCCCGCCGGTGGCGAGCGCGTGGCCGTCAAGGTCAAGCGGCCGGGCGCGGGCGAGCAGGTCCTGCGCGACCTCGACCTGCTCGACGCGCTCGCGCAGCAGGCCGAGCGGCACATTGAAGAACTGCGCATCTTCCGGCCCGTGATGCTCGTCGAGGAGTTCGGCCGCACCATCCGCCGCGAGCTCGACTTCGTGGGCGAGGCCGCGACGCTCGCGCACTTCGGCGAGCTCTTCGCGGACGACGCGTCGGTGCACGTGCCGCGCGCACACTGGGACCTCACGAGCCGCGACGTGCTCGTCATGGAGCGGCTCGACGGCGTGCGGCTCACCGACCGCGAGGCGCTGCGCGACTCGGGCGTTGACCTCGCCGCGCTGGGCGCGTCGGTCGCGCGCTGCTTCATGCGCCAGTTCTTCGAGTTCGGCCGCTTCCACGCCGACCCGCACCCGGGGAACGTGCTCGTGCTCGAGGGCGGGCGGCTGGGGCTGCTGGACCTCGGCGCCTCGGGGCACCTCTCCGACCGGATGCGCGGCCAGCTCGCGCTCACGCTGCTGGCGCTCTCGCGCGGGGACGTCGAGCTCATCCTCGACGTCTACGCCGAGATCGGCGTCTTCCCCGAGGACGTCGAGCGGCGCGACCTCGCGCCGGACGTGCAGGACCTCATCGACCGCTACTACGGCGTGCCCGCCGCGCACATCGACACGCGCGCCGCGTTCGAGGACGCCGTGCGCCTCGCGCAGCGGCGCGGCATCGTGCTCCCGCGCGAGTTCGTGATGCTCGGCCGCTCGTTCGTGCTGGCGAGCGCGCTCGTGCAGGACCTCGCGCCCGGGTACGACCTCGCCTCAACCGTGCGGCCGTACGTGCGGCGGCTCATCGCGAGCCGCCTGCACCCGCGGGGCATCCTGCGCAAGGCGAGCCTCGCGGCGCTCGACCTCGCGAGCTTCCTGCGCAGCCTGCCGGGTGACCTCAAGGACATCGTGCGAAAGATTCGCGCGGGGCGCCTCGCGGTCACCTTCCGGCACGCGGGTCTCGACGAATTGGCGCGCGAGCTCGATCGCGCCTCGAACCGCCTCGCCTTCGCGATCGTGATCGGGTCGGTGATTGTCGGCAGCGCGCTCCTTCTCTCGAAAGAGATCGGCCCCACGCTCCCGATCCTCGGGACGGACCTCTCGGCCCTGGGCCTCGCCGGGTTCCTCTTCGCCGGCGCGCTGGGGCTCGTCCTCGCCTGGGGCATCTGGCGGTCGGGGAAGGTGTAGGAAACACCGCTTCGGTTGACGCCCCCGCGCGCGGGGCGTAGAATGGGAGCGTGGACACCGCGGCCGCACCGGACGCTTCCCCCTCCGTCCCGGACCCCGAAGGACTCGCCCGCATCTTCCGCGCGCTGCGGTCGAGGAACTACCGCATCTTCTTCGCCGGCCAGGGCGTCTCCCTCGTCGGGACCTGGATGTACGTGGCGGCCATGAACTGGCTCGTCTACCGCCTGACGGGCTCGAAGGCTTGGCTCGGCATGCAGGCCTTCGCCGCGCAGCTCCCCCTCCTCCTCTTCAGCTCCCTGGGCGGCGTCGTCGCCGACCGGGTGGACCAGCGGCGGCTCCTCGTGGCGACGCAGCTCCTGGCGATGTTCCACGCGCTGGCGCTCTTCGTCCTGGTCCGGACGGGCGTCATCGCCGGGGCCGCCGACATCTGGGCGCTCCTGGCCCTGAGCGTCCTCCTGGGCGTGATCAACGCCTTCGACATGCCCGCGCGCCAGGCCTTCACCGTCCGCATGGTGGCCCGGCGCGAGGACCTTCCGAACGCGATCGCGCTCACCTCGTTTCTGGTGAGCGCGTCGCGCTTCGCCGGGCCCGCGGCCGCGGGCGTGCTGATAGAGCGGTCGGACGAGGCGACCTGCTTCCTCGCCGACGCCGTCACCTTCCTCGCGGTCGTGGGGGCGCTGCTGCTGATCCGCGCGGCCCCGCGGCCGGAGAAGCCGCACCGGAACCCGCTGGCCGAGCTCGCCGAGGGCGCGCGCTACGCCTGGCGCACGCCGGCGATCCGCGCGGTGCTCCTCTTCCTCGCGGCGATGAGCCTCGTGGGCGTCCCCTACATGGTGCTCCTGCCCGTCTTCGCGCGCGACATCCTCGGCGGCGGGGCGGGGATGTACGGGTTCCTCTTCGGCATGGCCGGGGCGGGGTCCGTCGTCGGGACGGCCTTCCTCGCCTCGCGGCGAAGCCCGCGGACGCTGGGCGCGGTCATGGCCACGGCGGGCGGGCTCCTCGGCGCGGCGCTCGTCGCGTTCTCGCTCTCGCGGGCGGTCTGGACCTCCGCGGCGGCGCTCGTCGCGGCCGGGTTCGGCTTCACGGTCCAGATCGTGGCGGGCAATACGCTCCTGCAGACCGTCGTCGAGGACGACAAGCGCGGGCGCGTGATGGGCCTGCTCGCAACGGCGTTCCTGGGGATGATGCCGTTCGGAGGACTGCTGGCGGGGCTCGCGGCCGAGCGCATCGGCGCGCCGCGCACGGTGCTCCTCTGCGGTCTCGCATGCCTCGCGGCCGCGGCCGTCTTCGCGACGCAGGGGGCGCTTCTCCGCCGCGCGCTCGCGGAGGCGGACGCGGGCGGCCCGGAGGCGGTCCCTCCGCCGCGCCTTCCCCCGGCCGGCTAGCGCCGCGTCCCGAACTCCCGCGCGGCCTCGAAGAAGGCGAGGATGTTCTCCCACGGCACGTCCGGCTCAATGAGGTGCGTCGGCGCCAGCAGCAGCCCGCCGCCTTTGCCGACGGTCTCGATGCGCTCCTTCACCACCGCGCGCACCTCGTCGGGCGAACCGAAGGGAAGCGTCGTCTGCGTGCCGATCGTGCCCCAGAAGGCGAGCCGGTCGCCGTACTCGCGCTTGATCTCGGCCGGGTCCATGCATTCGGGCTGGACGGGATTGAGGACATCGACACCGATCTCGATCAATTCAGGAAGGATCACGCGGCAGTCGCCGTCGGAGTGGTAGCTGACGATGATGTCGCGCCTCTCCTCGCGCGCGGCGGCGATCACGCGCGCGAGACACGGCTTGATCCACCTGCGCCAGAGCTCGGGCGACATCATCATGCCGCGCTGCGTCGCCACATCGTCGCCGGTGTGGAGAACGTCCACGCCCGCGCGGACGAACCGCCGCGCGCAGGTCTCGACGAGCGCGGTCACGCGGTCGAAGTAGGAGGCCGCGATTTTCTCGTTCGCCATCATGTCCATGAGCGTGTTCTCGAGGCCGCGCAGCCCCCAGACGCGCTCGAAAATATGGCCGGCCATGGCCACGTTCGCAATGCCGCGCGCGTGCCGGTCGCGCACGACCTCGGCCGAGAGATCGTAGCGGTAGGGCGCATCCACGTCGGGATACGGGTACGCCTCGAACTCGTTGAGCCTCGTGAACGCGGCCATGGGATGGCTCATGTCCTCGAAGTGGTGCGTCGAGCCGCGGATCCAGCCAATGCCCCACTCGTCGATGCGCGAGCCTTCCGCGGGCAGGTCGGGGTGAAGGGCCGAGAAGTCGGTCTCGAGCTTCGTCGCCCCGCGCGAGACGTGTCGCATCTCCATACCGAAGTGCTCGGCCGGGTTCTCGGCACCGGTCTCCTCGCGGAAGCGCTTCTTGATCGCCGGGCTGAAGCTCGCGGTCACGGGCACGCGGTCGGGCTCCTCCCGGCGAAAGGCGGCGAGCACACACTCGCGGGGCGTCATCATGGGGCGTCTCCTCTCACGGCGTCCGCCGAGGCTGCGGTGCGCCAAACCGGCGACTCCTGCCGCCCGGGGCGGAAAAATGCTCCGGCCGGGGCCGGCTCCCGGGCGGGAAAAGCCGCGCGCCCGCAGGCGAAAAACCCGCAACCCCTGCCGGGGCAGGGAGTACCGGCTTCGCGTTCCGCGCGCGGCCCCACTGGCATGGCGTGTGCTACCTCTCCGGTGGCTTCCAAGCCCAAGGCTCCCTAGTAGCCTTAGCGCCGGACGGAGGGAGGGGTGCAGTCCCCTTTCCTCCGTCTTTTTTTCGGGCCCCGTTCTACGAAACGCGGCCGCACCGGTCAATCGCCCGCGCTAGCTCGAAGCGGTCTCGACGAGGACGCGCGCGGCGCGCTCGACGTCCTCGCGCGTGACGTCCAGGTGCGTGACGAACCGGATGCGGCCGTCCTTCTCGAAGGCGAGGACCCCGCGCTTCGCGAGTTCCTTCTGCAACCACGCGGAGTCGCGGCCGCCGCGCTCGTAGACGACGTAGACCATGTTCGTCTCGACCTCGGGCGGGTCGAGGCGCACGCCCGGCGCCTCGCATATGATCTCCGCGAAGCGCCGCGCGCTGGCGTGGTCCTCGGCGATGCGCTCGACGTGATGCTCGAGCGCGTGGAGGCCGCAGGCCGCGAGCACACCGGCCTGCCTCATCGCGCCGCCCACGTGCTGCCGCGCCTCGCGCGCGCGGTCGATGAACTCGCGCGTCCCCGTCAGGACCGAGCCCACCGGCGCGCCGAGCCCCTTCGAGAGGCAGAAGCACGCGCTGTCGAAGGGCGCGGCCAGCGTCGCCGCGCCCGCGCCGAGCGCGACGGCCGCGTTGAAGACGCGCGCGCCGTCGAGGTGCGTCGGAACTTTCGCCTCCCGCGCGAGGGCGGCGAGGGGCTCGGCCTCCTCCGGGCGCAGGATGCGCCCGCCCGCGCCGTTGTGCGTGTTCTCGAACGCGGCGAGGCGCGCGCCCCCCTCGAGTGCGGCGCGAAGGGAATCGGCCACCGGCGCCGCGCCCTTTTCCTCGACCGGGACGCGTTCGATGCGCGCGATGCGGTCGATTCCGGCCGCCTCGACCGTGTTGAGGTGCGAGGTCGCGCCGAGCGCGACGGGCGCATCGGCCGCGCCGTGCGCGAACACCGCGACGAGGTTCGCCATGCGTCCCGACGCGACGAAGAGAGCGTCCTCCTTCCCGAGCCGCTCGGCCGCCTCCTCCTCGAGGCGTCGGACGGTCGGGTCCTCGCCGAAGACGTCGTCCCCGACCTCGGCCGCGGCCATGGCGCGCCGCATCGCATCGGCGGGGCGGGTGAGGGTGTCGCTCCGAAGGTCGATCGCGCTTGCGCTCACCCGAGCTTTTCCACCGCGAGGAGCGAGAGAAGCCAGGCGAGCGTGCTCTCGGTGCCCTGGTTCGCGTTCGGCCCGTGCGAGGTCAGGCTGTCGCAACAGCCGCCGGTGAGCGAGTTGTAGAGCATCACGCGCAGGTCGTTCCCCCCGAGGAACCAGTCGATGCAGCGCCGGGCCTCGCGCTTCCAGCGCGCGTCGCCGGTGGCTCGGAAGGCCTCGGCGCAGGCCTCGACGAGCCCCTGCACCTCGGCGGGCATCTGCTCGAAGCGCGCGCGCGTCCCGTCGCGCCGCAGCCCGCCGTCGGTCCCGAGGAGCGAGAGGTGCCCCTCCGGCGCGGTCTGGAGCGCCAGAAGCCAGTCCAGCGCCCGCAGCGCCATCTCCTTCATCCGCTCGTCGGGGATCCACTGCCCGGCCATGAGAAGCGCGTGCGCCGTGCGCGCGCTCCCGCGGCCGACGCGCTCGGCGTCGCACCAGGGCCAGTCGCTCTCGGCGTGCTCGCCGAAGCGGTCGAAGAGGCGTTCGGCGAGCGAGCCGCGCATGCGGCGCGCGTCCGCGTCGCCGCGGAAGCGCTCGAGGTACCGGTGGATCCCGATCACCGCGTAGGCCCACGCGAGCGGCGAGGTGAAATCCCCGAGCGCGGGCAGGCCGTCGCGGAAGAGACGCGTCGCCATGCTCGCCATCGCCTCGTTCGGCGCCTCGGCGACGACCGCGCCGAGCGCCCAGAGGGCGCGCGCATGCGTATACTCCGTCCCCGGCTTCTTCGGCCACTTGCGGTCGTAGGAGAGGCGCCCCCGGAAGCGGCGGGTGGCCGGGTCGAAGGCGTGGAGGAGGAAAGCGAGGCAGACGTCCGCCGACGAGGCGAGGCTCTCGTCCCGGCTCTGCCGCCAGGCGGCGACGATGGCCGCGAGGGCGCGCGCGTTGTCGTCGGTGGAGTAGCCGTGCCGCCGGTCGGGCGTCGAGAAGATGCAGTGCTGGAGCACGCCCGTGTCGTCGACCAGCGCGCGCAGGTGGCGCAGGTCGAGTTCCGGCAGCTCGTCCGCCGGGCCCGAGTGCGGCGCGAAGGCGGCGGTCGTCTGCGGCCGCGGCGCCTCGGCGCGGTCGGCGATGGACTCGCGCACGAGGTCCAGGTACGCGCGTCCGACCGAGCGCCAGATCATCGGCCGGCAGAACTGGTAGGCCTTCCGCCGCATGGCGTGGCGGTCGGCGCTGTTCTCGAAGAGGTCGCAGATCTCGTGCGCGAGCGCGCCGGGGTCGCGGAAGGGTACGAGCCGGCCGCGGCCGTCGGCGAGCATCTCCTTCGCGCAGAGGTAGGGCGTCGAGACGACCGCCTTGCCCGCGCCGAGCGCGTAGACGAGCGTGCCGCTCGAGACCTGCCCCTCGGCGAGGTACGGCGTGACGTAGACGTCCGCGGCGCCCAGGTACTGCGCCAGCTCCTCGCTCGTCACGAACCGGTTCTGGAAGATGACGTGCTCCTGGAGCGAGAGCTCCCGCACGAGGCGCCGGAGCTCCTGGCGGTAGGCCTCGCCGTGGGCGCGGCGCTCGTGCGGGTGCGTGGCGCCGAGCACGATGTAGACGGTCTCGGGGTGCCGCTCGACGACCGCCGGCATGGCGCGGACCATCCACTCGACCCCTTTGCCGGGCCCCAGCAGTCCGAAGGTGAGGATCACCCGCCGGCCCTCGACGCCGAAGAGGTCCTTGTAGTAGTTCGGGTCCACGAACGGGACGTCGGGGATGCCGTGCGGCACGTGCACGAGCTTCCCCGGCGGCGCGTCGAAGGACTCGCGCAGGAGATCGACCCCCCGGGCCGAGATCGAGACGACGCGGTCCGAGAGGCGGAGGACCTCCTCGAGGACCGCGCGGCGGTCGCCCTCCGGCTCGTCGAGGATCGTGTGGAGCGTGGTGATGACCGGCTGGGGGACCTCGCGCAGCACGCGCAGCACGTGCGCGCCCTCCGGGCCGCCGAAGATCCCGAACTCGTGCTGGACGATGACCGCGTCGATCGCGCTGATGGCGAGGAACTCGGCGGCCATGCGGTAGTCGGCGACCGCGTTCTCCTGGAGCTCGAAGCGGACGCGCTCGGGGTAGGGGTACCCCTCGGGCCGGTCGTTCATGGCGAGCGCGAGCACCTCGCCCGACTCGATCTCCGCCTCGAGCGCGTCGCAGAGGTCGGCGGTGAAGGTGGCGATGCCGCACCGCCTCGGCAGGTAGGTGCCGAGCACGGCCAGGCGCAGCGGGTCGTTGGGCTTTCGCACGCGAGACTCCCCCGGTCGAGACCCTTCACTTTGTGTATTCTACACGCGAACGCGGGAAAATTCAAGGCGCGGCGGCGGCGCCGCGCCGTCCGGTCTCCGCGCTTGACGCGGGCGTGCGGTCGAGCTAGGCTGGGTAGATATGGCTCCCGAAGTGGAAGAAACGAAGACCGGTCTCTCCACGCGCGGACGAGCGACGGTCGCGCATTGAAATTCCTGACGGTGATCGACGAGTACACGCGGGAGTGCCTGGCGATCGACGTGGCGCGGAGCATCAAGTCGGGGGACGTGATGGACCGGCTGGCCTTTCTGTTTGCGGAGCGGGGCGTGCCGGGGTATATTCGATCGGACAACGGGCCGGAATTCATCGCGGACAAACTGCGGGCGTGGCTGGGGCGACTGGGCGTGGCTACGCTGTACATCGAGCCCGGTAGTCCGTGGGAGAACGGGTACTGCGAGTCGTTCAACGGGAAGCTGCGGGACGAGCTGCTGAACCGGGAGCGGTTTGACACGGTGCTGGAGGCGAGGGTGCTGGCGGCGAGGTGGAGGCGGCACTACAACCGGGAGCGGCCGCACAGTGCGCTCTCGTACAGGCCGCCGGCGCCGGAGGCGGCCGAGCCGAAGCCGCTGTTTGACTCCCTCGTTACACTCGGTCGTCAAACAGCGGCTGTACCGCTAGGTCTCACACCTTGAGTGGCACAACGAATGGGGGCAGGGCACGGTAACTCGAATGACTTCAGACTTGGCGAAAACGATCCGGGAGAACTACAGAAGCGCCCTCGCCAGGTACAGGAGAGCGTTGTTTGAGAAGGGGGAGTAGCATGACCGAGGAACCTGTCTCCCCCGACCGCACCCGCCGCGCGGCATCCTCGACAGCCACACAACCTGCGAAGCGTGTGAAGTCAGCGAGGTCCTGACTGTAGGCCCTCAGCGTCCGGGGATTACTAAAATCTAACACCTTCTTTATTTGCTACAGTTCTTATTCTGGCTGAATAATGATTTCTTTTTCTACCCAAACAATGCTCTACATAATTCTTAAAAGCTGTTTTAAAATTTTCTGGACAGCCTTCTAAACTTATTGATTCTAAATATTTTTTATATTCCATCCCTTCTATAGGAGCACCTGCTCTAATTTTTTTTATAGCCTTATATATTGATTCAGCTTCTGCTATATCTTCTTGTGTCTTTAATCTATCGTAATCTATTCTCATAGGATAAAGTTTTTCTACTTCTTGAACAGGATCTCTTTGGTTTCCTTGATTAACATGTACATTTGTTTGTTGAGGATTTATTTCTCTAGAAATAGTCTCTCGTGCACCATGAATATACAACCCTCTGACAATTGATTGTCCTGCAGGTGTAAGTCCGCATCCACTTGAAGCTAATCCTGCTCCCAATGCTGCCAATGCCAAGGCTGGCAGCCGAGGTCGCCTTGTTCTCGGCCTGATGGTTCCAATGGATGGCTTTATCATGTGGCTTCCTCCACGTGCAGGAGAGCCGATGACCTGTAAAAGTAGTATATCATACGTGATATCGACTATCAAGGGTCGCATTTGGCTAAAATGGTTCGGGTATTCGGGGGACATAACACTTAATTCCCTCTCCTCCCCCTCTTCCTCGGCCGGGGTCCCGGGTGGCCCCGGGTCAGGTTCCGCCCGGTGAGCCTCTCAACCCGCGAGACGAACCGCCGTATCCGGGGGACATCGCACTGAATTTCTTCCCCTCTTCCCCCGACGGTCCGGGCGGCCCCGTCATGGGCCCGGCCCTTGAGCCGTCCGGCCCTCCTCATCGCCGCCTCATTATACCCCGCAAAGCAGGGCGGGGACAAGAGGGCCCGCGCGCGATTTCCAGACGCGTCCTTGACACCGGTTTCCGGCGTTCCCTATAATCCCGCGCCCCCAGGGGAGGGACGCGTGGCCGACGGGAAGCCGACTCCGAAGAAACGCGCCAAGCGAAGCGCCGCGAAGAGCGCAAAGAAGACGGCGCCCAGGCGCGCCGCCGGCAGGAAGAAGCCGGCCGCGCGAAAGCGCGCTCCCTCGGGCCGCGACCTCGTTATCGTCGAGAGCCCGGCCAAGGCGCGCACCATCGGCCGCGTGCTCGGCGGCGAGTACGAGGTCCGCGCGTCCATGGGCCACGTGCGCGACCTCCCGCGCAAGGAGCTCGGCGTCGACGTCGAGAACGACTTCGCCCCGACCTACGTGACGCTCCCGGGCAAGAAGGTGCCCGAGCTCCGCAAGCTCGCGAAGCGCGCCGGGCGCGTCTACCTCGCGACCGACCCGGACCGCGAGGGCGAGGCCATCGCCTGGCACCTCGCCGAGGCGCTCGAGCTCGACGCCGAGCGGACCTGGCGCGTGACCTTCCACGAGATCACGCCCGAGGCCGTGCGCGCCGCGTTTGAGAAGCCCGGCCGCATCGACCCGGCCAAGGTCGATGCGCAGCAGGCGCGCCGCATCCTCGATCGGCTCGTCGGCTACCGGCTCTCGCCGCTGTTGTGGAAGAAGATCGCCAAGGGGCTCTCGGCCGGGCGCGTGCAGTCCGTCGCCGTGCGGCTCGCGGTCGAGCGTGAGGCCGAGCGTCGCGCCTTCACCATCGAAGAGTTCTGGCGCGTCACCGCGCGCCTGACGGCCGAGTCCGGCCCGATCTTCCCCGCGGAGTTCAAGTCCGTCGGCGGGCTGGATGCGAAGATCCCGAACGAGGCCGAGGCGACCGCGCTCGTTAATGATCTTGCCGGCGCGGCCTGGCACGTGCACGCGATCCACGAGCGCGAGGTCCGCAGCCGGCCCTCGCCGCCCTTCACTACGAGCAGCCTCCAGCAGTCGGCCTCGACGCGCCTGGGCCTCTCGCCGCGCCGCACGATGCGCCTGGCGCAGCAATTGTACGAGGGCGTCGACCTCGGCGCTGCCGGCATCGTCGGCCTCATCACCTACATGCGCACCGACTCCTTCAACGTGGCCGAGAGCGCGCTCGAGTCCGTGCGCGCGCTCGTCGCCGGCAGCTTCGGCGAGAAATACCTCCCCGAGAAACCGCGCCGCTACCGCGCGCGCAAGAACGCGCAGGAGGCGCACGAGGCCATCCGGCCGACGGACGTCGCGCGCACGCCCGACGCGATGGCCTCGCACTTGGCGCCCGATCAGCTCAAGCTCTACCGCCTCATCTGGGAGCGGTTCGTCGCGAGCCAGATGTCCGACGCGCGCTTCCGCGCGACCGCGGCCGAGATCGACGCGACGCCGACCGCCGGCCGCGTCCACCGCTTCCGCGCCAAAGGGCGCGTCGTCCTCTTCGACGGGCACACGCGCGTCGGGGGCCTGCCCGCGCGCAAGAAGCGCGAGAGCGAAGGAAAGGACAAGGACGCCGCCGAGGCCGACGCGATCCTGCCGCCGCTCGCCGAGGGAGCGGCGCTCGCCTGCCGCGAACTCGTGCCCAGCCAGCACTTCACCAAGCCGCCCGCGCGCTTCACCGAGGCGAGCCTCATCCGCGAGCTCGAGAAGGACGGCATCGGCCGGCCCAGCACCTACGCGACGATCATCCAGACGATCCAGGAGCGCGGGTACGTCGCGCGCGACGGCCGCATGCTCGTGCCCTCGCCGTTGGGCGAGCTCGTCACGAAGAAGCTCACGGGCCACTTCCCGACGGTCATGGACGTCGCCTTCACGCGCAAGATGGAGGAGGACCTCGACCACATCGAGGAGGGCGCGATGCCGCACATCGACGTCCTCCGCGGGTTCTACGAGCCCTTCGAGCGGAACCTCGCCGAGGCGCAGGAGAAAATGCCCAGCGAGAAGGGCGCCAAGGCCGAGATCGGCGAGGCGTGCCCCGAGTGCGGAGAGCCGCTCCTGATGCGGTGGAGCCGCGGGGGACAGTTCATCGGTTGTTCGGGATTCCCGAAGTGCCGCTACGCGCGCTCGCTCGACGGCACCGTGCGCGCGAAGCCGGTCGAGACCGAGCACGTCTGCGACCTCTGCGGAAAGATGCTGCTCCTGCGCACGGGAAAGCGCGGCCGGTTCCTCGCCTGCTCCGGCTTCCCCAAGTGCCGCCGCACGATGGACGCCGACGCCGACGGCAACCCGCTCAAGCCGCCGCCGGGCATGGAGACCTGCGAGAAGTGCGGATCGCCGATGGTCGTGAAGCGCTCGCGCCGCGGGCGCTTCGTCGCCTGCTCGGCCTATCCGAAATGCCGCAACAGCAAGAATTTCCCCGAGGCCGGGGCGGCGAGCGCCCCGACCGACGGCTCCGCGCCGGCCGCGCCGGCCGAGCCGGCCAAGCCGGACGCCCCGGACGACGCGGCGAAGGGTTCCTGACGTTCCGGCGGGGGCCCACCGCGTGCGGACGCGCGCGCGACGGTTTATTTCTCGCTGCCAGTCTAGGCAGCCGCCGCGCCGGATCATCCGAAACACGGAAACACGGAGGACACGGAGGGGGCTGGGGGTAAGTAAGAAACCCCGGAGAAACAGACCTTTCTCCGTGCTCTCTGTGTCTCCGTGTTCTGAGTGAAGTCCGCCGCGCCCACTCGCGCAGCCGCGGCTCGGACACGTTCAGCATCGAAGCGAGCGACGGCAGCCGCGGCGCGACGCGAATCCGCCACACCGGTTGCCATTTCAATGGCGCGCGGTTCACGAGCCAGAAGACCTGCGCGCGGATCGAGCCGCGAAGCGCGCTCTCATAAAGCGCGTCCTCGACCTTCTCGTCGGCGTCATCCGAAACACGGAGACGCGGAGCGCACGGAGAAGAAGTATGGGGTGGGTGGCGCAGGTTCTCGCAACCTGCGTGCGAAGCACAGGAAACTCCCACCTGTTCGCCGCGCATTCCCCG
>Ga0272441_10007756_pt1 | contig 17317 bp, 12 predicted proteins | sample SSMProp6N_FD_193582 | JGI IMG/M metagenome (GOLD analysis project Ga0272441, IMG submission 193582) | Marine sediment archaeal communities from Little Sippewissett salt marsh, Falmouth, MA, United States - SSM-Prop-6N | ecosystem: Environmental > Aquatic > Marine > Wetlands > Sediment ...
CTTGCCCGACGGGGCGTCGTAGACGTGGGCGCGGCCGCGGATTTCCCGCCAGTCGATGCGGCGGTCGGGGTTGAGTTGGGCGAACACGAGGACGCCGTCGTGATAGACCAGCGTGCACATATCGGTAATGCGGATGTGGTACCGCATCTCGTGGGGTGGGACTTTGGGGCGGGGGGCGGTCCACAGCGTCCGGCCGTCGTCCATCGACAGGCAGACGAGGCGGTCGCGATCGACGAGGAAGATGCGGCCGTCGCCGGCCACCATGGCGAGATGCGTGATCGGGTTCATCGACCCGTGCTTCGATTGCAGGCCGACGTAGTCACCGGTCTTCCACAGGCGCCGACCGGAATCGGTATCGTAGGCGGCGACGGATTTGCGAACGGGATCGGCCTTCTCGCCGGGCCGCTGGGGCTCCTGGTTCAGCGCCACGAGGACCTTGCCGCCCGTGACCAGGATCTCGTCGGTGTAGTCGCTGTCGGGGAACTCGCGGACGACCTCGCCGGTGGCGGCGTCGAGTTCGGTGAGGGGGGCGTTGTAGTCCAGCGTGACGTAGACGCGGTCGCCGACAGCGACGAGACGTTTCTGGATGTTCGTGGGCACGGTGAACCGGCGCTGCCAGGTCTCGCTCCAGGCGCTCCAGCCCCACGTGGGGATGGGCCGGCGCCAGAGTTCGATGCCGCTGAAGGCGTCGCGGGCCACGAGCCACCACTGGTCGGGCACGGTGCCCGTCATGCTGGAGGGCGCCTCGTCCACGATGTAGAAAAGCCGGCCGTTGGCCGTGACCTGCGAGGTGACGCTCGGCACGAAGTTGTGGTGACGGGACCAGAGCGGTCGGCCGACCCACTGGAGCCGCCGTGGCGGCCCGGCGACGGTGTCGCGGGCCACCATGTTGCCGCTCGCGTTGTGCATCCAGTGGGTCCAGGCGTCGATGGTGTCGGGCCAAGGCTTGACGGTGATGCCCCAGCCGTCACCCTGTTTGACGCAGGCGACGCCCCGCGGGGCGAGGACGCGCCGGACCTCGGCCATCGGGACGTCGGCGAGGTCTTCCGCCACGAGCAGGTGCACGAGGTTATCGGCATACGGCAGCCGCGTGCCGCGCATCGGCAGGACCGACACCGGCCCGTACGCGCCCGCCTCGACGAGGCGCTCGCGGATTTCCGCCACCCGAGCCGGATCGCGGGCAAGGCCCTGGACGAGGAAGGCGCCGCTCGTGCGGAGGGCGCCGGTGCGGGCCGCGGCGCCGGGCGCGTCGCAGCCTAGATGCACCACGAGGCCGCCCTGGACGCCGGTCCGGCGCAGGATGCCGCGGGCGGTGGCGCTGTCGCGCGACTCCAGAGCCACCGCCGTGGCCGTGGCCAAAAAGACGACGGCCACTGGCATGACGAGGCGGCACAGGTGATTTCGCATGGTGGCCTCCCAAGCTGGAGCGGGTTCGCGTTCTCGTGGCCCGGCGGTGCGAGACCCGCCGCGCGATTCGCCTCGCCGACAGCGGTTACGCCTGGCCGACGAGCCGCTCCCACTCCGTCCGCTGGGCCTTCAGGAATGCCACGGGGTCATCGCCCTTATAGTGCGTCTCGATCATCGTGAAGTGGCGGAAGTCGGCGGCCTTCAGCAGGCGGAAGAGTTCCTCCCACGGGTACCCCTTCTCCGTCAACGTATGGATGTGCACATGTTGGATATACGGCTCGCAGAGTTTGAAGTACCGGCGGATGGAGCCGTTCTCCACGTCGACGCCGTTGCAGTTCCAGCAGAGGCACGCCCACGGGTGGTCCACCTGCTTGATGATGCTGGCCATGCGGTCGGGCCGGCTCGTGCCCCGGCCGTGGCACTCGATGAAGAGCATGACCTTGCGCGGACCGGCGTACTCGGCGCAGGTGCGGATGGCCTCGGCGATCTGGGCGAGCGTCTTTTCTTCCGGCACGTCTTTCGGCAGGCCGTTCGGACGGATTTTGACGCCCCAGCATCCGAGGTCGGCCGCCAAATCGGCGAAACGTTTCGTCTGATCGATATGCTTCGCGACCACCTTCGGGTCCGGTGAATGGTACTCGCACGCCGAGCCGAGGGCATACAGGCGGACGGGCGAGTCGGCGAACATGGCCTTGACCTCGGCCCGGCGCGCCTTCGAGATGTCCGGCTCCACGCCGTGGGCGTGGGTGGACCGCAGTTCCACGCCCTCCATGCCGCTCGCCTCGCACGTCTCGATGAGCGTGGGCAATGTCATCTTCGCCCCGACCATGTACGTGACGAGGCCGAGGTGCATGCGCGGCTTGGCAAGATCCTCGGCGGCCTGGGCGGCGCGCGGTCGGGCGAGGGCGCCGGCGGCCGCGGCACCGGCCGCTGCGGCCCCCGTGTGGAGGAACGTCCGGCGGGTCAGAGCGTTCATGGCGTCTCCGTTCATACCTGGAACATGACGGGTGGCATGGCCATCCCGGCGCGCCGGGATGTGGCCATGGTCGGCCGGGTCCCCCTCTCCCGCCGGGGAGAGGGAAATACCACGACCGCGTCGCCCTGTTGTACCCGAGACAAGCGCGGCGGGCAGGATTGCCCGCCGCGCCACCACCTTCTGGAATCACTTCATCGGCGTGATGACGATGTTCCGGTAGGCCACCGGTCCGTGGTTGCCCTGGAACATGATCGGGCCTTCGGCCTTCTCCTTGCCGTTCACGCCGCCGGGCGTCGGGCCTTTGAGTTCCAGGTCCGCGTGGATGACCTTGCCGTTCAGGACCACCTTCTCGAGCCGGGCGTTGGCGGTCTTCTTGCCGGCCGCGTCGAACCGCGGGGCGCGGAAGTGAATCTCGTAGGTCGACCACTCGCCGGGCTTCTTGTAGACGGGGTCCTTGGGCGGGGCGGCGCCGTAGACGGCTCCCATGTCGCCGCCGCCGGGCTTGTCGTGGCCCCAGGAATCGAGCACCTGGATCTCGTACTCGCCGTGCACGTAGATGCCGGAGTTGGAGCCCTGCGGCACCATGACCTCCAGGCGGATGACGGCGTCGCCGTGCGTGGCCTCGCTGTAAATGTCGGAGCCGTGGGCCTTGGCGTTGACGAGTTCGTGGCCCTCCGTCTTGACGGCGAGTTCCTTCGGGTTGCCCGGGTCGAGCGCGGCCGTGCCGACGGTCCAGAAGTGCTTCTGGCCCTTGGTCTTCCAGCCGTCCAGGTTCTTGCCGTTGAAGGGTTTCAGGACCTTCTCGGCGCCCGCGGCGAGGGCGGGGGTGAGAAGCAGGGCCGCACAGGCGAGGGCGGCGGGCAACAGGCGGATCAGGCGTCTCATCAGCGTTCCTCCGTTCGTGCGTTCGTGTGTTCGGGTTCAGCGCTCCGGTTCGAAAACGGCGCCAGTGTACGGCCTTCGCGCCGCGGGCCAATCGAAAAACGTCGCCCGGCGCCTCACGGCGCAGGTAGAGCCGTTAGCGTTTCCAGGATCTCCAGGCGGACGCGGTCGGCGACGGCCCGGTCTTTCGTCTCGTCCCAGCGATAGTTCGTGCCGTCCTCGCCCGCGAGCACGCGGTGGACGGCCCCGTCGAGGAGCCGCTGGCCCCGCGCGACGGCCTCCGCCGCCTTGCCGGCCCGCTTTGCGGCGGCCAGGCGCTCGCGAAGCATCACGAGATAGTCATAATCCTGCACGCCCTCGCCGATCGCCTCCATGTACTTGGCCGGCGTCACGGACTCGGCGTCCAGGTACAGCGGGCAGTACGGCCCGTTGCCTGGGGCGACGTACTCGTTCCAGCACGAGGTGCCCGCGTTGTCGGAGAACGCCCAGAACCCCATCCACGTGCCGCCCTCGCCGAACGCGTGCCACGCCTGCACGAGGTAATACGAGAACGGGTCGAAGCACCGGGCGGGGCCGTCGCAGGAGTAGAACCCCAGCCGCTTGCCGTCCTTGCGCAGGGCCCGGAACCGGTCGCGAAATGCCTCGTCGCGCGTCAGCCAGTGCCCGCGGTTCGGGACGAGGACGTCGCACGCCTCGGCCATCGCCTGGAACCCGTCCCACGCGCGCGGGCACGTGTCTTCCCAGACGACGACCTCCGGGGCCGTCCGCTGGATCACCTCCGCCCACGCCCGGATCACGTCGTACTGCTCCTGCCGGTTCGGTTCGTCGACGAGCAGCAGGCCGAGCCGGTCGGGCCCGAGACCCAGGTCCCGCATGTGTTGGGCCCAGAATCGGATCCACGCCGCCACCTTCTTCTCGAAGAGCGGCGTGCCCACCTTGCTCCCGGCAAATGTCGATGAGACCGACGAGTACGACCCCACGGAGGCGAACACGTAGTACCGCGCCGCCCCGGGCCAGGAGCGGACCCACGCGTCGAACGCCGCCGTGTCGGGCTTCTCGACCAGGGCGCCCGCCTCGTCAAAACGCCCGTGCGGCATGGCGCCGGAGGTGGCCCACGGCGTGCTCACGTGCCGCGACCGCAGGTACGCGACCAGGGCCGCCCGGTTGGCGTCCGTCACGCCGCGCGCCCCCCGGCCGTTCGTGTACGACCATCCGCCCAGGTGGAGCGTCTTGGCCTCCGGCATCCGCATCGGCCAGACCTTCAGGCGGAGCGGGATGCGGCGGGCGCCGGCCTTGCCGGCGTCCAGATGGACGGCGGCCTCCGAGTCGCCCGGCGCCAGGTCCGCCGTATCGATGGCGAGCCACACCTGCCGCGTCATCCCGGACGGGACCGTGACGACCCACGCCTGGCCGTCGCGTCGGGCCTCGGGCAGGGCGGCCGCCACCGCCGTGAAGTGCCGCGTCCCCACGTGCAGCGCCTCGCGGACCCGCAGGCACGCCGGGGGCGAGGCGCCCGGCAGCCCGGTCACCCGCAGGCGGACCGTCAGCGGCCCCTCGGCAGCGCTGGTGAGGTTGAGGACCGCCGCCCGCCGTTCGTTCTGCATCGCATGGACCACGAGCGTCGGCGCGGCGGCCTTCGCGGCCGGCTCGGCCGACGGGGCCAGCGGGTCCCACCGGTGGCCCGTCCAGACGCGGAGCGGCGGCTTCCCCCGCGCCCGCCACACCGCCGCCTGCAGGGCGAAAATCTCCCGCTCCAGCGGGACCATCGGCAGCACCGCCCGGAACCCGTCCGGCTTGATGTGGGGTAGGGCGTCGATCTGCCCGGCCAAGGCGTCGGCCCGTGTCGCAAGGGCCGCGCGGTCGGAGGCGCCGAGGCCGTCGGCCTCCAGGTCCGTCCGGACGGCGGCCATGTCCCGGCGAAGTTGCTCCTGGACTTTGCGGCGGACGCGGGTGGCGCGGAGGGCCTCGCGCGGCCCGGCCACGGGCCGGCCGCCGGCCGGCTGGGCGAGCCACGCGTCCTCGCCCCGAAACACCTCGATCTCGTCGCAAAAGAGGTACGGTCCGCCCGCCACGCCCGTCAGGGCGACGTATCGGCCCCGCGTCCGCAGCGCCTCGGTCCGGTAGACGTGCGTTGCGTAGTCGTCGGCGGGTGGCTTCTCGCGGCGGGCCGACAGGGCCACCAGGTCGCCGACCTCGAACCACTGCTTCCCGTCCGGGCTGACGAAGAGGAGGATGGCCTCGGGCCAATGGACCCCCGCGGTGCCGGCGGCCGTGCTCCACGAGACGCCGCGGATCGGCTGCTCGCGGCCGAGGTCGATCCGCACGATCGCCGGCGGCGCGTTCACCCACCCCACCGTGCCGTCCTGCGTCCAGAAGTACCCGCGCACGTACGTCCCGTCGGTCAGTTGCGTGCGGTCGCCCGCGTCCGTGCAGTGGCGGTAGGCGGGCCGGGGCGACATCGTGTACGGCCGGCCGCGGGCGAGGTTCGTGAAGCGGCTGCCGACGGCGGGAGAGGCGTTCCCGCCCGAACGGCCCGCGGCGAGGGCCCGCGGCCCGCCCGCCGCCAGGCACGCCGTCAGCACCGCGGCCAGCATGAGGAATCGACGCATCAGGTTATTCCCCCACAACGATCGTGCCGAGCGGATACCAGCCGTCCGCGTCCCGGCCCTCGATGCCGAGCCGCACCACCGGTGCCGCGCCGTCGGTCCCGACGATGCCGACGGCCAGGCGATACGTCCCCGGCGGCAGGTCGGCCGGCAGGGTCACGCGGTCGCGAACGTCGGCCGGCGGGCCGCGGGGAAGGTCCCAGTCCGGCGAGGAGAGCGCCGGCTCGCTCAGGTCGGCCGCCGTCCCGGGCATCCAGCCCTCGACGGTGACGCCGCCGACGAGCGTCTCGCTTCGCCCCGCGCCCGTCAGACGGTACGCCACGCGGTACGGCCGGTAACACGGCGCCGAGCCGACGTTCTGCCACGTCATGGCCAGGGCCATCGGCCGTCCGGCCTGCACCCGGGCGGGGTGCGTCAGGCGCTTCAGCACCAGGCGGTACCCGAGGCGGCGGAGGAAGCGCTCGATCTCCGGGCGCACCTGGGGCCCCGGCGGCAGCGGGGCCGACTTGTTGTTCAGAACCGATCCGTGATGCGCCAGCGCGAAGTTGAAGATGAACCGCAGCGGCCACTGCTCCTTGACCCACCGGCGCATGTCCCAGCAACTTTCCCAGGCCACGGGGGCCCGGGTCCAGGCCTGGGCCACGTGCCCCTGCCGGACCATCACGGGGTAGGCCTTGCGCATGTGGCACCAGGTCTTGGAGAATCCGCCGAGGTCGCCCAGGCAGTCGGCCCGCCAGCCCGTGCCGCGGTCCGTCGCGTGGACGAGCATGTCGCCGCCGCCGATGAGCATGACGAGCGGCGTCTTCGTGAACGCCGCAAGGTAGGCGTCGACGACGCGCTTCTGCGTTTCGGGGGTGGGCATGTCGGCCTTCGAGCCGCTCATGTGCCATTCCCCCCACCAGCCGACGGACCCGAGGTCCACGTGGGCGATATCCGGGTGCCCGTCGTACCGGGCCCCGAGGCGCTTGAGGAAGTCGAGGTGCCGCGCGAGGACCGCCGGGTCGTCGAGGTCCGGCACGAGCAGGCCGGTGGTGTCGCGGCGGGCGCAGGCGATTTCCTTGCCACCCACCTCCGAAAGCCAGGCCGGTTGATACGGGCGGCCGGGACGCGTGGAACAGCACATGACGCGGAACGCCAGTTGCTGCCCGGCCTGGCGGGTCTCGCGGAGCACGCCGTCCAGGAAGCCGTGGTCGATCTTGCCCGGCTGCGGTTCGAGCGTGCCCCATCCCCAGCGGGCGTAGTGGACGGTGGACGGGATCCAGTCGGGCAGGTTCGGGTCGTCGGTCCGTGTCCGGTGAAACGTTTCCCATCCCATGCCGGGGTTGCCGAAGACGGCGTCGGTTTCCGCGGGGGTGACGGTCACGTCCTCCGCGGCCGCCCCCGCCGCCGGCCGCGCCGCGCACGACAGGATGACCAGGCCCGTCCACAGGACGGCGCCGACGACGAGGACCCGGCCGGCGGGGAAACGGCGTGGCGTGGAAGCGTTCATGCGGAGCCCCCTGGGTTTCGGCAGCGTGGCGGCGGCGGCCCGCACCGGGCCGCGCTCCCCTCTTGAACCCCCGGGACGGGGGGCGGTGTCCCGTTTTAGCCGCGACGCCGCACGTGCGCGGCGCGTGCCATCGCCGGCTGGGCGCGCCGCTCGAGTGCTTACGCGGCGCGCGCCGTTTTGTCGAACGTCGTCAGCGCCCCGAGCCGCGCACCGCGGCCCGTGTTCGCCGGCCCGCCCGCCTCCGGCGGGTAAACTTGCGGGCCGCGTGCCGTTCAGGCAGGGCGCGCGCAGCGCACGGCCGGGCAAGGCCGGCCGTGGCACTCGGCGCATCGTCCCGGCCGGACAAGACCGGCCGGGCCACACCGTCCCGTGCCTTTTGCCTTGCCTCCCCCGGCGGCGGCCGATAGACTGCCGCCTTCATGGCACCTGCTGTAACGGGGATGGGAACGCGACTGGCGCAAGGAGGGACGTAGGCGTGAAGTGCATCGGCAGGAAGCGCGCGGCGGCGGCCGTCCTGGCCGTCGCCATCGGAATGCTCTTGGGCGCGGGCGGCTGCGCCTCGCAGCCGTGGCGGAACGAAGACGGGGCCGTCCGCACCGGGAAGATCGATTACCAGAAAGAGCCGACCACCGGCCGGGTGTACCACCTGTACGTCCCCTCCTCGTACAACCCCCGCCGGCAGTACCCGCTCGTCATTACGGCCCAGGGGACGTTTCCGTTCGACCAGGCGGCCGGTCAGCGGGACCGCTGGATCGGCGTGGCCGAACGCTACAACATCATCATCTGCTCGGCGGACTTCGACTCCGCCACCGGCTGGCTCGGGGTGCCCGAGGACAAACCCGCCCCGGAACTCGTCCGCGACGACAAGGCCACGATGGCCATCATCCGCGAACTCAAAAGCCGATACAGCATCAACCCCGACGCCATCATGATCACCGGATGGTCCGGCGGGGGGTACCCGGCCCATTACATCGGGATGCGGCATCCGGACGTCTTCCGCTGCATCGTCGGCCGGACCGCCAACTTCAAGGAGAACCTCGTCACCGATGACGTGGCCCGCCGCGCCCGGCACATGCACGTCTACGTCTTCTTCGGGCAGGGCGATCTGCCGGGGTTCGACCAGATCAACCGCGACGCCAACTTCTGGTACACGGTGCGCGGGTTCCGGAACTTCGTCATACGCCAGCTGCCCGGCGGCCACGACCCCAACCAGATGGAGGCCGCCCGGTACTTCCTGAACATCATCAATCACTGGCCGGCCATCCAGATTGACGCCAGCCGCACCAAGGGCCGGGCCCCGCTGACCGTCCGGTTGCGGGCCCTCGTGCGCGACCCGGACTCGCCCGACGGCCGGGTCGATTCCGTCCTCTGGAACCTCGGCGACAACACCGTCTCCGCCAAGGCCGAGGTCGTCCACACGTACGACCGGCCGGGGCTTTACAACGTCTTCCTGACGGTGGTGGACCTCGATGGCCACCACGAGTACGCGCAAAGCTGGATTCGCGTCCAGTAGGCCCGCCGTTGCCTTCGTTGTTCGGAGCCGGGCACCCCTGTTGTTTTTGGACCGCGGCGGCCCCTCGCGGCGAATGCCCGATGTTCAATGCCCGATGACCAAGGAGGCCTTCGGCCTGTGAGTTCAGGCGCCCGCTCCGCTCGGGGCTTCGCCCTGCCGGGCTCCGCCCGCGCAAGCCGCGTCGAGGTTAAAAGGGCACACGAGGCGCCACCCGGTCATTCCGAGCGAGCGAAGTTCACCCGCCAGAGGCGGGCGAGTCGAGGAATCTCGCCGTGGCCGTGGCCGTTTGCCTTTGTCGTTGCCTAATGCCTAATATCTGTTGCCGAGTGCCTGTCTTTACCGCGCTTTTAATTCATATGGCCGTTCCTCCATGGACCGAAAAAAGCCGACAATTCGGGGTGTGTTTTCGCGCGTTTTCGCGCGTTTCGATCAAAAGTCATCAAAAAGTCGCGCGTTTTGCCTTGCCCATTTTAACATTCGGGCCCTGAATCGTCCCTGGCGCGTCAGAATTGACGATTCGGGTCTCGAAAAGGCGCGATTTCGGGGGGTGGGCGAAAACGCGTTTTCTCAGAGTATCGATCGCGCCGCGCGATGCGCCGCGTGGGTGTCCTCCGAGGGCGTGTACTGAGTCCCCGTTGAGCCGGCGACCGTAGGTCGCCGCGAAGGCGAGAAGCGTCCCCGGGGTAAACTCGCCCGGCGCACGCGTGCCGACCGCGAACCGGCCTGCGGAGGGCCCCGTTTCCCGCTGCTGCGTGCGATTTGCCTTGATTTGACGCCCCATCCTCCTAAACTAAAGGTCTTGCCCGTGCCGAGCCCCGCCCGGCAGGGCGTTCGATGACTCCAGGATCACGGAAGGAGCCTTAGCGTGGCCAAGACAGGCGAGCCCTGCCAACCGTACGAGTTGCCCGAGGGCCATACGCTGTTTACGAGCGAGGCAGTGACCGTCGGTCACCCGGACAAGATGGCCGACCAGATTTCCGACGCTGTCCTCGACGCCATGATCGCCCAGGACCCCGCCAGCCGCGTCGCCTGCGAAACGCTCGTCACGACGGGCCTGTGCATGGTGGCTGGCGAGATTACGACCAAGGCCGCCGTGGACCTGCGTGACGTCGTCCGGGCCACCATCCGCGACATCGGGTACACCGACGCCTCCATGGGCTTCGATTACGAGCACTGCGCGGTCCTCTTGTCGCTCGACCGGCAGAGCCCGGACATCGCCATGGGCGTGGACGAGGGCGAGGCCAAGGAACAGGGCGCCGGCGACCAGGGGCTCATGTTCGGCTACGCCTGCCGCGAGACCCCCGAACTGATGCCGATGCCGATCCAACTGGCCCACCAGTTGTGCACCCGCCTGAAGGAGGTCCGCGAGGCGGGCGGCCTGGCGTGGCTCCGGCCGGACGGCAAAAGCCAGGTGACCGTCCAGTACGACGAGAACGACAAGCCCGTCCGCGTCCACACGGTCGTCGTTTCCACGCAGCACGCCGACGAGATCGGCGGCAAGAACGTGTCGAACGACGAGATCCGCCGCGGCATCATCGAGCAGATCATCACGCCGGTCATCCCCGAGGCGCTGCTCGACGACGACACCATCTACCACGTGAACCCGACGGGGCGGTTCGTCGTCGGCGGGCCGCAGGGCGACTGCGGTCTGACGGGCCGCAAGATCATCGTCGACACCTACGGCGGCCGGGGGAGCCACGGCGGCGGGGCGTTCAGCGGCAAGGACCCGTCCAAGGTGGACCGCAGCGCCGCCTACATGGCCCGCCACATCGCCAAGAACATCGTCGCGGCCGAACTGGCGGACGAGTGCGAGGTCCAACTCGCCTACGCCATCGGCGTGGCCGAGCCCGTGAGCGTCCGGGCGAACACGGGCGGCAGCGGGACGATCTCGGACGTGGCCCTGGCGAAGGTCATCCGGGCGGTGTTCCCGCTGAAGCCGCGCGAGATGATCGAGTACCTGAACCTGCTCCGGCCGATCTTCCGGAAGACGGCTGAGGGCGGGCACTTCGGCCGGGAACTGCCCGAGTTCGCGTGGGAGAACCTGTCGAAGGTCGACGCGTGCAAACAGGCCGCCCGCAACTGCAAGTAGACGGGTGGTTTATCAGATGTCTTTCGCGCGGCGGGCAGTCTTGCCCGCCGCGCGTTGCACATTCTCGCCACGTTGCAGACCGCACTGGCCGCACGTTCTTGTACGCTACTTCCGGGGTTGCCAGACGTAGCGGCCTGTCTTGTCGATGTAGCCAATGCTGCGGTCATGCCAGTCGTCGCCGATCTCGACGCGTGCCACACCGTTCTGGAATGGTCCGGCCGTGTCGAACTGCATATCGATCACAGTGCGACCGGTGCGGTCGATATACCCCCATTTGCGGAAGGTCCTGACGGTTTCGGTGCCATCGTCGTGCGGTGTGTCAACGGTGCGGGTCTCGGCAACCGCGGCCAAGCCTTCGGAAAAAGGTTGAGCATCGGCGAATCGGGGTTTGACCACAATCCTGCCCCTCTTGTCGAGGAATCCCCACGTGCCGCCCTCGTAGTAAAACCCGTGTCCTGGCCCGTCCATATACAGGTGGATCTCATGCGCATCAATCTTGAACGGCGCGAGGCCTTCCGAGAAACTGCCTGCCTCGTCCTTGTAACCGCGCCATCGGCCGAAGAAGTAGTGTGCCTCGAGCGGTTGTCCGTCAGGACGCTGGGCAACGAAGACCGTGTGCCCGGCGGGGTTGATGTACTCGATGGTCCAGTCCCCTTTGAAGACGGCCGCGAGGCGTTCGGAGAACGGCAGAACGAATCTGTAGGTGCGGTCATGGAGCAGACGGCCTTTGTGGTCCACAAATGCCCATTGTTCGAGCCCCATGTTCTCTGCCGAGGGCCACGTAATGCACACGGCGGCCAAGCCGTCCGAAAATGGCTTGGCGTCCGGGTACTTCGCCGGGATGACGAGCCGGCCCGTCCGGTCGATGAAACCACACAAACGTGCCTCGATCTCGGTTTCGTCCGGCCGGAGCCCTACGGCGGCCAGGCCCTCGTGAAAGCCGCCGGCCCAGGCGAACCGCGGTTCGACGACCATGCGGCCTATCAGGTCGACGTGCCCCCACTTGCCGTCTATCCGTACCGCCGCCAGCCCCTCGGAGAAGTCGCGCGCGTCCTCGAAAGTCGCCTCGATGGCCATGTTGCCTTCAGGGTCGCAGTAGCCCCAGGCCCCGCCGCGGAAAACGGTCCAGGACCCGTGTTCCGTGGGTTCTTTGACCCACTTGCCGCCAATGTTGACAGCGGCCCGGTCCTCGCTGAATGACATGGCGCGAGCGAACCTTGGGGAAATGACGATCTTCCCCGTCCGGTCAATGAAGCCCCATTGGTCGTCCACGCAGACGGGGAACAAGGAGGGTGGAGGCTTGGGCGCGGGAGGAGCGTCACATGCCGCTCCGACGAGGAGCATCAGGCAAAGGAGTCCCAGGAGAAGAAGGTCCACGCAACGCTTCATGTGATCCCCCCGAGCGATCGCTCCCGGCGCTCCAGTGCTGGGTGGTGCGCCTTTGTTCTAGTACTTCCGCAGCACGCCGATGACGATGCCCTGGACCTGGCAGTCGTCCACGTAGATCGGCTGCATGTCCGGGTTGGCGGGCTGGAGGCGGATGCGGCCTTTCTCCTTGTAGAACCGTTTGAGGGTGGCCTCGGCACCGTCGATGAGGGCGACGACGGTGTCGCCGTTGCGGGCCTGGTCGCGTTTTTCGACGATGACGTAATCGCCGTCGCGGATCTGCTCGTCGATCATGGAGTTGCCGCGCACCTGGAGGACGAACGTCTCGCCGGGACGGCCCTGAAAGAGGTCCTCCAGGTCGAGGATTTCGGGGGTCTCGACGGCCTCGATCGGGCTGCCGGCGGCGATGGTGCCCACGAGGGGCAGGGCGGCGCGGCGGGGGTCGAGGTCGGGGGAGAGTTCGATGGCCCGGCTCTTCAGGGCCTCGCGGTGCAGGGCGCCTTTGGCCTGGAGCGTCTCGATGTGCTCGAAGACGGTGGGGCGGGAAACGCCGAGATGGTCGGCGATCTCCTGCATCGTGGGGGCGTAATCGTTCTCTTCCACGTACTCGCGGATGAACGTGACGATGTCGTGCTGGCGGCGGGTCAGATGCATGGCAGCCTCCGGCTGAATGTTAAATGATCGATGCTCAATGATCAATCACGCTGCGCCTGCGGCGTACGGCGACGGCAATATCCAGTGGAGCCTCACGCGTCCAGCCCAAAACGACATTCCTCCACTTGGGGCTTTTGCCCCTCGGCCGGAATGACAATGGGGCCTCCGCGCTGTTCCGGCGCTGACGGCGGGCGGACGCCGGGGGGTGCAGGGTGCGGGATGCGGTGTGCCGCGCCCGGCGCGGGGCGAGTGCCCCGACCGGCGCCCGGCCCCTCGGCGCCGGGCCTGGCCGGTGGGGGCGGCAAGGACCGGACCGACGGACCGGGCGGGCCCTCCTGGCGTCCCGGGGCGCGTGGGGGACGCCCCGGGACGCAGGGGAAAGGGCGCGGGGCGGTCGGACAGACGTCGGTCGGCGGGGGAGGCGGCTGTCCGTGGGGGAGACGGCCGCCGAAGGTGGGCCCCGTCCGGACGGCGAGGACACGCCGCGTCGGCCGGTCAGCGACCCGGGAGGGCACGGGGGATGCACCCGGGCCGAACGCGAACCGGCCGCTGGGCGGCGGTGTCCGTCGCACGTCGGCAGCACAACCGACCGGGCGTCTGCCATTAAGAGCCTATCCCAATAATCCTCTGGCTTCGGCCGGCGGCGGCGGCCGCAGACGGCGTCGGGCGGCATCGACAACCCAGAGGTGGGTTGCCTGCTTCGCCCTCCTTGCCTGTGGCTGCCTCGCTCGGCCTCGGGCCGACGAGGGGGTATTGGGATAGACTCTAAGGTCGAAGCCGAAGTTGCTTGCACTCCGGCGTCGCGCCCGCTATAAGCGCCGTGAGAAGCGCCGTGGTCATGGAGGCCAAGTTGTCAAAGAGCCGTGCCTGAGACCGCGAGAAGCATACCCTAACAGTCATCTAACGTCAAGTGCAAAATCGGCGTTTGAGCGGAAAGACTTGAGGTTCTTTCCGCGCGAGCGTCCCTAACGCGGCCCTAACCCATTACGGCGGCCCGACTTACGTTCGCGAGATTATTCGGGTTGCCGCGCAGAAATTTTTCTGGAGGGACATCGTCACCATGGCCACCGTCGCCCTTCGCCGAGCCGTTGCCGACCGTTGCACCCGCCTGCGCGCCCGCCTGGGCGAGGGGGGGATCGACGCCCTGCTCGTCACGTACCCCGTCGACGTGAGGTACCTCTCCGGCTTCACGGGGGAGGACAGTTGGCTCCTCGTCGGCAAGGGCAAGGGGTGGGTGCTGACGGACAGCCGCTTCGCCGAGGAGGTGGAGCGCGACTGCCCGGACTTCGCCTCCACGATTCGGCGGGGGTCGCTGGTGGAGGCGCTCGGCAAGGCGGTGCGTCGGAAGCGGGTCGGCCGGCTGGCGTACGATCCGTCGCAGGTGTCGGTGGCGCTCCTGGCGCGTCTCAGGCGGGAACTGAAGGGCGTGCGGCTGATGCGGCTGGCCGGGGCCGCCAGCGACCTGCGGGTGTGCAAGGATCGGCTGGAGGTCCGGGCCGTCCGGCGGGCGGTGCGGACGGCGGAGACGGCGTGGCGGGCGTTTCGCAAGCGGATTCGCCTCGGCATGACGGAACAGGCGCTGGCGGGGGAACTCGAGTTCCAGATGCGGAAGGCGGGGGCGGAAGGGCCGGCGTTTCCGTCGATTGTGGCCATCAACGCCCACGCCGCCCGGCCGCACGCCAAGCCCGGCGGCCGTCAACTGAAGCGGGGTTCGGTGCTGCTGACGGACTTCGGGGCCCGCGTGGACGGGTACGTGTCCGACTTGACACGGGTGCTGTTTGCCCATAGAATCCCGCCTCGCGCCCGGGAGGTGTACGAGGTGGTTCATGCGGCCCAGTCGGCGGGGATCGCGGCCATTGGGCCGGGCGCCCGTCTGACGGACGTCGACGCCGCCGCCCGCTCCGTCATCGACGAGGCCGGTTACGGCAAGCGGTTCCGCCACGGTCTGGGTCACGGCATCGGGCTGGAGGTGCACGAGTCGCCGCGGCTGGCGTCGCGGGGCGTGAAGGGCACGCTCGAGCCCGGCATGATCGTGACGGTGGAGCCGGGCATTTACCTGCGTGGGCGGTTCGGCATCCGGCTGGAGGACGACGTCCTGGTGACCGAGACGGGCCGGTCGGTCCTGAGTTGCCTGCCGACCGATCCGGACGACGTGGTTCTGTAGTCGGGAGCGGCGGGCGAATGGCGTTGCGGAACTCCCTCTCCCGCCAGGGGAGAGGAAAAGAGGTACAGCCGCCGGGCCGGCGGCGAGATCGAACGAGCGCGGGAGACCCGCCATGGCAGACGCACCGGAACCGGACGCCGAGGAAGGTCGCGAGGCGCCCGTGGATATCGAGACGATCCGCCTGCTGCTGGACCTGATGAACGAGCACGGTCTGGCGGAACTGGAGATCGAGCGGGAGGACATGGCGGTCCGGCTCCGCAAGGCCGGGGCCGCGCCCCCGCCGCACCTCGTCCCGGCCGCGGGCGCAGGCACGCCCCAGGCCGCCGCACCGCCGGCCGCCGGCGCCGCACCGGCCGAGGCGGAATCGGCCGAGGAGGAGTTGCCGGCGATCACGTCGCCGATGGTCGGCACGTTCTACACGGCCTCCGGACCGGACGCCGAGCCGTTCGTCCAGGTGGGCGATCACGTGGCCGAGGACACCGTCGTCTGCATCATTGAGGCGATGAAGGTGTTCAACGAGATTCGGGCGGAGACGAGCGGCACGATCGAGACGGTGCTGGTGGCGAACGCGGCGGCGGTGGAGTTCGGCCAGCCGCTGTTCCTCGTGCGGCCGGACTGAGCGCCCGGCCCGAGAAAGGTTCCAGGAGTCTTTTCGCCTGGAACGTTGAGCCGCCGACGGTACGTCGGCGGTGGTTTGCGGCGACCTTCGGTCGCCGGCTCAACGGTCGCGCAAGGGGCGGCGATGCCGCTTGCGGAGAGGCCGGGGAGAACGCATGTTCGCACGGATCCTGGTGGCGAATCGGGGCGAGATCGCCCTGCGGGTCATCCGGGCCTGCCGGGAGATGGGCCTGGAGGTCGTCGCCGTCTATTCCGAGGCCGACCGCGGGGCCCGGTACCTGTCCCTGGCGGACGAGGCGATCTGCATCGGCCCGGGCGCCCCGGCCCAGTCGTATCTGAACATCGCCCGGATCATCTCGGCGGCGGAGGTGGCCGACGTCGACGCCATCCATCCGGGGTACGGTTTTCTGGCCGAGAACGCTCATTTCGCGGAGGTCTGCCGGTCCTGCAACATCGAGTTCATCGGCCCGGGGGTCGAGGCGATGCAGCGGGTGGGCGACAAGGTGGAGGCGAAGCGCATCGCCCGGGCCGCCCGCATCTACACGATTCCCGGCTCCGAGGGGGCGCTGGGGGATGTCGACGAGGCCCTCCGCGTGGCCCACGAGATCGGATACCCCGTCCTGGTGAAGGCGGCGGCCGGCGGGGGCGGGCGCGGCATGCGGGTGGCGCATAACGACATCAGCCTCTCCCAGGCGGTCGGCCAGGGGCAGAGCGAGGCCGAGGCCGCCTTCAAGGACAATCGCGTTTACCTCGAGAAGCACATCGAGGGGGCCCGGCACGTCGAGGTCCAGATTCTGGCCGACACCCACGGCCGCTGCGTCCATCTGTGGGAACGCGACTGTTCGCTCCAGCGCCGGCACCAGAAACTGGTGGAGGAGTCGCCGAGCCCGAGCCTCTCGGACAAGACCCGGGCCAAACTCTGCGACGCCGCCGTCCGCATGGCCAAGGAGGCCGGGTACACGGGGGCCGGGACGGTCGAGTTCCTCGTCGACCCGAACGAGACGTTCTACCTGCTGGAGGTCAACGCCCGCATCCAGGTGGAGCATCCCGTGACGGAACTCGTGACGGGCATTGACCTGGTGCAGGAACAGATCCGCGTGGCGGCGGGCGAGCGGCTGCGGTTCCGACAGAAGGACGTGGTCCAGCGGGGCCATGCCATCGAGTGCCGCATCAACGCCGAGGACTGCGCGAACGGTTTCCGTCCCTCACCGGGGACGCTGACGCGGCTCTGCCTGCCGGGCGGGCCGGGGGTCCGCGTCGACACCCATTGCTGCCAGGGCACGACTATCGTGCCGAACTACGATTCGCTGATCGCCAAACTCCTCGTCCACCGGGCCACGCGGGAGGCCGCCCTGGCGACGATGCGGCGGGCGCTGGCGGAGTTCGTCGTCGACGGCGTGGCCACCACCATTCCGCTGCACCAGGAGATCCTGGCCAACCCGGACTTCATGGCCGGCCGCGTCGATACGGGGTGGGTCGAGCGGATCTGGTAGTTCGCCCCGCAGGGGCGATGGGATGTCGCCACGGGTGTAG
>Ga0272441_10007758_pt1 | contig 17314 bp, 11 predicted proteins | sample SSMProp6N_FD_193582 | JGI IMG/M metagenome (GOLD analysis project Ga0272441, IMG submission 193582) | Marine sediment archaeal communities from Little Sippewissett salt marsh, Falmouth, MA, United States - SSM-Prop-6N | ecosystem: Environmental > Aquatic > Marine > Wetlands > Sediment ...
GTTCATCGGGTTTTTAGGCGTGCTCGTCTACGCGCTGTGGCCGGGCAATGCCCGACAGTTCGACGATGCAGCGCATATTCCGCTCGACGACGACGCCCCCTTGGATACAAGGCCACGCCGATGACCGGGACCGAAGACGGCAGCAAAAAATCCGTACACGTAGACGCATATTCTGGCGTCGACACCACCGGCCATGAGTGGGACGGTATTCGCGAATTGGACAACCCATTGCCGCGCTGGTGGCTGTGGACGTTTTACGCCTGCATCGTGTGGTCCATCGGCTATTGGGTGCTGTATCCCGCCTGGCCGCTTGCGGCGAGCTACACCAAGGGCGTTCTTGGTTATTCGCAACGCCAAGTGGTAACCGAACAGGTGGCCGAGGCGCGCGCGCAATTGCGGCAATACGACGATGAAATCCTCGCCGGGGCGCTGGCCGACGTGCAACAAGACCCGCAATTGCACTCCATCGCGCTGGCCGGCGGCGAGAGCGCCTTTGGCGATAATTGCGCCCCGTGCCACGGGCGCGGCGCCCAGGGGTTTTTGGGCTTTCCCAATTTGAACGACGACGCCTGGCTGTGGGGCGGCACGCTGGAAGACATTCAAACCACCTTGCGCCATGGCATCCGCTGGGAAGCGGATATTCAGACCCGCTTCAACGATATGCCGAAATTCCTCGCCGACGGTATCTTAAGCCGCGACGAAGTGGCGGACGTGGTGCAATACGTGCTGCAGATCTCCGGCCAGGACGCGGACGCAAGTGCAGCTGGGCGCGGTTCGGAGATTTTTGCCGCCCAATGCGCCCTGTGCCACCAAGAAGATGGCCGCGGCAATACCGACCTAGGCGCGCCTAATCTGACCGACGCAATTTGGCTGTATGGCGGCGACCAAGCATCTCTGTACGAGTCGGTGGCCTATAGCCGGCGCGGCGTTATGCCGGCTTGGCAGGGGCGGCTGGATGAGGCCACCATTGCCAAGCTGGCGCTCTATGTGCACTCGCTTGGCGGCGGCCAATAGGCCGGCGCGTGGGGGCCAGTGGGCACATCGCGCCTGACGGCGAGGCGCCACGCATACACAGCTAAAGGTAAAGCTGGGCCCAGCTAAGTAAGGGGCGTCGTATGACCGCATCTGACCAGACCCAAAATGGCCTTGCAGCGCTCGCCCAAGAGGCTGCCGCGCAGGTGGGGCGCACGCCGCCGGCGCGCGCGCACGAGCACGTTGCGCGCCACGACGTGGAGGCGGTTAACTCCGCCGCCAAACGCCCGCTTTACGCCAAGCGCCAAGCGATCCACCCCAAACGCGTGCACGGGGTTTTCCGCAATATCAAATGGGCGGTGATGGCGGTCACTCTTGGCGTCTATTATCTGCTGCCCTGGGTGCGCTGGGACCGCGGCCCGAACGCGCCGGACCAGGCGGTGCTGCTGGATATGCCCGGGCGGCGGTTTTATTTTTTCTTCATCGAGATCTGGCCGCAGGAAGTCTATTACATCACTGGCCTGTTGGTGTTGGCGTCGCTCGTCTTGTTTTTGGCCACCTCGCTGTTTGGCCGCGTGTGGTGCGGCTATGCATGCCCGCAAACCGTGTGGACGGACCTGTTCATCATGGTCGAGCGGATGGTGGAAGGCGACCGCAACAAGCGGCTGCGGCTGGCCAAGCGCCCGTGGACGGCGGGCAAAATCGGCAAGAAGCTCACCAAGCATACGGTCTGGCTGCTGATCGCCGTGGCCACCGGCGGCGCCTGGGTGTTTTATTTCGCCGACGCACCGACCCTGGCGCGCGACCTGGTAACGCTGCAAGCAGCCCCGGTTGCGTATCTGTTTATCGGCATCTTCACCTTCACCACCTATTTGCTGGGCGGCTTCGCGCGCGAGCAAGTGTGCACCTATATGTGCCCGTGGCCGCGCATTCAGGGCGCGCTGGTGGACGACCAATCGTTCCTTGTCAGCTACCGCACCGACCGCGGTGAGCCGCGCGGCGCCCACCATAAAGGCGATAGCTGGGAGGGCCGCGGCGATTGCATCGATTGCAAGCAATGCGTCGTCGCCTGCCCGATGGGCATCGATATCCGCGACGGCGATCAGCTTGAGTGCATTCAATGCGCCCTGTGCATTGATGCCTGCAACGACATCATGACCAAGATCGACCGCCCGCGCGGCCTCATTACCTATGACAATTTCGACAATCAGCACCGCCGCGCCGAGGGCCAGCCGACGCAGATGCGGCTGATGCGCCCGCGCACCCTCCTATACGCCGCGCTCATAATGGTGGTCGGCGGCATCATGCTATCGGCGCTGATCACCCGGTCGCCGCTCGATATCAACGTGCTCAAAGACCGCAACCCGCTCTTCGTGATGCTTTCCGACGGCTCCATCCGCAACGGCTATGAGATCAAGATACTCAACAAGCTCAACGAAGAGCGGGTGTTCACCGTCACGGTCACCGGGCTTGAGGGCGCCCGGATGTCGACGTTGACCGACAGCGGTTTTGAGATGCTGCCGGTGTCTGTTGCGTCCGACAGTCTGCGCAATGTGCGCGTATACGTGACATTGCCGGCACAGCAGCGCGGCCAGCTTGCGGGAGGTGTGGCGGATATGACGTTTGTCATTGAAGATACGGTCGACGGGCGCACCGTCGTCAACCCGACCACCTTCCGCGGCCCGGAGGGGCGCTAGCGATGGCGCTGTTCAACAAACCCTTTACGGGCCGCCCCCTAACCGGTCGTCACGTGCTCGCGGCAATGATCGCGTTCTTTGGCGTTGTTTTTGCCGCCAATGGCATCATGACCTACGCAGCGCTGACCACGTTTTCGGGCATTGAGACGCCCAACGCGTATCAAGTCGGCCGCGACTACAACCAAACGCTGCAAGCCGCCGCCGATCAGGGTGCGCGCGGGTGGCAGGTAAGCGTTGAGGAAGTCTTCACGCCAACGCCAGATGGCGCGCTGGCGCAGGTCGAGGTGCGGGTCGCAAATGCTGCCGGGGACCCGGTGGAGGGGCTGGACGGCACGCTGACCTTCTGGCGCCCGGTGGCGCGCGGCGACGACGTGCTGGTGCGCATGGAAGATCGCGCTGCCGGTCTTTATGGCGCCACCGCCGCCTTGCCGGCGCGCGGGCATTGGGAGGTGCGCCTTTCGCTGCGCGCGCCCGGCCTAGCGCCCTATTATCTTGAAAAGCGCGTTTGGGCTGCAGGAGCATCATAACACTATGGCAGATGCAGCCCTTGCCTATGGACCTGCCGGCGATACCGCGGTGCCTGAGATCCCCGCGCACTACGTCCGCCCATTAGCAAGCGGCGGCGCGGCGGTCCATTTCGTCGTCGACGGGGTGCATTGCGGCGGCTGCGTTAAGCGGGTGGAGCGCGCGGTGACGGCGCTGCACGGGGTCACAAGCGGGCGGCTCAACCTGTCTACCAAGCGGCTGGCGGTGTGCTTCGATGCCGCCCAAATAGCCCCCGGCGCGATTGCCGCCGCGGTCGGTGCGGCGGGTTACGGCGCGCGGCCGTTTGATCCGCAATCGGTGCAAACGCAAGCAGCGCGCGATATGCGCGACCTGTTGACGGCGCTAGGCGTTGCCGGGTTCGCCGCCGCCAATGTGATGTTGCTGTCGGTCTCCGTATGGGCCGGGCATTCCGGCGGCATGGAACCCGCCACCCGCGACATGTTCCATTGGATATCGGCGCTGATCGCGCTGCCGGCCATCGCCTATGCCGGGCGGCCGTTCTTCCGCTCGGCGGTGCGCGCGCTGCGTGCCGGGGCCATGAACATGGACGTGCCGATTTCGCTGGCGGTGATTTTGGCCGCCGGCATGAGCCTGGCGGAGACCATTGCCGGCGCCAAGCACGTCTATTTTGATGCCAGCATTATGCTGGTGTTCTTTTTGCTGATCGGCCGCACCCTGGACATGAAAATGCGCGGCCACGCGGCGTTGGCGGCGCAAAACCTGCTGGCGCTGCGGGCGCAAGCCGCCACCGTTATTGAGGATGACGGCACGGCGCGGGCCATGCCGGTGGAGGCGCTAAAGCCCGGCATGGTGGTGGCGGCGGCGGCGGGCCAGCGCATCGCCGCCGATGGCGTGGTGCTGGACGGCCAATCGGACCTTGATACCAGCCTGATTACCGGTGAAACGGCGCCGCGCGCCGTTGCGCCGGGGGCGGGTGTGTATGCGGGGACACTGAATATATCAGCACCGCTGCGCGTGCGCGTGACGGCTAGCGATGAAGACACGCTGCTAAGCGATATCGTGCGGTTGATGGAAGCCGCCGAACAAGGCCGCGACCGCTATGTGCGCATCGCCGACCGCGCCGCGCGCGTATATGCGCCGGCGGTGCATCTGCTAGCTGCGGCCACCTTTTTGGGCTGGTGGCTTGTCGGCGGCCTTGCCGCCACCGGCGCCCTCAAGATCGCCATCGCGGTGTTGATCATCACCTGCCCGTGCGCGTTGGGTTTAGCGGTGCCGGTGGTGCACGTGGTGGCCAGCGGCCGGCTATTGGCGCGCGGCGTGTTGCTCAAATCCTCCGACGCGCTGGAACGGTTAGCGGAGGTCGACACGGTGGTGTTCGACAAAACCGGCACGCTGACCACCGGCGCGCTTGCCCTTGCGCCCGCGGACGCAGCGGCGCCTAGCGTGGCGCGCGCGGCGATGCTGGCGCGCGCCAGCAACCACCCGTTGAGCCGGGCGCTGGCCCGCGCTGCGGGGCCGGGGCCGGTGGCCGACCAGGTGCGTGAGCACCCCGGCCAAGGCCTAAGCGGCGAGATTGACGGCGTACCGGCGCGCCTTGGCAGCGCGGCCTTTACCGGCGCCGACGCCGAAGGGGCGGGCCCGCAATTGTGGCTGCGTTGGGGCGATGCACCGCCCCAGCGCTTTGCCTTTACCGATACTGTGCGTCCGGATGCTGCGGAAGTCATCGCCTGGGCGCGCGCGCGCGGCCTGCGCGTGGTGCTGCTATCGGGCGACCGCACCGAGGCGGTTGCGGCGGCCGCGCGCGCGGTCGGCATATCGGATTTTGCCGGCAACTTGCTGCCGCACCATAAGATTGCGCGCCTTGAACACATGGCCGCGCGCGGTGCCCGGGTGCTGATGGTCGGGGACGGGCTCAACGATGCCCCGGCACTGGCGGCGGCGCACGTGTCCATGTCGCCGGCCAGCGGCGCGGATATCAGCCAGGCGGCGGCGGATCTGGTATTTCAGGGCCAGCGTTTGGCGCCCGTGGCCATGGCGGTTGATATTGCCTGCCACAGCAAACGGCTGGTGTTGCAGAATTTCGGCCTGTCGCTAGCCTATAATGTGGTGGCGGTGCCGATCGCGGTGGCCGGCTTGGTCACGCCGCTGATTGCGGCGATCGCCATGTCGTCGTCGTCGATTTTGGTGACGGTCAACGCGTTGCGGTTGCGGCTGCAAAAGGCCGGTGTGGAGGCGGAGAGCTAAATGGACGTGCTCGCACTGTTGATCCCGGCGGCGCTGCTGCTTGGGCTTCTTGGCTTGGTGGCGTTTTTATGGGCGCTCAAGAGCGGCCAATTCGAAGACTTAGACGGCGCCGCCGAACGCATTTTGTTTGACGATGACGACGACATGCCGCCGCCGGATGCCCGTTAGGGGGTAGCGGTGGTCGGCCCCAGGCGCGGTCTCAGGTTGCGGTCTCGGGTGCGGGCGCGATCAAATCCTTGTAGGCATGCCAGGTGGCGTGGCCCACCAACGGAAAGGTGACGGCCAGGCCGATAAACAGCGTTGCTATCCCGAACGTCGTAATCACCAAGATCAGCCAGCCCCATAGCAGCATCGGCGCTAGATTTTTCTGCACCGCGGCGATGCTGGTGATGACGGCGGTGATGGCGTCGATGTCGCGTTCCATCAGCATCGGGATCGAGACAACCGCAACGCTGAACACCGCCGCGGCAATGGCGCCGCCCACCAGCGTGCCGGTAACCAGCAATGCCAGCCCGCGCGGCTCCAAGATCAGCGCCGGGAAGAACTGGTCGAAAGGCGGCATGGATTCCATGCCGAAGAAGATCGCAAACAGCAAGGTGGCGATGCGTATCCACGCCAACAGCATCAGGCACAGCAACACCCCGACAAATGCCAATTGCACCGGCGCTGCCGTGGATACCAAGGTGACGTTGGCCAGGGTTATCGGCTCTTTGGCCGCCAGGCGGCGCGATATTTCATACAGGCCCACCGCCAGCAGCGGGCCAACCAGCATGAACCCGGCGGCAAGCGGCATGATCAGCGAGAACAAGCCAAGCTGCCATAATCCGAAGGTCAATCCGGCGGAAATCACCACGAAGGCGCAGCCATAGCCTAGGCTGAGATCCGGGCGTTGCCACAGATCGCGCCAGCCCGCGGCCAGCCAGCGCCACGGCGCATCCATGGCAATGGTATTCACAACCGGCGGCGGTTTCGGGCTGGGCATGCTGTTGTCCAGCGTATCTTGTGTGCTCATGGCCGTATTCCTCCCCCGCAAGCGTCAAGGTCCAGGGTTTGCTGCGTGCGTGTCATGCATACTAAGCCTATTCGCAGCCATTGGTGAATTGATCCGGCGCAATTTTGTCGGTTGGCACAATTTTGTCGGTTGGCGCGGCATGACACCGCTCGCGCCGGCGCGGTGCTGTGGCTATTGTGGCCGAACGATGGGCCAGTTGCGCATATTCAGGCGGGTAATGGTGCTCGCCGTCTTGGCGTTGGGCGGTGGGACCGGTGCGGCCGCTGCGCAAGACGCAACCGGGCCGGAAACCGGCAGCGGGCGCGGCTATGAGGTGCGCATCGACGGCGCGCCTGAGGCCGTGCGTGAACCGTTGCGACAGGCGTCGCAGCTTTTGGCCCGGCAAAGCGAACCCTTGGCCGGTATCAGCGCCCTGCGCCGCCGCGCCCGCGCCGATACCGAGCGCCTGCACAAAGTCATGCAGGCCAACGGCTATTTCGAGGCAACGGTCACTTTCACGCTCGATCTCGGGGATGCGGCAGCAGTGCCGCCAGCAGTGCCACCAGGGGTGCCAGTCGTATCGGTGCAGGTTGACCCGGGCCCGCAATTCACGCTCGGTGAAACGCGGGTGATCTATCAAGATGCCGCCGCCCTTGCCCCCACTCCCGCCGACCTGCCGCGCAGCTTAGCGGATATGGGCGCCGTCACCGGCGCGCCGGCCGTCGCCAAAGATATTCTCGACGCCGAAAAGGCGCTGATAGCGGATATACGCCGGCGGGGATTTGCCTTCGTCAAGACCGACGGGCGCCGCGCTTTGGCCGATGTGGATGCCCATATCCTTACGGTGACCACATTCGTCGTGCTAGGCGAAAGGGCGCGCTTCGGCGATTTGACGGTGGAAGGGCTTGAACGCACCGCGCCGGAATTCATCGAGCAGCGGCGCACCTTTGCGCGCGGCGAGCAATACGACCCGCAAAAGCTCACCGATATGCGCGCTGATTTGGTGCGCACGAGCGTGTTTGACGTGGTGCGCTTCGATACCGCGCCTGAGCTTGCCGCCGATGGTACCTTGCCGGTTACCCTTACCGTCAAAGAGAGCCCGGCGCGGTCCATCGGTCTCGGCGGCCGCTATTCCACCGATGAGGGGTTTGGCATCGACGCGTTTTGGGAGCATCGCAACCTTGGCGGCAAGGGCGAGGATTTGCGGCTGGCGATAACGCTCGGGCAAATCGAGCAAGGGTTAGCGGCGATTTACCGGGTCAACGGGTTCCGGCGCGCCGACCAGGCGCTGGAGCTGGACCTCATTTTGGCGCGCGAAGACACCAATGCCTTCAACCGCTATGGCTTTGTGATGAGTGCGGCGCTGGAACGGGAAATAACGCCAAACTGGACGGTGCGCGGCGGCCTGCTAGCGGATGTGGCCGAAGTCGATGGCCAAACCGACCCGTCGGCGACGGCCAGCCTTGTCGGTATGCCGCTGCAGGCGCGATATGACAACACGGATAACGCACTCGATCCGGCGCGCGGCGTGCGGCTTCAGGTTGGCCTAACGCCTTATGGCGGCCACTTCAACGAGGCGCTGGTTTTCAACGCCGCCGACGCGCAGATACGCACATACGCGCAACTGGCCGATGACAAGCGCCTGATTTTGGCGCTGCGTGCGGCGATCGGCTCGCTGCATGGCGCTGAAACGGACGAGATACCCGCCGACAAGCGCTTTTATGCCGGCGGTGCGGATACGGTGCGCGGGTTTGAGTTTCAGGATATCTCGCCGCGCGATGAAAACGGCGATCGCCTAGGCGGGCGCAGTTTTTTAGGCGGCGGGGCTGAATTGCGCTGGCGGTTCCGCGGCAATTTCGGTCTCGTGCCGTTTGTCGATGCGGGCCTTGTATCAGATACGGTCTATCCCGATTTCGGCGAGGATATGCAAGTTGGGGCCGGTCTTGGGTTTCGCTACTACACGCCCGTTGGCCCGTTGGGCATCGACGTGGCTTATCCCGTGACCCGGCCGATCAACGATTCGCGCAAGGTCTTGGTGTACATCAAATTGGGGCAAGCGTTTTGAGCGCGCATCCTGTCAGCAACGGCCAGTCCGGCGGCCAGCCCGGCGGCCAGCCGCAACGCTTGCCAAAACGCCGGCCACAACGCCGAATTGTCGGCCGCGTGCTGCGCGGCGCTGCGTGGGTGGTAGCGGGCGTAAGCGTGTTGATCGGCGTTGTCTTCGGCGCGCTGCAATTGGCCCCGGTGCGCGCGGCGCTGGCCGATAGCGCGCTTGCCGCTGCCGCCCAGGCCAGCGGCCTAACATACGAGATTGACGGCTACCGCGGGCTTTGGCCGCTCACCATCGGCGCCGATACGCTGCGCGTGCGCGATGGCGCGGGGCTGATCGCCGAACTCGAAGAGGTTGATCTGGCTTGGGCGCCGCTCGATCTGTTGCGCGGCACCGTGCGCCTGCCCACGGTTGCGGCGGAACGCGTAAGCGTCTACCGCCTCCCGGCGGCGCCCGCGGACGCACCCTCCGGTGCGGCTGATACGGGCCCCGACGCGGCGGACACAGGCCCCGGCCTAAGTCTGCCGGACCTTCCGGTGGCGATACGGCTGGAGCGCCTATCGCTGCCGCGCATCGACATCGCCGCGGCGGTGACCGGGGCAACGGCTATTGCCTTAGCGCTGCACGGGCATGCATCTTTGGCCGAAGCCCGCGCCGACCTTGCGCTGGACGTGCATAGCCACGATGCCGGCCCGTTCAGCCTGAACACAGCCCTTACCTACGCGGCTGCCGACGGCACGCTTGCCTTTGACCTAGCGCTTGTTGATGGCGGCGATGCAGCGCCTGGCCTTATCGCCATGGTGACGGGTGATGCGGCCTTATCGCCCGTGCGCCTTACCGCCAAAGGCGCAGGGCCCATAGCCGATTGGCAGGCAGAGGCGCGCGGTACGGCCGGCAGTTATGGAACCGTTGCCGCCACCGCGCGAGGCAGCCGGCGGCGCCACGAGCCATTGGCCTTGGCGTTTACAGCCACGCCGGGCCCGGCGCGCGATACCCCACCGCCCGCCTTTGCGGCCACATTGGTGCTCGTGCGCGGGGCGGACGCATTCACCCTCAACGATATGACGGTATCGGCAGGCCCCGCGCGGTTTGCCGGGCAGGTCCACCTTGCCCAGCCGTTGGCCGCACCGCGCCTGTTGCTTGAAGGTGACCTGTTGGATGTGGCCGACCTCGACCTGACGTGGTTGGGGTATACGGGCCCGGCGCTTGCCGCCTTACCGCGGCGGATTGCCGTTGAAGTTGATGTGGCGGCGGATGCCGCCTTCACCCACATCGACGTGGCGCAGGCGCGTCTTGCGGCGCCCGGCTACGATATCGCCTATCAGGGCCGTGTGGATGTGGCGGCGGGTGCCGCGTCGGGGACGGCGCATATCGACATCGCCGACGTTGCGCCGCTGGCGGCATTGGCCGGCGTTGAGGTGGCCGGCTCGCTATCTGCGTCTCTTGATGTGACGCGGGCGACAACGGCAGGCATGGTGGCCGGCGCGCTGGACGCCACGTTTCAGCCGACGCGGCTGCCGGTGGCGGCGCCGGAGGCTCTGCTTGCCGACACGCTGGTGTTGGACATGCAGGTGGCGGATGCCGGCGGCGGCATCACCGCGGTTGAGCGTTTCAATCTAGGGCTGCAATCGGGCGCCTTCACGCTGGCGGCAACCGGGCTTATGTCGCCGGCGATGCTGGACCTTGCGGTCGATGCATCAGTGCCGCAGCTTGCCGCCTTCGCGCCGCTGGTGCCCGCCGCGCTGACCGGCGCCGCCGGCGCCACTGTGGCGCTTAGCGGGTCTTTCGACGCGCCGGTAGCCGATGCCACCCTCACCATGCGCGATGCCCGCGCGGCCGGCGTGCCCCTTTCCGGCGATGCGACGGCATCCTTGCAATTGGCGCCGATCGTTGAAGGCCCGATTGGCTTTATCGGCCGCATTGCCGATAGGCCGGCCACCGCATCGGCCCGGTTGCGCGCCGGCGGCGGCGAGACGCAGATCGCAGCGCTGACCGCGTCGCTGCTGGATATAGACGTTGTCGGCGATGTGGCGGTGCGCGCCGGCGGTGCGCTTTACGCCGATATCGCCGGCAAGGCGGCATCCTTGGCGCCGTTAGGGCAGGTCATCGGCACCCCGATGCAAGGCGCCGGCGATTTTGCGGTTGTCAGCGCGCCCACCGACGCCGGCACCCAGATCACCGCCGAAGCGCGCTTTAGCGATGTGGCCGCGCTAGGCGTTGCGGCCGGCAGCGTTTTGGTGCGCGGTGGCGTGTCGGCGCAAGGCGATGTGGATGCGCAGGCGCGCATCGGCGCCCTCGACGTGGCGCATATTCAAGTGGGCACCGCGGCGGTGGAGGTGAACGGCCTGCTAGAGCAGTTGGCATTAACGGCGGAGCTTGAGCAGATCGCCACCGGTGGCCACAGCGGACACCTATCGCTTGCCGCCGAATACGCTGCCGCCGCGCGCACCGTCACCGTTGCGCGGTTGGAGGGCGCGCTGGGGGAGGATGCGGTGCGGCTTACGGCGCCGACCACGGTGTCTTTGGCGCGCGGTCTAGAGGTTGCGCCGGTGCAGATGGCCATCGCCGACGGCGTTGTGCGCGCCGCCTATGCGCGCACGGCGGATACGCTGGCGGCAACCCTTGCAGCCGACCGCCTTCCCATACGGTTTCTCGCGCGCGCGGCGGGTCAGACCGGCCTTCCCGGCGGCACCGTGGATGCCACGCTTGATGTCTCCGGCCGCGGCACCACCGGCGCCGGGCAAGCCCGCATCGCCCTAGCGCCGCGCACCACCCAGGCGGAGTACACCCTTCCCGGCATCACCCTTGACGGGCGCTGGGATGGGGCAACCGCGTCGGTAGCGGTCACGGTGGACGCGCAAGGTGCGGATGATTTGGTGATGACCGCCGCGCTGCCGGTGGCCGCGCGCCAAGGCATACCCTATGTGGCGGCGGGTGCGCCGCTTGACGCGCAGCTACGCGGCACCGCCGATCTTGCCGGCCTGTGGCCGTTGGTGGCGGTGGATGGCAGCCGCGTACGCGGGGCGCTGACGCTGGACGTTGCCGCGCAAGGGCCGCTTACGGGTGTGACGCTGTCGGGCTCCGCCCAGATGCGCGACGGCCTCTATGAGAATTACGACACCGGCCTTGTTTTATCGCCGCTTACCGCGTCGCTCGACGCCACGCCGTTTGGCGGCAGCATCGAGCTTGCCGCAGGCGACGGCAATGGGGGAACCTTGCAAGGGCGCGGCACGCTTGACCTGCGCGACACCACCGCCCGCCAGCTTGATGCAGCGCTGACGTTCAGCTCTTTCCGCGTGTTGCGGCGCGACGAGGTATCGGCGACCGCCAGCGGCGATATCGCTCTGGTCTTGCCGCAAGGTGCGGCCGGTGACGGGCGCCGGCTGCGCGTGGATGGCCGCATCAATGTGGACGATTTGCGCGCCCGCATACCCGATGCCAGCGCTGCACCGGTGCAGACCATCGACGTCATTAAGGTCACAGCCGACGGTACGCCGGTGGAGCCCGTGGACGGCGACGGTGCGCAGGCCCGCCGCGCCCGGCGCAGCGGCGGCGAGCCGCCATTGGCTATCGACCTCGATATTGCCGTCAACGTGCCGGGCCCGGCGACGGTGCGCGGGCGCGGCCTTGAGTCAAATTGGCAAGGCAATCTAACCATAGGCGGCACGGCCGATACGCCGGACGTGCAGGGCACGTTCGAAGTTACGCGCGGCAGCTTCAGCCTTCTTAGCCGCAAGTTCGACGTGACCGGCGGCCGCATCACGTTTACCGGCGGCGCGGAGATCGACCCGCTTTTGAACGTCACCGCGGTCTATGAAGAAGGGAGTTTTACCGCCATTGTCAGCATCGCCGGGCCGGCCTCGGACCCGACGATCGAGATTTCATCGCGCCCGGCCTTAGCCGAAAGCGAGGTGTTGTCGCGGGTTCTGTTTGGCGAGGACTCATCTCAGCTTTCAGCGTTTCAGGCCGTGCAATTGGCGCAGGCCGCCGGCGCCCTGTCCGGCGACAATTTTGGTAGCGGCCGCGTGCTGGGTCTTGACGTGGATGTGGGGGACCAAGGGCTTGAGGTGGGCTCCTACGTGACCGACCGCGTCTATTTTGGCGCCAGCCAGGGCCTTGACGCGGATACGGGGCGGGCCTCCTTGAAAATTGACCTGACCGGTGATTTAGCCATCGAATCCGGTGTCGGCAGCCGCGGCGATACCTCGGTGGGCCTGTTCTGGGGGCGCGATTATTAAGGGATCCGTGCGCCTATGGCGGCGCCAGTGCCGGCGTTAGCGGTAGGTTAAGGGCTCGTGCCTAAGGTGTATGCGTTGTCCGCCCGCGCTGGCGGGCCAGACACACAGGACCCGGAAATGACGGCGACATACAGGCTTGCCGGCGATGCATCCGCCGACATCGCGCCCTTTGACGGCGCCAGCGACAGCGACATGCCGCTGGATGACGAGATGCTAGCGGCCATCGCTGCGGCCGAAGCAGCGGTTGCCGACATGGCCGAAGACTATCCGGCGCTGCTGTTGCAAGACACCGCCACTTTGAAGGGCGCCGTTGAAAGCCTACAAGCCTATCCTCCGGGTACGGACGGCCATATGACCGCGTGCGCCAGCGCCTTTGGCACGCTGCACGACATCAAGGGCCAGGCGGCCTCTTTTGGCTTTGACGCGGCAACGGCGCTAAGCGGGCCCTTATGCGAGATGATGCGCGAAACCGTGCGCGCGGATGCGCGCATGGCGGGCCTGCTAGAGGCCGCTTGTGCGGTCTTTGAACGCCTGGCCGCTGCCGGGCCGGGGGCCGACCTTGACGGTGAGGCAACGGCGCTAATCGCCACCGTGCGCGCCGGCTTTCTCACCCCTAGCGAAACGTAGCGTTATTCGGCGGCTTCGGGCGGGGGCGCGGGTGCCGGTGTGGAAAGCGCTGCGGCCGGCATGGGCCCGGCTGGCATGGGCGCGGCTGGCATAGGCGCGGCGGTCACCTGCGGGTGCGCGCCGGCGCGCTCTTGTAGAAAGGTGCCCATGCGGCGGACGGCACGGCCGGCTTCAGGCAAGTGCGCAAACGCCTGAAACACGTGCGGCATGCCGGGCCAGGTTTCAAGCTCCGCGGTAACCCCGTGTTGGTGCGCCTTGTCCACCAGCCGCCGGGAATCGTCCAACAGAATTTCCCGTTCGCCCACTTGCACAAACAGCGGCGGTAGCCCTGTTAGGTCCGCATAGAGGGGCGATGCAAGCGGGTGGGTCGGGCTTGTGCCTTGCAAATAATGGCGTGCGCCTAGCGATGCCGAATCCAGCCGCAGCATCGGGTCTTGCCGCGCCTTGGTCAGCATGGTCCAGCCGGTAAGCGCCAAATCGGTCCACGGCGAAAAAAGACCGGCGCCCGCGGGCAAGGGTAGGCCTTTGTCTTTTAAGGTCAACAGCAAGGCGAGGGTCAGGCCGCCACCAGCGCTGTCGCCGGCCACCACAATGTCATGGGGCGCGTGGCCTTGGTCCAATAGCCAGCGGTAAGCGGTTTCGGCGTCTTCCACCGCGGCGGGAAACGGATGTTCGGGCGCTAGCCGATAATCGACGACCAACGCCCGCAGGCCGGAGTCGCGGCATAGGCGGGCCACCAGATAGCGGTGGGTGAGGGGGCTGCAGACGATGTAGCCGCCGCCGTGCAGATACAGAAGAATTTTCTTAGCTCGGTCGGCGGGCCGTGCGTCTTTATCCGTATGCGGTGTGTCGGCGTGTTGGTTTGGGGGTGTGGCTTCCACCCATTCGCCGGGAATTCCGTTGGCGATCGCCGGCGTTACCTGTATCCAGTCGCGCTCCTTGTTGAAGCGCGCCGCGATCCGGTTGACGCGGGCGCGGGAGTCGGCGGGCCGGGCGTGCGGGTTGATCTTGCGCTTAACGGAAAGGCGCAAAAACAGGTTCAAGAGTGTGCTTTGCCAACTGGCCATGGCGGGATCCTATACGTGTGCCTGAGCATATGCGCCGGAGCATGGGCACCGGCGGGTATGTCGTAAAACTGTCGCGCGAGTTTCGCGCTTTCGCCGCCATGGAGTCCAGGGTCAATGCTGCATCGCCACACATATGCGTATAGGCGGGCACAAAAAGGGGCGCATATTCGTATTTTTTGAACATGCGCCCCCTTGTGACTGCAGCCCGTTTACGCGGTTAGGCCGCCTGGCTTGTGCCTTCGATGGTCGGGCGGCTGCCGCTGGCCCCTTCAATGGCAATCGTGCGGGGCTTTAGCCGTTCGGGCAGTTCGCGGCGCGTATCCACGTGCAGCAGCCCGTTTTCAAGCCGCGCACCGGTGACTTGCACGTGGTCTGCCAGTTGAAACCGGCGCTGGAAGCTGCGCGCCGCGATGCCGCGATACAAGTAGGTGCGGTCGGCGTCATCGGCGTCGGCCTTTTTGCCGGAAATCGTCAAGGTCTGGTCCTTGACCTCAATCTCCAGCTCGTCCTCCGCAAAGCCGGCCACCGCCATGGTCACCCGGTAATCGTTGTCGCTGACCTGCTCCACATTGTAGGGCGGGTAGGACGGCGCCTGGGCATCCAATTGGCTGGCCGTATCGAGCAGCCCGGCGAGCCGGTCAAAGCCGATGGCGCTGCGATAAAGAGGGGAAAAATCATAAGCACGCATAAGACAAAACCTCCTAAATGAGCGTAATGCGAAAATGGCCGCGCGCTGCTGACGCTTGGTCTCCGCCGCCCCGTGTTCGGGCACGGCACTGTGTCAGCAACACACGTTTGGGCCCCGCATGCGGGCGCCCGTGGCTAATATTTGGGGTGCGGTAGGTATCGCTTCAAGAGGGCCGCATCACGCGCGGGGGTGGGGCCTAGCGGGACTACGGCCCGGCGCGTGCCGTTTGATAGCGCCACAAAACCGCAAGGCCGATACCGCCGATAAGTGCCACCGCTGCGTGCGCGGCAAGCGGGCCCCACGGAACGATGACGGCGGTGCCAAACGCCGCCAACACGGCGCGCGGGCCTATGGTCAGAGGCGTGGCGAAATGGCCGTGCACGGCGGCGGCGAGCGCGGCAATGGCCGGCAGCGCCATCAGCGCGGTAACCAGCGGCTCGATGCCGGTGCCGGTAATCAGCGGCTGATAGACGAACAGCAGCGGGATGAGATACAGGCCCTTGGCAATTTTCCAGGCGGCAAAGCCCGTTTCCATCGGCCGGGTGCCGGCAATGGAGGCGGCGGCGAAGGCGCATAGGGCCACCGGCGGCGTCACGTTCGAATCTTGGCTCAACCAGAAAATCACCAGATGCGCCGCCAGCAGCATGGCGGTAAGCAGTGTTGGGGCGATCAGCCCTTCGGCGAGGTCGGTGCCCACGCCCGGCGGCAGCGCGGCGAGCAAGGCGTGCGCATCGGCCTTGCTCATGGTGGTGCCGATGTGCGCGGCAAGATCAGGCGCCGCCAGCAGCGCGTAGGCGCCCAGCGTTGGTGTCGTCGCCCCGCCCATCAGCGCCTCCACCAGGTGCGCCTCCACCATCAGGCCATAGAGCGCCGGCGCCGACAGGGTTGCCAGCACGATATAGCTGGCCGTCACCGGCAAGCCCATGCCCAGCACCAGCGAGGCGAGCGCAACAAACACGATGGTGAGCAACAGGCTGCCGCCGGCCCACCCCGACAGCATCAAAGAGAAGGTATTGCCGACACCGGTCATGCCGACGACGTTGACGATCAACCCGACGCAGATCAACAACATGGCGGTGGGTGCCATGGCGCGTGCGCCGTCGGCGGCGGCGGTGGCAATGTCTATGGGCCGCATCGGCGCCGGCGAAAGCCACGATGACACAATGGTGACGCCGATGGCGGCGGCACCGGCATAGACCGGCGTAAACCCGGCTACCAGCAACCCGGCCAGCGCTGCGATGGGCAGCAAAAACGGCCAGCCGGATTTGAGCACCGGCCATATGGGTTCAGCATCCGTTTCCGGCGTAAGCCCTAAGCGCCCCGCCTCGATGCGCACAAAAATGCCAACGGTGAAAAAATATAACAGCGCCGGCAGCACCGACACGGCGATGATCTCCAGGTAGGAAATCTGCGTAAACGACGCCATGACAAACGCCCCGGCGCCCATCACCGGCGGCATCAGCTGGCCGCCGGTGGACGCGGCGGCCTCAACGCCGCCGGCGAATTTGGCCGGAAAGCCCGCGCGCTTCATCAGCGGAATGGTGACGACGCCGGTGGAAACCGTATTGGCGATGGCCGACCCGGTAATCGACCCCATCAGCCCCGAGCCCAAGATAGCGACAAGGCCCGGCCCGCCGGTCATCCGCCCGGCCACGGCGCGCGCCAGCGCCAAAATAAACTCCCCCGCCCCCGACCGCACCAGAAACGCCCCGAGCAGAATGAAGATGAACACGAACGTCCAGGATATGCGGGCGATCGGGCCAAACATGCCGTCGGTGCCAAAATAGCTGCGGAAAAACAGCGTTTCCGCCGACAGCCCGGCGAAAGAAAACGCGCCCGGCACCCATGGGCCCCACAGCACCACATAGCTCAGCGCGGCCACCGCTAAGACCGGCACCACCCAGCCGGTGGTCCGGCGCGTCAATTCCAGCACGATGGCCACAGCGGTGACGGCGGCAATCCAATCGGTGACGATGAAGGTGACGCCGCGGGCATACAGCGCGTCTTCGGCCCCATAAAGATAAAGCGCTGTGGCCAGCGCCGCGGCGCCGATCGCCCCATCCACCGCCAGGCGCAGTGCCCGGTTGTGGCTGGCGGGAAATAGCAGCACACAGAGCACCGCAAACAGCGCGAAATGAAAGCCCGCCGCTTGCAGCTCCGGCAAGGTGCCAAAGGCGTTAGCCCATAGATGCGCTAGAGACACGAAGACGGCAAACACTATGCCCAGGCGCCC